>OJLW01000262.1_pt1 | contig 28250 bp, 25 predicted proteins | sample 1597021 | NCBI WGS metagenome assembly OJLW01 (sample SAMEA3904676, study PRJEB24821) | metagenome | biome: Builtin; feature: hospital; material: surface | place: USA | collected 2013-06-03
TCGTCGGCAGCGTCAGATGTGTATAAGAGACAGAAGTCATGCAAGCAGAAGCGGAAGATTTTCTAAACTATGATGCCGTTCTGGTTGGCTCATATACTTATGGTGTTGATGGAACACTTCCCGACGAAATGTTGGATTTCTATGATGATTTAGGTCATTTAGACCTAAGTGGGAAAGTCTTTGGCGTCTTTGGATCAGGCGATTCTTTCTATCCTGTCTTTTGTGGAGCGATCGATACTTTAGAAGAACAATTTTTAAAAACAGGCGCCACTCAAGGCGGCGTCTCATGCAAGATTGAGCTCAATGCTGAAACTGAAGACATCATCAAATTACACGCCCTAGCTGATGGCATTGCTGAAAAGCTAACCCAAAACGAATAGACATAGCCTCGGCTACCGTCTTTGCGAAAGGAGAAAACTGAGTGAGTCACTCTAATGAAATTAATCGTACCATTGAAGAAGAAATTAAAAAACAACTCAATGAAATTAACCGCCACGTTGATCGGACTGGCTGGCCATTCTTAATCGGTGGGATTTTTATCTTATTTATCGTTACTTATCTAATCATCTCATTATTTGGTATTACCACCAATGATAGTCCAAACAGCTCTAACAATGATCTTCAACAGCAAGTCCAACAACTTGAATCACGCATTCAAAAACTTGAAAAGCAACTTGATGAAAGTGTCGAATAACATGTCCTTAAAAATTCTTCATATCAATTCTTATTTCTCAACGTCGGGTTTGTTCAAACAACTTTATGACCGACAAATAGAACAAGGTCATGATTTATCAGTCTATGTCCCTATTTCCCATAGCTACCCTCAAAGTAAACTTGCAGCTAGCGGCGAATATACCCAAGTTGTTCCTTGTTTTGACCAGTGGCAACGCTATTTCTTTCATCTTAAACATCAAAGAATTTGGCAAGATTTGAAAAACCGCTACTCTTTCTCAGCCTATGATGTGATCCATGCCCATTCACTCTTTTCCAATGGATGGTTGGCACATCAAATCTACCAAGAATATGGTGTTCCCTACATTGTTGCCGTTCGAAACGCAGATATCCACACCTTTTTTAATAAGCTTTTTTGGTTACGTCCCATGGGGCTTAGGATTCTCCAAGATGCTCGTCAAATCATCTTTATCTCAGAAAATTCCTACCACCGAGTCTTTGACCAATTTATCCCAAAAGACTTGCTTCAAGAATTTGATGCCAAAACTCAGGTGATTACCAATGGCATCGAGGATTTCTGGCACCAAGAAATTTACCTAGACAAAATAAAGGAAGTGCATCGACCGCTTCGCATTGTCTCAACCGGCAAATTAATGACCCTAAAACGCTTTGTCCCCTTGGCACGCATGATTCATCAATCCAGTCAACTGCTAGGCCCTATAGAACTCCATATTGTTGGACCCGCCTGGGATAAGGCCATCGAAAAGCAACTAAGTCATTATCCCTTTGTCACTTACCATGGTCCATTAAACAAAGAAGCCATGCGCGATCTCTACCGACAAATGGACATCTTTGCGCTATTATCCTATCCCGAGACTTTCGGCCTCGTCTATCCTGAGGCAATGAGCCAGGGTCTCCCCGTTATCTATACACGCGGAGAAGGCTTTGACTCCTTCTTCCCAGACCATCAAGTAGGTGCAAGTATTCAGCGCGATGATGCCATTGGCTTCCATCAAGGCTTAGAATATATTCTTCAGCACTATGACCGTTTAAGCCAAAACGCCCTCTCAGCCAGCCAAATCTTTCAATGGGATCAAGTAGCCTCTCGCTATCAAGAAATCTATAACCACATCTTACATTCTTAAACCCAGCTAGGTGGCTCAAGCCTATTCTTAGAATCATAAAACAAGAGAACCTGTTCTTCCATAGGAAAAGCAGGTTCTCTTTTAATGATCGCTACTTAACAATCTCTAATTTGCCTGTAGGGTCGTCAACAAGGGTCCATCTGCGGTCACAATCAAGGAATGTTCATATTGAGCGCAGTAACCACCATCTTGCGTCCTTGCGGTCCACCCATTGTCATCCATCTTCATCCGCCAAGTACCGGTTGTCACCATCGGTTCAATGGTAATCGCCATTCCTTCCTTCAAGCGCAAGCCCTTGCCAGCTTGGCCATAATGCGGAATCATCGGATCTTCGTGGATTGATGGACCAATACCATGCCCTACAAAATCCCGAACGACCCCAAAGCCTTCCGCTTCAACATAAGACTGAATAGCATGACCAATATCTCCAATACGATTTCCCACCACAGCTTGTTCAATTCCCAAATAAAGGGCCTTTTTAGTAACCGCCATTAAACGCTGATGTTCCGGGGAAATATCTCCAATGGCATAGCACCAACAAGAATCTGAAATAGCTCCTTCTAGATCAACACAAAAATCTACTTTGACGATATCTCCTGATTTTAAACGGTATTTAGAGGGGAAACCATGACAAATTTCATCATTGACAGAAGTACAGGTTGCGAATTGATAGCCTTCATAACCAATTTGAGCAGCTACTGCTCCCGCTTCTTCAATCCGCTTTTGAACAAATTGGTCAATCTCCCGCGTCGTTACTCCTTCTTTAATGTAATCTCTTAAAGCTACATGGATATTTGCTAAAATTTCACCTGAAGCTTGCATCGCTCTAATTTCACGTTCTGATTTTAAACTAATCACATTTAATCCTTCTTTCTATACAATCTCTGGATTTATTTGCCAGTTGAGCTTAATTTGACAGACAATTTCAGACTGTCGATAAACCCGATGATAGGTCACTGTTTGATAAGTCTTCGAATCGATCGCTAATGTCTCTATTCGATGATCGATCCAACTTTCAAGCTGAACGGCATCTCCTGGATAAAGCTCCTTATGATATTTTACCGCAAATGATTGTAAAGTGTAGTGCTTTAAGATAAATTCTGGCAGTCGTTCCCAGACCCACTCTAAATATACCAGATTATTCACATGTTGATTATAGTCAATCGCTGAATCTAAAATAGCTTGATCAACTCGACTATAACATTGCCAGTCGTCTTTGAAAGAAATTTTTTCAAACCGGGAGGTCACCCCCTCAACCAGCAAATTATTTTCTTGGATGATTTGATGTGGGACCCGTTCCATCTGACGATTCCTAAGATTTAATATAGCGAATTGAATGAAAGCTTGCATGCATACTTGTTCCTCTTGAATCCATTCAAAGTAGCGTGTCACAAAAAAACGGTTCGCCTGCACTATCGAGGTCTTTATCAAAGATGGCAGCTTGAAATCCATCCTCTTCAATAATTCCCCACGATTTTGAGTGATCACCCAAGATTGATCCTCTACTAATAAATCAAGCCCACCTTTTTCTTGAATCTCTTGATCATGAAACTGAGCAACTTCCAACAAGTGCTGAATAATGAGGGTCAATGTCTGACTTTCATTTTTCTGCTCAATTGGATTGATAGCTAATCGGTATGAAAATATTTTTTCAAGCATTCCACTCCTCCTTTATCTCCTAGTATAGCAAAAACTGAACCGCTTCAATATAAAAAGCACCCTAAGAAATCCCTTTAAATTAACTTAGCAGCCTACTCCAAATGTAGTCTCATTAAATAAAAAAAGACTGTGACACAGTCGTCACAGCCTCTAAATCTGATTCAATTAGGCTTTTTTGCTGTTCTTCATAATCGCCGAGACCACAATAATCAAGATTATTGATCCTAATAATGCTGGAAAAACAGCAATTCCTCCCATGATGGGACCAAAGTGGAAGAATTGATCACCAATCCATGATCCTAACATTCCCGCTACAATATTACCAATAATGCCGCCTGGGATATCGCGCCCCATAATCATTCCTGCTAACCAGCCGATAATACCGCCTACAATCAATTTAATCATAATTTTTCCTCCTCTTTTCACTTTGTAACTCTATTGTAACTTAAAAGTTTCTAAAAAGCGACTTATATGCTCAGAGTCCCTTGGATTTTTCCTCAGCAGACTAAGTCTTATTACGACGCTTGCCCTTATTCTTTTGCACGGCGTGTCGTTTTTTATTTGACTTCTTCTTAACTGACTGCCCGTTTTTTTTAGAAGTTCGTTTTTTTGAAGATCGTTTAGACGATTTTTTAGATGACTTGTTAGCTGGTTTATTAGCAACTGACCCCTCTTTTTTTTCTGGCTTATCAGCCAAAAGTTGACTTTGATAGAGAAAACGTTCGTTAATATCAATCCCCTGCCCATCAAGAATACGTTTTAAGTCGAGCGCCTCTTGTTGATTCAATAAGGATATAACCGTCCCGGCTCGGCCCATCCGTCCGGTTCGTCCAGCTCGGTGGGTATAAGTATCGGCTTCTGACACACGATCATACTGAATCACATAGGGAATCTCCGGCAAATCAATGCCCCTAGCAGCTAAGTCAGTGGTTAATAAATAGATTGCTTGCCCCTGACTAAATAATTCAAGTGCACGCTGGCGTTCTATCTTAGAAAGTTGGCTATGAAGAGCCACAACAGGTATCCCTTCATAGGTCAATTTTGCTGCCGCAATCTCTAAATCATTAATCTGATCAAAAAAAACAATGGCTTGCATCCCTTCAACAAAAGCTAGATGCTTCAACATAGCAACCTTACGACGATTTTGACAGGTCAAGTAAATATGTTGAATGGTAGACACTGGCTGAGTTAACTCAAAGCGTCGATCCAAAGCTTGATCAGCTAGGTAATCCTTAAGATCTTGGTGATAACTCGCAGAAAAATAGGACTTAGCCACATCTCGCATCAAACGATGATTAATCAAGGCAAGATCCTGATCCAATTGGCTATCAGCTTGGAAAAGGTAGTCGGCTTCATCGTAGATCACACGTTGAACTTGATGGACCTTGAGTTTGGCGGATTCATTTAATAATTCTGCGAAACGGCCAGGAGTGGCAATAATTACTTCTGGCTTTTCCTTTAAAGCTTGTATTTGATTTCTCTTATTAGCTCCTCCAATCAGGCACTGAATGGTAAGACCCAATCCTTGACCCCATTCCTGTGCCACCTCATATATCTGTCGTGCCAATTCCTGTGAAGGTACAAACACCAGGGACTGAAGCTGACGATTCGGTTGAGTTAAACTTAATATGGGTAAAAGATATGCCAAAGTCTTCCCAGTTCCAGTAGGGGAAATAGCTAATACCGAATGATTAGCTAATAATTCAGGGATCACTTCTTCTTGCACCTGGCTAGCTGCTTGAAATTCTTTTTCTTGCCAACGCTTTTGCAGCGTCAGAGGTAATTTTTCAATCATAATAACTCCTTATTCTTTTAATTAAAACAAGGGCCGTGTTTCCAGCACCGCCCTTAACTTCTTCTATTTTGCAGACTGCCTCAAGGCTTCCATCACCTGGATAACCTGTAAAGAAAGTTGCCGCCAATTCTCATAACGTACTTGATTATGAATGCTCGGCTGAGCTTGGATCATTTCCGCAAAGCTCAATAATTCATCAAACATAGGATTCGCCGGAATATAATCGACTAATTGCACCTTTTCTTCCGATCGATTGACCAACTTAACCTTGGTAAGGCGAGAAATATCCTCAATGACCACTGTCTCTTGCCCAAGATAAATCTCTGAAGACAAGTTGGAATGAACCGTTTTTGATAGAAAAATCCCGACTTGAAATTGAGGATAGATTAATAATGCATACCCTGATAAGTCTACTCCCTGATCATCTTTTTGAGCTCGATAGCTAACGGATTGAGGCATCCCATAAAGGTCTAAAGCGATATACAAGGGATAGGTCCCAAGGTCCATCAAGCTCCCCCCAGCATACTCTGAAGAAAAAGCATTAGGTACCGGCCAGTCATTAGCCACTGCCTCTCGATAGGTATCATAACGGCTAGAATACTGCCCTATATTGAAATTAGCTCCCATTAAGGGTTGATCCAATTCCTTTATCTTTTGCTTTAACAGCGGACGAATTCGACCATAATTACGACTATGATAGTGTAAAGCCGCTTCAAAAACAAAGACATGATTGCGATCGGCAGCCTCAAAGACTTGATGCCATTGAGCAGAAGTCTCGAAAAGAGGCTTTTCCACGATCACATGTTTTTTATGTTCAACGATCTCTAGAGCTTGTTGGGCATGTAGGGAGTTAGGAGAAGCAATATAAACCAGATCGATCTCTGGATCAAATAATAGATTATTAAAATTATCGGTATAGTAGTCAGCTCCCGTTTTTTGGGCGAGTTGTTTGGCTTTATCAAGGTGTCGGGAATAGACTGCTTTTAAATGGTATTGTTGGGTATAGGTAGCCGCTTGAATCATCTGCTCAGTGATCCACGAACTTCCAACCGTAGCGTAATTCAGCATAGGAACTCCTTTCTATTCCTTCGATAAAGTTTTATTTTAGTAAGGCTTGGGGATCGACAGCTGATAGATACTGATCGATCGAGGCAACCGTTTCTTCCAGATTACCAGGCTCAAAAGGCGATTTGAGATTAGCCGCTGCAACGACTTGGGTAAAGGTCTTGGTACCCCCAAGACGACAGATACGTACATAATCTTCCCAAGTCTTCGGATCATGGTCTACATGATCTCGCTTCCAGAATTGGAAGGCGCATACTTGAGCCAAGGTATAATCAATATAATAGAAAGGCATGGTAAAGATATGTAATTGTTTAAACCACAGTCCACCTTGTTCATAAAAATCATTACCTTCATAGTCAATCCAAGGGTTATAGATTTTTTCTAAACGACGGAAAGCTTGACGACGCTCTTGTGGTGTCCATTCTGGATGCTCATACACTTCATGTTGGAAGTGATCCACTAAGCAGCCATAAGGAATAAACATCAAAGCCCCCGCTAAATGTTGATATTTAAACTTAGTGGTTGACTCTTGGAAGAAGTTTTCCATCCAAGGCCAAGTTAAAAATTCCATCGACATCGAGTGAATTTCACAAGTCTCGTAGGTTGGCCAGACCACCTCTGGAGTTTCAATCCACATGGACGAATAAACTTGGAAACCATGCCCTGCCTCATGGGTTAAGACTTCCACATCGTGGGAGGTGCCGTTAAAGTTAGCAAAGATGAAGGGTGCTTTATAATTAGGCAAGTGCGTACAATCCCCGCCTGTATCCTTACCCGGCTTACTTTCAAGGTCTAATAGGTCACCCGATCGCATAAAGTCGAAATATTCACCCGTTTCTTTAGAGAGTTCATGATACATGGTCTGGGCTTTATCGACAATCTCTTGACTCGTTCCACTTGGATTGGCATTTCCCTTAGGAAACATCAGGCCTAAATCATAGTAAGCCAAATGATCTAAGTTCAACCGTTCCTTTTGTGCTTGAACTAATTTCTCAGCAAGCGGCACAACATATTTAATCACTTCTTGACGGTAACGTTCTACATCCTGGCGATCATAATCTAAGCGTAGCATCCGAGCATAACCTAATTCCACAAAGTCCTTAAAGCCAAGCTTCTTAGCAATCTCATGACGAACTTTGACCATTTGGTCATAAATCCGATCAAAATCGTCTTGATGTTTTTGATACCATGCCGATATCTTTTCAAAGGCTTCTTTACGTTCCAAACGATCAGCCGATTGCGTAAAGGCTCCGATTGAGGATAAATTATAGACTTGACCTTTAAATTCAATTTCGGCAGAGGCTTTTAGCTTCCCATATTCTGAAACCAAGCGATTTTCTTCTTGTAAAAGAGGAATAACCGCTTCTGAATTTGTCCGTAGCTGATTTTCTGCAATCGCAAAGAAGGGCTCAGGTAAAAAGTCCCCTTTTAAAGACTGGCTAAGCTCATTTTCTAAAACAGCTTGATAATAGTCTTTTTCCCAATTAGCAATCAATGGATAATGCTCATCCCAAAAGTCTGTCTCCTGACTATAAAAATCATCCTTGGTATCGATTGAATGACGAATCGAACAAAGTGTTCCTTGGGTCGCTAAATTATTTTGAATATGACGAACGGCTTGAATCGCTTCCTTCAATGCTTCAAGCGAAGTCGCTTCTTTAATTTGATGAATAGCTTGATAGAATTGTTCTTTAACTTGGTCTAATTGAGGACGTTCATACTTAAATGAGGCAAATTTCATACTTCCACTTCCCTTTATCTTAGTAACTCTAGTATAGCACAGGCACCAAAGAAAGAGGCAAGAAATCCTATTGCTTAAAAAATATTTTATTTGACAGTTTTGTTATAATGAAAGTATCTCAAAAATTATAAGGATTCAGTCAGGAGGGGTGATCATGGATACTCATAAAAAAATTCAATATAAAGGACAAGTCGTCAATTATAAGCTTGTTCAAGCCCAGGACCCCAGCTTGGTGGTCTTTAAATTAAAGCTCATCGACCATCCACTTAATCCAACAGACCTCGTTCATCAAGACATCAATTGCCTCATTGCTTACCGGGCTCTTAGTTTCATATTAAAGGTTCATATTGGTGATATCATCGTTATTTACGGACACTATAACCAACGCAAACAATTTATTGTTCAACGCTATCTTGTCGAACAAACCGCTCCAACACCCCAAGACCGGTCTCAAGCCTATCCCAAACGACGGACCTATAACTAATTCAAGAAGGAGGGATTATCATGACCCATCAATCCTTTGAAAGCCAAGCTCAAATAAGAGCACGAATTGAAAACAAGCTGGCACTCTTGCCCACCCTTCCAGGATGTTATCTGATGCATAATGCCCAAGACGAAATCATCTATGTCGGCAAGGCTAAGAACCTACGAAACCGAGTCAGATCCTATTTTAGAGGGGCTCACGACACCAAAACAACCAAGCTAGTGGCTGATATTCACCATTTCGAGTTTATTGTAACCAATTCTAATAAGGAAGCACTTATTTTAGAAATTAACCTCATCCAACAATATAAGCCACAATATAATATTAAGCTTAAAGAAGGAACCATGTATCCTTACCTCAAAATCACCCATGAAAAGGACCCGCAATTGATTATCACGAATCAGGTCTTAAAAGATGGAGGGATTTATTTCGGGCCTTTCCCAAATGTCTACGCGGCAACCCAAACACAACACCTTCTCCAGAAAGTCTATCCCCTAAGACGCTGTAGTAAACAGGAAAAACGCGCTTGCTTTTATTACCACTTAGGCCAATGTATCGGCTGTTGCGACCACCCAGTCTCAAAAGAAGAGTATCAACAACAAATTGACCATATCAAACAATTCTTTAACGGTGAGGTCGGCACCATTAAGCACGACCTCAAAAATCGGATGCAAGAAGCGGCAGAGAAACTAGACTTTGAACAAGCAGCTTCTTATCGTGACTTAATTAATTATATTGAAACCACCGTGGAGCGTCAGTCGGTCATGAGCCAATCCTATAATAACATGGACGTCTTCAATTATTATTACGATCGTGGTTGGCTTTCTATTCAAGTCTTCCTCTTACGCCAAGGGTCTATTCTAAAGCGCAAGGCCGCACTCTATCCACTCTATGGTGAGCAAGCACCCGAAGAAGAGCTCACGACTTATATCGCTCGATTTTATAGTGAACAAAATCAACTCATGCCTAAGGCTATCCTAGTGCCAAGTACAGTGGATCAAGATAGTCTATCGGAACTATTCAATATTCCAGTATCCACTCCCTTACGCGGCAAAAAACGCGCCATGCTTGAACTCTGTGAGAAGAACGCCAATCTAGCCCTAGATGAATCATTTAGACTCAATGAAATGCGCAATCAGAAAACGATCGGTGCCAGTCAAGAATTAGCTAATTATCTAGACATTCCTCAAGCAAGCCATATCGAATCCTTCGACCACTCCAATATTCAAGGAACCTCTAGCGTCTCCGGTATGGTCGTCTACAAGGATGGTGTCCCTGATCGAAAGAGTTACCGTAAATTTAAGATCAAAACCAGTCAAGGCGCCAATGAGTTCGCCAATACCCAAGAAGTCATCAGACGCCGCTACACTCGGCTACTACGCGAGGAAAAAGCCCTGCCGGACTTGATCTTGATGGACGGCGGGATTGTCCAAGTACGAGCTGCCCGAGATGTTATCGAAAATGAATTAGGGCTAGCTATCCCCGTAGCTGGTATGATTAAAGATGACCATCACAGAACCGCATCGCTCTTAGATGGCTACCGTGAAGAGATTGTCGACATGGACCAACGAAGCCAGGCCTTCCATCTTCTGCAACGAATCCAAGAAGAGGTTCACCGCTATGCGATCTCCTACCACCGCCAGGTCCGGTCCAAGGCTCAATATGCCTCACGCTTAGATCAAATCCCTGGCGTGGGCCCCAAAACAAGAACCAAACTACTCAAACAATTTAAATCCTTAAAAAATATCCAGAAAGCAAGGCTCGAAGAAATCACGCGCTTAGGCATTCCTCGCCCTGTCGCTCAACGCATTCTGGACGATTTAAATAAATAAAGAGAGTACAGCTTTTAGGATCCCTCAAAGCCGTACTCTTCTTTAAATTTGCTTCTAAAAGCTGGACCTGAACAATATACGCTCGCTCGCCGGTGCTTTTAAAGCCCCTCACGCGCTCACTTATTACGGCAGCCCAAAATGCTTTTTGGCGCACTCTCTATTTATGACATTTTTATTACGAAATCGGTCTCATCAAAAATAGGGATTGTTCCCTTTTTTAAAAAGGTGTAATATTAGCAGCTATGAAAGGCGTGTGTACTGTGAATTTATTCAAACAATTATTTTGGTTATTTTTCTTTTCGATTGTTGGCGAAATTATCTCGCTATTAATTCGACCTTTAATCAGTCTCCCTGCCAGCGTGATCGGCATGGTGCTTCTTTTTTTATGTCTCCATTATTCAATCCTTTCGATGGAAAAGGTAGAGCAAGTGGGATCCTGGCTAACTAACCATATGGCCATCCTCTTCGTCCCAGGAGGAGTCGCCTTAATGACTCAGTTTCCCTTATTAGCTAAGATCTGGTGGCAATTAATCCTATTAGTCCTTGTCACCACTGTCATTACCATGATTGTCACCGGAAAAATGGTTCAACAGTCAATCATCAGAAGTCAGAAAGGAGAAGCCCCTTATGTTAACGCCCCTATTGAATAGTCCTTTCCTAAATACCCCCTTATTTGGTATCACACTTACGGTAGGGATGTTTTTATTAGGAGATCGTCTCCATCAGCGATATCCGATTGTACTATTTAATCCGCTAGTCTTTTCTATCGGAGGAATTATCCTACTTTTAATGACGACAGGGATCACTTACGACCACTACAATCAGGGAGCTCAACTCTTCTCCTGGTTGATCACCCCGGCAACTGTCGCTTTAGCCATTGGACTCGAAAAGAATTTTGACTATCTCAAAACATACCTGGTTCCCATTCTAATGGGCTGCTTGAGTGGCACCTTAATCCATACTTCCATGGTCATTGCCTTAGCCTTTTTATTACGATTCAACCTTCAAATGGTCGCCACAGTCTATCCTAAATCGATTACCACTGCTATTGCGATTAGCGCCACCGATTCCCTGGGGGGAATCGTCTCGCTTACGATTGCCTTAGTGATTGCGACAGGAACTCTAGGAGCCATTCTAGGCCCTAAGCTCATTCCCCTTTGCGGTATCCATCATGAAGTGGCCCAAGGAGTCATGTTAGGAACTAGCGCCCATGCCATGGGGACCTCTCAAGCTATCAAAATGGGACAAGTCCAAGGTGCCATGTCTTCGGTCGCCTTGATTACAACCGGCATCACCGTTATTCTACTCACTCCAGCTGTCAATCAAATTCTATGCAATTTCTTTGTTTAAACAACTATCCAAGTAAAAACTTGAGACTTTCTCGCGTCTCAACCACGAATTTCATCTATTTTTCCTTGGTAAGTCCCCTTATAAAACATTTATTCGACGATATAATCAAAAATCGCCCGGCATGATATAATCACGCCGAGCGATTTTCTTTGCCAATAAGAGATTCACTCTCATCAGTGAACACTTTATGCATCCAGTATCTTTTTGTCGATCACTTTCAAATCTGTATCAAATTCATACACAATTGGAATACCGGTCGCTATCTCTAAGGAAGTAATCTCATCATCTGCAATGCCTTCAATTTTTTTAATTAAGGCACGAAGGGAATTACCATGAGCCGCCACCAAAACATTCTTATCATCCAATAAGGCAGGCACGATATAATCTTCATAAAAAGGCATCACTCGTTCAAGGGTAATTTTTAAATTTTCCGTTAATGGAATCCGGTCCTTAGCCAAATTCGCATAACGCGGATCGATTAAAAATTTAGCTGCTTGATCCGCAGACATTGCAGGCGGGCAAACATCATAGGAACGACGCCAGATATGAACCTGTTCATCACCATATTTTTCTGCCGTTTCCTTCTTATTTAAACCTTGTAAAGCTCCATAATGACGCTCATTTAGCCGCCAAGTCTTGGTTACGTCTACCCATAGCCGGTCGGTTTCATCGAGAATGTAATATAAAGTCTTAATCGCACGTTTCAAACGCGATGTATAGGCTAAATCAAAATCAATGCCAGCTTCCTTCAATTTATGACCTGCTGATTTGGCTTCATTAATACCTTTTTCGGTTAAGCCAACATCTTCCCAACCTGTAAATTGATTAAGCTGATTCCACTCACTCTGTCCATGACGTACAAGAATTAATTTCATTAAATCACCCTCTATCCCGTATTTTCAGTTTTATTATACCATAAGCAAGCGCTTAATCGTTAGCCCTTTCCCATAAATCATCTAATATTTCTACCTTATCCATGGTAAACTAAGACTAAGTGTATTAGGAGGTCATTTATGCAGATTCACCAAGCTCTAAGTCATTACTTTGGCTATTCATCCTTTCGGGAACCCCAAGAAGCGATTATCCAAGCCATCTTACACAAAAAAGACACCTTAGCGATTCTACCTACAGGAGGTGGTAAATCCTTATGTTACCAATTGCCCGCCATCCTGTTGCCAGGTTTAACCATCGTTATCTCCCCCTTAATCTCACTCATGAAGGACCAAGTCGACTCCCTAAGAGCCCAACAAATACCAGCCGCCTATCTGAATTCATCCTTAGATAGTCATAACTATCAAGAAATTCTAACAGCCGTTCATCAAAAACAAGTTAAACTCCTCTATGTGGCCCCTGAGCGTCTCTTACAACCAGGGTTTATCGCTTTAATGAACCAAGTTCAGCCCCAGCTGGTTGCCGTTGACGAAGCCCACTGCGTTTCTCAATGGGGGCATGATTTTCGGCCTTCCTATCGTCAGATTCGGGACTTTGTCCAAGTACTTGATCATCGACCTATCCTATCAGCTTTTACCGCTACGGCCTCCGAACTGGTACGCCAAGATATCTGTCAACAGCTCGATTTAAGAGATCCCCTAGTCTTTATCTCGTCATTCGATCGACCCAATATTCAGTTATCCATCCAAGAACCAGCCGATAAATTTACTGCACTTAAAGATCTCTTACCGAGTAAAGAGCCCTGTATCATCTACTGCTCTTCTCGTAAAGGAGTCGATCAGTTGGGAATAGCCCTACAAAAGGCCGGTTATCAAGCTGCTTGCTATCACGCTGGACTGAGTCACCAAGAACGGCAAAAAGCCCAAGATGACTTTCTTTTTGATCGCATCCAAATAATGGTCGCCACTAATGCTTTTGGTATGGGCATCGATAAAAGCGATGTTCGATTGGTAGTTCACTATAATATGCCCAAAGATATTGAAAACTACTACCAAGAAATTGGGCGGGCTGGGCGCGATGGCTTAGCCTCTCAAGCTGTTCTTTTCTTTGCCAGCCGGGATATCCTAACCGCCAAATACTTTATTGAAGAAAGTCAAGACCAATATGCGAAAGACCGTTTGGAAGCGATGATTCGCTACGCCAGACATTCTGGCTGCCTACGTCAATATCTGCTTTCCTATTTTGGTCAAGTTGCTCCTGATCACTGTGGTAACTGCTCCTACTGTCTGGGTGAATTTAAGGTAAGAGACATGACTCGAGAGGGGCAAATGATTCTGTCTTGCCTAATACGTATGAAGGTCCCCTATGGCATGACCCTTTTAGCGGAAGTCCTCAAAGGAAGCCAAAATCAAAAGATTCGCCAACATCATTTTGATCAACTCTCAACCTACGGTCTCTTAAAAGACCTGAGTCTGACTACAATCAAACATCTCATTAGTCAAGTAATCGCCAGTAACTATCTCCTAGTCAACCGTCACCATGGATTAGAAATCGGTCCAAAGGCCCTGCGATTATTACAAGGGGAAGACCGGCTAGCTATTCGTGAGAATCTCATGGTCGCATCTAATCGCCTTCGCTACAATCACACTTCCAGCCAGGACGCTGTTCTATATCCAGATCTCTATCAAATGCTTAAAGACTTACGTCTAAAGTTAGCACAGGAAGAGAATCTACCTGCCTATATTATTTTCAATAATGCCAGTCTGGTTGATATGACCAACCAATTACCCCTTAACGTTCAAGAATTTCAACGCATAAATGGAGTTGGTCCTGTAAAAGCAGATAAATATAGCCAAGCTTTTCTTGATATCATTCAGACTTATTATCAGGATAAGGGGCTGTCCTTAGAACAACGACAAGCCAATCTTCTTAAAAATCAAGCCCCGATCACCCATTATTATCAAAATGAGCAAGATTCCGTTAATACAGACGCCATCTCTATCCAAGAGGTCGTTCTTAATCCAATGATCCTGGAAGATTATTCCGACCGAATGCCTAGTTACTTCCTGTGCGGGCAGCTGCTCGGCCAAGGCCTTTCTATCCAAGAGATCGCTCATAAGCGACACCTACGACCCGAGCAAGTCCTTCAACAACTCGAACGGTGTAAACAGGCTGGTTACCTCCAAGAAGTTCACTTAAAACTAAGCCCCGAGGTCCAGCAAACACTAAAAAATAGCGATAGCTCTCAATTAGACCCTCTTGATCTTCGTCTCATTCAACTTAGCCAACGACAAAAAGACAGGTTTTAAAGATCTTATATCCTCAAAACCTGTCTTTTATTCATCCATGAAAGCTCAATTAGGCATCTTCCTTAATCATCGCCTCCATAATGGCGTCATTTTCTTCTCGATTAAAAGTAAAACCTTCCCCATCCACCTGTTGGACAGCATTCACTGCCACAAAAGCCTTGGGATCAATTTGGTGAATGATTTTTTCAACCGCAAATAATTGCCGCATCGAAACAACGATATAGAGGATTTGCTTATCATTCCTAGAATAGAAGCCCTTACCATTAAGAATCGTCACACCACGCTTCACTTGACTCATGACGGCTTGTCCTACCTCTTCATAATGGTCAGTGATAATCATAATGGCATGTTTTGGATTATAACCCGTAATCCAGAAATTCAGAATACGACTACAAATCAAAATCCCAATAATCGTGATAACCCCACGTTCGATCCCAATGGCAATGAAAAGTAAGAACACAATGATCCCATCACACATCAAGAGTGCATTCGAAACTGAAATCCCAAAATATTTATTGATGATCAGCGCAATGACATCGGTTCCCCCCGTCGATCCACCTCCGCGAATAACAATTCCCAAACCAGAACCCATGATCACCCCTGTCACAATTGGTGCAATGAGCTTATTTTCTGGTAAAAATACAGGCGGCTTAATATAAGCTAAGAAGAAGGATAAGGCCCCTATGGAGACTAAGGTATAAAGAATCGTCTTAGTATCCAACAATTTCCAGCCAACCACTAGGACGATCACATTCAATATGAAAGCTGTAATCGGAATATTCATATTAAATACATAGTGAAAAAATAAAGTCAGCCCCGTAATTCCCCCATCCCCCAATTCGTTTGGCAAGGAAACGAAATTAATCGAAAAGGCAACTAAGGCTGTTCCTAGTAAGGTCATAAATAAGGAAATGGCTACCTTCTTCATTGGCAATACCCCCAGATCAATAATATTAACGCTTACATTATATCAAATCCCCCTAATCATAAACTAGCCCTTAAAAATAAGGATTCTCTAATAAAAGGCTTTCAAAATGACAGCGTTTAGATAAACTTCTTATTTTTAAGGGCTGTTATTGGCTTATTTATTTTTTACTAAAGATCGATAGTAGTCCAACCAGATCTTAGCTATCCGGTCTGGATGGTAATAATCCGCTCCTTGCTTGGCACGGTCCAATTGTTCTTGATAAAAGCTAGCGTCACTCGCCAACCGATTCAAACAATCCGTCCAAGATGATACATCCTTGGCTGCCAGATAATAGCCATCAATCACATCTCGATAAAGATCGAGATCGCGCACTAAAACCGGAGTATGCGTTGAAAAAGCTTCTAAAATCGACATCGGAAATAGCTCGTTGTAAGATGGCAAAAGAAAAACGTCCGCTAAATTATACCAATCATTCATTAATGGACGATCCACAATCCCCGTAAATCGCACGTTAGCAGGTGGATTATCATAAATTTTTTTGTAGTCTTCATACCCATCGGTAATCCGACCAAATGAAAAACCACCCACCCAAACAAAGAGCTTATCTGGGTTCATTTGTGCCAAGCGGATAAAGTCATCAATCCCCTTGCGCTTTTGTATCTGCCCTACGCCAAGAACCACAAATTGGTCCTGATCAATATCCTGTTCCAATCTGAAAGCTTTCTTAGCTACTTCATCCTTGGGGCAAAATTCCTGATCGGAGACAAAATTAGGAATATAAGTCACCTTATTAGGATCAATGCCATAAGCTGCAATCTCTGGTATAAAACTCGGATTGACTACCACCAACTGATCCATCTGCTTATAAAAAGCAATCACATATCGCTCCATTAATTTTTGTAGAGGCCCCAACAACTTAATCGACCCCGCCAAGGTATCCGGCAAAAAATGGACATACCCCACCTTCACCCCTCGCTTCTTAGAAAAACTGGTCAAAAAATATTGCGGGTTAATCGTATGATAATGGGAAATATCCGAGGGAGCGTAGTCATTAATTTTAATCGTCAATTGATTCTTCAGTCGTGTCTTCTGGAGTCGAATTAATTCGAGATAAGCAGACCCTACTCCTTGACCCTTGACTGAATCCGCCTTCGAAAAATGAGCAACCGTAAGCATACAAAAACTCCTTTATCCTAAGTAGATATCTTATTATAACATACACTCGCTATGATCTATAAAAATAAAGAGTCGCTAGAAAGATGATTCTTTCAGTGACTCTATTTATAAGCTATTCATAAAAACATAATTAACTTCAAATAACAAAAAAGGACCAAACCTTCAGGTTTGATCCTAAATATTATAAACTAAACGAATTAGTTTTCTTTTTTAGCTACAAATCCTAATCCTGCTAATGCAGATAATACTGCTGCTCCAGCGATTGCGAAAGTAGAAGCTTCACCTGTTTGAGGTAATTCAGCTTTCTTTTCATCTTTCTTAGCTGGTTTAGCTGCTGGTTTGTCAGCTGGTTTGTTAGTAGATTCTGTTTCAGTTGCTACTTCTTTTTGACCTTGTTTTTCTAATTTTTGATTAGTGTCTTGTAATTTACCTTCTACATTTTCTACTACAGATCCTTTAGTTCCTGCAATTTTTTCGTAAGTAGTAAATACATAGTATTTTCCATTTTCATACATAGGGAATGAACCTGGGAAAGCTTTCATTGCATCTTCATAAGAATCAAAAACATGTGTTAATTTTGGTAATTTATTTGTATAAACAATATACTTACCATCTTTAAACATTGGGTTAGCATCTTCTCCAAAAGCATCTACTGCTTCTGCTAATGTTTTAAATTCATATTGAAGACGAGGAGCTTGATCGGTAAATACATAGTATTTTCCATTTTCGTACATTGCTTTTTTATTTGGGAAAGCATTTACAGCATCTTCAGAAGAATTAAATACAAAAGTTTTTTGACCTTGAACATCTGTATAAACTACATAATCATTTGTTGATGGTTCATACATAACGAAAGCATTTGGATAAGCTTCAACAGCTTCTGCTAATGTCTTAAAGTGACGACCAACATTTTCAAATGCATTCTTTTGAGCACCCTTATCTAATTTAGCTTCAGTTCCAAATGGATCTTCTGCTTTAGTAGGAGCAATTGTTGTAGTAGTTGTAGATTCCTTAGATTTTTCTTCAGTTGTTGGTGCTACTGTTGTAGCTGGTGTATTATCAACTACATAGAATTGTCCATCTTCTTCAACAACAGCTAAAACTTCGTTTGCAGCTTTATTGTTATCAATCCAGTATTGAGCTGATTCTTTAGTAGAGAATACTGGTGCACCATTCAAAACATTTTTAGGAGCTGCTAATGCTGAAGCAGATCCAACTAATGTTAAAGCTACAGCTGAAGTTGCTACTAATTTAACTAATGATTTTTTCATAGTAAAAATCTCCTTTTTATTTTAAATTATTCGACGTATCAAGAGGTCTTATCTCAACCTCAATTGTATAGTACCAAAGATTTTTTAAAGTGTCAAGCAAATTTCTAAACTTCCTAAAGAAATCTTTAGAAATTCTTTAAATCTTCAAATTCTTTGATTCCATATATAGATTGACTAAGAATCTTGTCCATCGACAGTTATCATGGTATCAATTATTAAAGAAAAGGTAAAGATCTTTTATTTAACACTTATATTACAAAGGGGTTGCTGATCCATAACATCAGTAACCCCTTTTCATACAATCTCAGCGATTGCTTACATGGATTGTAACTTATCTAAAATTAATTGGTTAACGACCTGTGGGTTAGCCTTGCCACGCGTTTGCTTCATAACTTGTCCCACGAAGAAGCCTAAGGCACGATCCTTACCATTCTTGTAATCTTCCACAGACTTTGGATCCCCTTCAATAATCATATCGATCATTGGTTTAAGAACAGATGGGTCAGAGATCTGAGCTAGACCCTTTTCTTCCACGATCACTTCCGCGTCTCCGCCCTTTTGGGCCAATTCCTTAAAGACCTGTTTAGCAATCTTCGAAGAAATAGTGCCATTATCGATCAAACGAATCATTTGAGCTAGATTATGAGGGTTCAGACCGGTCTCTTTTAAGCTAACTTGTTGAGCATTCAAGTAGGCAGAGACTTCCCCCATTAACCAGTTAGAGGCTTGCTTAGGATCGGCTCCCGCGGCAACGGTCGCATCAAAGAAGTCGGATAAATCCTTCTGTAAAGTCAAGACCATCGCATCATACTCTGGCAGATCATAATCCTTTGTATAACGTTGGCGACGCTCTTCCGGCATTTCAGGCATGGAAGCCCGAACTTGGTCCATCCATTCTTGCGAGATGGTCACTGGTGGAATATCGGGTTCTGGGAAGTAACGATAGTCCGCAGCCCCTTCTTTAACCCGCATCAAGATCGTTTTACCTGTCTTCTCATCGAAGCGACGGGTCTCTTGGAGAATCTTCCCACCAGAACGAAGGACTTGTGCTTGACGTTCTTCTTCATGGGCAAGTCCTCGACGAACATAGTTAAAGGAATTTAAGTTCTTCAACTCGGTCTTCGTTCCAAAGGCTTCCTGACCATATGGGCGAATAGAAATATTGGCATCACAACGCAAGGATCCTTCTTCCATCTTCACATCAGAGACACCCGTATACATGATCCGTTCTCTAAGGGCTTCCAAGTAGGCATATGCCTCTTCTGGCGACCGCATGTCTGCTTCTGAGACTATCTCAATCAATGGGGTTCCTTGACGGTTCAAGTCAACATAGGAATAACCATCATCTGCGTGAGTATTCTTACCCGCATCTTCTTCTAAATGAATTCGTTCAATACCAATCCGACGTTTCTCGCCATCTACTTCAATATCAATGTGCCCATGTTGCCCGATCGGTTGATCGAGTTGAGAGATTTGGTAAGCAGCCGGATTATCTGGATAGAAGTAATTCTTTCGATCGAACTTCATCCACTCGGCCACCTCACAATTAAGAGCCATCGCGGCCTTCATCCCGAATTCTACCACTTGACGATTCAAAGTAGGTAAGGCTCCTGGATAACCCCAATCTTTTTCATTGGTGTTAGCATTGGGTTGGCTTCCAAAGAGAACAGGGGATGAGGAAAAGATTTTGGACTTGGTTTTTAATTCAACGTGGACTTCGAGTCCAATAACTGTTTCAAAGTTCATCAGTTACCTCCTATAATTTGGGTTCTACGTCAAGATAGTCATGCCCTTGTTCAAAGGCGTAAGCTACTTGATAGAGTAGGGCTTCGCTCAAGTTTGGACCGGTAAGAGCCATCCCGATTGGCAGACCCGCTTCATCAAAACCAGCTGGAATCGCCAAACTTGGAATTCCTGCTAAGTTAATCGGAACCGTCAATAGATCAGCCACATACATTTCCAAAGGATCCGATTGGCGTTCACCAATCTTATAAGCCGTGGAGGTGGTGACTGGTCCCATGATTAAGTCATACTCTTCAAAGATGCGTTCAAAATCTTGGCGAATCAATGTCCGAACCTTAGCTGCTTTACCATAGAAGGCATCATAAGCTCCGGCCGATAAAGAGAAAGTACCCAGCATGATCCGACGTTTAACTTCCGCTCCAAAGCCTTGAGAACGCGACTTAACATAGATATCTTCTAGATTGTGAACATCTTCTGCACGGTAACCATAGCGAATTCCATCAAAACGTTGTAGGTTCGATGAAGCTTCTGCTGAAGAGATAATATAATAAGCATTAATACCATATTGGGAGTGAGGCAGTGAGACCTCTTCCACGATTGCACCCTGTGACTTAAAGTATTCTGCAGCTTTATCCATAGCGTGACGAACCTCTGGTTGAATGGCATCAGACAAGTATTCCTTCGGATAAGCAATCTTCAATCCCTTAATGGATTGACCAATTTTAGCCGAAAAATCTAAATTGTCATCATCTAAGGTGGTGGAGTCATGCGCATCTAGTCCCGCAATCACCTGTAATAAAAGGGCATTATCTTCCACCGTCAAAGTCATCGGGCCAATTTGGTCAAGACTCGACGCAAAAGCAATCAGACCGTAGCGAGAAACGCGACCATAGGACGGCTTCATACCAACGATCCCTGTATAAGCAGCCGGTTGTCTCACCGAACCACCTGTATCCGATCCTAATGAAGCCGGCACTTGTCTAGCAGCAACCGCAGAAGCAGATCCACCCGACGATCCTCCTGGTACGCGTTCTAAATCCCAAGGATTACGACTGGTCTTAAAGTATGAATTCTCCGTGGATCCTCCCATCGCAAATTCATCCAGGTTCACCTTACCCACAATAATCGCTCCGGCTTCCTTAAGTTTGGTAATCACATGCGCATCATAGGTTGGAATAAAATCTTCAAGCATTTTTGAAGCAGCAGTCGTTGGGAATCCTTGGGTTACAATATTATCTTTAATGGCTAAGGGGATCCCATTTAAGATGGGACTATCTTCTCCATAACCGCGCTCATCCGCTGCTTTAGCAGCTTCTAAGGCAGCTTCTTTATGATTTTGATAATTGATAAAGGATTGAACTTGGTCTTCTTTAGCTTCAATCGCTTGATAAGTATGTTGGATTAGCTCCACCGCTGTAAAATCGCCGGCCTTCAATCCAGCCTTCAACCCTGTAATCGTTGTTGGATAAGTCGTCATTCTAAGCTCCCTCCCCATCATCTAAAATTGCTGGCACTTGAATATACCCATCTTTGCTGGTAGGGGCATTATCCAATAAGGCTTGGTAATGATCATTTTCGACAGGCTGATCTTCACGGTAGACATTCATCCGTTGGTTGCCATGATAGGTAGATTCGACAGCTTCCGTATCTACTTCTACCAAGTGCTCTACCATATCCACCAAGCTTTGCATTCTTGGTGTTAATTCATCAAGTTCTTGTTCATCAAAGCTCAACTTAGCCAATTGAGCCACATGTTCTAATTCTTCACGTGTTATCATGCGTTTCCTCCCTTATTATTGTCTAAAAATATAAGACTGATAATCTGCCTGCTGGGCCTTTTTGCCAACATAAGCTTCTGTTCCCACATTGGATGAGATCTTAATCTCAGTTTCAACATCAATCGGCAGGTACCTTCGGGCCATGTCATAGACATGCTGTGTTAAAGCTGCGATCTCGGTCTGTTGATAGAATTGAGTCACAATCTCGATATCCAAAGTTTTTAATTGATCATCAACATAAAGAACCTTGGCTGAGACACCATTCAAATTAGGGAAAAGATCTCGAACCCCCTTGGAGAAGTTGTCAAAGTATGCATATTGCTCTCCTTCAACCCCACCGTCTAATAAAGGAAGGGAAAGACGATACTCATTGCGGTCACTCCAATCGGATACCGCATTACCCTCACGGGATATACCGTCTGAGATATAAGTACCCCCAACAATCTCATCAGCTGGGGCTTGTCGATAAATACCGACGACAATCGGAATTGATCGCAATTCTTCAGTTGCCCGCAAACGACCTACAATAATATTAGCATAGGCACGACCGCGTTCTCGCATTTCTCCTACAGAGATTTCTTGTTTGTAGACTACTCCGGCTGGATCCGTATATTCATAGGTTGAATTCATCGACAGGCCTAGCACAATACCGGCCAATTGATAACCATCCTCTCCCTCAACTAGAATGTTTTTTTCCATAATCTGCGAAAGATAAATGGGTGTCGATTCCACTTGCGGAGACCCTTGATCAACGGCTTCTGCTTCTTTTTCCTCAGCTTCTACCGGATTACCATTCTGATCAACAACAACTTCCTCTCCAGCTTCATTAACCGAAATCTCAGTCGATTCCTGAGATTCTTGAGTAGTCGTGGTTTCTTCCTTGTCTGGTCCGACAGCGGCAGGATTCAATCCGTCCGGATTCTCATCTGATTCACGACTCACCCAGGAAGTTAGAGTGTCCGCATCAATTAACTGTCCCTCTTGCAGATAGTACTGGTCCGTCGGAAAGACTTCTTGTGACAATCTTAAGAGCCCATCCTCAAAGGCAAAGGCATTACCCGTTGAAGAGAGATTATAGTCCACTGAAGCGGCCGTCCCTAAATGATACTGTCCATCTGTAATGACAGCGCGGTAATGATCCGGGCTCAAACGACTAGAAGTCACCTGAGCTGTTACTTTATTAGCGGGTTGATCGGCACTCTTTTTTTCTTCCTGATCAAGATTATTCAAACATCCAGATAAAAGCGAGACCAGGACCAACAAGGTCAAATATTTATTGGCTTTCTTCTTCATAGTTTACTCCACTTTCTGCTAATTTTGCGATAAAGTGCGCTTCATCCATAGTATCCACTCCCAATTGCAAGGCCTTATCATACTTAGACCCAGGAGCATCCCCATAGATAACGCAGTCTGTCTGCTTAGAGACAGAACTAGTGACTTGACCGCCTAAGTGTTCGATCAAATCTTTGGCTTCCTTTCGACTATAGTAACTCAAAGAACCCGTTAAGACAATGCGTTTTCCTTGCCAAAATTCTTTGTCCACTTGAGCAAACTCAGCCGATTGGTCTAGGTAGGTCATATTGACCCCCGCCCGCTTCAAAGATGCTAGTAATTTTTGGGAATCTTCTTGTCCAAAATAATGATGGATTGAGGAAGCGATCATTGGCCCAACCCCCTCAATGCTAGTTAATTCTTCCAAGCTAGCCGCCATAAAGGCTTCCATTGTCTTGAAGGATCGCGCCAATACTTGCGCAACTTTGGCTCCAACATGCCGAATACCTAGAGCAAAGATTAAGCGTTCCAAGGAGTTGGACTTAGAAGCTTGAATCGCTCGAGTATAATTTTGAGCGGATTTTTCTTTGACTTTATCCAATGTTAAGAAATCAGCTTCATCTAAATAGTATAGGTCGGCCACATTATGTATCAATTCCTTTTCCAATAGAGCGGCAACTACCTTTTCACCCAGACCCTCAATATTCATCGCTTGTCTGGAAACAAAGTGCGTTGCTAAGGCCAAGACTTGAGCGGGACAATTCGGATTCAAGCATCGTAGTGCAACTTCACCATCCGGACGCTCTAAGGGGCTTTGACAATCTGGACAGTGAGTTGGAATCTCTAAAGATTTTGAGTCACTCGGTCGCTGATCCAATAAAACTTTTGATACTTCGGGGATGATATCCCCTGCCTTATGAATCAATACTTGATCCTTCAAGCGAATATCAAGTGCTTGGATCAAGTCGATATTATGAAGGCTGGCACGTTGAACAGTTGTCCCTGCTAATTGAACTGGCTCCATGACTGCAGTAGGTGTGACCACCCCTGTTCGTCCAACCGTCCATTCAACCGATAGGATCGTTGTTTGAGCCACTTCTGCTGGAAACTTATAAGCAATCGCCCAACGAGGTGCTTTTACCGTATAGCCCAATTTAGACTGGGTGGCCATTTGATTCACTTTGACTACCACCCCATCAATCTCATAGGGTAAATCATGGCGCTTTTGTCCAATTTCTTGAATATAGGACCAGACTTGGTCCAAATTATGACATTCACGGCGCAAATGGTTATTACGCAGCCCTAACTCTTCCAAAGTCTCAAATAAACCCGCCTGGGTTTGAATAGCCAGACTTTCAGGATCTGCTACCCCATACATAAAAACCGAAAGCTGACGGTGTCTAGCCACCTTAGGATCCAACTGTCTCAAAGCACCCGCTGCTGCATTTCGTGGATTAGCCAATGGAATCTTCCCTGCTTCTTCGCGCTCCTTATTCAAGGCTAGGAAGCGTTCTTTAGGTAGATAGGCTTCGCCGCGAAACTCTCCAGAAACAGCTTTTCTTAATTTGAGAGGAATCGCCGAGATGGTGCGCAGGTTTTGGGTGATATCTTCACCCACTTGGCCATCTCCCCGGCTGGCACCACGAACAAATTGCCCATTTTCATAAGTCAAGGCCACGGCTAATCCGTCAATCTTACATTCACATAAATAGGTCACCGGATCTGTCGTCTGATTTTCCACCCGTTGAATAAAGGATGCTAGATCTTCCCGATTAAAAGCATTCGCCAGGGAGTATAAGGGAGTCGCATGCTCAACTTTTTGAAAACCATCCAGGAGTTGATCTCCTACTCGTTGACTGGGTGAATCCATGGTCACCCACTCGGGATGGTCTTTTTCGATGGCTAATAGCTCTTGGTAAAACTGATCATATTCCGCATCAGAAATCAGTGACTCATCCAACACATAATAATGGTAGGCATAGCGATTCAGATCTTCTTTGAGTTGATTTAATCGTTGTTCTAAAGTCATAGCTATTTTTCACCTTCATCTTGATGCTTTTCAATAGGTGCCAAACTGGCAAGTAGTTGCTTAATCCCCTGATCAGGAAAGGCAATATGTAAGGTCGTATCTGACTTACTAGGACTAACCTGGATGACCGTTCCTACACCCCAGACTCGGTGGTCTACCTTATCGCCCACTTGCCAATCAATAGTCGGATTTTGGACTGGTCTTGACCTTTTTTGAGTTCTGGCAACCGGTCGTCTTGCACTTAATTTCACCCGTTGGCTTGCTTTTTGGCCATCATTAGCGGAATGATGAATCCGGCTACTTACAAAATCCCTAGTTTTCGATTCCACAAGATCCGCATCAACTTCGTCCACGAAGCGTGACAACTTGTTTTGTTGAAGACGGCCATAGAGCATCCGGCGCCGGCAAGCACTCAAGTAGAGCTTCTCCTCGGCTCGAGTCATACCAACATAGGCGAGGCGACGCTCTTCTTCCATCTCATCGAGATTCTCAAAAGCCCGATAACTTGGAAAGATTCCTTCTTCCATTCCAACCACAAAAACCACTGGAAATTCGAGTCCCTTGGCGGCATGAAGCGTCATCAAGGTTACAACCGATTCATCCGAATCCCGTTGGCTTTCTTGGTCCGTTGATAAAGAGACCTGCCCCAAGAACAGTGTTAAAACCGACAAGTCCTCTTCACTGCCTGCTTGAACTAAATCCGGGTCTGTTTCACCCAAATCCTTGAGATCGCTTTGGTCAAATTCTTGCGTGACCGATTTTAATTCATCAATATTTTCAAGTCTCGCCTGGCTTTCTAGGTCATTCTGATCCAGAAGAGCTTGACGATATCCCGTCACTTCTAATACTTCTTCTAATAATTCAGTCATTGAAAGATACTTTGCCTGTTCATGCAGGCGGTCGATCATCACACTGAAATCCTGAAATTTTTTCTTAACCGAAGCAGATAGATTCGACGCGTTGACTTGTTGAGCCGCTTGGAAATTCGACAAATTCAAGCTCGCTGCAAAATCTTGCAATTTGCTAACACTGCTGGCCCCAATCCCTCGCTTAGGTTCATTAATAATTCGATTAAAACTTAAATCATCCTGGGGATTATCTACTAACCGCAGGTAAGCCAGAACATCTTGAATTTCTTTGCGAGCATAGAAGCGTACCCCTCCTACCACCTGGTAGGGGATGTTAGCCTTCAAAAACTGATCTTCCAAAGATCGGGATTGAGCCTGCGTACGGTAAAGGACCGCAAAATCTGAATTCTGGCGTCGGTGCAAGTCCTTCTCGGTCAGGATCTCTTGAATCACAAAGCCTGCCTCTTCCAAATCTGAATCTGCTTCATAATAGACAATCTTATCTCCAGCTTCCTTATTCGACCACAATTCCTTGGCTTTACGATTCACATTATTCTTAATCACACTGTTAGCTGCCTTAAGAATGGTGGGCGTCGAACGATAATTTTGCTCCAACAAAATTGATTTTGCCCGAGGGAAATCCTGTTCAAAATTCAAAATATTGGTCATATCTGCTCCACGCCAGCCATAAATGGATTGGTCGGCATCACCTACGACACAAATATTTTGAGCTTCATTCACTAAAAGCTGGACCAATTGATATTGCGTCTGATTGGTATCTTGATACTCATCAACATGTATATAATCAAATTTATTCTGATAGAATTGCCGCACATAAGGTTGCTCTTCGAATAACTGCACCGTATTCAAGATTAAGTCATTAAAGTCCATCGCATTGGCTGCTTTCAAATTCTTTTGATAACAATGATAGATCTCAGCTTGCTTAATGGCTTGTGGATACTTGGCATCCGCTTTAACTTGTTCCGGAGTCAACCCTTGATTCTTAGCTTGATCAATCAGGTACAGCATTTCTTTTTCTGGGAAGAACTGACTGCTAAGGTTTAACTCTTTTAAGACCCGTTTCATTAAGGTCTTTTGTTCCGATTGATCCACAATCGAAAAATTATTCGTATATCCTAGTAAATGAGCTTGTTGACGTAATATCCGAACACATAAAGCGTGGAAGGTAGATACCCAAATTGAAGTGCTAGCCTCACCCACTAATTGATGAAGTCGCTCCTTCATCTCATTAGCGGCTTTATTCGTAAAGGTAATAGCCAAAATATGCCAGGGCTTCACCCCTAACTCTTCAATTAAGTACGCGATTCGATGCGTCAAAACTCTGGTCTTCCCAGATCCTGCTCCAGCAGCAATAAGCACTGGCCCTTGTGTGGTTAATACGGCCTCACGTTGTTTATCGTTCAATCCTTGTAATGCTTCCTTTAATGTCACTTAACCACTCCCTTCTATTCATACGGCATCGGTTCTATTATAACAAAAATGTTCCCCTCCGGATATGTTAAAGAAAAAGTCCTCCGACCTTATCCATAACCATTAAAAAACCTGGTCCCTTTGACAAGACCAGGTTATAATGAGTCTCACTTTAAATCAAAGCTATGCATGATAAAGATTCGTAATTGTAATCTGTTGGTCACAGTCAGATAAATCTTCCCCAGTCACGACCACTAATCCTTCAAGTAAGTTAACGGACTTTTGGGGCTGATTCAAAAATACAAAGTCCCAATCCGTTCGGGTCATATACTGAATCATGACCTTTTCGATATTTAAGGCGGCGATCGGCAAAGCGATAGCTGCTGGTACTTGAGACTCTAACTTACAAAGCGGCAAGCCCACCAAAGCCCTGCAAGTAGCCTCGACCATTGGCATTGACATGACTTTATGAGTAAACATGCCTGCTGCTTTAAGACCTAGAGAGGCATGATTAACATAAATCACCCCTGCGGATGTCATAAAATATTCAATGTTGATCGCTCCAACAACTGCTAATGATTGTGCAATCGATCGGCCAATGCGTTCGATCTCATCTTGAACCGATTCACTCACCGTGGCCGGATAGCGAACTTGCCGTCCAATCAAATCCCCTTTATCCACTACTTCAAAACCAGGATAAACCATCTCACACCAGCCAGAATGGCTATTATTAAAAAGTCAAAAAACAACAGATGCTGGCAAGGTTGTGGAGAAAAAGGAATGCTTTTACACTGTTGGTGGGAGTGTAAATTAGTTCAACCATTGTGGAAG
>OJLW01000268.1_pt1 | contig 27972 bp, 26 predicted proteins | sample 1597021 | NCBI WGS metagenome assembly OJLW01 (sample SAMEA3904676, study PRJEB24821) | metagenome | biome: Builtin; feature: hospital; material: surface | place: USA | collected 2013-06-03
ACACTACACCGAGGAGAATTCCGTTCAAGGTTGATAAGGTGCTAAGTGAGAAGCATGAAGCCAATATTGTATTCTTAAATAAGTTGGAAAAGGGACTTAGTCTAGGTGATTTAAATAAGAAAGTAGACGTTGAAGTCAAGGGTCCATCAACTTATATGAATAAGATTAAAAAGGTTGATGCTTATATTGATCTTACTGATATAACTCAGTCAACGAGCCTTGAGGCAGAGATATATGCCTACGATGATGGAGGCAAGATTATAAAGGAAGTTGAAGTCAATCCTTCAAGTGTAAAAGTTGACCTTCCAATCTTAAAAAGTAAGACTGTCCCAATTAAAATAAAATTTAATGAAAATACTAGTAAAAATATTGTGACAAGTGACTTTTCAATTGAGCCATCTTCTGTTACAATTAGAGGAAATTCTGATGTAATTGATTCTATCGACTTTATAGAAACTAAACCAGTTAATTTTTATAACTATAAAAATGGGAATGATTTAGTGGAATTAAGCCTGCCAGATAAGGTTACATTGGTTGATGAGAATATTGATTTCAGGATGAAGTCAATTGCAAATGAAGATTAAGATGTATTAATAATCAGGAGGGAATATGGAATTTTTTGGAGAAGGACTAACATTTGACGATATTTTACTTGTACCAGCAAAATCAGAAATTTTGCCTAACGAAGTTGATTTATCTACAAACCTAACGGAAAAGATTAAACTAAACATTCCTCTTATGTCAGCAGGTATGGATACTGTAACTGAACACAGGATGTCTATTGCCATGGCAAGAGAAGGTGGTATTGGTATTATCCACAAGAATATGTCAATTGAAGAACAAGCCCTAGAAGTTGACAAGGTTAAGAGATCTGAACATGGAGTTATAACTGATCCATTTTCACTAACTAAGGATCATTCTATTAAAGATGCTTCTGAACTTATGGATAGGTACAGAATTTCTGGTGTTCCAGTTGTTACAGAAAAGGGTGTCTTAGAAGGAATTATTACAAATAGGGACATAAGATTTGAAACTGATCTTTCTAAAAGAATTAGCGATGTAATGACTTCAGAAAAACTAATCACAGGAGATCCTGATATTAATTTAGATCAAGCTCTAAATATTTTAAAGAAATATAAAATTGAAAAGCTTCCTCTTGTTGATAAAGACAATGTCCTAAAGGGTCTTATCACTATTAAGGATATTGAAAAACACGAACAATATCCAAACTCTGCAAGAGATAAATCAGGAAGACTACTTGCTGGTGCTGCGGTTGGTGCAACTAATGATGTTATGGATAGAATCGAAGCTCTTGTTGAGGCAAAGGCTGACGTTGTTGTCATTGATACTGCTCACGGACAATCTAAGAACGTATTAAAGACTATAAAAAATATTAAGGATGCCTTCCCAGATCTACAACTTATAGCAGGTAACGTTGCTACTTATGAAGGAACAGAAGACCTAATTAAGGCCGGTGCTGACTGTGTTAAGATTGGTATTGGACCTGGTTCTATTTGTACAACAAGAGTTGTAACAGGTATAGGTGTTCCACAAATTACTGCTATTATGGAAGCTTATAGAGCTGCCAAAAAATACGGAGTTCCAATAATTGCCGATGGTGGTATTAAATTCTCTGGTGATGTTGCCAAGGCTCTTGCAGCTGGTGGTAATGTTGTTATGATGGGTTCACTATTCGCAGGTACTGACGAATCTCCAGGAGAAGAAATCTTTGTTGAAGGTAGAAGATTTAAGGCTTACAGGGGCATGGGTTCTCTTGGTGCCATGAGTGCCGGTTCTTCTGATAGATACTTCCAAACAGGTACAACTAAGTATGTTCCTGAAGGAGTTGAAGGCAGGGTTCCATACAAGGGACTAGTAGGAGACATTGTATTCCAACTTGTTGGTGGAGTTAAGTCTGCCATGGGTTATATGGGTGCAAAGGACCTAGAAACTCTTAGGGCAACTGCTAAGTATGTTAAAATCACACAAGCTTCACTTACAGAATCTCACCCTCACAACATTACAATTACAAGAGAAGCTCCTAACTATTATTAAGACATTAATAAATCCACTTCAATTGAATTTGGAGTGGATTTTCTTTATAATTACAAGATAGAGGTGATATTTTGAAAACAAAAGTCTTGCTCGTTGAAGACGAAGAATCAATAAGAAAATTTGTTAAGATAAATCTTGAAAGAGAAGGCTACACAATTTTTGAAGCTGGCAGCGGAGAAGATGGAATTGAAATTGCTAGACGCGAGCTTCCAGATATTGTAGTCCTAGATATTATGCTACCTGGCATAGATGGTTTTGAAGTCTGCAAGACCTTGAGGGGAGAGTTCCCAAGCCTTGGTATCATTATGCTAACTGCAAAGGCAGAAGACTATGATAAGATTATGGGCCTTCAATATGGAACAGATGATTATTTGACTAAACCCTTTAACCCAACTGAGTTAACTCTTAGGATAAAATCAATTGAGAGAAGGCTTGAAATTGGTGAAGAAAATAAAAGCAACTTAATCACAGACCCACCTTTTAAAATAGATTCTTACTCAAGAAAGTTTTATAAGGATGATGTGGAACTAGAACTCACTCCTACAGAATATCAAATTATTAAAATATTTATGACAAATCCTGGCAAGGCCATGACAAGAAATGAAATTTTAAAACTAGTTTGGGGAGATGACTTCTTAGGCGACTCAAAAATTGTTGATGTAAATATAAGAAGACTTAGGTCAAAAATTGAAACAAACCCAGCAAAGCCAGACTATATTGAAACAGTTTGGGGAACTGGTTACAGATGGAAGTAGGTTTATAATTGAAAAATAAAATTGGAAAAAGACTTGTCAGAAGTTTTTTAATAATAATTTTAATTACAATTTCAATTATAGATATATTCTTGCTTTTTGCCTTTAGCTCCTACTATTACAACAACATATCCAAGGAATTAATCCAGAGGATGGAGGTTTCTTTAGAAATTTACAGGAGAGACTATTCTGACAAGTCCATTGAAGATTTGATTTATGAGGACAGTGACATCTTCTTGTCTAACACCAATGCAGAAGTCCAAATCCTTGATAAAAACAAAAACCTCTTGTCAGATTCCATTGGAAGGTTGGCTTCAAATCCAATAGAAACTATAGATGTAATGGCCGCTGAGAAGGGTGAAATAAAGACTTGGAAGGGAGAAGATTCACAAACAGGTGAAGCCATAATGTCCGTTGCAGGTCCTATAAAAAATAATGAAGGAGAAATAATTGGATACCTTAGATTTATTTCATCTATAGAAGGAATCAAGGCTGCAATTTTGAAAACTATTATAAGTTTGTTTGTTTTCACTCTTTTTGTAGCCCTAGTTACAACTATGGTTTCACTACTTATTTCTAAGTCTATTGTAAAGCCAATCTTAGAACTTACAGAAGTTGCCAAGACTATGCTAAAGGGGAATTACGAGGAGAAGGCCAAGATTTTTGAAGATGACGAGATAGGAGAGCTTGCCAAGACTCTTAATGCCATGAGTGATGAAATCATAAACAAAGATAGGATAAAAAATGATTTTATATCTTCAATTTCTCACGAACTTAGGACCCCTCTTACATCAATAAAGGGATGGGCCGTTGTACTTAAGGATGCCAAAGAAGATGAAAAAGAACTAATGGAAGATGGTTTAAATATAATAGAGAATGAGGCAGACAGGCTTGCCAAAATGGTTGAAGAACTCTTAGACTTTTCTAGATATATTTCAGGAAGAATCACCCTTGATAAGGATGTTTTTGATATAACACAAACTTGTGTGGATATATCAAAGCAAATGAGACCTCGTGCCAAGTCCAACAATATTGAACTTATTACAGCGCTCCCAGAAGAGTCAATACTTATTAATGCTGATGAAAATAGGATCAAACAGCTGCTTATTAATCTCTTGGACAATGCCATTAAATTTACATCAGACAAGGGATGGGTTAAGTTCCAAATGATAAGAGAAGCTGATCTTGTTCAAATTATGGTTTCTGACAATGGAATGGGAATGACTAAGGAAGAACTTGCTCACGTAAAAGAAAAATTCTACAAGGGCAAACACTCCAAGAGCCACAGTGGAATTGGTCTATCCATTAGTGATGAGATAACAAAACTCCACCAAGGTAAACTAGAGATTTTCTCCGAAGAAAATATTGGAACAACAGTCAAGGTTAGCTTGCCCCTAGAAATAGAAAAAGAAGTAGGTGAAAAAAATGATTAAAAAAATAATTTTTTACTTCTCATTAATTTCCCTAGTTTTATTAACGGGTTGCTCCTTTTTGACAAGTCAAGGAACTGATGTTGAAAGGCCAGATATGGGTCAGTCACCACTTTATGGTAAGTGGACAATAACGAAGTTTATATCCAATAAAAAATCAAACCAAGACAATTTTAAATTTAAGGAATTAATTGGAGAAGACTTATACTTTAGTAATGACTCAGTCCTTCTTGCCAATGATTATATAAAGGATGCTTCTTATAAGACTAAATATGTGAAACTTTCTAATTATTTATACCAAAAGTTTAATCTTGACTACAAGAATTTGGGACTTGAAGATTCTGAAGTCTATACAACTTATGTCTTCGATTCAAATTCCAACTCTTCCTTGTATTATGAAGTTATAAAGACAAGTGAGAACACTGCTCTCTTGTTTGACAATGGAATAACTCTTGAAATAAAACTTGTGGACGACAAGATAAAAAATGAAGATTTAAATTCACATATTTTAGAAAGAAAGGATGAGGTTTTAGCTAAGAGTAGCTTGTTTGACTTAACAGGTGACAAGGGATTTTTAATTGGATTTAAAACTAAACTTGATTCCAATATTCCTTCATGGAATTACAAGACTCTTTACCTAAAATTTTCTGATTCAAAATTGGAAAATGTCTACGAGATGAACAATATTATCCTTCCAAGGGATGATCGCTTCTATGAAGTTAGTGTTCAAAGAGAATCAAAGTCAGAGGAAACAACTGATAGGTTAATTGCAAGAGACTATAAAACGTCAAATCTTCTTAAAAGAGATTCGGAAATTCCAAAAAATGAAGCTGAAGAGTTAAGAGAAGACAACTCCCTTAAGACAATTAACTTTATTACAAATAATTATATAAATGTTGAGAGTCTCGATAGGAATACAGGCAAAAGGACTCTTAGAATTTATAATTTAGATAAGCTAGAGGATAAAAAGGCCCTTAGTTATAAAGATTTCATATCTGAAGATGAATTAAAGGCTGAAGGGAAAAACATTCAATCCCTAAAAGAAGATCCTTACAATATTGGAATCTATAGGGACAATGGATTTTGGAAGCTCAAGGGAAGGCTTAACACAGAAGATGGAAAGTATTCTGATTTTGATTTAAACCTAGTTCTTCCTTATGAAGTTAACAAGTACAACAAAATAAATATTCCGATGACTCAGATAAAAAACTTTAAGTCAAGAATAAAAGACGGATTTGTTTCTCCAGATAACAATTTCTTAATAACATTGGAAAATAATTATCTAAGAATATATAATATAAGTGAAGGAAAAATTATCTCCAGTCCTATTTTTGAAAGGGAAATAGGAGATGAGGCTTCCACAATTATGACAGAGTGGGCAACAGGCCGCTATGCAAATATTTGGCAGGATGAACTTTCATCAAATAAATGAGGTGTGAAATGAATAAGATTATAGAATTGATTGGAGAAAATTCCACTTACATGCTCCTAACTCTAGGTGCAATATTAATTGGAATTGTTCTTACCTTTATAGTAAACTTTGCTGCAAGGGATTTAAAATTTATAAAATATTTACCAGGACTTGCTCTGGTATTTGTTGGGATAATTTCTCTTTTTATAGTTATAAATAAACTTTTTGATCCAACAAGCCTAGACAATTTAATTATTTTTGTAGTGGGAGTTTCATCTGGATTAGTGTCGCTTATATTTGCACTAATAATAGGCATTGCCTCTTCAGATAAAAATCGCTACAGGAAAAACACTAGGAATAGATAAAAAATTAAGCTCAAGAGAAGAGGCACTTAGGTGCTTCTTTTTTCTTGAGCTTTTTTAGGAAGAATATGAAAAATATATCTTAAATAAGTTTTTAATTTTTAGAAAGTAAATACCTTCGAGTCCTCATTATAAAATAATTTTTGACTCTTAAAAACTTTCAAAAAATTTTTAAAATTAATAAGTAGAAATGTAGTCCTTCATGGACTCAAATTTTTTGTCCCCAATGCCAGGGACATTTTTTATGTCCTCAATGGAAGAGAAAGAATTGTTGGCCCTGTAGTCTAAAATCTTTTGGGCAGTTTTTTCTCCAACTCCAGGAATTTTTGTCAGTTCACTTAGGTCTGCCGAGTTAATATTTATTTTTGAAGCAGGCCCACTTGATGATGGACTAGATACAAGTGTGGTCATATTTTCTTGTACTTCGCCAACTTTTGGAATATAAATTTTTTCTTCGTCGTGAAGTCTTGCTGCCAAGTTAACCCTATCAAGGTCTGCATCGTCTCTAGCTCCACCAGCCAAATCAAGGGCATCAACCACACGCTTACTTGAGTTAAGTTTTAGGATGCCAGGATTATTAACTGCTCCAGATATATGTACCATTATCTCTTCACTTTCTTCAGGAGCTTTTTCAATCTCAAGTTCTTTTGTATTTTCATCAAGAGATTTCTCCTTATTATCAATTATGCCAGCAGTATTTATTTTTAAAAATTCTTTAGCGTCGTCATTATTGTCTCGCTCATAGTATTGGTAGCCAATTATTAAAAGTAAAAAGACAATTATAAGGTAGGGGAGTTTATCTTTATTTAAAAATTTAAAATCCATTCACACCACTCACTTATTAGTAATATTATATTTATAACAATGTAATACCCTAAATAGATAATTTTACACAGTTTTCAAATGGTAAAATTTGTGTTATAATTTATCCATCGAAACGATTTCAAAAAAATTAATATATTTAGGAGGAAAACAATGAAAGTTTATACAACAGATAAGGTAAGAAATCTTGCTCTCGTGGGACATTCTGGCTCCGGAAAGACTAACCTAACAGAGGCTATGTTATTCCAAAGTGGAGCTACAAAAAAACTTGGAAATGTTTCTAGCAAGAACACAGTATCCGACTTCTCAAAAGAAGAAAGAGAAAGAGGAACATCAATTGCAACATCAATTATTCCTGTTGAATGGAGAAATTATAAAGTAAACATAATAGATACTCCTGGATTTCTTGATTTTGTTGGCGAAGCTCACAGTGCTCTAAGAGCCAGTGAAGCAGCAATTATGGTTATAGATGCAACTAAGGGTATTGAAGTTGGAACAGAAAGAACTTGGAAATACGCAGAAAAAATTGGACTTCCAAGAATTATTTTTATAAATAAAATTGACGGAGAAAATGTAAACTTTAGAAAACTAATGGACGAGCTTGAAGCTGCCTTTGGTAAAAAAGTTATCCCATTCTCTGTACCTATTGGCGAAGGAGAAGATTTTGTTGGTGTAACTGATGTAATCTTCCAAAAGGGATACAAGTATGTAAACTCTGCACCAGAAGAAACTGAACTTAACCACGACCAAGTTAAGGCAACTGAAAGAATGTATGAAGAAATTGCAGAAGTTGTTGCAGGTTCTGACGAAGTACTTATGGAAAAATACTTCTCTGGAGAAAAATTCACAAGAGAAGACCTTCTAAGAGGAGTTACAACAGCCCTACTTGAAGGTGACGCAGTTCCACTACTTGTTGGATCTGGTGAAAAGGGGATAGGTATAGATATTTTACTTAATACAATTGTTAATTACATGCCAGCACCAGACGATGACCGTGCCCACCTTGGATTTAGATTTAAAGAAGGGGAAGAAAGAAAGGTTTCAGCAAAAGATCCTTTTGCAGCAGTTGTATTTAAAACTGTATCAGACCCATTCCTAGGAAAGATTTCTATATTTAAGGTAATTTCTGGTATTTTAACTAAAAACACTCCTTTATATAATGTAACTACTGAAGAAACAGAAAAACTTGGTGGCCTTTTTGTAATGAGAGGCAAGGAACAAATAGAAGTTGATGAAATATATGCAGGAGACATTGGTGCAACTACAAAACTTGCTGGTACCTTAACTGGTGATACTCTTTGTGATAAGGACCACATGGTTAAATACAAGAAGTTAAAACATCCAACTCCAGTTTTATATTATGCAATAGAACCTAAGACTAAGGGAGACGAAGAAAAGCTTACTCAATCTCTTAAGAAGATTAGGGACGAAGACCCAACATTTACAATCGAAAGAAATACAGAAACTAAACAAATGACTATTGGTGGTCAAGGCAAGGTTCAACTTGATGTTATACTTGAAAAATTAAAGAACACTTATGGTGTTGAAGTTGAAATTGTTCCATTTATAATCCCTTATAGAGAAACAATTAGACAGACTGCAAGTGTACAAGGTAAACACAAAAAACAATCTGGTGGAGCAGGCCAATATGGTGATGTTTGGATTAGATTTGAACCATCTGAAAATGATTTTGAATTCGATGAAGAAGTATTTGGTGGCGCAGTTCCTAAGAACTACTTCCCAGCAGTTGAAAAGGGAATTATTGAATCTAAGGAAAAGGGAGTTCTCGCAGGGTATCCTGTTACAAACTTCAAGGCTGTTTTATATGATGGATCCTACCACGATGTTGACTCAAATGAAATGTCCTTTAAACTTGCTGCAAATCTTGCCTTTAAGAAGGGTATGCAAGAAGCAAGCCCAGTTCTCCTTGAGCCTATTATGAAGGTTGAAGTTACAATTCCAGAATCTTATCTTGGAGATGTAATGGGAGATATGAACAAGAGACGTGGAAGAATTCTTGGTATGGACCAACAAAATGACGGCACTCAAGTTCTTATTGCTGAAGCACCTCAAGCTGAACTTTTCACTTACCTAATTGATCTTAGATCACTTACTCAAGGTAGGGGAACTTTCAACATGGAATTTGTAAGATATGAAGAAGTTCCACAAAATATTGCAGAAAAAATTATTGAAGAAAGAAAAACTGATAAATAAAAATAAATTTTTAAAGGTTGGGCTTAAGTGTTCAACCTTTTTTATTATAAAACGATTAAACATATTGAAAAGCAACATTAATAGTTTTATAATTTAGTTAGGTAACATTATACCTTATAGAAAGGGGATAAAAATGAAAACTAAAAAAATTGTATTAATTTTAATATCTTTGGCTATTGTGTCAATTATGTGTGGTTTTTCTTTTTTAAATTCTAATAAAGAAAATTATAATTTTAACATAGATGTTTGTGATGATAAACCAAACTATGAAAAAATTATTAAGGACTTAACTTATGATAGTGTGTATAAATATAAGCTAAAAGAAGTTATTGTAAGTAACAAGATTATGGAAGAACAGGGTTTTAAATTTACAACAAATAAAGATGCGGATTATTTATTAGTATTTTCTAATGAAGATAATGAGAATGCACGTATAGCAGTAAGAGTTTCTGATGTGAGTTTGAGAATTTCTACTTCTAAAAAACATAGTAGTTATATACTTATTACTGATTCAAAAAATTCTAAAAAAGATTTAGATTTCTCATCAAAAAGTGGTATTCCAAAAGGAACATTTTCTATTTTAGAACTAGAACGAGAAAAAGTCATAAATAAGTAAAAAAAGAATTAAATAGCTAAAAATATCTGTTGGTGAGTTGAATCCCAACAGATATTTTCATTTGAAAAAAATTTATTATTTATATGAAACAATTCTTTAAAAAACAACAAAAATATATAAGCTTAACTTAAAAGGTAACGAAACTAAATACTTTACAAAAGTCCTAGTTTATATTAAACTAGAGATAGTAAAAGATAGTCAGATTTATTCTGACTTAAAAGACAAAGATAGTCAAAGGAAATGATTTTATGGCAAAATTATCCAATTCCATTGAAGAATTTTTAAATGAATTAATATTTGAATCAGGTGGAGTTGTTGAAATACAAAGATCAAAAATTTCAGACCAATTTAATTGTGCACCTTCACAGATAAATTATGTTTTGACAACTAGGTTCACACCCTTTAAGGGTTACTATGTTGAGTCGAGACGTGGTGGCGGTGGCTACATTAGAATTGTTAAGGTTAAATTAGAAGATGATGAAGATATACTAGAAAGATTTTTAGATTTTATAGGCGACTCTATTACAAAAAATAATTCAGACGACCTAATAGAAGAGCTTGTTAGATTAAATAAGTTGACTGAGAGGGAGATGGAACTCATGAAGGTGAGCCTGTCCGACAGGTCCCTAAGTCAATGTGAAAATAGAAATGAACTGAGGGCAGATTTGTTAAAGAATATGCTCCTCGTTATTTTCAGCTAGGAGGGAAGAAGATGTTGTGCGACAACTGTAAAGAAAGGGAATCAATAATTTCTTACACAAGAATAAACAATGATGAAGTTGAAGAAGTTCATCTTTGTCAGGTTTGCGCTGAAGAGAAATTTAAAAAAGAATTTCAGGGCTATCAAAATATAATTCCTCAACTTGAAAATGCCCTAAAAAATATTTTCAAATTTACTGCCAACTCATCTAAGGATGAGAAAGATGACATTAAATGCGAATATTGCGGCAGGAGTTTTAGGGAACTTAAGAACACAGGAGTCTTGGGCTGTCCAAAGTGTTATGATTCCTTTGGAAATGAAATTAAGTCCTATCTAAAGGCATTAAATATAAACTTAAAATATAGGGGAAAGATTCCTAAAAATGCAGACTCTTATATTTATTATAATAGGAAGCTTGAAGATCTAAGGGAAAAGCTTGATCTAGCTATTAGCCTAGAGGAATATGAAAAGGCAGCAGAAATTAGAGATGAGATAAAAACTTTAAAGGAAGATGCCAATGTCTAAAATTATTTTAGGTAACAAGATAAAATTATACAGAAACATTGACGGCAAGAACTTTGTCAATACTATGTCTGATGAAGAATTAAGAGAAAACATAGACTTTCTTGACCCAATAATCAAGGAAATGGGTTACGAAAAAGTCGATATAGAAAACATGTCTTCCTTAAAAAAGTTAAAATACTTGGAAGAGGGAAGGCTTGGCAAGAGCTTTCTTGAGAAGAAAAATATTGGGTTTTATAAAAAGGTTGAAGAGCCAGATATTTTAATAAATTCAAGCGAACACATAGAGCTCTCAAACTTTTCAAGGACTAAGTCTATTGACGAACTTTATAAGGAAATTTATGACTTGGAAGGAAAGCTGGAAGAAAGGGTAGATTTTGCCTTTAGTCCAGTGTATGGATATTTGACTTCAAGGGTTTTTAATGCAGGAACTGGTTTTAAACCTATTACCTTTTTATACTTGCCAGCCTTAAATTATTTTGGCATAAGTGAAATTGCAAAGGGCCTATCAAGGCTTGGCTACACCCTAGGTTCTTATAGGGGCAGGTCCGAGAAAGCCATGGCAAGTATCTATACACTTTCTTTTGAGTCTACACTTACAGAAGACGAAGATTCTTATTTAGAAAAATTAAAACTCATTAGCGACGAGATTGCTGATGTTGAAAGGGAAAATAGAAAAAAACTTTATTTAGACAATATTATAAGCCTTGAAGACATGGTAAACAGGTCCTATGGCCTACTTGCCAATGCAAGGCTACTATCGGAAGAAGAGATGATGCAGTCCATGAGCATGATTAACCTTGGGATTGAGCTTTCAATCCTAAATCCAAATAGGGATTTTGACTTTTACAAGGAAATCATGAAGCTTAGAAATGGGCACTTACAAATTGAGAGAGGCTCAATCTTGGACCTTAAGTCAAGAGATATTTTAAGGGCCAACAAGTCGAGAGCTCTCATGAAGGAGGTTTTCAAATGAGTATGTTTGGAAGATTTAGTGAAAAATCACAAAAAGCCATTCTCTTTGCCCAACAAGAGGCAAGAGAACAAAGACATTCATATATAGGGTCAGAGCATATACTTCTTGGAATTTTGCGAGAAGGAACAGATGCAGGAGCTCACATACTTTCAAAGCTTGGGATAGATTACAATAAGGCCAAGGAAACAACTATGGATATAGTAAGCCAGGGCCAAGGTCCAGTGGTGTCAAGCATTGCTTACACACCTAGGACAAAGAGGATCTTTGAACTTGCCTTTGAAGTTTCAAGAGAGTTGGGTGAGAACACAGTATCAACTGACCACCTCTTACTTGGAATCCTAAGAGAAGGCCAAGGAGTTGCTATCTTAGTCTTAAAAAGACTGGGCATTGATGTAATGAGTCTTGAGAATGATATTGTAAATAATATGGAAGACTATGAGGATTATGAAGAAGGCAGCGAAGGATCCTCTGAAGCCCTAGAAAAATATACTACTAATTTAAATAAAAAAGCTGAAGAAGGAAAAATCGACCCAGTAATTGGAAGAGAAAAGGAAATAAAAAGAGTTATCCAAGTCCTATCAAGAAGGACAAAAAATAATCCAGTCCTAATTGGAGAACCAGGTGTTGGTAAGACTGCCATAGCTGAAGGGCTTGCAGCAGAAATTGTTGCAGGTAATGTTCCTGAAATTATGAAGGATAAGATTATTTTAACTCTTGATATTTCTCAACTTATTGCCGGTGCAAAATACAGGGGAGACTTTGAAGAGAGATTAAAAAATGTAACTAATGAGGCGAGCAAGAATAAAAATATTATTTTATTCATTGATGAAATGCACGTAATAATTGGTGCTGGATCTGCTGAAGGATCTCTTGATGCTTCAAACATCCTAAAGCCAATGCTTACAAAGTCAGTCCTACAAATAATTGGGGCAACAACTATTACAGAATACAGGCAAAAAATTGAAAAGGACTCTGCTTTTGAAAGAAGACTTATGCCAATAATGGTTGATGAACCAAGCGTTGAAGATTCAATCAAAATAATAGAAGGTCTTAAAAATATTTACGAGGACCACCATAATGTGTTAATACCTGATGAAAGTGTTGAAGCTGCTGTAAAGTATTCTGACAGATATTTAAACGACAGGTTCTTGCCAGATAAGGCAATTGACTTAATTGACGAGGCGAGTTCAAAATTAAAGATAGAATCCTATAAGGTTCCAGAGTTTGAAGAAAAATATAAGCTTGACCTTGAAGATATAGAAGAAAAGAAAAACAAGGCAGTAAAAGACCAAGACTATGAACTTGCTGCCAACTTGCGTGATGAACAAAAAAGAGTGGAAGAAGAGCTTGAAGAAAAGAGGGCTGCCTTTAAAGAAAAAGAAGCAAAGAAGGAAGTTTCTCCAGAACTTATAGCCGATATTGTTTCTGACTGGTCCAAGGTTCCTGTTACTGAAATGACAGAAGAAGAGACAGAAAAATTAAGAGACTTAGACATAAAACTAAAAGAAGATGTCAAGGGACAAGACCAAGGTGTCAAGGCTCTTGCTAAAGCCATAAAGAGGTCAAGGATTGGCCTTAAGGATCCAAACAAGCCAATAGGTTCCTTTATCTTCGTTGGACCAACAGGTGTTGGTAAAACTTATCTTGCAAAGAGTCTTGCCAAAAATTTATTTGGAAAAGAAGAAAACATGATTAGGTTTGACATGTCCGAATACATGGAGAAATTCACTGTATCAAGACTTGTGGGTTCACCTCCAGGATATGTTGGTTACGATGAAGGTGGCGAGCTAACAGAAGCTGTTAGGACAAATCCTTATTCAGTAATTCTCTTAGATGAAATTGAAAAGGCTCATACAGATATATTTAACATTCTTTTACAAATTCTTGATGAAGGAAGATTAACTGACTCCAAGGGCAGGACTGTTAACTTCAAAGACACAGTTATAATTATGACTTCAAATGCTGGAGCCAACCTCCTTGCCAAGAATTCAGTGCTAGGCTTCTCAACTTCAGAAGGATCTGCAAAGAAAAGTGAATTTGAAAATATGAAGTCCATTATAGACCAGTCTTTAAAAGATATGTTTAAGCCTGAGTTCTTAAATAGGGTTGATGATGTTGTAATCTTTAAGGCTCTTGAAAAATCTGAAATCAAAGACATTGTTAAGAATATGCTTGATAGTCTAAACCTTAGACTTAAAGACATGGGAATCAAGGCAAATTACACAAATAAACTTATCAACTTCCTTGTTGAAGAAGGTTATGACAAGGTCTTTGGTGCAAGGCCACTACAAAGAACAATTACAAAACTTATTGAAGATAAAATTGCAGACGAATTCTTAGATGGAAATATCAAAGATGGCGATGAAATCTCTGTAGATGTTAAATACAAGAAGGTTCAAATAAAAAAATCAAAGAAGACAAAAAAGGCGAAAGATGAAAAAGAAAACAGTCTATCAATGTAATAAATGTGGCTACATTTCCCATGGTTTTTTTGGGAAGTGTCCCAACTGTGGTGTATGGAATACTCTAGAAGAGAAGGAAGAAGAAACATCTTCTAGCAAAAGCTCTTCTAGGTCTAAAAAAGTTAAAAAGGATGCACAAAAATTAAATACTGTTGCAGTTTCTTCAGATGAGAGAATTAAGACTAGCATAGAAGAATTTAACAGGGTCATGGGCGGTGGAATCGTCCGTGATTCTGTTAGTATTTTGACTGCAAAGCCTGGATCAGGTAAGTCAACTCTTCTTATGCAAGTTGCCAATGACATTGCCAACAAGGGGATGAGGGTCCTCTATGCTTCGGGAGAAGAATCAGAAACACAAATTAAGATGAGGGCAGAGAGAATTCTTGACAAACTTTCTGACAATATTTGGGTTTATTCTGTAACTTCACTGAATTCAGTCCTTGATCAAGTAGAAAAAATTGATCCACAACTAATAATCATAGACTCAATTCAAACTTTTACTCTCGATGAATTTCCACAAAGGCCAGGAACTCCAACTCAAACTATGGAGTGTGCCTACAAGATGACTGAAGTTGCCAAAGACTTAGAAAAGCCTCGCATGGTCTTCTTAGTTGGACAAATGACTAAACAAGATGAACTTGCAGGTGTGAGAAGTCTTGAACACTTGGTGGATACAGTTCTCTTAATTGACGGTGACTCATCAGAAGACTTGAGATCACTTATGACGACAAAAAATAGGTACGGGTCAACAGGTGAAATTGGATTTTTCTCCATGACGGAAAAGGGAATGATCTCAATTGATAACCCATCAGAATACTTTATGACTAAGAGGTCGGCATCAGAACAAGTGCCAGGTTCTTCACTCTCAGTCATTAGAGAAGGGACGAGGCCAATAATTCTTGAGACCGAGGCCCTCGCCTCAAAGTCTTTCTTACCTTATCCATCAAGAATTTCTGAATCTGTAAGGCGTGAACACCTAAATACCCTTGTTTCAATTCTTGAAGAGAGGGCAGGAATTACTTTTTTAGACAAGAACATTGTGGTTAAGTCCACTGGTGGAATTAAAGTTAAGGAGCAGGCATCAAACCTATCTGTAATGGTTTCTATTGTGTCGTCAACACTTAATAAGCCTGTTGAAGCTAACTCAGTTTTCATTGCCGATGTGGGACTTACTGGAGAGCTTAAAAATGTTCCAAGTCTTGATATAAGACTCAAAGAAGCAGAGAGGATGGGCTTTAAAAAAGCTTACGTTTCAAAATATTCTAATGTAAAGGAAGAAGCTTACCAGGACTTAGAAGTTATTAAGATGTCGAATATCTCTGAGGTCCTAAATAAAATATTTGATATATAAAAATTTAGACAATAAAAAAAACTCTTGTTACTTAAAAAAAAGTAATAAGAGTTTTTCTTTTGCATATTTTTAATTTTAAGCTAGCTTAGTTTTTCTTGTAGATGAAATTACAAGAGCAATTACAAGACCAACAAGCATTGGACATACCCAACCAAGACCAAACTCAGTAAGTGGTAATTTAGTTAAGCTATCTCCAAAGCCACCTAGAAGGCCTTTGCCCTGTAATACAAATAAGAATCCAAATATCAATGAAATAATAGATGGAACTTTAAATACTAAGTCGTCTTTTATTTTTTCATTAAATAATCCCAATAGGATAATTGTCATTGCACATGGATAAATAACTTCAAGGATTGGTGCAGAAATTTTAATAATTTGAGTTACACCAAGCATAGAGATTAAGCATGAAACAATAGAACAGATAATTACGATTCTTTCGTAAGAGATCTTGTTAAAAGTCAAGTCGTTAAAGAAATTACCAGTTGCAGATATAAGTCCAATAGCAGTTGTAAGACAAGCTAGGGCAGTTATAAGACCAAGGATATAAACTCCAGTGCCACCTAAGATTCTGTTTGTAATGTCAACAAGTAAAAGAGTAGAATCAGTGTCAGCATCATAAATACCAAGGCTTGAAGTTTGTGCTCCAAGATATAGTAGGCCTCCGTAGATTAATGCTAATAAAATTACTGCAATGACACTTGATAAAATAGTTGCCTTAATCTCAACTTTTTGTGATGAGTAATTTCTTGACTTAACAGCTCCAATAACAACAAGAGCAAACATACAACTAGCAATGGCATCCATTGTTTGGTAACCATCAGTGATGCCTTTTTTTAGAACATTGTCGATCATAGTTGTGTTTGCAACTTCTCCAATTGGAGTGACAATTCCCTTAATGATTAAAACTGTCATACAAAGTAAAAGTGAAGGAGTAAGGAACTTTCCTACAATGTCAACAACCTTGCTAGGTCTAATACTTAATAGACAAGCTATAAGGAAGAAGATAACAGAGAATAAGTACCTGTTAAAGGACTCACCAAAAATTGGCAAGATTGCAATCTCATAAGTAGTAGCAGCTGTTCTTGGTGTTGCCAAGAAGGGTCCAATACATAAAATAATTGCTGTAGAAATAATTACTGCAAAAGTCTTGTTAATTCTTGAGGCGAGGACGTTAAGGTTACCTTCATATTTTGATAGGGCGATAATTGCCAGTAGGCCTAGACCTGCGTCTGTGATTGTAAAGCCTAAAAATCCTATCCACCATTGGTGACCCGACAATAAACCTAAATAAGGGGGAAAGATTAAGTTTCCAGCTCCAAAGAACATTGCAAAAAGTGCGAAGCCAATAATAAATAAATCTTTCGTCTTAATTTCATTGTTCATCTTTTTTTACCTCCATAAATATATTTTTCTCATTCTATCATAAAGAAAGACTTTTGGATACATAAATTATTGATTAGATGCAAATATTTTGATAATATCAATGTTATTGAAAGGAAGGTTGACATGGATTACAAAGAATCAGTAGCTTGGCTTGAAAATAGAAATATACCTCTTGGAGAATTTACAACAGATAATATTAAGGCTCTCTTAGAAATTTTTGATAGGCCTCAAGATAAATTAAAAATTATTCACATTACAGGAACTAACGGCAAGGGATCAGTTGCAAGTTTTATAACTAATGCCTTAATAGAAAATAATTATTCAGTGGGCAAGTTCACATCTCCTTATATAACAAATATTCGTGAGGAGATAGAAGTCAATAGGGAAATCATAAGCGAAGATGACTTTGCAAAGATTGCCAGTCAAGTTAGGGAAAAAGTTGAAGAACTTGATGAGAAAGAAATATTTGTAAGTGGTTTTGAAATTTTAACTTCAATTGCCTACATTTATTTTGCAGGGAAAAATTTAGACTTTGCAGTAATGGAAGTTGGCATGGGAGGAAGAGTTGACGCGACAAATGTAATGGTAAAATCTATTCCTGTTTTTTGTCACATAGCCCTTGATCATGCAAACATCTTGGGTGACACTTTAGAAAAGATTGCTCGTGAAAAGGGTGGAATTATTAAAGAAAATTCTCATGTCTTTTCTTATCCTCAAGCTGAAGAAGCAAGGATAGAATTAAGGAAAATCTCAAAAGAAAAATCTTCTAGCTTTAGTGAATTTTCCTTTGATGAAGTAGAAATAATTTCTTCCAATGAGTTTGGAAATAAATTTAACTTTAGATCTTATAAGAATGTTGAAATTTCTCTTATTGGAGACCATCAAGCCTTTAATGCGGCACTTGCCCTTATGGTCTTAGATTATTTAAAAGAAGACTATAAGTTAGACGAAGAAAAAATAAAAAAAGGACTTAAGAAGGCGGAAAATATTGGAAGGACAGAATGTCTATCAAGAGATCCTCTTATAGTAGTTGATGGATCACACAACTTGGACTCAATTGAAGGAATAGAAAAAAGTATAAAGAAATTTAACTATAACAAATTGATTTTGGGATTCTCACTTCTAAAGGACAAGGACCACAAACACATCTTAGAAAAGATTGAGGGACTTGCAGATAAGATTGTCTTGACAGAAATTGACAATGAGAGATTTACTGATTTAGATTCCTTAGAAAAAGAATTTAAAGAAATTTCAAGTAAAGAAATTTTTGCAATCGAGGACAGGAAGGAAGCAGTTGAAAAAACTTTTGAACTTGCAGGAGAGGGCGATATGATCCTTTGGTGTGGATCACTTTACCTCATAAAGGATATAAGAAAAATAATTTTGGAAAAAATAAATTAAATATAAAAAACAAAACCCCTTGATTATGATTCAAGGGGTTTTCTTATAAAGTCTCCCAAGGGAGAATATGTAAGTCCTAAGTAAAAAAAAGGATCTTTACTAAGACCCTTAATTATATAGCTCTTTCTACTTTACCAGATCTTAGGCATCTAGTACATACGTTAATTCTTTTTCTTGATCCATTAACTACAGCCTTAACTCTTCTAATATTAGGAGACCAGCTTCTGTTAGAACGAGAGTGAGAGAAAGAAATTTTATTTCCGAATGATTTTTCTTTTCCGCAAATTTCACATCTTTTAGCCATAACGCACCTCCTTTAGTTATTAAGCAGACAATATTTTACCAAAAAAGTCCGCTAAGTGCAAATATTTTTTCAACATGTATTTATTTTACACTAAATTCTAATTTTTTACAAAGGATATTTTGAAAATCTGTTAATATTCTGTGACTTCTGATATAATGTATTAGATAAGGAGGTGCCCTCATGCCGGCAATTATTAATAGAGAACTTGGAAACATTGTAATAGAAGATAGCGTACTAGCAAATATAGCTGGGATTTCAGCTATGGAATCTTACGGAATTGTTGGAATGGCATCAAAAAATGCCGCAGATGGAATTTTTGAATTGTTGAGATTCGAAAATCTTTCAAAGGGAATTGTAGTTAATACTGACGAAAATGAAATTTCTATAGAGCTTCATGTTATTTTAGAATATGGAGTTAAAATTTCTACTGTTGGTGAAAATATTATAGAGAGAGTAAAGTTTAATATAGAAAATTTAACAGGGCTTGAAGTTGATAATATTGAGGTCCTTGTAGAAGGTATTAGACTTAAGTAGTGGAGGTAAGATTTTGGAAATAAATAAAATTAATGGTCCCCTATTAAAAGAAATTTTTAAGGGAGCCGTAAATTATCTAATATCCATGAAGGAGGAGGTCAACGCTCTTAATGTGTTCCCTGTTCCCGATGGAGATACAGGAACTAACATGAGCCTCACATCAAAATCTGCCTTAAAACAAATTGAAAGCTTAGAGGGAGATTTTACTGCTGGAGACGTTTCAGCAGCAGCAGCACGTGGTGCTCTTATGGGAGCTAGGGGAAATAGTGGTGTTATTCTTTCACAACTTCTAAGGGGTTTTTCAGAAGGCCTAGAAGGTATTGATGAAGCAACTACATCAGACCTTGCTCATGCCTTTAAGAAAGCAAGTGAGACAACTTATAAGGCTGTTATGAAACCAATTGAAGGAACAATACTTACAGTTGGAAGAGAAACTGCGGACTTTGCCATTAGACATTATAAAAAGGCTGAAGACCCAATTACATTTTTAGAAGATGTAATAGTTGAAGCAAATAAATCTCTTGATAATACACCAAATCAACTTCAAGTTTTAAAGGAAGCTGGAGTTGTCGATGCAGGTGGTAAGGGTCTTGTTGTCCTACTTGAAGGTGGACTAAAAGTCTTAAAGGGCGAAGACATTGCTGATCAAAGTGAAGACGAAACTTTAAAGAAAAAGGCACAAAAAGAAGTTCAATTTACAGAAGCTGACACTTCTTTAAAATATGGTTACTGTACTGAATTTATCATAAATACTGACTACGAAGATATTGACTCTTTTAGAGAAAAAATTTCTCCACTTGGCGACTGTCTTTTAGTAGTAGGTGGTGGCGGAAGTCACCTTATAAAGGTTCACGTTCACACAAACGACCCTGGAATTGTCCTTCAACATGCTTGCGAGCTTGGACTTCTTCAAGATATCAAGATTGATAACATGAGATACCAACACAGGGAAGTTCTCTTTGACGATGAAGAAGTTGCTGAAGCTAAAAAGAGAGAAGAAGAGGAAGAAATAATAGAAGAAAAAGACTATTCCTTTATAACAGTTTCCATGGGAGAAGGAATGACAGAAACCTTTAAATCTCTTGGTGTTGACTTTGTTGTTGCAGGTGGTCAAACTATGAACCCATCAACAGAAGACCTTTTAAAGGGAGTTGACAAAGTTGGGGGTAAGGTAATATATCTAATTCCAAATAACAGCAACATAATTTTATCAGCAGAACAAGCAAGGGATATTTCCAACAGGGAAATTATTGTAATTCCATCAAAGTCAGTTCCACAAGGTATAGCTGCTATGCTTGCATTCAATGAAGAAGCTTCAAAAGAAGAAAACGAAGAAAACATGATAGAAGCAATAGGAAGTGTTGTTGACGCATCTGTAACTTATGCAGTAAGAGATACTACAATAAATGGCAAGGAAATCCACAAGGATGACATAATTGGTATTGCATCTAAGGATATAATTTCCAGCGGCAAGACTGTTTTTGATGTTGTAACAGAGACTGTGGATAAGCTAATGGACGAAGACATTTCTCTTGTGACACTTTTCTATGGAGAAGATGTTAAAGAAGAAGATGCAGAAGAAGTTCGTGAAGCAATAGAAGAAAAATATCCAGATATTGATATTGATGTAATAAAGGGTGACCAACCAATTTACTACTACATCATATCTCTTGAATAAATTTTAGATTATTAAGTGAGCCCGAAGTTTTGCTTTGGGCTTTTCTTATAGGAAATAAAATTAGGTGACAAATATGAACTTACAAGACCCTATAAAGGTATTAAAGGGAATTGGACCCAAGAGGGCTGAACTCTTTCACAAGCTGGGAATTTATACAATTGAAGACCTCCTCCACTTTTATCCCAGAAGATATGAAGACTCTTCAAAGATTACTAGGGTTTCAGAAGCAAGGATTGGAGAAAAAAATACTTTTAAGATTAGGATTCTTTCTAAACTTCAAAACAGGAGGATAAGGAAGGGTCTTACACTTACAAGTTTTTTGGCTGAAGATGAATCTGGAGAGATTGAACTTTCTTTTTTTAATGCCTTTTATCTTCATTCCAAGATTTTGCCAGGTAGATACTATCTAGTCTATGGTAAAGCAGACTACTTTAGGGGCAGGGTGACAATGTCAAGTCCAGAGATTGAAGAGGCTGATAAGTTAAAAAAGCTGGGCAAGATTTCTCCTATTTACAATTTAACAGAAGGCCTGAATAATTTTGTCTTTGAAAAAGTAATTGACCAAGTTATTGATGAAAATCTTTTTAGTGAAAATCTGCCAGAAGAAATCTTGGATAAGTATTCTTTTCTTGGAAAGAATAATGCCATAAGGGCAATTCATTATCCTAAGTCTAGGAAAAATTACATACAGGCTAGAGAAAGGCTAATCTATGAAGAGTTATTTTTATTTGAGCTTTCTATCCTAAAGAATAAGGTCCAAAATGAAAGGCGAGATGCAATTAAATTTGAAATCAAAGATCAAGTTTTTGATTTTATAAATAATCTTCCCTTTAAATTAACAGAGGGCCAAAACACAGTTCTTGAAGAAATCTTTAAGGACATGAAGGAAGGCAAGGCCATAAATAGACTTATCCAGGGTGATGTTGGTAGTGGTAAGACAATTATTGCAATAATAATAATGTATCTTGCCTACTTAAATGGTTACCAATCATCAATCATGGCTCCAACAGAAATTTTGGCCAAGCAACACTTTGAATCCTTTGTAGAATTGTTAGAGCCTTTGGGGATAAAAGTGGGACTCTTAATAGGATCAACTACAAAAAAGGCAAGAAGAGACATCTTGGACAATCTTGAAATGGGGTCTCTTGACATCTTAATAGGAACTCACGCTCTTATTGAAGAGAATGTAGTCTTCAAAAAACTTGGAGTAAATGTTATTGACGAGCAACACAGGTTTGGAGTTGTTCAAAGAAATATGCTGCAAAATAAGAATAAGGATGCAGCTACAATAGTCATGTCAGCAACACCTATTCCAAGGAGTCTAAGTCTTGTTCTCTATGCAGATCTTGACGTCTCCATAATAAAGTCTATGCCCAAGGGACGAAAGCCAATTAAGACCATTGCCATAAATGAAAATATGTTGGAAAAGTCCTTGGCCTTTATAAAAAAAGAACTCAGCCAGGGAAGACAGGCCTATGTCATTTGCTCACTCATTGAAGAAAATCAAGACTACGAAAACTTGCAGGCTGTTGAAAAGGTTTATGAAGAACTAAGCCAATACTTTGCTGGTTTTCAAGTTGGACTTCTTCATGGAAAAATGAAAGCAGATGAAAAAAATCAAATTATGGAGGACTTTGCAGAAAATAAAATTAACCTCCTTGTGTCAACAACTGTTGTTGAAGTTGGGGTCAACGTACCCAATGCCAGCGTCATAATGATCTATAATGCAGAGAGGTTTGGCCTATCAACCCTCCACCAACTCAGGGGAAGAGTTGGAAGAGGGGACCAACAATCTTACTGCATTCTCTACAATCTTTCTACAAGTGAAATATCCTGGGAGAGGATGAAGATAATGACTGATTCCAATGACGGATTTTATATTGCCAACAAGGACCTAGAGCTCAGGGGCTTTGGTGACATACTTGGGACTAGACAATCGGGCATGCCAAACCTAAGACTTGCAGACCCCTTTAGGGATGAAACTATTTTAAAATACGCTGCAGATGACGTGAGAAATATATTAGAAGAAGACCCAAACTTAGAGGGAGAAAAATATTCTTATTTAAACAAAGAGATAACTGAATTTTACTCGGATTTAAACTAATATCTTTTAAAATATCCTTTCTTATGGTAAAATGTAACTAATTTGGAGGCTTTATGAGAATAATTTCAGGAAATAGAAGGGGACTAAAATTAATAGCTCCCAAGGGACTAGATACAAGGCCCACGGAAGATAGGGTTAAGGAATCTGTTTTCAACATATTGGGACAAAACTTCTTTGACGTCACAGTCTTAGATTTATTTTGCGGTTCAGGTGCCAATGGAATAGAATTTTTATCTAGGGGAGCAGACAAGGCCTACTTTGTTGACAAGTCAAAGGAAGCCATAGATTGTGTGAAAAAGAACCTTGATAAGGCAAAGTTAAATGATCAAGCAATAGTAATGGAAGATCATTTGAACCAAGCTCTAAAAAAGTTAGATGTAAAGTTTGATTACATCTATATGGACCCACCCTTCGAGAGACGCGATTTATACAAGAAAGCCTTTAAACTAATAAGAGAAAATAAGATACTAAAGCCTGACGGAAAGTTAATTGTGGAGTATAATACAGATAAGCCACTAATAATAGGTGAAGGCTTTGTAGAAATAAAAAACAAAAAATATGGAAACACTTCGATTTCCATATGCGGATGGGATGAAAATGAAAGTAATATATGCGGGTAGTTTCGACCCAGTGACCAATGGCCACTTAGACATAATAAAAAGAGCAAGGGATATTTTTGGAGAAGTTATAGTTGCAGTCCTAGACAACACTTCAAAAAAAGGACTCTTCACAGTTGAAGAGAGAAAGGACCTTCTTCATGAAGTGCTAGACGACATGGAAGGGATTGAGATTGATTCCTTTGACGGACTCTTAGTAGAATATGCAAAAAAGAGAAACTGCAAGGTGGTTGTTAGGGGACTGAGATCAGCAAGTGATTACTTTAGTGAATACACCCTAGCCATGGCAAACAAAAATTATAAGGACAGTATAGAAACAGTATTTTTATTGTCATCTAATGAAAATTTATTTGTAAGTTCATCACTTGCAAAAGAAGTAGCCAACTTTGACGGAGATACAGATTTATTCGTGCCTCCTATTGTAGGAGAAGCTATGAAGAAAAAATTACTTAGGAGGAAGATATGAATTTAATTGATTTAGTTGAAGAATTAGAAGACCTTGTGGAAACAGCATCACAAATTCCACTTACAAACAAGGTAATGGTTGAAAGGGAAGAGTTTTTAGAAATTGTTAACGAATTAAAAACACAAATTCCTGGAGAAGTTTCTGAAGCACAAAGAATTGCTCAAGACAAGGACGACATCATCAATGGAGCACACGACGAAGCAGACAAGATTATCTCTGCAGCAAGAGCTCATTCAGAAAAAATTATTGACGAAAATGAACTTGTAAGACAAGCAAATGAAAGAGCAAGTGAAATTTTAAAATCTGCAAAGGAAGAGTCAACTCAAATAAGAGAAGGCGCAAGGGACTATGCAGACGAGCTACTTGAAAACACACAAGTAAACCTATCAGAAATTATAAAAATGCTTAACGAAAATAGACAAGAGTTAAGAGGATAAATTTACGAGCAAGACCTAAGTTAAAAGCTTAGGTCTTTTTTCATGTCTAAAAACTTTATTACTTACTTAATTAATAAGAATTGGACTTTTAAGTTAGTAAAAATTAAATTAATTAGAGAAGAGAAGCATAAGAATTAATTTAAAATTTAAGATCAAAAGAAAGTCTTAATTTGAAATAAATTCTAACTTGAATAAAAAATACAAACTTATATTAGGTTGCAAGTTAATATAAAAATGACAAGTCAAAAATAATTTTCATCCTATAACAAAATGATAAGTCAAAAATTATTCTCATCTACCAACAAAATATTAGTGTGATTATATCAACTGTGTTATACTAAAATAAGCAATACAAAGGAGGATTTTTATGGAGCAAAATATCTATTTAGATAAGGAGCGCCTGGAAAATTCCAAGCTTACAACTAAAGCCCTAGGTGAGTCTCTTGAGATAGATTCTCTCAAGGAAAAAGTAGTTGAGCTTAACAAAAAACAAATGGAACCAGGTTTTTGGGACGACAATGAAAGTGCCCAAAAAGTTATACGTGAAACAAATTCATATCAAAGAAAGATAGATCAATACGACAAGTTAAATGAACTAATTACTGATGCAGAAGACCTAATTACTCTAATGGAAATAGAGGAAGACTACTCTTCATACTCTGACTTCCAAGGAGTTGTTGATGAAATTGAAAAGGAAGCTGCTGAATTTAAACTTAACACCTTATTAAATGGCGAGTACGATTCTCACGATGCCATTCTTTCTATCCATGCTGGTGCAGGTGGAACTGAAGCCCAAGACTGGGCAAGTATGCTACTTAGGATGTACACAAGGTATGCAGAAAATAAAGGCTTCAAGGTTGAAACTCTTGACCTCTTAAAGGAAGACGAGGCTGGAATTAAATCCGTAACTCTAAAGATTTCTGGCGACAATGCCTATGGCTACCTCAAGGGAGAAAAGGGAGTTCACAGACTTGTTAGGATTTCGCCTTTTGACTCCAACAAGAGAAGACACACTTCCTTCTCATCTGTTGATGTCTTCCCAGAAATTGATGACGATACAGAAGTTGAGATCAAAGATGAAGAATTAAAGATTGACACTTACAGGTCATCTGGTGCAGGTGGACAACACGTTAACACTACTGACTCTGCTGTTAGAATCACCCACATCCCTACAGGAATTGTTGTTCAATGTCAAAATGAACGTAGCCAAATCCAAAACAGGGAAAAGGCAATGAACATGTTAAAGGCAAAGCTTGTTGCTCTTGCAGAAGAAGAAAAAAAGGAAAAAATTGAAGACCTTCAAGGTAACTACTCACAAATTGCTTGGGGTTCACAAATAAGATCTTATGTATTCCAACCTTACACTATGGTTAAGGACCACAGGACAAATGTAGATGTTGGTGACGTAGAAAAGGTAATGGACGGAGATTTAGATACATTTATTAACGCCTACTTGCAAGATAAGGCGACTGGAGAAAGCTGAGGTTAATATGGCAAAGGATGTAATTATTGCACTAGATTTTCCAAGTGGAGATAAGGCTCTTGATTTTTTAAAGGATTTTAAAGATGAGGAAGTCTATGTAAAAGTTGGAATGGAACTTTTCTACAAGGAAGGTCCAAGTATTGTAAGAGAAATAAAAAAACTAGGTCACAAGATTTTCTTGGACTTAAAGATTCATGACATTCCAAACACTTGTAAGGGGGCGACAAATTCCCTTATTGCCCTTGATGTTGACATGATCAACTACCACATAGCTGGTGGCAAGAAGATGTTAAGCGATGCCAGTGAAATTGTAAAAAATGAAAAAAGTGACCTAATAACACTTGGTGTAACTATGCTTACTTCTACAGACGAAGAGGTTATGCATGGGGAACTTCAAATCGACAAGGATAAGTCTCTTGATGAGGTTGTCCTTGCCTATGCAAATATTGCAAAGGAAGCTAACTTAAGTGGTATTGTTTGCTCAGCACTTGAAGTGCCAAAGATAAAGGAAAATTTGGGTAAAGACTTTATCACAGTTACTCCAGGCATTAGGAAGGTAAAAAATACTGACGACCAAAAGAGGGTTGTAACTCCTAGCGAAGCAAGAGAGCTTGGATCTGATTACATCGTTGTGGGAAGACCAATCACTAAGGCAAAAGACCCATTAAAGGAATATAGAGAAATCAAAAAAGACTTTTTAGGAGGCAAATAATGCGAGAAATTGCAAAAATTTTATTAAAATTAAAGGCCGTTACTCTTTCACCAGAAGATCCATACACTTGGGCATCTGGAATAAAATCTCCAATCTACTGTGACAACAGACTGACTCTTTCTTACCCAGAAGAAAGAAGTCAAGTAGAGAAGGGTCTTGTTGATTTAATTAAAAAAGAATACCCTGAAGTAGAATATATAATGGGAACTGCAACAGCAGGCATTCCTCACGCAGCTATTATTGCCGACAAGATGGGTCTACCTATGGGCTTTGTAAGATCTTCAAACAAGGACCACGGCAAGCAAAATAAAATTGAAGGTGCAAAAATTGATGGAGCGAAAGTTGTAGTTATTGAAGATTTATTCTCAACTGGTGGATCCTCAATTGAAGCTGCAAAGGCTCTTGAAGAAGTTGGATACCAAGTCCTTGGAATCGTAAGTATTTTCACTTATAATATGAAAAATGCTGAAGAGAATTTTAAGGCAGCAGGCTTTAAACACAATTCACTTACAAGTTTTGATGAATTAATAGAAGTTGCTCACGAAATGGACTATATTAAGGAAAGTGAAATTGAAAAGTTAAAATTATTTAGGGATAATCCAAAGGATTCTTCCTGGATGAATGCATAAATATTCTTTTGGGTAAAGAAAATAAGTAAGGGAAATGCAAATTTTAACTTAGGGGGAGAAATTTGAATTATTATAGAACTTTGAGAAAGTTATGGCCCTATGACAATCAAGTTTTTAAAAATAAAGATAGACTTAATAGGGTGATTCATGAATCCACAGCTACAACAAATAAGATGGATTTATTTAAAAAGATTTCACGAGAACTTGGACTTGCTCTGGGTCTTGTCATGGATTATTCCAAGGGAAATTATAGGGATGTAAAAAAGAAGGACATAATTTTAATTGTGGCTGGGTTTTTATATCTTTTAAATCCAGCAGACATAATTCCAGACTTTGTCTTATTCTTTGGATTCTTTGATGACTTAAGTGTTCTAACTTATATAGTTAAAAAATTAGACAAGGAATTGGAAAAGTATGACCACTGGAAAAATTCTAAAGAATGATTTTTTCAAAAGAGATACAGTTGAAGTTGCAAAATCTTTAATAGGCAAGAAAATTATCAGAAATATTTCTGGTAATTTTTTCTGTGCAAAAATAGTTGAAACTGAAGC
>OJLW01000269.1_pt1 | contig 27932 bp, 38 predicted proteins | sample 1597021 | NCBI WGS metagenome assembly OJLW01 (sample SAMEA3904676, study PRJEB24821) | metagenome | biome: Builtin; feature: hospital; material: surface | place: USA | collected 2013-06-03
ACTAAAAAAGATTGAGGGTAACATGGGTAAATCAATTATTGAGTCGTCTATAAGCTTTGATATTGATAGAGAGTTGACTCCATCAGAGAATTACGAAACATTCAAATACTGTGAATATGACGTTGGAAACACTGTTGAAGTTTTCAAAATGAGATTGAATTATTTTGAAACTAAAAGACAAATTGTAAAGATGCTTCCCAAGAACAAACAAGATAAAGGTTATAAATGGAATACTACAAGTATTATTGGACAAATCTTACATTCTAAAAAGAGAATGTATCCAAAAAGATATGTATCAGATGAAATGATGGGACTAGTTCCTGTTGAAGTCGCTGACATGTGGAAACAACTTGATACATGGAAAAAAGGCGATAAATTCAAGGTTAAGAATGTGAGTGTTGAGAAACATGGAGTTGTATTTGAATTTGGTTGGGGTGGGCTTCACGCAGTTCCGAAAGGGTTTGTAAGAGTTAAAGATGTAAAGCTAAAAGACGTTACAAGTATGTATCCAAATATATTGATTAACTTGAATGGTTTGAGCGATAAAACATCAGACTACAAGAAGATACTGGACACATCAACAAGACTTAAGCACGAGGGAAGAAAAGCAGAAAGAGCACCTTATAAGTTGATACTCAATTCAACTTATGGGTTACTGAACAACGATTATTCAGCGATTGATAATCCTCACATGGCTTATAGTATATGTATTTATGGACAAATTGCACTGTATGTATTGTGCGAAAGATTAGCAGCAGTTGGAGCAAGGCTTATCAATGTCAATACAGATGGTGTGGGATACACAATTGATAATGACTTAGATGAAAGCATCGTTGAAGATTGGGAAAAAGAGTTCAAATTATCACTAGAAACTGATTATTTTAAAGAATGGATACAAGTAGCAGTTAATGATTATATTGCAATTACTGATGATGGAAAAATCAAAGTAAAAGGTGGAGACGTGAACAAATATCACGACAATAGATATTTCTCAAATAATGATACGAGGATTATTTCAATTGCTATTGTGGACTATCTTACAAAAGGAATTTCAATTCAAGAAACGATAATTAATAACTTAGATAATCCACTGTTATTTCAATACATTCTAAAAGCCGGACACACTTACAAAGGAGTTGTGTATAAGCACGATCCAGATAATGTGTTGAACACTACTACAAATCGTATATTTGCAGCAAAAAAAGGTGTGGAGATATTGAAGAAAAGGCAAGATGACGGACTTGTGAAGTTTGCTGATGCACCTAGTGAAATGTTTTTGTGGAATGATGATGTCAGTAAGATTGAGAATTTCAAGGATATAGTGGATAAACAATGGTATTATGACTTGATTTTAAAAAAACTAAAAAGGTGGCAATAAGATGTATATAGAATTTGAGAAAGGACAGAAATATGCGAACACAATAAGTGATATATCAGAATCCCACGAAAGCTTTAATGATGCGGGTTGGTTATTGGAAGACAATGATTATGTTGTGGATATTGATACGCTACCAAAGGACACTATAAAAAAGATTATCGATGTATTTAATATAAAGACTCAAATTGTATGGACTTATAGAGGTGCACACTTCTATTTCAAAAAGCCGTCAAATTTTAGCCGTGGAGCGAATAGAGTGTCTGCACTTGGATTCAAGTATGAGATCAAACATAAAGCAAATACAAAAGCGATTACTATTAAGAGAAACGGAAAACTAAGAGATATTGAGAATAAAGGCGTTAGAGAAGATGCTCCGTTTATATTCAATAGTGCTAAAAAGTTTGATGTGCTATATGGAATGGAAGACGGAGAAGGAAGAAATAATGCATTGTTCCTACTTCGTGGCAAGCTTGGTGGTGTTGCTGAGTGGCGAAAGATATTAACGTTTGTCAATCAATATATATTTGCAGTGCCATTGGATGACAGTGAATTTGATTTGATTGTTCGTGAAATGAGAGTGGATGCTACAAAAGGTGCTGAGTATGAAGTTGCCGAGTGGCTTATGAATGATTTAAATTTCTTGAAATATGGAGAGAGATACTACTTCAAGAATGACGATGAATATACTTGTGAAAAGTATTTACTCACTAGAAAAGTATTTCAAGCAATTGGACAACAAAAGACAAGCTATGTTGATGAAGTCATTAAACAGATGGAGTATAGATCGAGAGTTGTTCCTGATGATACGGTATTCGTGATTAAGTTCAACAATGGTTATCTCAAAAATGGAAAGTTTGTCGATATGCAGATTGATGATTTCACACCGTTTTCAATTGACGTGGACTATAATCCAAATGCAAAACCTGTGAAAGTGGTGGATGATTATATCAATCACTTGACTAAGAACGACGAAGATTATAGAAACTTGTTAATGGAAGTGTTGGGACATACTCTTATTGTTGATCCCGAGTTCAAGAGATTATTGGGTAAGTTTTTCATATTTATTGGTGAAGGTGGTAACGGTAAAGGGACATTGCTACAAATCATACGTCAAATTCTAGGCTCAAAAAATGTTACTGGATTGAGTATTAAAGATATGTCAGATGAAAGATATCTTGTTACTTTCCGTGGCAAACTTGCAAACTTGGGAGACGATATTCAAGATGCGGCGATTAATGATAAAGATATGAAGATATTGAAAAACATTTCAACATGTGACTTTATAAGTACGAGAGAATTGTTCAAACAAGCTGATAATGCTTGTTTTACTGGAAGTTTGATATTCACTTCAAATCACTTGATTAAAAGTTTTGAAAAAGGTGTCAGTTACAAGAGACGTGTTATGTGGCTTCCGATGTTTACAAAGGTGAAGAAAAAGGATCCTTTGTTCATTACAAAATTGACTACAAAAGAGAGTTTGGAATATTGGATAAAACTTATTGTTGAAGGATATATGAGGTTGTATGAAAATAAGACGTTCACGAAATCAGATATTGTGGAAGACTACAACATTCAATATCACGAAGAGAATAATCCGTACTTGCTCTATTTATCAGATATGAAGAGTGAAGATTTCATTGATGAACCTGTAAAAGAGATCAGTGATGATTGTGAAATGTGGTGTGAAAACAATGACATCAAGTATAGCAAGAAGATGTTTTATGAGACTTTAAAAGAGATTATGAGAGTCGAAAACTCAGGTACTAGAAGGATAAATGGTGTTGTGAACAAGGTTTTTAAGGCTATTGATTGAGAACAAATGGGAGAATTAAGAGGTTTTGTGGTATTTGTGATATTTTATCACAAATACGCTTTCTGTAACCGTTGTAACCGGTATTTAAAATAACGGTTACACTTTCGGTTACAGGGTTATCGTTGGAATTTCAACGTTACTTAACAAGTGTAACCGTGTAACCGTTAATATTTAAATTTTAAATATATATTTTACTTGTTTGTTCGAATGAACAAGTAATTTCATAGTAGAATTGAAAAATAAAAAGTTACAGTTACACCTTCAAAAAAATGGCTTGATTTACACAAAGTTTTGTAACCGTTGTAACCGGTTACAGTTTGAAATGATAAAAATAAGGAGTAAAAATTGGCAATATGGACGAGAAAAGAGATCAATATTATTAAAAAATCAATCGAGGATTGTGAAGAAAAGAAATTCACTGAGTTAGTCGATGTTATCAGTGGCAGGATTGATAGAGACAAAAGAAGTATTGCTTTGAAGATAACGAGAACTAAGGAACTTGATGACATGAGACTAGAATATCAAATATTCAAAGGTGGAGAGAAAAAGACTTTAAGAAAAAAGATTGTAAATGGGTTAGAGGTAGGAAAAAGGTATAGAGTTACAAAGATGGATACGAGCAAGTGGGGCGAAAGTTGGAGTATGGATTGTAAGTTGTATGATGTGACAGACAGATTTGGTGTATTTGATTTAGGATGCAGAAAAGAATGTTTCTTGTGGGTGGATTATGGTGTTGATTGGAGAGCAAGGAGATTGAAGTGAAAAAATACATTTACGGAATGAGATTAAGAGGTTGTAGTATTGGAGCACAACCTACAGGATTTGAAATCATAGAAAATACGATTGAGGACAAGTATTATGATTTATTAGCTTATGACAGAGTATTGACTGATGAAGAACTTAAAGAGTATGAACTAGACTATATTAGAGCTGTAGACATAAAAGAGCGTTTTCTATGGAGTTGCTATGGAATTGACTGGAAAGTCAAGGGGATTAGATGAGAGTAAAAGACTTAATTCGTGAGTTGTACTATTTTGAAGACGATGACGAAATATTTGCACTATATTACGATAAAGAAAAAGATGTTGAATACGAATGTAACATTGAGGTCAAAGGCGACGCAATGCCTTTATTGATTTTAGAGAAAAAGGAAGAAAAAGATGAGAATTAAAAGTAATAACACTTTTAGAGTAAACAGAAAAAAACTGTTGAAAAATGCTGATAATATAAGGCTTGAATTTGAAGAATGTAATTTAGGATTAAGAGCAATTAGAGATTATGGAGATAAAGAAAGTTATAGATTTGGTAGTAATAATTCTATACTTGCGATATTGGAAAAAGATATTCTTAAATTATTACTCGCAAGTCACGGCGATATATGTGGATTTGAATTTGAAAAAGGCGATTTATTTGGAAAAAAGATTGAGTGTTACGGTGATGTTTACGATTGTATGTTGATGATGGACGTGTTGAAACTGTTAGATGGTTGTGTTGATGATTATAGTGAGGAGCTTGAATATGACAACTAATGAATTTATAAAAGCAGTTGAGAATTTAGGATATGAAGCTGAAAAAGACGAAGGATGTATAACAATTACCTATAAAAACAAAATTTTGGCAGACGTTTTTATAAACGAATTATACAGAATGAGTTCTTATTTTTCAAAGATAGATTGTGTCGAAAATGTTGGAGTGCTATTTGCATTGATATTCCAATATGTGATTACACCGATTGAGGATAGAAAAGATAAAGAAAAGGAATTTTATCTAAAACATAAGTGGATAAAAGGATGTGCAATAATGTATCTTTATCGTAATGAACTAAATGGATACTGTTATTTAGGTGAAAATAAATGTAGACCTCACAAACAACGAAGGTTTACTCTCAAAGAGATTGAGGAGATCAAGAAAAAGTTCGATACGGATTTAGCTGATTTTAAGTTGGTGGAGGTGGAAGAATGAAATATAAAATTGTAGGGCATTTAGATTTTACAGAAGATGAATTAGAACTTGATGATAAATTAAACGAAGAAGAAGTTGAAGAAACATTATACGGATATATGAGTAGTTTTATTAATTGGAGCTATTGGAGGGTAGAAGATGACAATTAAAGAAGTTGAAAAACTACTCTTAGCTTGTGAAGTTGATTTTGAGGAATTAGAACAGAATATTTTCAGAAATCAATCAGACGCAAGCGAAGACGATAACGCAGATATTAATGCTATGCTAATAAACAGAATTAGAAAAAACATCAATTCAAGATTGTATCAGATTGAAACCGGGAGGTATAGATGAGATTCAGAGTTTGGGATAAAAGAGAAAAACGTATGAACTATAATGTCAGAGTTACAACGACGGATGATTATAAGAAAGTTGAAGCCGTGAATGATTATCATATTTGGAAAGAACTTTACAAGGGACAATATGAACTAATGCAATCAACAGGATTAGTTGACGAAAATGGCGAAGAAATTTTTGAGGGAGATATATTAACAGACGAAGGTAGTTTCGAAAATGATGGTTGGGATTATGCGACTATAGAATTTGATGAAACTGATTATACGTATTATCTAGATTGGAAAAACGAAGAAATTTGTCAGAGTATAACGGAATGTAAGAACTATTCTGTTGCAGGTAATATTTACGAAAACAAAGATTTATTGGATGATGAAAAAGATTATTTTGGAATATTAGAAACAAATTTAAACGAACTTGCAAGAATGTTTAAAACGATTGAAGAGGAGAAAAAAACAATGAATTTTGAAAAATTAAAAACAAAAGTAGAAGAATGGGCAGAAGATAAAGACTTATTACACGAAGAAAACGCAGAAAAACAATTTATGAAATTTATCGAGGAAGTTTTTGAATTTAAGTTTGAAATGCAAGGCTTAAAAAACTATCAAGACTCTTGTGAGCTTTTAGATATTGAAGGCACTTTAGGTAAAAATCAAATGAAAAGAAATATGCAACTTGAAATGGGCGACATCTTTGTAACGTTGATTGTGTTATGCAAACAATTAGGAATTGATTGTGTAGAGTGTTTACAGTTAGCTTATGATAAGATTTCAAAACGTAAAGGAGTTACAAAAGACGGAATTTTTATCAAGGAAGAGGATTTGTAATGAAGAAATTTACCGAAGAAGATAGAAAATGCAGTACGTTCGATGATTTGAGAAATGCCATAAATTTTATAAAGAACGATATTAGTGCTGATATTTACTGTTATATACTTGATACTATAGATGAACTGGAGATTAAATATGAATCGTAAACAACGCAGGAAGGCGGGAATAAAAACAAAAGTTCCAACGTACAACTTGACTCAAGAACAACTATATTCTGAAATCAGAAAAGGTGTTGAGGAATACAGAGAGCAACTACGAAGCGAAGCTGTAGACGATGCATTGAGAGTATTAGCATATGTTCCTTTGATGGTATTGAGAGACAAGTTTGGATTCGGGAAAGTACGACTTGATAAGTTTTTAAAAGAGTTTGCTGAATTGGTAGATTGTGTTGAGAATGATTATGTTGGATTTGAAGATATGATCGAGACGATAAAAGACGAGACAGGTTTGGTTATTACTGATTATATTAAATTCTAGGAGTGATAAGGATTGAACAATTATACTAGAAACAAGTTAGCACGAGAGATACGCAAGTACTACTTAGCAAAGGAAGGACTACTTGCTATCGACGATAAGATTAAAGTGCTACAGTCACGCAAGAGTGGAGTCAAAGGGATAGACATGAGTGCTATCCCGAATTACGGCGGTGGTAGTAGGTACGAGGATAGTTTGCTGGATATTATAAGCGACTTGGATATGCTTGAGAAGAACAAAGGATACATACAAGAAAGTTGTGTATGTGTTGAAAAAGCATTGATGAGTTTAAGTGATATGAAGCGAGAGCTACTGTTGAAGTTGTACGGAGAGAGATGTAACATCGAGTATTTAAAAAGACATTTTAATTATGAGAAGAGTGCTATTTATTCTATAGCTAACAAAGCACTTGAGGACTTTGGACTTAGTTTGTACGGAGAATAAGTGTGGAAAAAACGTGGACTATTTTTGACATATCATATGTTATTATGATATTGGGGAATAGTTAATAAGAGTCATATTTCACCTCCTGAAATTTTTTACATTCAATGCTAGAAGCTGATACATTATTGTATCGGCTTTTTGTTTTGTAAAAAGAGAGGAGAGAATATGAACAATTCATTCTATAAAAGAAAAGGCTGGAGAGTCAAGCGAATAAACATACTCAAGCGAGATAACTACGAGTGTCAAGAGTGTAAGAGATATGGAAAGAGTGTGGATGCGACTACAGTACATCACATCTATCCTTATCAAGAGTATCCTGACTTAGCACTTGAGAGCGACAATCTCATAAGCTTATGTAATAGATGTCATGAGCTGATGCACGACAGAGGAACACAAGAAATAACGCAACTTGGAAAAGCTTGGCAAGTTCGAGCTGACAAGAAATTAAAAACAAAAGAAAACAAAAAAAGTTGAAGATGAAAAATTTTAAACTTCAAAAATCAAAACATAATCCCCCCACTGTACTTCGACACTTTAAAGTCGTAGGGGAACGGCGGGGGGATAGCTTTTTATATTTGCGAAAATAATGACGATCGGGGGTGACGATAGAATTCATGAAAAAGACAAAAACAGCATACAAAAGAGCAGTAATCAAAAATTTAAAAGACTTAGGGATATACAAAGACGAATACGAGGACATGGTCGACATATACTCAGGAATGATATTTCAATATGCAACATTTGAAAAAGCATTTGAAGAATCAGGATTCAAGGTGGAAGAAGAATATACAAACAAAGCTGGAGCAACAAACATGAGAAAAGTTCCACTTTATACTGCGATGGAATCTTTGAGAAAAGACATAGCGACATATTCTGACAAACTTGGACTCAATCCAAAATCATTGGAAAGCATATCTCAAGAAAAACTGAAATCAACAGGGTTAGATGAAATTCTATCTAACTTGTGATGAAAGATTTTAGCAAATATGAAAATTACAAAACAGTTATAAATTACTGTGAAGACATAAAATCAGGTAAAATCTTAGCAAATCGTGAACAAAAGCAAGGTGTTGAACGATTTTTGAATATGCTTGACGACGATAGATACGAATTGAGACCATCAGAGCCTGAAATCATAATAAAATTAATCGAAAAAACAATAAAACATCGACAAGGTGAACAACTGGACGGAACTCCCATGCGAGACCGTCCTTTTTTATTACAGCCTTGGCATAAATACATCATTTACAACATCGTAGGATTTTGGCACAAGGACACGAACATATTAAAACATCACGAATGCTTTATCTATATACCACGAAAAAATACGAAAACTACTTTCGCTAGTAGTCTTGCGTGGGCACTCAGTATTTATTTCAGAAAATCTGGATCAAAATGCTACATTGTCGCAAACGCGATGCAACAAGCAAGAGAGTCTTTTGATTTTATCAAATTCAATATCGAAAAACTCAACGCTGATAAGTCATTCATAATAAAAGACTCAAATGTGGAAAGAAGTATTGAGCGTAACTTTGATGATGGATTTATGAGAATACAAGCACTTGCAAGTTCGACGGATAGACAAGATTCATTGAACTGTAACTTGGCTATAGCTGACGAATTGCACGCATACAAGAATCCAAAACAATATAACATCATAAAAGAAGCGATGAAAGCATACACAAACAGGTTAATGATAGGAATAACAACTGCGGGAGACAATATGAATTCATTCTGTTATAACCGTCTGAAATACTGTCAGAAAGTGTTAAATGGCACAGTAGATGATCAACAATACTTCATATTCATTGCAAAAGCTGATGAGAGAGAAGATGGAAGCGTAGATTACACAAATCCAATCGAGCATGAAAAAGCAAATCCGATGTATCGAATCACAATCCGTCCTGACGAAATGCTGACGGGTGCAAGTCAAGCACAAAACGATCCACAAAGTAGAAAAGACTTCTTAGCAAAAAGCTTGAACATTTACACGTCAAGCACAAAAGCATACTTCAACATAGACACATTCAGAAATAGTGACAGCAACTATAACTGGACTATCGAAGAGCTATCAAAACTACCAATCAGTTGGTTTGGTGGTGCAGACTTATCAAAAATGCACGATTTAACAGCTGCTGCACTTTATGGGACATATAAAGATGTTGACATAATAATCACACATGCCTTCTTTCCTGTAACACGTGCACATTTAAAAGCCGAAGAGGATAACATTCCGTTGTTTGGTTGGCTTGATGATGGAAATCTCACAATGACAAATGGTGATATCACAAATCACGCAGACATTGTGAAGTGGTTCATGATGATGAGAGAGAAAGGATTCAAAATCAAGCAACTTGGTTTTGATAGGAAGTTTGCAGAGGAATTCTATCTGATGATGAAAAAAGAACGATTCAATATAGTTGATGAACCTCAGTTGTTCATAAACAAATCAAAAGGATTCAGAAGGATTGAGCAAAAAGCAATCGCAGGAAAGCTTTACTACATGCATTCTGATGCATACGAATATTGTGTAGAAAACGTACACGGAATAGAAAAAACTGACGACATGATTCAATACGAAAAAGTGATGCCGAACATGAGAATTGACTTGTTCGACTCAAGCGTATTTGCAGCATGTCGTTTTTTAAATAACTTAGAAAATTCAAACATAGCAACAAAATGGTTGAAAAGCTAGGAGGTGAAACAGAATGGGAATTTTTAACAGAAAGAAAATAGAAAAAAGAGAAATAAAAAAGACAATGACACCATCGCAAGCTTGGTTTGTTACAGATGGAAACGACGGTGGACTATGTTGTGCAGGATATACACGACTTATCGATTGTCCCGAGATTCGTACAGCAATCGAACGTATAGCAGAAATAATATCAACAATGACAATACACTTAATGAAAAATACAGAAGATGGCGACAAAAGGATAATCAATGAATTATCAAGAAAAATAGACATAACACCAAATCACTATATGTCACGTCAAGCACTAATTCACTGGATTGTGAAGAAAATGTTGATTGACGGAAACGCAATCTGTTATGTAAAAACAAAGAAAAACTTGATTGATTCAATCAATCCTTTGACAAGTGGATACACCTTCGTTGGTAACAATCAAGGATATGAAATCCGAATCAATGACAAAAAGTACAAAAGCGATGAATTACTACACTTCAAATATAATCCAAACCTTGATAATCCATGGATTGGCGATGGATACACCGTAACACTTCGAGACATAGCTCAAAACTTAAAACAAGCAGGACACACAACAAATGAATTTATGAGCAATCGTGTGATTCCAAATCTAATAGTAAAAGTCGATGCACTTACAGACGACTTGGCAAGTGCTGACGGTCGTGCAGAAGTGTATGACAAGTTTGTAACTGCAAGTAAGTCGGGAGAACCTTGGATAATTCCATCGGGTTTAATTGACGTACAACAAGTAAAACCTCTAACTCTTAACGACATAGCAATCAAAGACACGATTGAACTATCAAAAACAGCAGTTGCAAGCATCCTTGGAGTTCCGAAGTTCTTACTTGGAATTGGAGAATTCAATAACAACGAATACAACAACTTCATAAGAACAAGGATCATGGGCATTGCAAAATGTATCGAACAAGAACTTACTGCGAAGTTGCTACTTGCTGATGACTTGTACTTCAAATTCAATGCAAGAAGTATTTACAGCTATAATTTGCAAGACCTATCGGAAGTGTACTTGAACTTATTCCAATCAGGAATTGTGACTGGGAATGAAGTCAGAGACGTGATTGGATTAACACCTTTGAAAGATTTGAATGAATTAACAATTCTTGAAAACTATATACCACAATCAAAAATTGGTAACCAAAAGAAACTGGAGGGAGGTGAAACGAATGAAAACTAAACAAATACGCTCAATGACGACAGAAATTAAAGGCGAAAGCGACGACAATCAAAAAGTTATTAGAGGATACTTTGCGGTGTTTGATGATGAAACAAACTTATATGACAAAGTATTTGAGAAATTAGATCGTGGAGCTTTTAATAACTCAATAAATTCTGATGTAAGAGCACTGATAAACCACGATACATCACTTGTGTTGGGAAGAACAACAAGTAACACTCTTAAACTTCGTACAGATAATAAGGGCTTATATGGGGAAATCTACATCAACGAAAAAGACACTGATGCAATGAACATATACGAACGAGTTAAAAGAGGAGATGTGAGCCAATGTAGTTTTGGATTTACTGTAAACGACGAAGACGTCGAGTACAGAGACGATGATACAGCACACTTCACAATCAAAGACTTAGACTTGTACGAAGTGTCAGTGTGCACGTTCCCTGCATACGCTAATACAGGTGTGGAAGCAAGGGAAAAACAAGTGCAAGAACATAAAAAAAGAGAATTACAAATCAAAAAAGACAAACTAAAGGAGAGATTAACGAATGCTTAGAAAATTAATGTTGGCAAAGAGATTGTCAGAAAAGCAAGAAAAACTTACAGAATTGAGAAATGTTTTATCTGATATCGAAAAAAGAGAAGAAGAACTTGCAACAGCAATCGACGAAGCAAATACCGAAGAAGAATTGCAAGTTGTGAATGATGAAATCGACAAAATCGAAAAAGAGAAAAAAGAAAACGCTGAAAATTCTAAAAAGCTAGAAGATGAGATTGCGGAAATTGAAAAAGAGCAATCTGAACTAGATGAAAAAGAAAAAGAAGCAGAAGAACAAGACGAAAAAGAAGAAATCACAGAAGAAAAAAGAGAGAAAGAAGAGGTATATCAAGTGAGAACAAAAAACTTTGGTGGAATGACAAGAGAAGAAGTGGAAAATATTGTTAAAAGAGAAGATGTAAAAGAATTCTTGACAAGAGCAAGAGAACTTAAAGGCGAAACAAGAGCGGTTAAGGGAGCAGAATTAGGAATTCCTGAGGTGCTTTTAGATGTATTAAGAGACAACATTCATCAATACTCAAAATTAATCTCAAAAGTTAATTTAAGAAAAGTTAGAGGAACATCAAGAGCAATAATTGCAGGTAATATTCCTGAGGCTGTATGGACTGAAGCATGTGCAAAACTTAATGAATTAGAAATCAACTTCAATGAAATCGAAATTGACGGTTACAAAGTTGGTGGATTTATCGCAATCTGTAACGCAACTTTAGAAGATGCAACTGACATTGGCTTATACAACGAAATCATGACAATGTTAGCTCAAGCGATCGGATTGGCATTAGACAAAGCAATCCTATACGGAACTGGAAAGAAAATGCCACTTGGAATTGTAACAAGATTAGCACAAAAGGCACAACCTGAGGATTACTCTGTAAAAGCTAGAAAATGGGTTGATTTATCAACAACAAACATCAAACAAGTTGCAGGAACAAAAGCTGAAGAATTAATCGCAAACTTACTTGTTGAAGCATCAAACGCAAAAGCAAATTATTCAAAAGGCAAAAAGTTCTGGGCAATGAACGAAGCAACATACACATTATTACAATCAAAACTAATCGCATTTAATTCAAATGCAGCATTAGTATCTGCAATCAACAATACGATGCCGATTTTGACTGGTGATATTGTAACACTTCCATTCCTTGCAGAAGGTGACATTATCGGTGGATACGGCGATTTATACGTGTTAGCAGAACGTTCAGGAATGAGTTTAGCTTCATCAGATCAAGTACAATTTATCGAAGAAAACACAGTGATCAAAGCATCTGCAAGATACGACGGAAAACCAACAATCGCTGAAGGATTCGTTGCACTTAACATCTCAGGAAAAGCACCAACTACAACAATGCAATTTGCTGAAGACAAAGCAAACGCTGGGAAAGTTGCTGAAGCATAATGAAGATTAAAGTATTAAAAGAGTTTTACGATAAAAAAGAAAGTGTCATGCGAAATGTCGGTGACACTTTTGTCGTAAATCAAGAAAGATACAGAGAAATATACGAAAATTTAAAAGCTCATTGTTCGCAATGTCACTGGATTGAAGAGGTGAAAGAAGATGGACATAGCACTAAAGTTAGTAAAAACACAACTGGGGATAAGCACACAAACAAGAGATGAGTATATTGAAGCTGTACTGAAAGGTACGTTGAATGAACTCAAAGAAATTCAAGGACTTAACCTCGACATCGAAAATCCTCAACATTTGATGTTCTTGGTCGATTACACTGTGTGGCGATACAACTCAAAAGATGAAGACACAGGAATGCCTGAAAGGTTACATTGGAGACTTCGTAACTTGATGGTTCATGGTGCGAAATAATGAACACATTTAATGATGATGTAACACTCATAAAAAGAGAACAAAAAGGCTTTGATGACTACGGAAATCCAAAAATCGAAGTAACAAGAACAAACTTGATGTGTAACGTACGCTCAATATATCGTTCAGAATTCTATCAAGCAAGTACAGCTGACTACAAACCGACGATACAAATCACTATACACGATTTTGAGTACAACAATGAGCAAGAAGTCGAGTATAAAGGAAAAACCTTGTGGGTTATAAGAGCATACAAAGATTATGAGCTTATAGAACTTACGCTTGGTGAAAAGCTTGGTGGTAGGTAATGGCGATTCAAATAAATATTGAAGATGGCGACATCGAATACGAAATCTCAAAAATGTTGAATGACTACAGCGATGAAATCAAAGAAAAAACACATAGACTTGCACAAAAGACGGCACTTGATGGTGCTAAAAAGTTAAAAGGCAAAGGCAATGGAAGATGGATCAAGTACAACGGTGGTTGGGGAATCACAAAAAAAGGTGAAGCATACATCATTCACAACAAAAAGTACTACCAACTTACACACTTGTTGGAATTCGGGCACGTGTCTGCTAACCAATACGGTCGCTACAACAAAAGAGTTAGAGCTTATCCACATATCGCACCTGTGGAAAAAGAAGTCAATCAAAAATTTGAGCAAGAAGTCAAAAAGATTATAGAGAGTGCTGAATAATGAAAGCAAAAGAACTATACAAAATTTTGAGTAGTGCAAAAATACCGTGTGCGTACATGGTTCATACAGAAAAAGTTAGTCCACCATTTCTAATTTATCGTGGAAGTGGAGCAAATAATTTCAAATCAGACGATGAAGTGTATTACACAGACTATAGCTACACGATTGAGTATTACTTCAAAGAAAAAGATGAAGAAAAAGAAGAAGCAATAGAGAAAGTATTAAATCAAAACAAGATAATATGGGAGAAATCTGAAGACATCTACATTGATTCTGAAAAACTATTTTTGATTTATTACACAATTTAAACTATCAATAATTTCTAAAACTTGAAAAACATTAACAAAAAACATAAACACAAAGGAGAAAACACATGGCAAATAAAGTTAAATTTGGATTGAGAAATGTTCACATATTTCCAATCGAATCAGAGGACGCAGAAAAAACAGTATATGGCGAAATGTTCAAAATGCCGGGGGCAGTAAACTTGTCAATTAAACCATCAGGGGACTCAAATCCATTTTACGCAGACGACATCGAGTATTTCAACACTTACTCGAATAACGGATACGAAGGCGACATGGAATTCGCAATGCTTACTGAAGAATTCCAAATCAAAATACTTGGTATGACAAAAGACAAAAACGGAGCATTAATCGAAGGAATCAACGACAAATCACACAGATTCGCAATGGCTTACGAAATTCAAGGCGATGAAAAAGCAACAAGACATATCTTATACGCTTGTTCTGCTGCAAGACCTGACTCAGAAGCAAATACAATGGAAGAAGGAAAGAAAACACCTCAAACGGATAAGTTAAACTTCTCATGTTCAGGTGCAATGGACACTGGATACGTAAAAGCAAGAGTTGAACAAGGCTCTGAAGCATACAAGACATTCTTTGAAAAAGTGTATCAAGTAGTACCAAACTCAGAGGTTTAGTCTATGATAAAAACAATCAAGATAGACGGTAAAGATGTACAATTCAAGGCAAGTGCGACATTTGCCTTGAAGTACAAATCTTACTTCGATAAAGACATTCTCACAATCATACTTCCTGCAATGGGAGAAGTGTTAAGAGGACTTGACAGTATGGGAATTATCGAAGAAACGAAAAAGAGTGAAAAAACAGAAATAACAGCAGAATTCTTAGCAACAATTCTTGAAAACTTATATTCTGTAGAAATGGTTGACATACTTCAAATAATTTGGGTATGTGCAAAATCGGCAGACGAGACAATTCCTGATTGCGAAACTTGGATTGATTCTTTTGATGAGTTCCCAATTTTTGAAATCGCAGTTGAGGTGTTCAAACTCATACTTCCAACGTTCTTCAGTAAAAAAAAATTAAGTTCGATAGAAAAGATGATAAATCCAAACTTGAAAAAGTCGACGAAGTAACGATTGAAACTTTGATGACAGGGGCAATTCAAAGAGGATTGACCTTGCCAGACTTCAACGACTTGACTGTCGGACAAATTGTTGACTACTGCATTGAGTACAACAACTCAAACTATACGGAAGACGAAAAAGAAAAAGAAGACACAGTCAGAGAAGCAACTCAAGAGGACATGGATAGATGGTAGCAAGGAGTAAACAATGGCTGGAAATATTAAAGGTATAACAATTGAAATCGGCGGCGATACTTCAAAGCTACAAAACGCATTGAAAGACGTCAACTCAACAAGTAGGGATTTGAATAAACAGCTTAGAGACGTAAACAAATCACTAAAATTCAATCCCAAAAATGTTGAGGTCGCCGAACAAAAACAAAGAACACTTGCAAACGCAATCGAAAACACAAAAAAGAAACTTGAACTATTAAAAACTGCACAAGAACAAGCAAAACAAGCACTTGCTGATGGAAAAATCGGACAGGATCAATACGACGCATTAACACGTGAAGTACTGAAGTGTGAAAATCAACTGAAATCACTTCAACAACAAGCAAACAAATCTGCTCAAGAACTTAAAAAAATAAGTGATTCTGCAATGAAAGTCAGCGAGTCAACTGGAAAAATCGGCTCAAAAATGACAAAGGCAGTTACTGCACCAATCGTCGGTATGGGAGCATTGGTGACGAAATTCGCAGCAGACTTCGATACAGCGATGGTTGGAGTTGCAAAAACAGTCGACATGAGCGATGAAGAATTCAAACAGATGTCAGACTCAATACGTCAAATGGCAAAAGAAATGCCAGCGAGTGCTGAAGAAATTGCAGGAGTTGCAGAAGCAGCAGGACAGTTAGGAATCAAGAAAGAAAACATTCTTGACTTCACTAAAACCATGATTGACATGGGTGAGACTACAAACTTAACAGCAGATGAAGCAGCAAACGCATTTGCCCGATTTGCAAACATTACACAACTTCCACAAAGTAAATTCAAAAACTTAGGTAGTGTTGTTGTAGACCTTGGAAATAACATGGCGACTACTGAAAAAGAAATTGTCAACATGGGAATGCGACTTGCGGGAGCAGGAAGTCAAGTAGGACTTACACAAGCTGAAATCATGGGACTTGCAGCTGCAATGTCCTCAGTAGGTATTGAAGCTGAAGCAGGTGGCTCTGCGATGAGTACGACAATGTCAAAAATCAATTCAGCTGTAGTCGGCTCAACTGCTGCATATAATGCATTTAATGAGGAAATGAAAGGCGTCGGAGTTACTTACGATGATGTTGCAAGAGCAGTTGAACAAGGTGGTGCTGCACTTGAAAATATGTCTAAAAAAACAGGATACTCCACAAAAGGATTAAAAGAACTTACGAAAGAAATCGGCGGAGGAATCAACACACTTAACGGCTTTGCGATGGTTGCGGGTATGAGTGCTGATGAATTCGCAAAGAAATGGAAAGAAAAACCGACTGAAGCTATCACAGCATTCGTAAAAGGATTGAAAAAAGTTCAAGAAAATGGTGGCGATGTTACTGGGACACTGAGAGACTTGGGTATTAACGGACTTCGTGAAGTCGATACGCTAAAAAGACTTAGTGGTGCTGGAGACTTGCTTGGAGAAGCATTTCAAAGGTCAAATCAAGCTTTTAAGGAAAACACAGCACTTGGCAACGAAGCGGCAAAAAGGTATGAGTCATTCGGTGCGAAGATGGACATTTTTAAGAACAAAGTCAAGGACGCAGGAATCAGCTTAGGTCAAGCATTACTTCCTGCTGTAACAAAAGTAGTTGAAGGATTGGGTAAACTTGCAGACAAATTCTCAAGTATGTCACCTGCGACACAAAAAGTGATTTTAGTGTTTGCTGGACTTGCAGCTGCGATCGGTCCACTTTTACTTGTAATATCAAAAGTTGCAGCAGTAATCGGAACAGTCACAGGAGCAATGGCAATTATGGCAGGCGGAGCAACTGCTGGGGCAACACCGGCAATGATAGGACTTGCAGGTGTGATGACGAAGCTTGGAGCAGTATTCGCAGCAATAAAAGGTGCTGTAATTGCATTTGCAGGAACTTTGGGACTTCCCGTTGCAGGTGTAGTCGCCATCGGAGCGGCAGTTGCTGCACTGGTAGTTGTAGTTGTAAAGCATTGGGATACGATAAAAGCGAAGACGGTCGAAATATTCGGAGCAATTAAGGAATTCATACTTAAAGTTTGGAACGGAGTGTCAGAGGCTTGGAATACGTATTGGCAAGGAGTATGGAACAGTATTTCAAGATTGTGGAAGAGTTTTATTCAAACAGTCAAACCAATTTGGGAACCAATCAAGAATGTTTTCAAATTTTTGTGGGAAGCAATAAAAGAAATATTCAATGTCGGTTGGCAATTGACATCAGCACCAATCAAGTTAGCTTGGCAAGTATTTATAGCACTTGCAAAGACTGTATTTGAAGGACTCAAACAAGTATTCAAGACAGTGTGGGAAGCAATCAAAAACATCACAATGACCGTGTGGAACGCCATCAAGAACTTCTTAACACCAATTTGGAATGGAATCAAAAGTGTTGCAACTACAGTTTTCAACGCTATTAAATCAGTAATTACTACGATTTGGAATAACTTGAAATCAGTAACATCAAGTGTTTGGAACTCAATAAAAGGTGTGTTGTCAGGCATATTCAATTCGATTAAAAGTGTAGCAACAAGTGCTTTTAATTCGATAAAATCAGTAATTACAAGTGTATGGAACGCTGTGAAGAGTACAACATCAAGTATTTGGAATGGCATTAAGTCTGTTGTTACAAGCATTGTTAATTCGATGAAAGGCACAATTACAAGTGTATTTAATTCGATAAAGTCTGTAACTTCAAGTATTTGGAATGGTATTAAAAACGCAATCGCAACACCAATCAACGCTGTTGTGGGAGTTGTAAGAAATGCTATAAACAGAATGAAAAGTATACTGAATATTCATTTACCAACACCACGATTGAAACTTCCACATCCTAGAGTGAGTGGTCGATTTAGTTTGAATCCACCACAAGTGCCACATTTTAGTATTGATTGGTACGATAAAGGTGGTATTTTTAGCAGTCCAACCGTAATCGGGGTCGGTGAAAAGCGTCCTGAGTTTGTCGGTGCATTAGACGACTTGAAAGGCATTGTTGCTGAAGTAATCGATACGAGAATGAATAAACAACAAATGGCAACAGATACTGGATTCACAATCACTATACAAAATATGGAAGTTAGAAATGATTCAGACATCGAACGAATCGCACAACAACTACACAGATTGATGAAAAAAGAGCAAAGGGGAAGATAGATGATACTAAAAAAGAAAATATTAATAGACGATAAACAACTCAACAGAAAAGTTATTGTCGAAAAAGTTGAAAGGACAGTACTTCCCACTCTTGAATTCGAAAGTTATCAAGCGATGGGAGATGGACTGTATTTATCCGATACACGAAAAAGAGAAAGTCTTATATCAGTGAGACTCAGAATAATGAGTCGTGATGAACGAGAAAAAATCAAAATTCGTGATGAGATAATGCAAGCACTGAATAAACGAGGATATATAAAGCTTGAAATCAGAGGAGAGTTCCCTCAAACAAGATACGACATGTGCAAACTGAAATCAAGTGGAAAAGAAGAGTACACACGTTATTATGGGTTGATGGAGTTAGAGTTCATCAATCCGTTTGGTGTGATGTTCGGACTTGAAAAAGAGCTAACATACTCAAGTACTAGAGGAATTCAGTATTTGTGTACAAGTGAGATATATCCTCAAATTGTGTTGAGTCCGTCCTCAACAGATTTTACGCTTGAAAACAAATCTGCTGGATCAAAAATTCATATGATTACAAGTAACAAAATCGATAAAGTTATGATTGATTTAGATAAAAAGTTCATATACATCTACACAAGCGACGAGCAAATAGAAAAAGAATCACTGATGAGATTTTTAACTCTTGACAGTGATTTTTTTAATATCAAAAATCATGACGAACTAAAACTCACAAACTGCACGATACAAAAAGCGACATACGTTGAGAGGTGGTTGTAAATGCTGAAATTACTTGATAATACAGAAAAAATAAAAAGAGAAATCGAAACACTTGGAGATCCATGTTGGCACGAAAAATTAAACGGCTTGAACGTGCTTGAATTCACCACACTTGACAGAGATATAAAAAACAAAGACAGAGTTGTATTTCAAGACGAACTAGGTATTTGGCATGAGTTCATCGTTGAAAGCATAGACGACACTCACGAAGATGTGTTTGTTTATTGTGAGGACAGCTTTTACGAGACACGTGGAGACTATATTGACGATAGACGTTTTGTGAATGCAAACTTCTCAACAGTGGCAGATGCTGTGATGTCATATACGAGATGGAAACTCAAAATTGTTGACGATATCGGTACAGGAACAGTCAATTTCTATCATACAGACGTGAAGACTGCTGTATTTGAAGATATGCAAAACAAATTCAACTTTGAGATTAAAACATATGTTGAAATAACAAATTCTAGAATATCTCAAAGAGTCATTGAACTTCGAAAACAACGTGGACACGATAACGGCAAGAGATTCACATACGATAAAGACATAGATTCAATATCAAGAACAATCGATAGTACAGAATTCTGCACAGCACTATACGCATATGGAAAAGGCGAAGAAACAGAAAACGGCGGATATGGAAGAAGAATAGACTTAGCACAAGTCAACGATGGAAAAAAATATGTAGAAAACACAAAAGCAAAAGAGCAATTCGGAAAGTACGTCAATGGGAAAAGAGAGCACATCTTTGGAACATACATTTTTGAAGACATTGATGACAGAAAAAAATTACTAGAACAAGCAAAAGCAAAACTTGAAGAACTATCAGAATTCAAAGTCACATACAAGTGTGATGTACTTGTGTTGAATAAATTACTAGAAGACAGGCAACACGAGGGAATCGAATTAGGAGACACTGTTGCAATAATTGACAAAGACATCAACATCAGAATTCGTGCAAGAGTCGTTGAAAGAAAAAGCTATTTGAACTCAACAAAAGCAGATGAGATTGTGTTGGGAAACTTCATTGAAGATTACGCGACACAACAAGCAAAAATCAAAAGTGACTTAAAATCTATAAGCAACACAATCAATGAGCAAGGTCAAGCAATAACTGATTTAAAAAACTTTGACTTTTATGCAAGCATCGTGCAAGAGTTAAACGACAGAATTAATGCAACTGGTGGGTATGTGTACATCTCAAAAGACGGGCAAGGACTTATCACATACGATAAACCAATCGACAAGAATCCCGCGAAAGCGATTCAGCTGAAAGGTGGAGCAATACGAATTGCAAACTCAAAGAAAAGTGATGGAAGCTGGAACTGGACGACGTTTGGGACTGGTGATGGATTTACAGCAGATGTAATCAATGCTGGAACACTCAATGCAAATCTTGTCCGTACAGGAATATTACAAGACAAAAACGCAAAAAGCTTCTTGAACCTTGACACAGGAGAATTCAATTTCGGAGATATCATAAAATCAGTTGACGGAAGAAGTATTGTAGAGGGGTCAGCGATTGATGAAATCGACGGTGACAAAATCATAAGTGGCACAGTGTCTGAGGGAAAAATCAAAGATGGTGCAATCACTAATGACAAGATTGGCTACAAAGCTATAAGCAATTCAAAGATACAAGATAACGCAGTTAGTAATTCAAAAATTGCAGAAAATGCGATCGATGGTGACAAGATACAGTCAAACTCAATATCGAAAAGTAAGATACAAGACAATGCGATTGATGGTGACAAGATCGCACAAAATGCAGTCCGTGGAGTACACATACAAAACGCAGCGATTACAAATGCAAAAATTGATAATGGTGCTGTCACAAACTTAAAAATAGCAAACAGTGCGATAGACCGTGCAAAAATCAAGGACGGTGAAATCACAAACGCAAAAATAGCGAGTGCTGCAATCGATAGAACAAAGATTGAGGACGGAGAAATCACGAATGCTAAGATTGCAAACGGCTCAATAACTAACGCTAAAATCGGTTATGGTGCGATTGGGAAAGCTGAAATACAAGATGGAGCTATAACTAATGCGAAGATTGAGAACGGTGCAATAACTAACGCTAAAATTGGTTATGGTGCAATAGATAGTGCTGAAATCAAAGACGGTGCAATTACGAATGCGAAAATCAAAGATGCTTCGATTACAAATGCAAAAATCGGATACGGAGCAATAGGTACAGCTGAAATACAAGACGCTGCGATTACAAGTGCAAAAATAAGCAGTCTGAGTGCGGATAAAATCAACGGTGGAACAATAAACGCTCAGTACATCAATGTTGATAACTTGAACGCAAGTAACATCAATAGAGGAGCTCTGAACGGAAATGGTTTCTACTGTGGTGTTGGTAGTAACGCTGGAACTGCACAATTCACAGGAAATTCTGTCAATTTTGGAGCGAATTCAAGTTATGTAAGGATTCGTGATACAGGCGGTCGTGGTGAGGTTAAAATCAACGGAACAGTTGCAGCAGTTGGGGCTGGATATTTCTACGAGTTGAACTCAGGTGGCTTGTATTTGGATAGTGCTGGATACAGAAAGATAAGAGGCACATCAGAAGGAGTTGACTGCAACACAAACTTTATTGTTAATGGGGCTATAAGTGCTACTAAATTCATACAATGTAGCGATGTTATGTACTGCAACAGAATCACAGTAAGTGGAAAGACGATAATCTTCGAAAAGGGTGGAGGATTGCATTGGGAAGAACTATAGAAAGGAAAAAGAAATGAAACAAAACTTAAACGTGAGAATTAACGGAACGAACTTCAGACCTGGAAACAAATTAGGAATCGGATTTGAACTGGAATCGGGAAACAGGGAAGTGTTTTTATCAGGAAGTATCGCGACAGATGTAAAAAAAGGACAAGAAGCATTCTTCAATCAAACAGCACACTTGCTTGTACTTGAAGAATTAGCAAAAGTGTTGACAGAAGACAACGGAGAAAAAGGAAGTATTGCAGTAACAGAAGTTAAGAGCGAACTTGAAAAACAAATAAAAGAAAAGGACGAAAGAATAACAGCACTTGAAAATCAAGTGACAGAATTGTTGTTGATGTTTACAAACGAAGAAGCGGAAGAAACAACAGAAACGAAAGAAAACACAGACGAAACACACGCATAGAAAGGAGCTTATCTATGAAAGAAAAATCAGTATTAGTCAAAATGCTTGCTGAAAAAGTAATCAAGGGTGAAGTTAAGATTGAAGAAATCGGAAATAGATTGAACTTCAGACAGAGAACTATCGCTTATGTTGAATACTTGAAAACACTTGAAAACAAAGGACAAGAGGTGTAGTTTATGAACTTCAACGAAATTGGACTTAAAGACTTAGTGCTTGATTTTGATAGCAACGACTTACAAGATATCACAATCGTGCAAGGTGACACAAAAACGAGAGGATTTAAAGTTTTAGTATCAACAAACAACGGCGAAATAATCAAGGCATCAAGCAACTACGAAATGCGACTATACGGGGTAAACTCTAATTATCCCGATAAGTCTTTTTTCACTAGAGGCGTAATTGATGGCGATTTCTACAAGGTGTATATCAGTACAGACATGGCATCAAAATCTGGAAAACTACAACTACAACTTGCATTGTTTGAGGGCACAAACGCACTGATACAATCACGTATCAAAGAGGTTGATGTATATAGGAGTATCGCAAATGGTGGAAATATCGGCAGAGACTTGGTTGTCGACTTTGGAAAACTGAACAAAGTAGTTGAGATTGCGGAAAAACAACAAAAGAAATTTGAAGAAAGTTTAGTTAGACAACAAGCTGTAGAAAGCAAAATCAGTCAAAAGCACACAGAAGTAGTACAAATCAGAGACGGACTAAAAGATGTACTGACTACAGAAAATGCACGTGTAGAAGCAGAGAAAAAGAGAGATTTTGGTGAAAAAATAAGGGTAAGCCAAGAATACGCACGACAATCAAACGAAGATACACGACAAGCAAATGAAAGTACACGTCAATCAGAGGAACAAAAAAGAATAACTGCTGAAACAAACAGAAGTTCTGCTGAAACAAAAAGAGACAATGCAGAAAAAATTAGAGTTGAGAACGAAAACAAAAGAATAACTGCTGAAAATACACGTGCTGAAAATGATACACAATACAACAAAAACGAAGCAACAAGACAGTCACAAGAACAGTCAAGAGTCGATGCAGAAAGCAAAAGAACGACATCAGAGGAAAAAAGAGAACAATCTGAACAAACTAGAAGCACAAAAGAGACTGAACGACAAAAAGCTGAGCAAACACGTCAATCAAACGAAAGCACACGTAAACAACAAGAGAATTCACGTGTAGAAGCTGAAAAAAAGAGAAAAAATACATTCGATACATGGGATAAAACTATGAAAAAGGCGATAGAAACTGAACATTTGCATATTGCATATGCTGATAGTGAAGATGGGTCTTTGAATTTTAGCAAGGAAGAAGCGAATAGAAAATATATAGGTCAATATATTGATTATGAAGAAAAGGGGTCTGACGATTATAAAAAATACAAGTGGAGTTTGATAAAAGGTGCTGACGGAAGTAACTTCACATGGAACTTGCTGAAAAAGTCGAATGTAAAAGTTGAAAATGCTAACTACTTTATTGCTATGTATGATTTAGCAGAAAAGCCTGTTGTCGGCGAAACTTATACTTGTACAGTGTGGGGAAATCTCGCAAAAGAAAAAAAATCATTTAATATTCGTAACTCAGGTCTCTATATTGATTTAGGTGACTTGATAAAGATTAAAGATGGAGTTTATCAGAGGACTTTTAAATGGATTAATTCCACAAAATTACCTGATGGTGGCAATATGACAGTAGATGATATTGGATTACTTGTTTATGCGTCATCCAATAATATTATAGGTTTTACTTCTAGAATCGACAAAATCAAGTTAGAAAAGGGAACTAATGTAAATGCAGAATGGTCGCCCGCTATAAGTGATATAACTGATTTACAAACGACACTAGACAAAAAAGTTAGCAGCGACACCGTCAAAAACATCGCTATAATCGAAAAAGGAGCAAGCACGACAAGCATACCAGCTAACACACTCATTTTTGAAAAGGAGTAGGATATGGCGAAGTATAAGTATGATGTGTATGAGACGCACACAATCGCGGGTACTGGAAGAACTGAATATTCAAAAAAATTCAATAATGAAACTTTAACAAAAGCGTACTACAAAGACTCACAAAATGTGATTAGAAAGCTGAGCAAAGCGTACTTCAAAGACATCAACGGGAACATAAAAAGACTAATCTAAAAGGAGGACAAATGGAAGATTTAAGATGTTTGATTTCAGAGAATAGTAGCAAAATAACTGAGTTACAGTCAGAACTCTCAAGGCAGGACTACTCAATACAACTAATGCAAAAAGACTATGAGTACATGAAAAAAGGACTAGACAATATAGAAAAGCAAACGGAATCTAATTTCAATGTGTTATCGTCAAAGCTTGATGATATCTACAATTCAAAAGACGAAGAAAGAAAAAAACAACTTGAAGAAATAAAAGATTTAAAAAATTATGTAGTCAAAACAGTTATTGGGATTGGAATAGGAGCACTTCTTTTATACGTGTTCCCGTTTTTGAAGTAGGAGGTGTAAAAATGATAAAAATAATGTTAGACGCAGGACACGGTGCAGGACGTGATTTTAACCGTGGCTCAGTAATCGGTAATGAGGGGGACAATAACTATAAATATTCATTAGTACTCAAACGTGAACTTGAAAAATACGGTTTTTATGTTGGAACTACAAGAAACAGTATTACTGATAATCCGTCTTTATCACAAAGAGGAAATAAGGCACAGGGATATGATTTATTTATATCTTTGCACTCAAATGCGGCGAGTTCAAGCGTAAGAGGTATTGAAATATACGGAGACATCAACGCTAACAGTCCTCAGTTGATGAAGAATTTATGCAATAATATCTCACGTGCAATCGGCACTAAGAACAGAGGTGTACGTTGGAGAACAAGAAATCCCGAACGTTTTTATGTACAACCAACATCACCAGGTGGCAGTAACTACTATGGTGTATTGTACTCAAATAAAGCGAAGTTGGGAATGTTGATAGAACACGTATTCCATACAAATAGAGAAGATTGCAAGTTGTATGTAGAAAAACGTAAAGAAATTGCACAGGCGACAGCAGACACAATAGCACAATTCTACGGACTTAAAAAGATAAACAGACCTCAAACAAAAGTGAAAGGAGTATCTAAATTGGAATTGACAAAAGAGCAAAAAGATAGTGTTAAAAACACCGTTGTGACGTACCTAGACGAAGAATATCAAAAAGCGTATATAATTGCACAAGAGCATAAGGCACTACTTGCACCAGCACCGTTCAACTATGATTTTGGTAGAATGGTGAAAAGTGGAGATACGATTATCGCAGTTGGAGGTGACCATTTAGGCAAAATCGAGGGCAAGAGTTATGGCTTGACTGGATATGCAACATATCACGTTAAATCAACTGATAAGGCAGAAGATTTCAACAAAGATAGAAGTAAGTTTTTGGTGAGGAAATAATAATGAACGATACAACAAATATTTTAATGGTGCCACTAATCATCGGACTACTTGAAGTAATTAAAAGAGCAGAGGTTGTTAACACAAAATATATACCACTAATCTCGGTTTTGATTGGTGGTATTCTTGGAGTTACAGCAAATGGTATAAACACAAACGGAGTATTGCTTGGAATAACTTATGGCTTATCAGCAACAGGCTTGTATACAAGTGTAAAAAAATATTCTGATGCAAATGAAGAATAAAGTTCAAAAAGACTGTTTGTGATATAATATAAGCATACAAACTTTATACGGTTTAACTAAAAGTGTGACTGAAGAACCAGTCGAGTTGAGTAAAGTTGAGTAAAGTTGAGATAGTTACTAGTGCTATCTCAATTTTTTTATAAAAATAATCGTGCGATTAATCGTGAGTAATCGTGAGTTAATCGTGCGTATGTACTAAGAAGATTACTAAAGTGATAAAATAAAATTATCATTTTGGTTTGTAGGAATGTTGAAAAAGAAAAACAATTTATAGTATTGATTAAATCATTTTGTAACTTATTTTTATTACACTAGAGGGTGGCTTTTATGCTATCCTCTTTTTTTATGCGTAAATTGAATTAATGAACAAAAAAGACCTCATAGAATAGAATATATAAAGATATTTTGAGTGTATAGGTGTAATTATATAACTAAAGTATGAAAAGCTTGTAAAAAGTGTATGAGAGCATGTAGAGTGAGTTTGTGTGATTTTTGTAATAAATTGAAATTATTTTGAAGATTTTTGAGAAAAAGTGTTGACATTATATAATACACGTATTATAATATAAGTGTAATCAAGAGATAGAGATTACAAATAAAAATAAAAGAGGTTAGATTTATGTTTAAGATTGAAAGAATTGAAGGAAAATTAGAAATTACAACACCTTATAGTTCAAGCTTTGTAACAGCTATAAAAAAAACTAGGTGGAAAATGGAACAAAGACAAAAAGGTTTGGGTAGTAGACGAAGAATTTGAAAATAAGGTTAATGATTTAATTATAAGAATTTATAATTACGACATAACAGGTACAGAAAAAGTAATAACTGTTCAATATAATGCGAAAGATTTTTATGACGGAGATGATATAATAATTGGCAATAGAATAGCAGTTTACAGACCATCAAGGGATCAGGAAGTTATATTAAAGGATACTATAATTATTGAAAACGACTTTCCATCACGCGGTGGAAGTGCTCAATATCCAACAGTTTTTGAATACAATGCAGAATACGATGTGATTTTAAGAACAGATCTATATGAAAGATACTACAACAAATTAACAGATGAAGAAAAAGAAAAAGTCGAAATAATAGAAAAAGAAAGCGAACGTGATGTTTTGCTAAGAGAAAAAGAAAAACTAGAAAAAAGATTAGAAGAAATTAACAAACTTTTAGAAGAGAAATAAAAAGAGCAGGCATAACACCTGCTCTCCCAAATTCCACTTTGGTTAGATTTTAATGTTTAAGTAAATTAATTACTTAATGTATAATTACAAATAACTTTACATTCCAATATGGGTAGATTTTAAAATTTGTGTAAATTAACTAGTAATTATTAAATTACAAATACCTTTACATTCCAATTTGGTTAGATTTTAATAAAATGTGTAAATTCTGTCTCTTATACACATCTCCGAGCCCACGAGACGCTACGCTATCT
>OJLW01000275.1_pt1 | contig 27651 bp, 26 predicted proteins | sample 1597021 | NCBI WGS metagenome assembly OJLW01 (sample SAMEA3904676, study PRJEB24821) | metagenome | biome: Builtin; feature: hospital; material: surface | place: USA | collected 2013-06-03
CCATCAACTGCTGATGCAACACCGGAAGCGATCCTTGCGCACCCGCAGCAGGGCGTGGGTTGGCAAAGGAGTTCGCGTTTTCATACTGCGACAACGTCCGCCCCATCAACCCAGCAACCGCACCAGCACCACCCGAGCGCTCCACCACACCAATCGAGCCCAACAAACCTGCAACCGATCCGTCGGCACGCGAGGTGTTCTCCGCACTGACACGCAGCACATCAGCCACTGTTTGCAGCCACTCCCCCAACACCCGATTCGCCTCCGGCGCAGACGCCGACGACACACGCGAATGCGTCCGCCCCACACCATCCAAACCAGACACAGTTGAAAAACCTTGTAAAGCGCCGAACTGGTTACCGTGTCCACTGTGAGTCAATTGCTCACTGAGTCCCAAAAGCTGCGCGACTGCATTCTGCACGGCATCAACGTTGAGATCGATTCTGTACCCCATATTTCCCCCAAAAATAAAGTTTCGACTCATTCCCGCAGATTCTCCCCTGACTCCACGAGATAACAGAAAAGATACCGCAAGCTAAAACATGTCGCTAGGTTCTTTTCAGCGCTCTCCATCTTGTACAGCGTTGAAAAGATCCTCTAGCTCGACCTTCGCATCCTCACACACGTCGATTTCGTCTTTCTTCAATCCACTGACCGAAACAGCTACTGCCAGTCCACCGCGCACCGTATCTACTTGAGCAACGCATTGGTATGGATTCACTGACGGGACAGTGTGGGTATATAACTCCGGAACAACCGAATCAGGATGTTCGACCACATACCCATCGGCGTCTTGCACATCAGCCAAGTCTGTGCGAGCTGCCAACACAGACCTCGTAGCCCAAACCTCCCGCTTATCTAATTTGCACCCTTCGGCCAATCCATTCGACGACTCTGCGATTACCGGCTCCGGCTCCACCCCCGTCATCCCCGCTGCCGCGTACTCCTCTGCGGAGATCTCGGTGCAGGGGTCGAAGAGATCGTCGCCAAGCGTGGCCGGGTCAAAGTCCCCAAGCTCTAACGTCCCACTGGCAAAGTGAAATGCCGGCGCTTCAGGCTGAACCACTTCCACGACCGGCTCAGCCGCTTCACCCATGCACCCCGATAGCACCGCAGCGGCAAGGCCGAGACTAACCGGCAACATCTTCTTCCCCATTGCTTCCCCCCGTTCACTGCAGACTATTCCGTGCAGTGACCATTATGGCGGCCCGGTGCAGGCAGCGCCATCGGAGAACATAACACCGCTCCGCTAGCCGACTGTCCAAGTCTGGTGCTACATTCAGCAAGTGAAACTCCTGTTACGCATGTGACAGTCTTCTCCTTCTCTCCTGAAAGGTCCGACAGTGCTGAACCGTCGTCGTTTCCTCCAAGCCGCTGCCCTTTCTGCCGCGGCCGCCACCACTACCGGTGCTTTCAACCCGGCGTACGCGCAGCGCCGCATCCTGGGCACCGTGGTCGATTACTCGGCCGGGGTGCCGTCTGGCGCTGCGGTGAAGGCCGCCGGCCACATGGGTGCGGTGCGCTACGTCTCGCAGCGACGTCCTGGCGCGACCTGGATGCTGGGCAAGCCTGTCACGATCGAAGAGACGCGGGACTTTGCCGCGAGTGGTCTCGCGACTGCCTCGGTCTACCAGTTCGGGCGCGCAGAGACCGCCGACTGGCTCGCCGGTGCCGCGGGTGCGGCGAAGCACGCCCCGCAGGCGATTCAGCTGCACCGCGCAGCAGGTGGGCCGAACGGTCGCCCGATCTACGTCGCGATTGACGACAACCCCACCCGCGACCAGTACGTCAACCAAATCCGCCCGTACCTGCAGGCTTTCCAGCTCGCGCTGAGCGCTGCAGGCCTGAAGACGGGTGTGTACGGCAACTACAACGTGATTCAGTGGTGCATCGAGGATCGCATCGGCACTTTCTTCTGGCAGCACGACTGGGGTTCGCAAGGCCGGCTCCACCCGCGCGCCAATATTCACCAGAAGGCCAAGTACGTCGGCACGATCCAGGGTGTGCAGGTGGACATCAACAATGTCTATACCGCGGATTGGGGCCAGTGGACCCCAGGTCGCGCGGGCGGGCTGCCGCTTCCCGACGTCAACGCGCTCGTCCAGAGCTCGAGCCAGCTGTCGTCGTCTGTTGATTGGCGTCGTTACTTGCCGTAGACGCGGCGTCGAGAAGCGAAAAAGCGCTAGGGTGATTCCCTAGAAACAGCCGCAACCCCCGGGAGAATCATGACGGTGCTCAACGAAGGACAGATTCAACGCTCCTACATCATGGCGGACCGTGGCGAGCGCCCGCTGATTCGCGGCTGGTTCCACTTCTTCGCGGCGGCGCTGTCCGCGCTGTCTTCGGCGGTGCTGATCACCTTCGCCTGGATGACCATCGCCTGGTACGAGGCACTCGGGGTAACGCTCTACGGCGCAGGCGTGGTGCTGCTGTTCGGGGTGTCCGCCGCTTATCACCTCTGGCCGTGGCAACGCGCCGAGACTGTGCAATGGTGGCGGCGCGCGGACCACGCGACCATCTCGATTTTCATCGCCGCGACGTATACCCCGCTATGTCTGATCGTCTTTGCGCCGAAAACCGCAGCGCTCATGCTGACAGTGGCGTGGGCTGGCGGCATCAGCGGGGCGATCCTCAACCTTGTGTGGATTAACCACCCGCGGTGGCTCGACGTCGTGGTGTACGTAGGGCTCGGCTGGATCATCGTGCCGCTACTTCCGACGCTTTGGCACGAGGCTGGTGCCGCGGTGGTCTGGCTGCTGTTCGCCGGCGGTGTGATTTACACACTCGGCGCGCTGGTGTATGGCTTCAAGTGGCCCGGGCGCAGCGCCCGCTACTACGGCTACCACGAGCACTTCCACACCGCGACCGTCGCCGCGGCAATCTGCCACCTGGTGGCCATCTGGATGGTCGTGGTACAGGCCGGGTAGCTCTGCGAGCAGAGGGCGACGAAATTGGTGCAAGTCTGCCCTGCCGGTCATAGCGTGCCGCCCTCAATGGAGCTAGCTCCATTTGCGGTTACGGCGGACATAAAACCCCAGGTCGTCTACCAACGGTTGCTCCAAACGGAGCTAGCTCCATGTACAGCGCCGCAAACATCCAGTCCATAGGCCGCAGCAGCAGGCACACTCCCCCCAACCCACACACAGAACCTCCCCCCGTGCTCACCAACGCAAAGCACCGCCCCGACCGGATGGCCGGGGCGGCGCTTACACAGAGTCAGGGGTTCTGACCGGTTTAGTGGTCGACCGGAGCCTCCACGCCCACACCGGTGAGGGAGCGGACTTCCATCTCTGCCTGCTTCTCCTCGAAGTTGTCCGGCTTGCCCAGGAAGGTGCCGATGATGCCGCCGAGGAAGCCGAGCGGGATGGAGACGATGCCCGGGCTGGACAGCGGGAAGATGGACCAGTCAGCGTTCGGGAACATCGAGGTCTCCGTACCGGATACTGCCGGGGACAGGAAGATCAACAGCAGCGCCGAGATCAGACCGGTGTAGATGGACACAACCGCGCCTGTGGTGTTGAAGCGCTTCCAGTACAGGGAGTACAGGATGGTCGGCAGGTTGGCGGATGCCGCGATGGCGAACGCCAGGGAGACCAGGAAGGCCACGTTCTGGGACATCGCCAGGATGCCCAGGATGATGGACACAATGCCCAGGATCACCACGGTGATGCGGGAGACGCGGACCTGCTCGTCCTCGGAGGCTTCGCCGTCGCGGATCACAGAGGCGTAGACGTCGTGGGCGATGGATGCGGAGGCCGTAATGGCCAGACCGGAGACCACCGCGAGCACCGTCGCAAAGGCGACAGCGGAGATCAGCGCCATGAAGAAGGAGCCGCCGAGCTCGAAGGCCAGCAGCGGTGCTGCGGCGTTGGCACCACCCGGTGCTGCGAGGATGCGGTCCGGGCCAACCAGGGCTGCGGCAGCGTAGCCGAGCACCAGGGTGAACAGGTAGAAGACACCGATGAGCACGATGGCCCAGGTCACGGACTTACGGGCTTCCTTCGCCGTCGGCACGGTGTAGAAGCGCATGAGCACGTGCGGCAGGCCTGCGGTACCCAGAACGAGGGTCACACCCAGGGAGATGAAGTCGATCTGGCTGGTCAGTGTCGCGCCGTACTTCAGGCCGGGCTTCATAATTTCAGAGGCTTCGTAGCCCTGCGAGGCCATGTAGTCGGATGCGGCGTGGGCGCTAATCGCGCCGTCGAACAGCGTGTTCATGCCGCCGCGGATGTTGACGAACACCAGGACGGTCATGACGGCCACACCAGCGACTAGGAGCACTGCCTTAATCATCTGCACGTAGGTGGTGCCCTTCATGCCACCAACCAGCACGTAAATAATCATGACCACACCAACAACCGCGACACAGATCGCCTGTGCGGAGTAGCTGTGCAGGTCAAGCAGCACGGAGACTAGCGAGCCAGCGCCGGCCATCTGCGCGATGAGGTAGAACAGCGACACGAACAGGGTGCCGAAGGCTGCGGCCACGCGGACCGGCTTCTGGCGGAGGCGGAAGGACAGCACGTCAGCCATGGTGAAGCGGCCGACGTTACGCAGCGGCTCCGCCACGAGCAGCAGTGCTACCAGCCAGGCGACGAAGAAGCCGATGGAGTACAGGAAGCCGTCGTAGCCGCTCAGCGCGATCGAGCCCACGATGCCCAAGAAGGACGCGGCAGAGAGGTAGTCGCCGGCGATGGCGAGACCATTTTGCGTACCGCTAAAGGAGGAACCGCCGGTGTAGAAGTCGGCCGATTCACTCGTAGTTTTGCCCGCGCGAGTCACCACGTAGAGGGTGACAACGATAAAGATCGCGAACACCGCGATGTTCAGGAGCGGGTTACCCGCACCAGCTGATTCTGGCGCCGCGAGGATAAAGTCCTGCATCGTTTAGCCCTCCATTTCTTCTCGGATACGAGCCGCGCGCGGCTCGAGGTTCTTATTCGCCCACTTCACGTAAATCCACGTAATTAAGAACGTGGTGAAGAACTGGGCCAGCCCCAGCCAGAGCCCCACGTTGAGGCCCAGGAACGGGGTTGCCATCGCATCAGGCATCAGCGTGGCGACGACCACGAAGACCAGGAACCACAGGAAAAACGCGACCGACACGGGGAAGGTGAACCCACGGAAGGTTTTGCGGAGTTCCTGAAACTCCGGACTCCGCTGCATGGCCACAAACTCTTCCGGGGTTGGCTCCCGGCGTTGTGGGATAGAAGTCGATCCAGACACGGCTTCGATCCTTTCTTGTCATGTACAAGTTCTCTCACGCTTCGCTGCGACCTCACACTGAAGACCCTCAATGTGATCTGCAACTCAACACCTGGCATGTTACCTATCCCACACCACGCTCGTGAATGATTGTTTTAGGCAAAGCACAACAAAGAGTGACGCCCACCCCCAAAATATGCTTTTAGCAGGAAAAACTAATGATCGTACGACCACCCCCGCCAGGAGGTAGGGTGATGAAAAACCGCAGTAAAAAAGGGCCTATCTTCATCAGATAGGCCCTCGTGTGCACCTGGCGCACACGCGGTGTTTAGTCCACGTCGCCGGGGAAAGTTAGCGGGTCGCCCGACATCCGCTCACCCTGCACCGCATCAAGCGCAGCGATATCCTCCGCGTCCAGTGAGACCTCAAGCGCACCAAGGTTTTCCTCCAGTCGCTTCAGATTCGCTGTCTTCGGCACCACCGACACGCCCATCTGCAGCAGGTAAGCGAGCACCACCTGCGCAGGCGTCGCATCATACTTAGCGGCCACACCGGCGATCGCCGGGTCATCAAAGTTCTTGCCGCGCGCCAGCGGAGCCCACGCCTCGGTGAGGATGTTGTGCTTTGCGTGGTAGTCGCGCAGCTCCTGCTGCGTAAACCCGGCGTGCAGTTCAACCTGGTTGAGCACCGGCGCGACGCCGGTAGCCTGGATGATCTCGTCCAGCACCTCGGGGTAGAAGTTAGCCACGCCGACCGACTGCAGCTGCCCCATCCCCTGCAGCTGCACCAGTTCCTCAAAGGCGGAGACGTACAGGCCGCGCTGCGGCCATGGCCAGTGCACCAGGTACAGGTCGATGAACTCTAGGTTCAGCCGCTTGAGCGACTCCTGGTACGCAGCTGCGGGTCGGTCCTGGTCGTCGTTCCACAGCTTGGTGGTCACGAACAGGTCCTCGCGGGTGACGTCGCCGGCAGCGATAGCGTCACCGATTGCCTTGCCGACGGCCTCCTCATTGCCGTAGAACGCCGCCGTGTCGATGTGGCGGTAGCCCAGCTCGATGGCACGCCGCAGGACAGCCTCAACGTCTTCCGGGGCGAGCTTGTAGGTGCCCAAGCCCAGCAGCGGGAAATCGTAGCCGTCGTTGAGAGTAGTAACGGGAATGCGCATTGTGTCTGCCTTAGTTCGCGTCAATCAGGTCGATAACAAATACAAGCGTGCGCCCGGAGAGTGCGCTCACCCCACCGGCCGGGCCGTAGGCCTTCTCCGGCGGCACGATCAGCTCGCGGCGCCCGCCGACCTTCATGCCGGGAATGCCTTCCTGCCACCCCTCGATCAGGCCAGCAAGCGGAAACTCCGCCACCTCGCCGCGATCCCAGGAGGAGTCGAATTCTTCGCCGGTTGCGTAATCCACGCCGAGGTAGTGCACCTTGATGTAGCCGCCTGCCACCGCCTCAGCGCCTTCGCCGACCACAAGATCCTTCACAACCAAGTCGGTCGGTGCGGGCGCGTCGGGGATAGTGATGGTGGGCTTTTCCATGTGTGTTGATACTCCTTAAGTACAAACTCTTCAGGACAAACTCGCGTGAAAATGCGAAACCGCCAAGCACGGTTTCCCCAAAGTATAAGGGAAATGCCGTCCTTGGCGGGTATCCGGCGCAGCTACCTGCGGGTTGTCCTAGCGCTGATCGCGCGGGATGAAGTCACGCTGCTGGTAGCCGGTGTAGATCTGACGCGGGCGGTTGATCTTGGTGTTCATCTCCAGCTGCTCGCGGTACTGTGCGATCCAGCCCGGGAGACGGCCAATGGCGAACAGGACCGTGAAGAAGTCGGTCGGGAAGCCCATGGCGCGGTAGATCAGGCCCGTGTAGAAGTCCACGTTCGGGTACAGCTTGCGGGAGACGAAGTAGTCGTCCTTCAGCGCGATCTCCTCGAGCTCCATCGCCAGGTCGAGCAGCTCGTCGCCGCCCAGGTGCTCGAGCACGTCGTGTGCGGTCTGCTTGACGATGGCTGCGCGCGGGTCGTAGTTCTTGTACACGCGGTGGCCGAAGCCCATGAGGCGGACGCCCTTTTCCTTGTTCTTCACGCGGTTCATGAAGTCGGTGGCGTCGCCGTCGTGGTTGTTCTTGATGTCCTCGAGCATCTCGAGCACAGCCTGGTTTGCGCCGCCGTGGAGCGGGCCAGCCAGGGCGTTGATGCCGCCGGCGATGGAGACGAACATGTTCGCCTGCGCGGAACCAATCATGCGGACGGTGGAGGTGGAGCAGTTCTGCTCGTGGTCCGCGTGCAGGATGAGCAGCTTGTCCAGCGCGTCAACCAGCACCGGATCAACCTCGTACGGCTCGGTCGGGTAACCGAACATCATGCGCAGGAAGTTCTCACGCGCGTTCAGCGCGTTGTCCGGGTACATGTACGGCTTACCCTGGGACGCGCGGTAAGCGTACGCCGCCAGCATCGGCACCTTCGCCATGAGACGCACGGTGGCCTTGTCCAGCTGCTCCTCATCCAGCGGGTTGAGCTGGTCCTGGTAGTACGCGGAGAGAATGTTCACCGAGGAAGCCAGCACGGCCATCGGGTGCGCGTTGCGCGGGAAGACGTTAAACGCCGCCTTAAAGTCCTCATCCAGGAGGGTGTGGTGACGGATCTCGGTGTTGAACTTTTCCAGCTCGTCAGTGGTCGGCAGCTCGCCACGGATGAGCAGGTAGGAGACCTCGTTGAAGGACGCGTTTTCCGCCAGGTCAGCGATGTCGTAACCGCGGTAGCGCAGAATGCCCGCATCACCGTCAATGTAGGTGATCTTCGACTCAGTCGAGCCGGTAGATACGTACCCCGGGTCGAAGGTCACCAGGCCGGTCTCGCCCAGCATCTTGCCGAGGACAACACCGTCGTTGCCCTCGGAAGCCTTCATGATGTCCATTTCGTACTCGCCACCGGGGTAGTGAAGTACCGCCTTTTCATTGTTCTCAGAAGCCACAGTGTGCCTTTCCACGATTGCTCACATTGAATCCGGCCATCGCCGAAGAATTACCTAAGCCATCGTAGCAAAGTTTGTGACGCGCATGACAAGCCCCAGGCCGTGCCCAGAACACCACATCTGAAAGAAAGTGACCACATAACAGGCATGCGGAAGGCATAATATTATGCACTGCATATGCGAACGCAGTCTTTTTTCGAATTTTGAGGATGTAGGTTTTCATGAGCTCTTTCCCCACCCTTCCCTCCGATCTCCTGCCGGCAGACGGCCGTTTCGGCTGTGGCCCCTCCAAGGTCCGCCCGGCGCAGCTCGACGCCATTGCACGCGGCGCGAGCATTATCGGCACCTCGCACCGCCAGCCGGCAGTGAAGAACCTCGTCGGCGAAGTTCGCGAGGGCCTGTCCGCGCTGTTTAACCTGCCCGAGGGCTACGAGATTGTGCTCTCGCTGGGCGGGGCGACCGCGTTTTGGGATGCGGCGACGTTCGGTGTCGTCGAGAAGCAATCGGCCCACCTCACTTTCGGCGAGTTCTCCTCGAAGTTTGCGAAGGCCTCGGAGAAGGCCCCGTGGCTCGATCAGCCGCAGCGCGTCGAGGCCGAGCCCGGCACTGCCCCCTCCCCTGCCGCGCTCGACGGCACAGCGGCCGATGTCGTGGCGTGGGCGCACAACGAGACCTCGACGGGTGCGATGGTGCCGGTGAAGCGCCCGGACACCGACGCGCTCGTGCTTGTCGACGCCACCTCCGGCGCCGGTGGGCTCCCCGTGGATATGCAGGAAGCTGACATCTACTACTTCTCCCCGCAGAAGTGCTTCGCTTCCGACGGCGGCCTGTGGCTGGCGGCGATGAGCCCGGCTGCGATCGAGCGCATTGCCAAGGTGAAGGACTCCGGCCGTTTCATCCCGGCCTTCCTGGACCTGCAGACCGCGGTGGATAACTCGCGCAAGAACCAGACCTACAACACCCCGGCCGTGGCGACCCTGCTCATGCTCGCCGACCAGGTGAAGTGGATGAACGACAACGGCGGGCTCGACGGCATGGTGGCGCGCACCTCCGCGAACGCCGAGGCCCTGTACGGCTGGGCGGACGCGCACGAGCTGGCGACCCCGTTCGTGCAGGAACCGGCGCAGCGCTCGCTGGTGGTTGGCACCATCGACTTCGACGAGCGCGTGGACGCCGCGCAGCTGGCGAAGGCGCTGCGTGAGAACGGCATCCTGGACACGGAGCCGTACCGTAAGCTGGGCCGCAACCAGCTGCGCATCGGCATGTTCCCGGCGATTGACTCCCAGGACGTCACCACGCTGACCAAGGCGATCGACTGGCTGCTTGCCCAGGGCGTGGGCCAGCAGTAAACACCTGCGGGTGCGCTAGGCTGGGGTGAACTGTGAGGCTGAAGGGAGAAGCATGCGCGAGCTGTATTTGATGGCAGACGAGTCTACGGAGAAGTTTTTCGTCCTCCGGGATTCCGAAGGCGTGAGCTTCCAGATCGCCCGCTCGGAGTTCGCCCCGCTCTTCTCCCCTGCCGCAGAGCAGGCGGAAGACGGTGAAGCAGCGGCGAAGTCCGCGCCTGTCGCTGCGGTGGAAGAGGTGGAAGGGGGCGTCGAGAAGCAGGGGCCCGAGGCCCCCGCTGAGCACGACGACACGCCTGAGTACAGCGCCCTGAGCAAGCAGCGGGGCCTGCCGGAGCCGGACCCGCTGCTGACCAACCCGCTGACCATGCCGCCGCGCGAGATCCAAGCGCGGATTCGCGCTGGCGCTACCTCGCAGGAGCTGGCGGACGAGATGGGAGTGGCCGTCAGCCGCGTCGATACCTACTCGCACCCTGTCGTGCTGGAGCGCATGCAGATCGCGGAGGCGGCGAAGCAGTCGCACCCGGTGCGCGACGAAGGCCCGGCGAAGCTGACCCTCTTTGAGATTCTGGCGACCGCGTTCGCGGCCCGCGGGCATTCGCTTTCCGACGCGGAGTGGGACGCCACCCGCGAGCCGGGCGAGCCGTGGGTCGTCCACCTGCGCTGGCGGGCCGGGCTGACGGAGAACGAGGCGCAGTGGACGCTGAAGCGCTCCATGGGCTCGCCCGCCTCTACCGAGGCCCGCAACTCCGTTGCCGCCGACCTGACCGACCCGGACTTTGTGCAGCCGGTGCGCAGCCTCACTGCGGTTGACGCGCACGGGGAGGACGACTGGGACGGCAGCGCGAGCCCCGCCCGCGAAGAAACGGCCGAAACAGACGCAGACGATGTCGAGGAAACCGGGGGCACCGAAGGAACCGTCACCGAGGGCGACTTCCTGCGCCACCCGGACGGCGAGCAGCCGCAGAAGCGCCGTCGCAAGGCCGTCACCCCGCACTGGGAGGACGTGCTGCTCGGCGTTCGCACGAACACGAAGCGGCCCCGCAAGTAGCTGCCGGAAGGAATGCCCCCTATGTCCTACCCCGCCATTGTGACCATGTGGTTTGTCAGCACGCCGGACCCCGCAGGCGTGCTCAATTCCGAGCCGAAGGCCGACCGCGGCTTCGGGCGCAAGCTGCTCGCGCAGATCAACCCGGCATGGCCGATCACACCGATCGGCGAGTTCCCGCTGAACCGATCTTCCACGCCGGGTGCCGACGAGTTCTACATCGCCGGCTACCCCGGTGTCGCCGTAGTGCAGGCTTTCGTGGAGAAGATGGACAAGATCTCGGAGGTCACCGAGTATCTGCGCGAGGCCCTGCCCGCGAGCGATACCTACGTCTTCGCCCACGGCACCGACTCCGACTTCGCGGGTTTTGCCCACTACTCGGGCACCACGGTGCGCCGCGCGCTCACAGCCACGCGAGAGGTGGTGCTGGAGGACATCGGCCTGCCTGATCCCTTCGAGGCCCCCTACTGGGCTGGTGAGAAGGCCGAGCAGCTCGGGGGCATCTCGCTGCCTTTCGAGCCTGCGGATCTGGCTGTCGCGGCGCAGGAGGCCTGGCTGGGGGTGCCGGTGAGCCCGCAGGGCCCGGATGTGCACGTGGTCGGCTACGCCATCGACGGCCGCCCAGAGCCGAGAATCCGCACGCAGAAGCCGCGGACGAAGTCCGTGAACGAGGTCGCCGCGCGCTTCGCTGATTCGGAGAAGGACTACGACGACTACGAGCTGCCAGACCCGGACGAGGGCGGCCACGAGTTCGCTGATCTTGCCGACGCCTCCATCGCCGCAACCAAGCGCGTCGGGCGGGGCGTCGCGCGACGCGTGCGCAGCCTCGCCGCCACGGTGCGCGAGAAGATCCGGCACTCGGACCGCTAGCGCTGCGCCTCGTAGAAGGCGATCGCGGCCGAGGTCGCCACGTTGAGCGAATCGGTGCCTGGTGCCATGGGGATTTTCGCCCGCACGTGCGTCGCCGCCATCGCGTGCCGGGTGAGCCCCGGCCCCTCCCCACCAACGAGGAAGGCAATCTTGTCGTGCCCCGCCACGGCCTCGTGCAGCAGCACGGCGTCGTCGGCCGGGGTGAGCGAAACCAGCCACCAGCCGGCGTCTTTCAGCTCGTTGAGGGAGCGCTGCCATGTGGTTGTGGTGCCGTCAAAGTGTGCGAACGGGGTGCGCAGCACGTGGCCCATGGACACCCGCACGCTGCGTCGGTACAGCGGGTCGGCGGTCGCCGCGCCAAAGAGCACGCCGTCAACCCCCATGCCGGCGGCGTTTCTAAAGATGGAGCCGATGTTCTCGTGGTCGCCCACGCCCTCGAGGATGACTAGGGTGCGCGCGCCGTCGATCACCTCGGCGACGCTGCGCTCCGGAGCCTTGTCCGCAGACGCGAGCAGGCCGCGGTGCATGTCGTAGCCTGCAACCTCGCCCATCAGCTGGCGGGTGATCTCGTAGACCGGGACGCCGCGACGGGTAAGCTCCTCCCCATACTCTTCGAGGAAGGACTCCAGCCTGCCGCCGAAGCCGTAGACGGCCCGGACCGGGAAGCGTGACTCCACGAGCCTGCCGGCGACGAGCGGGCCTTCGGCGAAGACCAGGCCCTTCTCCTTGTCGGAATGTTTCAGGTCGCGGATGTCGTCTAAGCGCGGGTCCTGGGGATCCTCGATACGCGTGCGCATTTAGCTCAGTGCCGCCAGGATCGGGCCCTGCGCAAAGTAGACCACGAACAGCAGGGAGATCAGCCACATGATCCAGTGGATGTGCTTCGTCTTACCGGTAAACAGCGCCATGGCGGTGAACGCGATGAAGCCGACACCGATGCCGTTAGCAATGGAGTAAGTCAGCGGCATGACCACGATGGTGAGGAAGGCGGGGAACGCGACGTCGAAACGCGACCACTCGATGTTGCCCACCTGCATCATCATGAGCGCACCCACGACGACCAGCACTGGGGCCGCGGCCTCGATGGGCACCATCTCGTAGAGCGGGGTGAAGAACATCGCGACGAGGAAGAGGATGCCCGTGACCACGTTGGCCAGGCCGGTGCGCGCGCCGTCGGCAATGCCGGCCGAGGAGTCGACGAACACCGTGTTCGAGGAAGACGACGCCGCACCGCCGACCACGGCGCCAAAGCCTTCGACGACCAGGGCGCGCTTCATGTCCGGCAGGTTGCCGTGCTCATCGGTGACCTCGGCCTGGCGGCCGAGTGCCGTCATGGTGCCCATGGCGTCGAAGAAGTTCGCCAGCACCAGGGTAAATACCAGCAGGGAGGCGGCGATGACGCCGAGGTGGATGAAGGCGCCGACAAGGTCCACGTTGCCCACCAGCGACAGATCCGGCACACCGCCGAAGGAGTCCGGAAGCGCCGGCACGGCCAAAGACCAGCCGTGCGGGTCTTCTGCGGAAGAGCCGGCACCAGCGAAGTGCTCGACGATCAGGGAAATGATCGTGGTCACGACGATGCCGATGAACAGGCCGCCGGGGATGTTGCGAGCCACCAGGAAGCCGCAGATGAGCAGGCCAACAATGAAGACGAAGGTGGGCCAGGACGCAATCGAGCCGCTGAAGCCGAGCTGCACCGGCACCGTGGTCATCGCCTCGTCCGGCACACGGCGGACGAAACCGGCGTCCACCAGGCCGATCATGGCGATGAACATACCGATGCCCACGCTCATGGCAACCTTCATCGAGTCCGGAATTGCGTTAAACACCGCAGTGCGGAACCCGGAGATGGCGAGCAGGACGATGATGATGCCGTCGATCACCACGAGCCCCATCGCCTCCGGCCAGGTCAGCCCCTGCTGGCCGACGAGCGTGACAGCCACGAGCGTGTTCAGCCCCAGCCCGGTGGCGATGCCGAAGGGGTATTTGGCTACCACGCCGAAGAGGATGCTCATCACGCCTGCGGCCAGCGCAGTCACGGCCGCGACCTGCGGGATGCCCAGCACCACGCCCTCGCGGTCCGGGCTCGTGCCCAGAATCAGTGGGTTCAGCAAGACGATGTAGGCCATGGCGAAGAAGGTGACCACTCCGCCGCGGATCTCTCTGCCAACAGTGGAGCCCCGCTCGCTGATATGAAAGAATCGGTCGAGCCCGCCTTGTGGCGTGGCATTAGAGGTGACGGTACTCACGTCAGTTCTTCTCCCCTATCCCTTTTCCGGGTGATTGAATTGTGCGGTGGCGCAGCGCAGGGCCGCTGCCATTTTACGTGTCATAGCCTGTCACTTCACTGCCAATTTGTACAAATACGTCCGTTTACGTCGCTGCGCCGAAAGGAACCTCGTGCACGCTTTCAGCTTTGTCGTGGAAGAGGGCCGCGTCATTGACGCCGAGCGTTACGCCACCGCCGCCCGCGAGTTGGGGGTTTCCTCGGCGGAGCTCAACCGACTGCGGGTGCGCCTGAGCATGGTCGCTGGAACTCGCCGCGCAGTGATGGAAATCCACGGCGGCACCGCCTCACTCGAGCTACGCCCGCTGCCGCCCGCCCCGACAGAGATCACGGTGGCGGCGCGCCCCGTCCGCGACGAGCGCACGTGCCCGGCCTACTCTGGGCCGGACTTGGGGTGGCAGCGTTTCGCGTTGGCGCAGACTCCGGCGCATGAGGGCCTGCTTGTCGACGCCACGGGGAGGGTCGTCTCCGCCATCATGGCCCCACTCGTGATGCTCCAGCACGGCCGCGTCTACATCTCCAGCCACGAGCGCGCCTCCGCCTCAATCGCCCTCGACGGCGTGCTGGAGATCCTCGCCGGGCAGGGCGTGGAGCTCGCCCACCTGCCGGGCGGTTTCATCCGCTCGGACCTGCTTGCAAGCGAGGTCTGGGTCATCGACCCGGTCTACGGGGCCCGCCTTGTGACCACCTGGCTGGAGTACGGCACCTCCCGCCCGGCGCGGCAGTGGGTGGAGCGCGGTCGCCTGCCCACGCACCGCGAGGTCAACGAACTGCGCGAACAGCGCGCGGTGGCGGTTTAGCGTGGCGGTTTAGATCAGGTCCACTGTGGTGTCGGCGTGCGCGCCGCAGCCGTAGGAGGAGGCGACCACGCGGCCATCGGCGGAGTACTCGTTGGTGCATACGCCGAAGTTCTCCCCGATCGGCTCCCCCATGGGCACGTAGAAGGCGCAGGTGCGGCAGTGCAGGGTGGCCTTTTCTGCGAACTCGCTGTTGGGCCCGAACTCGCCTGTGCGCCAGCGCTTCTCCGCTTCCGACAGGCCCTGCTCGGTGAGGTAGTGCTTGGTCTCGCGGCCGGGGAAGACGATGGCGTGGCGGGAGAAGGAGTCCGCGGTGATGCGGTTGTCGTCCGGGGCGGGCTCGAGGATATCGCCGGGGCCGAGGTCACCCGGGCGTAGCCGCTCCGAGTAGGGCACCCAATCGGGGGCTTCGAGCGCGCCGGCCGCAGGCATCAGCGCGACTTCGTTGACGGTCACCCAGGTCGAGCCGGTGGCACAGGCGATCACGGCGTTCCACTCCCAGCCGTCGTAGCCGGGGACGCTGGCTTCGAAGCGGTGGGTGGCCACGTTTTGGCTCAGTCCCCCGACGCCGATGTGCTCCCCGATCTCCTCGGGCGCGGCAATCTCCTCGAGCGCTGCGCGCGCCGTGGCGATGGCGACATCGCTCAGCAGTGGGGAACGCTTCTTGGACCGGTTGCGGGATCGTTTTCTGGATTGAGACACGCCCCCATTATGCGCGAGAGTCTCACGATGGTGCGACGGTGGTGCATCATAGGTGCCATGCATCAGTTCTCCTTCCCCGTTTCTGTCACCGGCGCGCTTGCGGTGTGCGCCCTCGCGCTTGGCGGCTGCGAGAGTGTCGAGCCGTCGGCGTCTGCAGGTGGCGTCGAGAAGCTGCGCGCCGTGGTGCAGGAGCGCTATCCCTTCGACGCCGACAGCTTTACCCAGGGGCTCGAGGTGGCCCCGGACGGCACGCTGCTGGTGGGCACCGGGCAGGAGGGACAGTCGCGCCTGTACCGACGCACGCTTGAGAACGCTGAGCCCGAGCTGGCCTCCGTGGACTTGGATCCGCAGTTCTTCGGAGAGGGCATCACCCAAGTCGGCGACAGTGTGTGGCAGCTGACCTGGCAGGACGGCCTCGCAATGCGGCGAGACGCGGACACGCTGGAAGAGACTGACCGCGCCACCTACGACGGCGAGGGCTGGGGACTGTGCGCGCGCCAAGACGAGCTGATCTTCTCCAACGGCTCGGCCGAGCTGCGTCGCCTCGACCCGGAGACCTTTGCGGAGCGGGAGCGCTTTACCGTCACCGCGGACGGCACGCCGGTGGCGGGGCTCAACGAGCTGGAGTGTGTGGGTGATGCGGTCTACGCCAACGTCTTTACCACCACCGATATCGTGCGCATCGACGCCGCCACGGGCGAGGTCACCGCGCTTATCGACGCCTCCGCGATCCCCAACAATGCCGAGGATGACCCCAACAACGTCCTCAACGGCATCGCGCACCTCCCAGAGACCGACGAGTTTCTCCTCACCGGCAAGCGCTGGCCGGACATGTACCGCGTGACCTTCGAGCCCGCCGAGTAGCGGCGCTGGTTTACACTAACCACTATGGCTAAACCGGGTGCGAGTTCATGGGGAAAGCAGATCGCCGTCATTGCGGTGGGGGTGATCGTGCTGGTTGCGGGTATTTACGCCTTCTTGGAGTGGCAGCGCACCAGCCCCTCGACCCCGGTGCGCGACATCCGCGTCGCAGTGGCCGCGGGCGAGACCACAGAGGAGCTCGCGCCGTACACCGTCTGCCCGCTCGACGAGCAGTGCGACGGCGGTGACCCGCCGACGATCGACGCGGGCGACGCGAAGGAGCTGACCATTACGGTGCCGGAGGAGATCTCCAGCTCCGGGTGGCGCCTGCTCGCTATTTACGACGACCCCGCGGCCAACGACGAGCGCGTCTTCCAGTCGCACGAGACCACCGAGCACACCATCGACGCCGTGACCGACTCTGGCGCGCGCCTGGTCGTCGCCGAGGTCTCCGCCCTGGAGATAGATAAAGGCGAGGACGGGGAAGAGATCCCCGTCCTCGCCACGTGGTCGGTCGCGCTTGAGGGCGCTTAACGGGCAGCGACGTTAAGCGTCGAGCTCGCGGGCGACTGCGCGCAGAATTTCTGCGACCTGGCGCGCTTCCTTACGCTCCGGGTAGCGGCCCTGCGTAAGCGCCGGCTGCACCTGCGTCTCAATCATCGTCATGACGTCGGCGAGCATGCTGCCCAGCTGCTCCGGCTTGCGACGGTGCACCGGGCGGCGCTTCGGACTGTCGAGTACCTTGACGCGCAGCGCCTGCGGGCCTTTGCGGCCGGCCGCGAAGTCGAATTCGACGCGCTGGCCCGGGACGAGCTCCTCTACGCCGTCGGGGAGGACGGACTTGCCGATGAAGACGTCCTCTTCACCCGGGTTGGATGCGAAGCCGAAGCCCTTCTCGGCGTCGAACCACTTCACCTTTCCAATAGGCATATTGCATCTTCCTTTACTTTTCTCGTGCCCACCTCGGGGCATTACCTTCACAATAACGAAAGAGGTGATGGTACCTTCCCTCCTCCCCTCCACCACAGCCACACCTAACGTGATGCAGATCACGTTATCTTTTTGTAACGCGCTGACCAGCGTCGTTAAGCGGCCGCTCCCCCACAGTCCACCCCGGACGGTCACAAACCGTGCCCATAACGTGACTCAATCGTTATAAACCGCTAGGCTGACCCGCAACATAAACCGACAGCACTGCAAAGGCAGTACCGAGAGAGGATTTTTCGATCATGGGACGCCACTCCAAGCAGACCACTTCCCCGGCCAAGAAGGCCCTTGCGGGCACCGCAGCAGCGGCTGCCCTCACCGGCGTCGGCGCGCTGGCCCCGCACGCATCTGCCGCCCCGGACTCCGACTGGGACCGTCTCGCAGGCTGCGAGGCCGGCGGCGACTGGCACATCAACACCGGCAACGGCTACTACGGCGGCCTGCAGTTCAACTACGGCACCTGGCAGGCATACGGCGGCGGCGAATTCGCCCCGACCGCCGACCAGGCCACCCGCGAGCAGCAGATCATCGTTGCAGAGCGCACCCTGGCACAGCAGGGCTGGGGCGCATGGCCGGCCTGCTCCGCAAGCCTCGGCCTGAACTCCGCACCGACCAACCGCGACGCGCAGGCTGCGCAGGCAGCCCCGGCTCCGGCCCCCGCACCGGCACCGGCAGCTGCTGAGGCGGCGGCACCGGCCGCGCAGCAGGACACCACGCTCGCCGTGGACCAGCTGTACAAGCAGATCGTGGCGAACCTGAACAACGCTGGCATCGGCGTGCCGGCACAGGTGCACACCACCTACGCGGCAAACCGCCACGACTACAACGCCTTCTACAAGGCGAACCAGCCGCTGATCGACGCTGTCCTCAACGGCAACGTCAACGGCATCATCGCCCAGGTCCAGGCACAGGCACTGCGCTAAACCAAAGGCTGTATTTAAGCGCCGCGGCGCACGCACCTCGCGTGGCCGCGGCGCTTTTCGCTGCGCGCATGAAAAAGTGCCTCCCCTTTACCCGGGGAGGCACTTTTTAAGGAATGCGAAACCCGCCTGCCAGCGCGCAATCACGCCGCAGGCGGTACGAGCAGCCCCTTTTAGCGGTTGATGCGCGTGGTCGTGTGCACGTAGCCGGTTTCCTCAGCCGGCATCGGCAGGACCAGGTCGTCGCCGAAGGGGCTGGAAGCGCCCGCCAGCTTCGAAGAAAGCTCCGTCACAGGGTGACCATTACCGTGGGTGTGCTCGGGCCACGCCGGGTTTGCGCGGCCGATCTTCTGTACATCTTTAGCCATGCCACTTATTCTTGCATGTCCGCGTACAAAACGCACGTAAACTACAAATTTGCACCATGACTGACTTCGCCAACGCACTTGCACAGCTCACCCCCGACTCCCTGCGCCGCCTCATCGCCGCGCGCCCGGACGCGTTCTTCCCGCCTCCGCCGTCGCTGGCGTCGCTCGCAACGCGCCTGACGCAGTCCGCCTCCACCGCACGGGCGCTGCGCACGCTGAACGCCGCAGAGCTCGCCGCGCTGCAATCGCTTGTCGACGCCGGCGCGGAGCTCACCCCCGCCACCCCCGCTACCGACGTTTCCGCTTTACGTGACGCAGCACTCGTCTACCCCGCGGGCAACGAGGGTGACGTACGCGTCGCCCCCGGCGCGGTCGCCCCGCTGCCTCCAGCCTGGCGCGTGGCCGACCGCATTCCCGCTGGCCTGGAAGAGAAGCTCGCGGCCCTCGACGAGCGCCAGCGCAAAGTCCTCGAATCCCTGGCCGCGGGCGGCGGCATCGGTGTTTCCAAGGCTGCAGCACCAGACGCGGATCCCACGACACCGGCCGCGCGCCTTCTGGCCGCGGGCCTTATCGAGCGCTACAACGAGCACTCCGTGCGCCTACCCGAGCCCGTGCTTCTGGCCCTCCGTGGCCGCACCCCGCGCGAGCACCCGCTCACCCCGCCCCCGGCACAGGAAGTGGACCAGGCGAAGGTCGACGCCGACGCCACCGCCGCTGGGCTCGAAGCGGTGCGCCAGATGCGCCAACTACTTACTTTCCTCATGCGCTCCCCCGTCGCCTTAAACAAGGACGGCTCCGTGGGCGTACGCGCGCTCGCCACGCTGGAGAAAGCGCTTAGCTTTGATCCCCGACTGCTCATCACGGTAGGCCACGCGGCAGGCCTTCTCGGCTGCGGCCCGGTCGACGAGCAGGACTGCCTCGCCGCCACCAAGGACGCGCTCTCCTGGTGCGACGCCACGATCGCCGACCAGTGGGCGATCCTGCTCGCGGGCTGGCTCGCCTCCCCCTGGCGACTCGACACCGCCAAACTGCTGCATTCCGAATCCCGCGAACCCGACCTACGCCGCGCTAAAGAGATGGTGGTCCGCCACAGCGGCGACCCGCAGCAGCTCCTCTTCTACGCCCCACTCGACGCCGCGGGCCTGCGCCCAGAGCGCATCACCGCCCTCTGTGGTGAGGCCCGCACCTTCGGCGCGCTCGCGCCCACCCCGTCCACGCCCCTGCGCGCCCTGCTTGAGCGCGAAGACGTCGCCGCCGCGACCCGCGAGCTCGTCCCCGCCGAGATCGACACCGTCATCGCCCAGGCGGACCTGACCATCCTCGCGCCCGGCCCCCTCCCGCCCGCGATGGCAGCGGTCCTCGAGTCCTTCGCCGAGCTCGAATCCCCCGGCCTGGCCAGCGTGTGGCGCGTCAGCGACACCTCGGTGCGCCGCGCCTTCGACACCGGCCGCACCGCCGAGGAGCTCAAGACCTGGCTCGAGGCGCACACTCTGGGCGAGGTGCCCCAATCTTTGAGCTTTTTGCTTGACGACGTCGCGCGCACCCACGGTGCCATCCGCGCCGGCCACGCGATGAGCTACCTGCGCAGCGCCGACCCGGCACTCATCGCCACCGCTGCCCAGCACACCCCACTGCGGGTACTCGCCCCAACCGTGGCCGTCTCCGATCTGCCCCTGCCCAAACTGTTAAGAGCACTGCGCGAGGCAGGCCTGCAGCCAGCCGCCGAAGACGCAGACGGAGCCACGCTCGACATCGCCCCCGAGCCCGCACTCGTCCGCCCAACACCTGCAGCGCTACCGAAAACGCAGCGCGTGGGCGAAGAGCTGACCGAGCAATTAGTCGCCCGGCTCCTCGCACACGAAGAGGGCGCATCAAACGCTACTGCGGCCCAGTCCCCCACCAAGACCCTCCAGGCCGCGGCAAGGGCCCGCAGGCACGTCCGCGTCACCTACTTCGACAGCGCAGGCGAGAAACAAACGCTCACCGCGCTGCCGCTCTCGGTCCGCGCGGGCCGAGCCGATCTCCTCAACGAGTCAACGGATGCGGTCGTGCGCCTGCCCATCCCCCGCGTTGCCGAGGTTGAGCTGGCTTAGCGGCTCACCTGCTCCAACAGCTCAAGCACGTGCTGGTAGGGTTCGCCGGTCGCGCTGGTCAGCCCCAGCTCGCAGGTGCGGTTGGACGACGCGTGGTACTTCGCACCCAGCCGCTTGGCCTCCGCAGCTTCTCGCTTTGTTGCCGACGCCGTGAGCTCCGGGTGCAGCATGCCGCGGTCGCCCGCATACCCGCAGCAGTTCCAGTCCTTCGGTACGTTGACCTGCTCCACCGCGGCCTCGGCCACCTTGACCAGCTGCGGGAAGATCCCCAGGTGGGTCGAGGAGCACGTGGGGTGCAGCGTCACCGACTCCAGCTTGCGGTCCACCGCCAGCTTGTCCAGGACGTGTGCTTCCACGAACGCGATCGCGTCGATGACCGTGATGCCAACTTTCTCCGCCATCTCCGCAAAACCCTGGGTACACGATGAGGCGTCGACGATGACGGGGAGGCGGCCGCCGTCCGTAGCCTCCATGAGCAGCGCTTGGGCGCGTTGCTCCATTACCTCGTGGCCCTGTGTCATGCCTTTCGACGTCCACGGGGTGCCACAGCACAGCGAGTCAATCCCCTCAGGTACGAGCAGCGCCAGCCCGGCGCGCTCAACCAGGCGCGCGAACGCCTCGGAGGCACCGACTCCGTCTGCCTGCGGGCCGAACATGGAGTTCACACACGCCGGGACGAACACGCCGACCGGGGCGGCGAACTTGCTGCCCACGCGCTCGCCGAAAACCTTCGAGCGCGTGCGCCCACCCTTCGAAAGCTCAGGGCGGTACTGCGGCATGGTGTCCTCGCCCACCAGCGCACGCGCGACGTCGGTCACCTTCTGCACCAAACCGGTGGGCAGGTAGTGCGCGCCGGTGAGCGCGACAGACGCCACCTTGTTCGCGGGTGCCCACGCCTTCGCGGCTGCAGCCCAGCCCGCGTTTTCCACCTTGGTTGCCTCTTCGCGGCGCAGCGACTTTACAAACTTGCCGGTGTCAATCCCGACCGGGCATGCGGTCACGCACATCGAGTCCGCCGCACACGTGTCAATGCCTTGGTACTCGTAGGCTTTATCCAGTTCGCGGACGGTGTCCATGTCGCCGTCGAGAAGCGACTGAGCACGGGCGCGGCGCACCACGATGCGCTGGCGCGGCGTCATGGTGAGATCGCGCGAGGGGCACACAGGCTCGCAGTAGCCGCACTCCACACAGCTGTCGATCGCGTCCTCTACCGTGGCCGACAGCTTCATGTTGTGCAGGTGCTCCTCTGGATCATCAGTGATGATCACGCCCGGGTTCATCGTGTTGTGCGGGTCGCACGCGCGCTTGAGCTCAACCATCACGTCGTACAGCTCGTCGCCGTACTGGCGGCGCACGAACGGCGCCATGACGCGGCCCGTGCCGTGCTCCGCCTTCAGGTTGCCGTCGGCGCCGAGGATGAGATCCACCAGCGCGTCGTTGAAGCCGTTGTAGCGGGTGAGGTTCTCCTCGCCCTCGAAGCGGTCGGTGATGAGGAAGTGGATGTTGCCGTCCTTGGCGTGACCGAAAATCACCGCGTCGTCATACCCGTACTGCGCGAACATGTCCTGCAGACCGGAGCAAGTATCGGCCAGGTCGCCGACGGGCACCACCACGTCCTCCAGCAGCGCGGTCGTGCCGGAAGGGCGGGCCTCCGCCACCTGGGCGTAGAGCCCCTTGCGGAAGGCCCAGGCCTTTGCCGCCGCGGAGGCGTCGGTGGAGAACTGGGCCGGGTTCTGCAGGTCCAGGCTCCGCAGGATCTCTGCTCCCGCCTGCTCGCGGGCAAAGAGCTCCTCCTCGTCGTCCGCGTGGTATTCAATCAGCAGCGCCGCCTGGCCATCCACGTCAAAGCCGGTAATCTCCTCCGGCACGGAATCGAAGCTGCGGCCGACCTCGATCGAGTGCGAGTCCATCAGCTCCAGCGTCGCCGCCTTGGAAGCAAACAGGTCTGGCAGGCTGCGGGTCGCCGCGTCGATGCTCTTGAACACCGCGACCGAGGTGGTCTTCACCTTCGGCACCGGCACGGTGCGCAGCACTGCCTCGGCGATGAACGCCAGCGTGCCCTCCGAGCCGATGAGCAGGTGCTCGAAGACCTTTACCGGCTCATCAAAGTCCAAGAACGCGTTGACGCCGTAGCCCATGGTGTTTTTCAGCTCGAAGTGGCGCTCGATCTTCGCCACCGACTCCGGGTTTTCCCGCACGCGCTTCTGCAGCCGGATCAGGGTCTCAAACAGCTCCGGCTCCTGCGCCTTGAACTGCTGGTTCGCGTCCGCGTCCGCCGTGTTGATCACGGTGCCGCTCGGCAGCACAAAGGTCATCGACTCCAGCGTGCGATAGGTGTTCAGCTCCGTGCCGCAGGCCATGCCGGCCGAATTGTTCGCAATCACGCCGCCCATCGTCGCCGCGCTTTCCGACGCCGGATCCGGCCCCAGCTTCTTCCCGTAGAGCGCCAGACGCGCGTTGACGGAGCGCACCGTCGCCCCGGGCTGCACCCGGACCCGGTTGCCGCGGTCGAGGACTTCGACGTCACGGAAGTGCTTGCGCACGTCGACAAGCAAACCGCTGCCCCCGCCCTGACCCGACAGGGAGGTCCCACCCGAGCGCAGCACCACCGGCGTGCCGGAGGCGCGGCCGGCGCGGAAAACGGCGGCGACGTCATGCGCGTTGCGCGCCTCGATCACCGCATCCGGGGTGTAGAGGAAGTGCGAGGCGTCGTGGGCGTACTTGATGCGGTCCACCAGCGAGGTGTGAACGGTCGAATCGGTACCAAGTTCGCGGTGGAGGGTGTCGGTAACGCGCGCATCGGGCGCGGAGATCGTGGCAGTCATAGGTACCACTTTAGGGCTAGACTACTTCCAGCACACGAGTTCTGGGAAAGAAAGGACCCCCATGCCTCTCGGAGACGGCCCCTTCATCGTCCAATCGGACAACACCGTCCTTTTAGAGGTCGCGCACCCGGACGCGCCGAAGGCCCGCGCCGCGCTCGCCCCCTTCGCGGAGCTCGAGCGCGCGCCCGAGCACATCCACACCTACCGCATCACTCCGCTCGCGCTGTGGAACGCGCGCGCCGCGGGCTTCGACGCCGAGCAGGCCGTGGACACGCTCGAGCGCTACTCCCGCTTCCCCGTCCCGCAGCCGCTGCTCATCAGCGTCGCAGAAACCATGGCCCGCTACGGCCGCCTCAAGCTCGTGCAACACCCCGCCCACGGCCTCATTCTGGAGGCGGATGAGCCCTCACTGCTCACCGAGGTCACCCGCAGTAAAAAGATTCGCCCGCTCATCGGCTCGCTTATCGACGCCACCTCCGTCCCCGTCCACCCGTCTGCCCGCGGCCAGATCAAACAGGAACTGACCAAACTCGGGTGGCCCGTCGAGGACCTCGCCGGTTACGTCGACGGCGAGCACCACCCGATCCAGCTCGACCAGGACGGCTGGCAGCTGCGTGACTATCAGCAGTACGCCACCGAATCCTTCTGGGAGGGCGGTTCCGGTGTGGTCGTGCTGCCCTGCGGCGCGGGCAAGACAATCGTAGGTGCGGCCTCCATGGCGCAGGCGCAGACCACCACGCTGATCCTGGTGACCAACACGGTGGCGGGCCGCCAGTGGCGCGACGAACTTTTGCGCCGCACCACCCTCACCCCAAACGAGATCGGCGAGTACTCCGGCGAGAAGAAGGAGATCCGCCCCGTCACCATCGCGACCTACCAAGTCGTCACCCGCAAGACAAAGGGCGAATACCGCGCCCTCGAGCTCTTCGACTCCCGCGACTGGGGCCTGATCATCTACGACGAGGTCCACCTCCTGCCCGCCCCTGTCTTCCGCATGGCCGCGGACCTGCAGTCGCGCCGCCGCCTTGGCTTGACCGCAACGCTTGTGCGCGAGGACGGCCGCGAGGACGACGTGTTCTCGCTCATCGGACCCAAGCGCTACGACGCCCCGTGGAAGGAACTCGAGATGGCCGGCTACATCGCAACCGCTGAGTGCGTCGAAGTCCGCACCACCCTCAGCGAGGATGAGCGCCTCACCTACGCCACCGCCGAGACCCGCGAGCGCTACCGGCTCGCCGCCTGCTCGCGCGGCAAGCTCCGTGCCGTCGAAACCCTTCTCGCACAGCACGCAGGTCAGCAGACGCTGATCATTGGCGCCTACGTGGATCAGCTCGAGGAGATTGCTGAGCGCACGGGCGCACCACTGATCCACGGGAAGACGAGCACAAAGAAACGGGAGGAGGCCTTCCAGGCCTTCCGCGAGGGCGAAATCTCCACGCTCGTGGTGTCAAAGGTGGCCAACTTCTCCATCGACCTGCCCGAGGCAGCGGTAGCCATCCAGGTCTCCGGCACCTTCGGATCCCGCCAAGAAGAAGCGCAGCGATTGGGCCGCCTGCTCCGTCCGAAACAGGACGGCGCCGAGGCGATCTTCTACACCATCGTTGCGCGCGACACGCTCGACGCCGAATACGCCGTACACCGCCAGCGCTTCCTCGCCGAACAGGGGTACGCCTACCGGCTCGTCGACGCCGCCGACCTATAGACTTGTCTGCCATGAACACGTTTCATTTCGAGGTTGATGAAGACTACGCCAAGCAGCACAACGAGCTACTCCAAGACACAAAGAGCATGGTGATCTCCGGCATCGCCATCTTCGTCCTGTGCGTATTGGGCGGCATTGCCTCGTGGATCTTCATCAGCCCCACCTCGCCCTGGCGGCTCCTCGCCTCGGTGGGCCTCATCCTCTTCGGTGTGATGATGCTCATCGTGGCACTCCTCTTGCCCAAGTCGGTCGGCAAGACCCAGGCGCTTTACGACGCCCACCCCCTCGCCCCCGCAATCATCACCGATAACGCCGGCACCACCCTCACCCTGACCGCCCTGGTTGATATGAACGCATCCGAGCAGGGCCCGGCCCGTTGGGCGATTACCTCCCGCGTGGTCAAGCGCATCCCGAACACCCATGACACGGTCGGCACCAAGGTCCCCGTCGTCGCCGTGGGCGGCCAGCGAACCTCCCGCGACAAGAACACGTGGCAAGTCATCACACCCATGCCGATCGCCTGGGCCACCCCGGACACCCAGGTTATCTCCCGCGCCCGCGCCGCGATCCCCCAAGACCAGTGGCAGCGACTGGAGAAGGCACGCAAGGATGCGGAGCTAGTTGCTTCCGCGAAGAACTCGTTGATCGCCTTGTCATAGCAGTTGTCTTTCGCGCCCGGTCCCCTCCTCCGTATTGGGACCGGGCTTTTTGTGTCTAGACTTCCGGGACAAGGCACGGAACGTTGTAGGCATAGCGGTGTACGCGCGCCGCACAGCGGTTGGTCATCGGCTTCACTGGCGCAACCGCTAGTGTGATATCGCCTGGTGCTTGGTGTGTGTTGCGGGCGTGTGGCGGTGTCGGCGCGGCACGCGGGTTGCGACCGCATGTGGTCGTGGTGTGGTGGAATGATGTTGCGTTAGGTTTTCAGCAACCAGGCGAAACACGGTTGTAATGCGGTCTCGCGACAAGATGATTCCACTCCCCCCTTGGGGTGCCGACTGGGTCGCCAGTCCAAGGCCCGTGGGTTAAGTGCTCGTCGCCTTCGTGATGCTGTGCTGGTCGACCGCATTAGTGCTGTTCATCGGGATAATTACGGCGTCTACGGCGTGCGGAAAATGTGGCATGCTCTCCGCCGTGACGGAATTGATATCGGTCGTGAACAAACTGCTCGGTTGATGCGCTTGGCCGGTGTTTCTGGCAAAGGCAAAGGCAGATCACCTCTCACAACCCGTAAGGCTAATGTGCCTGATCTGCGCCCGGACTTGGTCGAGCGTGAGTTCAAAGCTCAGGGCCCGAATAAACTGTGGGTGGCCGACATTACGTATGTGCGCACGAAGAAAGGCTTTGTGTACGCCGCGTTTGTCACCGACGTTTACTCTCGACGGATCGTTGGGTGGGCGTTATCAGACTCGATGCGGACGGAAGCACTGCCGCTGCAAGCTCTTAACCAGGCGATCGTGTGTGCTGAGGAAACAACAGGTCTCATTCACCATTCAGATCACGGCTCACAGTATGTCAGCGTTGTCTACAACCAGCGACTTGCCCAGCACGGGATTGCCGCTTCCACCGGAACGGTCGGGGATTCTTATGACAATGCTCTGGCAGAAAATGTTAATGGTTCCTACAAGAACGAGCTGATCCATGCTCGCAGGTGGGATGATGTTGTCGAGGTAGAAATCGCGACGTTCGAGTGGGTGTCATGGTGGAACGAGACAAGGCTTCACCAAAGCTTGGGATACCGAACCCCGGTCGAGGTGGAAACCGAATTTTGGAAGCAGAACCCACCCCAGGAAATAATAGAAATCAAGGCAAACGCCTAGGAACAAAACCCGGGGCACTTCAGGTGATGATGGTGCTGAAGCACATCCCGCGCCCGATTTTCAAGAAGCTGCCTATTTAAGGTCTGGAGGGGACCAAGGCCCGAATAGCAGGGCTTTGGTCTCAACCCACAGCTGCAGTTCCAATTGGGATAACCGTGGAGCAATACGATTGCAGCAGCTCATCATCGTGACTGACTAGAACTATGCCCATTCCCTCGCTGTTGAGTTCTTGCAGAACGCTCATCACTTTGGTCGCTGCTTGATAATCAAGCGCCGAGGTAATTTCATCGCAGAGCAGGAGCTTTGGGCGCACGGCTAGAGCACGTGCGATTGCAACACGCTGCCTCTGCCCTCCAGAGAGTCCACTTGGCTTACGCTGTGCGAGCTGCTTATCGATACCGACTTTATCGAGTAAATCTATTGCCGCTCGGCGTGCGTCACGGCGTCCCCTTACCGACACCCGGGCTGCACGCGCTACGGCATCGAGCGCGGTCATTTTCGGGTTCAACGTAGAGGCAGGATCCTGCGGAACTATCTGCATCATCAAACGATTCTTCCGTGGCCATGTACGCTTAGCTTCACGAGTTACACCAGCACATTCAATCTCACCCGACTCTGCGTGGTTTAGCCCGATTAGGCACCGAAGTAGTGTCGACTTTCCGCTTCCCGACGGTCCCTTGACCCCAACCATAGTGCCACGCTGTACAGCGAAAGAGAGGCCCTGAAAAAGAGTCACGCGTTCATTATTCACGCAGCTCAGGTTGGAAACTCTTAAGACTGGAGACGCGCCCGCCCCTGCCCCCTGTCTCTTATACACATCTCCGAGCCCACGAGACGCTACGCTATCTCGT
>OJLW01000282.1_pt1 | contig 27442 bp, 18 predicted proteins | sample 1597021 | NCBI WGS metagenome assembly OJLW01 (sample SAMEA3904676, study PRJEB24821) | metagenome | biome: Builtin; feature: hospital; material: surface | place: USA | collected 2013-06-03
ACTGTGCTCGTCAACATCGGTCTGGCACTTGACAAAAACATAGGGACACCCCCCCTGCTCACCTGCCTAACAGGTTTAGCGGCGTCCGCCTCGGTAACCACCACGGCGGTCATCCCGGTCACCACGGTAGCCACCGCGACCGCGTCCGCCACCACGACGGTCATCGCGACCGCGACTACGACCGCCGAAACCGTCACCGTCATCGAAGTTTCCACGGTAGCCACCACGGCCACGGCCACCACGGCGGTCATCGCGGCCACGGCCACCACGGTATCCTCCGCGACCGCGGCCGCCATCACGACGATCGCCACGGTAGCCACCACGGCCACCGCGGTAGTCATCGCTGTCGTCGACCGAGGTGCCGTCGTCAAGCTTCAGCCCAATGAGCTGGCCGGAAATGCGGGTATCGGAGAGGTTGTTGATGACTTCTTGCGGCAGGTTAGCCGGCAGTTCGACCAGAGTGTGGTCGCCACGGATGTCGATATGTCCGAAGTCCTTGGAGGACAGGCCGCCCTCGTTGGCGATGGCGCCCACAATGGCACCGGGGCGGACGTGCTGGCGACGACCGACGCTGATGCGGTAGGTTGCGGTGCCCTCGCGTTCGAATTCGACCAGGTCAGCACGCTTGCCCTGACCGCGCTCACCACGGGAGCGGCCATCGCGGCCACGGTTGCGGTCGCGGTCGAAACGATCACGGTCACGATTGTTACGACGGCCACGCGGTGGCTCCTTCATCAGGAAGTCGCCCGACTGTGCCTGCGCAGCGATAGCAGCGGCGATATCAACCAGCGGGGTGTCGTGCTCTTCTGCGTACTCCTCGATGAGCTCGCGGAAGACTGGAACCTGCGAATCAGCAAGCGCCTCAGTCAAGTCATCAGCGAACTTCTGCTTGCGAGAGTCGTTGACCTCATCGACGGTCGGCAGCTTCATCTCGTGCAGCTGCGACTTAGTTGCACGCTCAATCGAGCGCAGCAGGCGCCCCTCACGCGGAGTGACAAACAGCAGCGCCTCACCGGAGCGGCCAGCGCGACCGGTACGACCAATGCGGTGGACGTAGGACTCGGTGTCGTGCGGAATGTCGTAGTTGACCACGTGGGAAATGCGGTCAACGTCCAGGCCACGAGCAGCAACATCGGTTGCCACCAGGATGTCCAGGCGACCGTCCTTGAGCTGATCAATCGTGCGCTCACGCAGAGTCTGCGGGATGTCGCCGTTGATGGCGGCAGCGGAGAATCCGCGGGCACGCAGCTTCTCGGCGAGCTCCTCGGTCTCGTGCTTGGTACGCACGAACATGATCATCGCTTCAAATTCCTCGACCTCGAGGATGCGGGTCAGCGCGTCCAGCTTGTTGCGGTGGCTGACCATCAGGAAGCGCTGGCGAATATTGTCCGCAGTGCGAGTCTGGGACTTGACGGTGATCTCTTCCGGCTCCGTCAGGTACTGCTTGGACAGGCGACGAATCGAAGCCGGCATGGTAGCCGAGAACAGTGCGACCTGCTTGTCATCCGGAGTGTCGGCAAGAATGCGCTCGACATCCTCCTGGAAGCCCATCTGCAGCATCTCATCGGCCTCGTCCAGTACCAGGAAGCGCAGGTCGGAGATGTCCAACGAGCCCTTTTCCAGGTGGTCGATGACACGACCCGGCGTGCCGACGATGATCTGTGCACCTCGACGCAGACCCGACAGCTGCACTCCGTAGGACTGACCACCGTAGATTGGCAGGACCTGAATCTTGCCCAGGTGATCAGCAAACGACTGGAAGGAATCCGCAACCTGCAGTGCCAGCTCACGGGTCGGAGCGAGCACCAGCGCCTGCGGTGCGCGGACGGAGCGATCAATGCGAGCCAGAATCGGCAGCGCGAACGCCGCGGTCTTACCGGTACCAGTCTGAGCCAGGCCGACGACGTCGCGGCCGCTCATCAGAGTCGGGATAGTTGCAGCCTGAATTGGGGACGGAGTCTCAAACCCAACCTTGCGAACTGCATTGACAATGTCATCGGGCAGCTCAAGCTCATCGAAGCCGACGGTTTCTTCGCCGTTGCTGTCTTTGTTCTTTTCGGCCTTCTTCTCGGCCTCGGCAGTCTTTTCTACCTTCTCGGTCTTTTCCTCAGCGGCCTTCTCTTCGACCACCGGTGCTTCCTCGGCCACTACATCCTCGGCCTTCACAATTGCGTCCTCGCGCTGGTTTTCGCGCTGATCCTCACGGTTTTCCTCGACGCTGCCATTCATTTCATTATTAGCCATTTGGGGCTCTTCCTGGGCCTTTTCGCCCGCACACTCAATATTCAACAGTTGATTACTCACAGTTGGGTCGCACATACATGACCCGCCCAATTTACGTTCTAGTTTTCAGTGCTCTCACGTCGGAATTGCGATGACATCGCTTCTCTCGCACATACTTCGAAAAATTGCGCCCAAACCCAATTCAGCTTTTACTTCCGAGGAGGGGCGCCCATCATGCACTATGCACTCTCAAGCGTTTCACCAGCGAATTTATACCGCTGCCAGATTCTCTGCGACATTGTCGTCAGGATTTCACACCGACTGCCCAGACTACGCCACCGTCGGTCAAAAAACCATTTCCCGTCAGCAAGGTCACAACACAAGGTGGTCGATTTCTTGGATGAGGCCCGGCGCTGGGGCCGTCGTCAAGCGAGCACATTGCACCCACTTCGGGGTACCTATTTTGCAATTGCATGGGGTGAGGTAGTTAACATTTTCCCTACACGTTTGTACACATATCAGCTATTTTCCGCCGTGGAACACCCACCGTTCGGCGGATTTTTGCAATTTCGCAACGTATAAACCCAAGGTCACTAGAGAATGTCCAGCAATAACAACGCACCAGAAACGCAGCCGTCTTCGCCCCGGCAGTCCCCGCTAAAACCACATTCTCCCGAGGAGATTTCTGGGAATGGCGAGCAGGAAAATGAGGCACCGTCGAAGCTCTCAGCAATGATTGAAGTTCTCGGATTTCCGGGCTTTATTTTGGCAGGTTCGGCGCTGGCATTCTTCTTCCCCGCCCCGTTTACTCCACTGACGGACTACATCACGTACTTCCTGATGATCATCATGTTCGCGATGGGCCTCACCCTGACCATCCCGGACTTTAAGCAGGTCGCTAATCGCCCGTTGGCGATTCTCTTCGGCGTCATTGCGCAGTTTGTCATCATGCCGCTGCTAGCGATTGCCGTGGCTAAAGCCCTCGGACTCAATCCGGCACTCGCCGTCGGCCTGCTGATGCTGGGCTCCGTCCCAGGCGGCACCTCATCGAACGTTATCGCTTACCTGGCACGCGGTGATGTCGCGCTGTCCGTCGCTATGACCAGCGTGTCGACGCTGGTCTCGCCGATTATGACGCCGTTTCTCATGCTCGTGCTTGCCGACGCGCACACGGAGGTCGACGGCCTCGGGATGGCGTGGAGCCTCTGCCAGACAGTCCTCCTGCCTGTGGTTGGTGGCCTGATCATTCGCTTTGTGGCCGACTCGTTTATCAATAAAATCCTGCCGATTCTGCCATGGATTTCCATCCTCGGTATCGGCGGCGTGGTCTTCGGTGCCGTCGCCAAGAATGCGGAGAGCCTGGCGAACATTGGCCTGATTGTGTTTGTGGCTGTGATTATCCACAACGTCTTGGGTTACGTACTCGGCTTCTTTGCAGGCCAGCTGGTGGGGATGCCGACTTCGGGCAAGCGCACGGTGGCCGTGGAGGTCGGCACGCAATCCGCGGGTCTGTCCTCCGGTATGGCGGCGAAGTTCTTTACCCCAGAGGCCGCGCTTCCGGGTGCGGTGGCCGCGGTGGTGCACAACATTACCGGTGCGATCTATGTGGCTATTTGCCGAAAGTTGGATGAAGAAAAGGAAGCTAGCAAATCCGCTTCTGCTTAAGCTGTTTTCGCTTCGGCTTCTTTGGCTCCGCTGTTCGATGAGTGGGCTGGTAGAGTCTCGCGCCCGAAGATCCAGCCCACCATTGCGACCAGAGAAATGACACCGCAAACAAAGAAACCGGCCTTGAATCCTGCGGCATCCACGATTGCGCCGACAATCAGCGGGCCGGAGATTGCTCCGAAGTCCTGAGCCATTTGGAAATTGGCGAGCACCTTTCCACCTTGGCGGTTGGCGCCGATGACGTCGGCAAGCACAGCCTGCTGCGATGGATTAATCATGCCAGCGCCAAAGCCCGCAAGGACGGAGAGAATCAGTAGCGGAATGGCGCCGCTGCTAAATCCGATAGCGCCCGTGAACACGCCGTTGATAAATAACCCCGTGATGAGCAGAGGGCGACGGCCGATGCGGTCGGACAAACGACCGGAAAACTGCAGCGCGGTAACATTGCCGAGTGCGAAGGCCGTCAGCGCGAAACCAGCTGTGGCAGTGGCAGCTACTGCCCCATCGCTGCCCGGTTCTGGGGCGCCGACATGGGAAAACGTTGCTGCGGCAAACAGCGGGACAATCGCGACGCGCACGCCGAAGTTCGACCAACCGTTGGCGAAGGCTCCGACTAGTGCGCTTCGGTATGCCGAGTCCCGGATTGCCTCGGAGAACTTCAGCACAGGGGTCGTGCGCTTGGGCACTACGTGGCGAAGGTGCTCCGCACTCAGCGACATGCCGACCACAATCGTTGCCACAATCAGCGCGCCACCGTAGATGAAAAACGGCACCCGCATGCCCCATGCGCCCATCGCAGCACCAATAATTGGGCCAAAGACATTGCCCAACAGGAAGGCTGTGCCGTAGGCGGCCGAGCTCTTACCGCGGATCTCCGGCGGTGAAATCCGCACAATCAGCCCCATTGCCGAGACCGTGAACATCGTCGAACCGATGCCGCCGAGTGCACGAAACGCCAGCAGTTGCCAATAAGTCTGCGCAATACCGACGAGCAAAGTCGAGAGCGCGACAATGCTGATGCCGGTCAGGTACGTGCGTCGATATCCGAGCTTCTCTACCAGTGAGCCCGATGCCGGCGCGAAGATTAGCCGAAAAATGGAGAACGAACTGACCACGAAGCTGGCCGCGAACACACCCACATCGAAGCTGCGTGCGTACTGCGGAAGAATCGGAGCAATCAGCCCGAAGCCCAGCGCAATGATGAACGCGGCGCTGACCAGAATCCAGATCTCTCGCGGAATCGGCTGTTTAGTTCGGTCTAATTCACTCGACTGAGGACCCAGACCTTGTGACTCGCTTCCCACCTCCGATGCAATAGCTGGCTGAGATTCGCACTTTGCTTTACGACGAAGCAGGTCGCGCGAACGGGAAGCTGACAAGGTAACGGTCCTTTCTACTGTGCAAAAGAGAAAATAAGAAGCCCAAGAGTTCACCATAGCCCGATCTGCAAACAGTGACGATTACTAGAATGAGGCGCAATGACAGAACGCGGAGTTGAGATGAAAAAACGAATCGAAGTTGTAGGTGCGGTTCTTACCTATGAAGGAAAAATCTTCGCCGCCCAACGCGGCCCAGGTCGCTCGATGGAAAACTATTGGGAATTTCCCGGTGGAAAGATCGAAGAAGGCGAGTCCCCTCGTGAGGCTCTAGCCCGTGAACTAAGAGAAGAGCTAAAACTTGACGCTGAGATTGGGAACCACATTCTCACTGTCGACCATGAGTATGACTTCGCCGTTATCTCACTTGCGACATACTTTTGTTCCGTTTCTTCTCCCGAAATCAAGCTAACGGAGCACACTGAATATCGTTGGTTAGAACCGGCCGAACTTTATTCCGTTGATTGGGCGCCAGCAGACATCCCTACAGTCGATATTCTTGTAAACGAACAGTAATCAATACAATCGACGCAGCGTGCATTTAGTATGCTAAAACAATGATGAATTCCCTGGTCGGAGACCTACGCTACGGCTTCATCGATAAAAACATCGTTGCCGACAAAAAATACAATCCCCAACTCATTCGCAACGATGAGTCGGCCACTATGTACAATGCGCTCCGCGAGGAGCTACGCACCGCTACGAGTTTCATATTTTCAGTAGCATTTATTTCTCCGGCCGCTCTTGCCATGTTGAAGGAGGATCTCCTTCAGTTTTCTGGCCAAATGACGATCATCACGTCGAACTACCTTGATTTCAATTCACCATCGATGTTCAGAGAGCTTCTTGAAATTAAGGGACTGAACGTCTACATCTACCCCGAGGATCATCACCGGGGTTTTCATCCAAAGGGATACCTCTTTTACAAAGAGGTTGAGCTTTCAGCCATCGTCGGCAGCGCAAATTTGACGCAAAAGGCGCTCCAGGAAAACGAAGAGTGGAATCTACACTTTTCCAGTCACCAGAATGGTGATATCACGTTCCAAATTGAGACGGCCATCGATATGCAACGTAACCGTTGCATTCCATTAACTCATCAATGGGTCGATGAGTACGAACAGAACCGCGTACCTCCAGTTTCGAAAAACACGCACACAAAGTTGCTGACTGAGGGCCCAGTTATCGCCAATCAAATGCAGCAGGTAGCGCTGTCGAATATCGCTGACTTGAGGCAGTCAGGCGAGCGGAAAGGCCTCATAATTTCCGCTACCGGCACGGGGAAGACGATCCTTGCTGCACTAGCAGTTAAAGAAGCACAGGCCAAGCGCGTATTGTTCGTTGCCCACCGGGAACAGATTCTGGAAAAGACTAAGAGTGAGTTCCAAAAGGTACTTGCTTATTCCGGTTCTGAGCTTACGGACGCCGACTTTGGACTCTTGGTTGGTGGGAGAAAAGAAACTGATACACGATACCTTTTTGCCTCAGTTCAATCCTTGTATTCCCAGTCGACTTACAAAACCTTTTCTCCAGATGCCTTTGACTTCATCATTATCGATGAGGTTCATCGAGGCGCTGCTAATTCCTACAAGCCAGTTTTTGAATACTTCAACAGTGAGTTTGTCCTCGGCTTGACCGCAACTCCCGAGCGTCCAGATTCAGGGGACATCTTTCGCCTCTTTGATTTCAACGTTCCTTACGAAATCCGACTGCAAGCCGCTCTTGAAGCCGACATGCTCGCACCATTCCATTATTACGGTGTCACCGATTTTGATGATGGAGATCGAGCGATCGGTGATAAGACTGCATCCATCGATGCTCTCGTCGCTGAAGATCGTATCGACTATCTCCTGGAGAAGCTCCGTGTCTACGGGTTTCCTGAGAGAGTTAAGGGGCTCATGTTTTGCAGTCGGAAAGACGAAGCGAAAGCGCTGTCGGAGCAGCTCAACCAAAAGCAGCTCTTTGGCCGGCAGCTACGGACGAAGGTGCTTCTAGGTGAAGACTCAATCTCGACACGAAATGCTGTCGTTGCGGAGTTATCTGCAGGCGAACTCGACTACATCATCACCGTTGATATTTTCAACGAGGGCATCGACATTCCGGCAGTAAATCAAGTAGTGATGCTGCGCGGCACCGAGTCAAACATCATTTTTACCCAGCAGCTGGGCCGTGGTCTTCGCAAAGCCCCAGGAAAAGACCATCTCCGAGTAATTGATTTTATTGGAAACTACAAGAACAATTACATGATCCCGATGGCTCTTTTCGGCGATTCATCTAGAAATAAGTCGAAGCTCAAGAGCAAAGTCGTTGATCCCTCCAAAATCCCATCGGGCTCCACTGTGAGCTTCGATGAAATTGCCAAGGAGAAGATCCTTAAAGCCATCGATACAGCCTCGGTAGACACGATTGCTGAATTTAAAAAGGATATTCAACTTCTCCAGTACCGACTGAATCGCGTACCACGACTAATGGATTTTGCTCGGTTCAACCTCGTTGACCCTGCAGTGATCTCGACCAGGCGTACCAAGAATTATTGGGAACTCCTCCGCCGAGTAGACAAAGCAGCAACAGGACCAACGGATAAGCAGAGTGAATACTTGAAGTTTTTGTCCCGCGAGCTACTTCCCGGAAAGCAACCCCAAGAGTTACTTCTACTTGACCAGCTTATTAAGCATGGTTCCATCACACGTAAAGAGTTTTCTGGCTTTCTCGACACAAGGGCTGTTTCTCACAGCGAGCTGGATCTCTCTGTTGTCGAACGAGTGCTCAATCTCGAGTTTTACCCGAAGCGGGCCTACGAAGAAATTAGATTGGTCCGGTACGACGACGAAACCTCACGTTACAGTCTGACTGAGGAATTTTTGACTTTGTACAACAAGTGGGATTCGTCATATCCAAATAGCTTTCGAGAGCATGTGGATGACATCATTCAAACTGGTCTTTTCCTATCCCGCGAAAATGGTTATTTCACAGGTGAGCTTCGTCGTAATCATCGCTATACGAGAAAGGACGTTTCTCGTCTTTTGAGGCTTCGGTCGGATCAATCAGGCACGCTAAACGGCTACAAGATTGATTCCCACTCGCAGACGATCCCAATCTTCGTGAACTACCGTAAGCACAAGGGGCTTGCTCCAAGCATTGCCTATGAGGATGAGTTTATTGACCATTCGACGATGCGTTGGTTTACACGTTCAAATAGGACGCTCAAGAGCCAAGAGGTCCAGAGCATCATCCAACACAAGTTCCCAATCCATTTGTTTGTGCGTAGGGATGATTTACCAGACGAAGGATTCACCTACCTTGGCGAAGTGACTCCCAGCGATCCACATCAAACGACAATGAAGGGACTAGAAGACACAGAGTTAAATGTTGTCACAATGAAGCTTCACCTTGAACATCCCGTTCCCGACACATTCTTCGAGTACCTTCACGCAAAGCCGATTGACTAATGAAAGTTAAACCCCCTACCCCGCCACCATGGCGGAATAGGGGGTTAAACGGAGCGTCGTAAAGCGAACGCCCTATCTACGAGACTGCGGTGACCTGATTAGAACAGGCTCGGCAGGTTCGCCTGCGAGGAAATGCTGTCGACTGCCTGTGTTGCCTGAGCGGTCGCACCAGACAGCTCCGGGATCGGCAGCTCCGGGAGAGCTGGGCTCTCCGAGATGATGTCAGCAATCTCCGGTGGGACCTCGACGCCCTCTGGGAGCAGCTCGCCAATCGGACCCAGATCCGGCTCTTCCTGCGGGACGTGCTGGTTGGTGTACTGGACGTCCTCGTCAATCGTGCGGAACTCAGACTGCGGTTCAGTGGAGGTCTCTACCTTGAAGCGCTCGTTAACCTGGCCGTCTGGGATGTCGTACTGCTCTTCAAGAGCAACGTCAATCGGCTGGAAGCGGCTCAGCGGGCCAATACCCATGGAGTTAACGCCGATGGCCTCGCGAGTCTCTGGGTTGTAGGCGTTTCCGCCCGAATCGCCGTGGTCAATCGGAGCGATGGCCCAGACACCGTTGCGAACACGGAAGACCTGGAAGCCGCAGCCCCGGCCAGTACGGGAACCGTCGGTGCACACTGGCTCACCGAAGTTATCGACGGAGATCTCCATCGGGTCGAGAGTGCGCTTGTCCTCGATACCGACGATTTGAACCGGCTCGCCATGGACGTTGCCGAACTCATCCACAGAGTGGGACATAGAGGTGGTCTTGATGTCGTCCTGAACCTCAATGATGCCGTAGTCACCGCTATTGAAGAGCTCGTTGAAGAACTCCGGCATAGTGGTGTTTTCGTCGAAGTCGCTCTCTTCCGGCATGACATCGGTGCCCATGTAGTCCTTGTTGACCAGCTTGTCGCCATCCTTGGTTGGGATGAAGAACTGGCCGGTGACCTCTTCACCAGTATCCAGATCCTTCGCCACAACACAGTGACCGGCAGTCATGATGACACGATGCGAAACGCCATTCTGATCCACAACGGTGCCAGGAACTCCCAGAGAACACATCGGGGACTGAACATGACGTCCGTCGATGTTCTTGCTGCTCGGGAACGGCATTCGCAACGGCGAGCCCGGGCCGATGACAACATCCGAGTTTGCCGGTGCAGCCTCAGCTACCGCGATTCCGGGCACAAAGCCACCTACAGCTACCGACAGTGCAGCCGTGAGTGTGGCGACCTTCTTCGAACTGGCCATAGTGTGCGCTACTCCATTTCTGTACAGAAAACTTGTCCCACTCAGTGTATTAGGGACACCTTTACAAAGCTCTCCAAAAATGAAACCTAGGGTGAAATTCTCAGTCGAGGAACCGGTGATTCGCCTTCATTTCACACTCATTAGACATCAAAAAGTTTGCTCAACAGCAATGCAAGAGCCAGAACCATCCGCCTTGGATGATTCTGGCTCTCTTAACGGTTCGGGGGTGATTTTTGTCAGATTCTCAGACTGGTGCTAGCTCTCAAAGCTTGGAAGCTGAATTTCTGCCAACTGAGGCGACTCAGACAGATGTGACAATTGTGGCAATTGGGGCGATTGTGGCAGCTCAGGGAGTTGCGGCAACTGTGGCAGCTGGTCCACGAGATCGACTAGCTGCGGTACAGAACCTTCCTGTGAATCCCGTGAATCCTGCGCCCGGGCATACTCCTGATCCGCCGCCATATCCTCGTTGAGGGTGCGATAGGTGGAGTCGCGCTGAGCCGTGGAATCCGATACCTCGAAGTGGTCGTTTACTTGACCGTCGGGAATACCGTAGGCCTCCTGGATGGCAATATCCGCGGGCATCACACGCGAGACCGGACCGAAGGTCATCGAATTCACGCCAATAACTTCATTTGTGGTCGGGTCGTAGGCATTTCCGCCAGAGTCACCGTGATCAACGCCAATACCAACCGTCCAGATGCCGTTTCGAGCTCGGAATACCTGATATCCACAGGCTCGTCCGGTGCGCATACCGTCCTTGCAGATAGGCTTGCCAAGATTATCGAAGGAGACTTCGCCACGCGGCAGGTCTTCATTGTCCTGAATGCCAGTCATCACTACCGGCTCCCCGTAGCTCTGACCATTTTCATCAATGGAGTAACTTGCGCCGGTAGTCTCTACGTCCGGATCAAGGTTGATTATTCCGTAGTCCGCGCCATTAAAGCCTGCCGGCAACGACTCCAGTCCGGCATCTTCCTGCGGCAATTCCCAACGATGGGCACCTGCGGTACCTATGCGCTTATCACCTTCAGTGGTTGGCACATACACCTCACCAGTGACGATTGGCAGACCTATATCCGGAGCATCATTCAGGCAGTGCCCTGCGGTCAACATGACCCGATGCTTCTCCCCGTTGCGGTCCGTCACCGTCCCCGGAACACCCGCCGAACACATCGGCGAGTTGATATTTCGATACCCATCCCACGGACTTCCCTCCATGGGGGTTCGAATCGGGTCACCCGGACCAACCACTACAGCATGTGCAGCGACCGGGGCCACCAAGGACAAAAGTGCTGTGAAAGCCGATACCGCCAGTCGACTTCTTGCGTGCTTCATTGAGACGAATCTTTCAAATGTTTAGTTTTTCTTTAGGGCCACCACTCACACTAATCCACCACCCCACCCCCGGAAATAGTGTTTTCTCAGACTCTTGGGCTTTTACAAAAGTCGTTATCGAATCGTTTCCACAACCCCATGCGTCCCTGCAATAACACCAGGCACCTAGCCAATTGACTACCCCCACTTGGGTAGCCGACTGATGCTAATCTTATTTCGAACACGCGTTCTATCCGTTCGAAAATATGAGTCCGGGGTGTTCGATAATTTGTGAGCCATGAACACAGCAGACGAGTTTCCCCTTCATCGCCGCCTAGCTCTTCCCCCACAATCCGCTACCTACCGTGCAGAATGTTTCGAAGACCTCGACCTCATCCGCACAATCCTCTGCCACCCCACCATCGGCCGTAGGCATTCGCCCGGCGCGCTGGATCACTCCTTCTCGCTTCCCGACGGGCCTGTGGTCACCGTCCGAGCGTCACGGATAGCGCTTCCTCGCGCACTGGTCTCTCAGCTTGCCGACGTGCACGCGGAATACTTCGTCCTGAAGGATGAGCCCATGTTCATGTACTCCGTTTCCGTCAAGGTGGAATCCTCATCGGAGGTAGTCCTCCGCGGAATTGGCGGTTCGAATCGGACACGGGAAGAAAACCGCCGACGCACTCGGGCTGTAGCCGAGGCTCTCCATCGTGCGCAGGACTGCAGCAAGATACACGAAAACGGCACTGACCTCGCACTCCCCGGGCGCCGTTATAGTTGGATCGGCACCAGGGACGCGCGGCCACTGCCGTGTCCTAGCGAGCTCTTTTCTTCTCGCTCATCAGCGGCTTAGCACTAGTCACAGCACTGCCGCAGTATAGCTACTCGCTGTCGTCGCCTTCTTCGTCGCCCTCGTCGTCATAGTCGCCATCGTCGTAGAGGTCATCATCGTCCTCGTCGTCATCATCCTCGTCCAAGGAGGCAACGTGATCAGAGTAGATGTACTCTGCATATCCGTCATCGACGGGTGCCAGCTGATCTTCCCATTCCTCTGCGCGGTCTACCACGAGCGCAAGAACATCCATCAGCTTGTCAAAGTCCTTGAAGGTTCCCAGCGTCAGAACCTCATTTCGCAAGGTCTGGATGTCAGAGTAGAGGTCAGCAAACATCTTGCGACGGTCATCATCGGTGAGAACCGTTTCGGTGTCCGAGTCCCAGAACTCCGCGATGGCCTGGTCGACGATGTCGTCCAAGTTCGCGTCCTGGGAGATGAAGCGGACGTGTGCGCTGGGCTCGTTGTTGTGGGCAGTTACCAAAACCTGCACCAACGAGGAGGTACCAACTTCGGAGGTAACCAGAGTTGCCTCTTCGGGGTCCTGTTCAAACTCCAGGTCAGCAATGCGGTCATCGTCGCCATCGAGCAGAGTGCGAAGCAGGCCAACAACCTGGTCAGTAGCTACATGGTGAGCGACTGCTGCGACGGCGTCTTCGACGGAGAATACAGCGGAGACCAGAACAGCTTCGAACTCGTCGTCCTCATCATCCACATCGGCAGCGGCTACGTAAACTTCGGCAGCCGGGATGTCCTCATCAATGGTGACGAACTGAACCTCCAGGTCAGAGGTAATGGGAACGAAGAGGGTGTCATCGTTGACACGACTTTCAATGCCCTCGCGGTCCAGTGCCGCAGCAATCTGCTCGAAAAAGCTCATGGGTGGAATCCTCCCTTGAAAGATAATTGGCCTCTACCCGCAGCCAATCGTAGCGACAAACGCGCAATCATGGGGCGGCTCATGCCCCCGACAATTGTTGCGAAAGATCACGCCGGCAGTGCGCGTGCTACATCAAAGCCGCCAACGCGGCCGGTTGAGGGGCAGGCCGCCAGCTGTCGATTCTCGAAAACAGAGCGCTCAGTAGCGTGCCCAGAGCTGATGGCGTTCCTCACGCGAACGTTTCGGACACGAGACACACAGATCGGCGTCTGGGCTGTGATAAATCATGCAGCAAGTAGCTCTCTCCAGGTGAGTAACTACATCGAAGTCCGGTTCTTCTCCCGATTCAGCAGCAGCTTCGTCCCAGGGGCGCACCTCGCCGCCGCAGGAATCCATGAAACGAGGAAGAGGAACCCGATGTACTCTCTGTATTCCCTCAACGACATATTTGCCAATGAGCGCTCCGCGCCAGGGCTCCATCAGCTCATTACCGGCGGATATTGCGGCATTAGCTACGGCATCGGCAGCCACGGCCCAAAGAGGAGCAGGCTTGATTTCCCCGACTTCTCCAACAACCTGAGCCAACGGCTCCAAGAAATGGGCCAGTGCTTCGCCGGAATCCTTCAGCTCATCCGCATCCTCAGCAGAAATGCTTTCAAACTGTTGAGCTTGGAACCCGACCCAATAGTCATCTCGGAGAAATGTGAACCAAGAAGACCACTGCCACACTGGAACTCGATCGGAAACCAACACGCATGCCAGCGATGGCCCTATCAATGCTCCGCACATGGACCACCACCACAACTGGGCCTGGAAACGGGTATCCACCTCAACCTCGGGCATCGGAAACAGCCTTCTCCCAGCCTCAATTCCGGCGGCTACCGCTTCGGTAGAAAGGTGCCACTCCGCAGCGCCGTCGTGAGGCATGACATCTGCGGAAAACCGAGGAAAGTCCGCCAAAAGCTGGGAGTACTCAGGAGGCAATGCGGCGCCCCGCATGACATCGTTCACCAGACTCACCCTTCTATCCGCTGTGGTAGTCGCCGTACACCTGTCTATTTTTCCACCGACTACGGAATTTCCCCACAGCTCAGTAGTGTTTATATGGGCATATGGCTCTCAACGGACCCGTTTAGGAGGTCTACTACTTTGTTCCAAAAGACGAAGAAGGATTCAACTCGCACAGTAACTGATGCAGTGAACTCAACCCCCGAAGCAATCGAACGTGATGCCGGAAAACTGGGAACCCTTCTTATCCAAACCCTGGATAAGACCATGAGCTGGCAGTCATCTGCCATCACCGGGTACGTCAGTTCCTTGCACAAGCGCAAAAAAGATGAAACTCCGGCGCAGGTACAGGAACGTATTGATTCCCACTACCTGAACCTGGTCACCGGCACCGGTGGTGCAGCTGGCGGCAGCGCGGTTCTTCCCGGCGTCGGCATGATTACGGGCTTGGCTGCAGTTACCGGTGAATCGCTGCTGTTCCTGGAAGCATCCGCCTGGTACACACTGGCCTCAGCAACCCTGCGCAATATTGACATCACCGATCCACAACGCCGTCGCACGCTCATTCTTGCGGCCATGAGTGGTTCTGAGGGGACAGCTATTATGGCCTCTCTGCTTGGCGAGGAATCGCTGCGGAAGCAGACCAAAACTTCCGTAAATTCTCTACTGCCACGGCTTGGTGTTCCGCAGCTGGGTGCAGCAAACCGTCTGCTAATTCGCGAGGCACGCAAGCGCTTGATGAAGAACGCTCGTCTGGCCATCATCGGTAAGATTTTGCCATTTGGAATTGGCGCCGTGGTTGGGGCCTCCGCAAACCGCAAGCTCGGTGGCATTCTTATCAGCTCCACTCGCGCATCTCTGGGCCCACTTCCCCAGGATTGGTCGGACTTTGAACGAAAGCTACCGGTTAAATCCAACACCTCTGAAGATTCGAAGAAGGACTCAAAGTCATCGAGGTTCTCTATTCCCTCGGCGCTGAAGTGGCCGAAGAAAAAGAAGAATAAGTAGTTCCTCTTACCCCGATTACCCTTCAGCGACGTTTTTCAATGGAAGAGCGGTACCCACCATGGCCCAGAGCAAACCCCTCAGAACCTCTCCCATGAAGTTCTTGTGGAAACAGTCTCTTCACAGGCCACTACCGCTCTATGGTGTCGTTGTTGCAGCGCTAATCGTTGTCGGGGTGGAGTCCGTACTTCCGCTTCTCACTAGAGATGCCATTGATGTGGCAACGGGCTCTTCCGATGGCGGTGTCCCCGCGCGCTTGCTGCCTTCCCTAACTCCCCTGCAGGCAGTCATTTCCGTATTTCTGGCCATCGCGTTAGTACGCTTCATCGCCCAGGTGGGGCGCAGATTCTTCTCCGGCAAACTCTCCATTGATGTTCAGCACGACCTGCGACTAAAAATCCTTCGCTCCCTACAAAACCTCGATGGTCCAGCACAAGACCGAGTCAACACCGGCCAGGTTGTGTCCCGGTCAATTTCCGACCTCCAGGCGGTGTCCGGACTACTGGCGATGTTGCCGTTGACGCTGGGGTCCGTCGTCAAGCTGTTCATCACTATCGGCATCATGCTCGCCCTCTCGCTGCCCCTGACACTGGTCGGCCTCGCCGTGGTGCCAGCGATTGTCTACATTGCAGTGAATTCGCGTGACAAACTCCATGCCGCAACCTGGGCTGCCCAACAGCAAGCAGGCGAGATTGCCGGACAAGTCGAGGAAACCGTTTCCGGCATCCGTGTTGTCAAGGCGTTTGCGCAGGGTGACAACGAAGTTGCGAAGATGGAGCGTAACTCGTCTCTGCTCTATTCCCTCCGCCTGCGAGCGGCAAAACTCAGCGCTCGATTCCAACCGGCGCTGCAGTCGTTGCCGCAACTGTCCCTCGTCGGAAATATCGCGGTCGGTGGCTGGCTAGCGATTCACGGACACATCACCCTAGGCACGTTCGTAGCTTTTGCCACGTATCTCACCAGCCTGACTGCCCTGTCGCGTCTGGTCTCCAACATGGTCATCTCGATACAGCTGACGTCGGCAAGCATCGACCGCATTTCCGATGTCATCGACGCCCGACCAGACAACCCCGAACCCACCGACGCGCTTCCTCTCCCCGACGGCCCCGTTGGCATCAGCTTCAACCACGTCACCCACAGCCGTGGCGGACGCACGCTTATCGACGATGTCTCATTCTCCGTCGCGCCAGGGGCGACCTTAGCGTTGATTGGCCCACCGGGGTCCGGAAAGACTATCACCACGGAGTTACTCGGCCGTCACTATCTGCCGGATTCGGGAACTATCACTATCGATGCGCCCAGCCACGGCACATCCACAGATACCGCGCGCACTCTCTCCAGCGACGTATATGACGCTATTACTGTCGTTCCGGACACTCCTTATTTATTTGCGGGCACGTTGCGTGAGAACATTGCATTCGCCAATCCTGCGGCGTCCCAGGAAGAGATTATCGCCGCAGCGACCGCCGCCCAGGTCAACTTCGTCGACGACCTGCCTCAGGAGTGGGACACAGCCATCGGCGAGCGCGGGCATAATCTCTCCGGCGGACAAGCTCAACGCGTGGCATTAGCACGGGCATTCCTCGCCCGTCCTCGAATTTTGGTTCTCGATGACGCAACCTCAGCAATCGATGCTGCAACTGAGTTGGAAATCTTCAACGCGCTGACCTCACAGCTGGCAGATACGACTATCGTCATCGTGGCGCATCGATCTTCCACTCTCGAGCAGGCGGACCACATCGCCATTTTCGAAGACGGTGCCATTACCGGCATTGGAACCAAGGCCGAACTGATTACTTCTCATCCGCGCTTCACCGAGCTGATGGACATCGACCAGAGTGCCTACCCCGAAATCGAAAACCTCGTTCTCGACCCCATCGACAGTGAGGACCCCAGCCCCGAGGAACTCTGGCCCGACGAATCCGAACCAACCTCCGACGACTCCACATCAGACACCGCTGCGCGGCTTCCCGGAGGCGCCACTTCTCAAATGGCCCGCGGGGTTGGCCGAGCCGGAGGCGGTCCAGGTGGACCCGGTGGCCCTGGTGGTCCCGGTGGCCGCGGCGGCGGGCGTGGCGGCATGGGGGCGGCTCTCGCCAATGCTCCTGCGACGCCAGAGCTTCTCGAGCGTGTGCGAAACCTCCCACCCGCTAGCGAAAAACCGCGTGTACCAGCTCGAGCACTCGACAACTCCGAGCCTTTTTCTCTGCGCCGGCTGCTCTCCTACGTCCGCGGCCTATTTATAAGCGTCATTGCGCTGCTCGCCCTCATTGCCGTTGCCGATCTCGCGTTTCCCATGCTCGTGCGCTACGCCATTGACCACGGCATCCGTGAGCACAATGAAGCCGTGTTGTGGGCCTGCGCCGCAGGCGGTTTGGCGACAGTCCTCATCAGCTGGATTGCCGTAGCCACAAATGCTGTTATTACTGCGCGCACTGGTGAGCGGCTGCTCTATGCCCTGCGTGTGCGCTGCTACCGCCACCTGCAGTCGCTTGGCATTAACTACTTCGAGGCCAATCGCTCGGGTGCCATCATGACGAGGATGACAACCGACATCGACGCGCTGTCCTCGTTCCTACAAACGGGATTAGCAGAGGGCGCGATTGCCACGTTCACTCTGCTCGGTGTCTCAGTGCTGTTGCTTGCCACACAGGTGTCACTCGCCGCGGTGGCGTTGGCGACGCTTCCCATCATTGTGGCGGCCACCCTGGTATTCCGCCGAATCTCCTCGCGCCTATACAAGGCTGCACGCGAGCAACTTTCCTTCGTCAACGCTGATTTCCAGGAGACCATTGGTGGGCTTCGCGAGATTCAGATGTACCACCGCGTCGCCGATATCGAATCTTCCTTTGCCGAGGAATCCGATAAGTACCGCGCAATTCGTCAGCGAGCACAGCTGGCCGTGGCCTTATTCTTCCCCGGCATCAACTTCGTCTCTGAGTTGGCAACAGCTGCGGTGTTGGCTGTCGGCGCCCAACAGGTTGCTGCGGAAACTACGACGCCCGGCGTACTCGTCGCCTTCACGCTGTACCTGGGAATGCTCTTTGGCCCGATTCAGCAGCTGTCCCATGTTTTCGACGGCTACCAGCAGGCGAAGGTCGGTCTCAATCGCATTGGTGACCTCCTACAGACCGCCCCCATGCCAGATCACGGCACTACTGACGGCGCGTCCCGTGCAGCTGCTGGCGACCTGCGCTTAGACAAGGTGACTTTCTCCTACCCCGCCACCAACTCTGAGCACGAACGCCCGCAGGTCCTCGATGCTCTCGATTTGCAGATTCCTGCCGGAGAAACAGTCGCAATTGTCGGATCCACCGGTGCCGGAAAATCAACAATCATTAAGTTGTTTGCCCGTTTTTACGATCCAGTTAACGGTGTGGTGCGAGCCTCTGAAACTGACATCCGCGACTTCCCTCTTAACGATTGGCGACGCACCCTCGGCTATGTCCCCCAAGAATCACACCTATTTTCGGGGACAGTAGCAACAAATATTTCCTACGGTCTGCCGGACAGCAGTCATGCTGAAATTCAGCAAGCCGCGAAGAATGTCGGCGCTCTCAGCACCATTGCCAGCCTGCCCGGCGGCTTCCACCACCCCGTCGGCCCAGATGGCCGAGGACTCTCCTCCGGACAGCGTCAACTCATCGCACTCGCTCGTGCCGAAATGATGCGTCCTGAACTGCTGCTTCTCGACGAGGCCACCGCGACACTCGACCCTGCAACTGAGTCGGCAATCCTCGAAGCCACTGACCGTGCGTCGCGTCAACGCTCGGCAATTATTGTGGCCCACCGCCTGGCTACGGCAGCTCGGGCCAACCGGATTTTGGTACTTGACCACGGACGTATTGTCGAGGACGGCTCCCATGATGAGCTTCTCGCGGCGGCTGGCCAATACGCAGAGCTCTGGAGCAAGTACCATATGGGGAGCGCGACGGTGTAGTAATTCAGAATTTTCGTTATCCTTGAATGACACTTTGACGCTTGCGCTCATTAGAATAAACGTGAGTTAGTAAAACTAAGACGAAAAGAGGCGAGTACCTGCCGTGAGCAGCGACATGAGCTTCGGCCAGAACGAATGGCTGGTCGACGAGATGTACCAGCAATTCCAGAAGGATCCACAATCTGTGGGTCAGGAATGGCGCGAATTCTTCGCAACCCACACCCCGTCCCAAAAGGACGGGGACCTTTCCAACATGGCAAAGCCAGCAGCAGCCACGAAGGAGGAAGCTAAGGCAACCGGACGTCGTGAGTCCAAGGGGGTCGAACCAACCAAGACCCCGAACAAGCCGGCGTCTCCGAAGCCGAAGAAGTCCCCGATGGATGCAGCAGCCAAGGTTTCGGCTGTTGAATCCGGCGAGGAGCCTCTGAAGGGCGTCGCACGGGCTATCGCTAAGAACATGGATGTCTCCCTGGAGATGCCGACTGCTACGTCGGTTCGCGATATGCCGGCACGTCTGATGTTTGAAAACCGCACCCTGGTTAACAATCATCTGGCACGCGCCCGCGGCGGCAAGATTTCCTTCACCCACATCATTGGTTACGCCATGGTGAAGGCTGTCATGCTCCACCCGGATATGAACAACAACTACAAGGTGGTTGACGGCAAGCCAGTTCTGGTTACCCCGGAACACATTAACCTCGGCCTGGCCATTGATATGCCAGCTAAGGATGGCTCTCGTTCTCTCGTAGTTGCCGCTATCCGTGAGTGTGAGACCCTGACCTTCAAGCAGTTCGTCGACGCCTACGAGGACATCGTCGTTCGTGCTCGCCACGGCAAGCTGACCGGTAAGGACTTCCAGGGTGTCACCATTTCCCTGACCAACCCGGGCGGCATTGGCACTCGTCACTCCGTCCCGCGCCTGACCAAGGGCCAGGGCGCGATTATCGGTGTCGGTTCCATGGATTACCCGGCTGAGTTCGCTGGTGCTTCCGCTGACCGTCTGGCAGAGATGGGCATCGGCAAGCTGGTGACCATCACCTCTACTTACGATCACCGCATTATCCAGGGTGCAGAGTCCGGCGAGTTCCTGCGTACGATGAGCAACCTGCTTGTCGACGACAAGTTCTGGGATCACATCTTCCAGACCATGCGCGTCCCGTACACCCCAATCCGTTGGGCACAGGACCTGCCGAACACGGGTATCGACAAGAACACCCGCGTTATGCGTCTGATTGAGGCCTACCGCTCCCGCGGTCACCTGCTGGCGGACATCGACCCGCTGCGTTCTGACCAGCCGAATACTTCCGCTCCGAACCACGCTGACCTCGATATCGAGGAGCACGGTCTGACCCTGTGGGATCTGGACCGCACCTTCAACGTCGGTGGTTTCGGCGGCAAGGAGACGATGACGCTGCGCGAGGTGCTTTCTCGCCTGCGCAACGCATACTGCCTCAAGGTCGGTTCCGAGTACGCTCACATTCTCGACCGCGAAGAGCGCGAGTGGCTGGAAGAGCGCCTTGAGGGCGGCCAGCCGAAGCCGTCCCACGCTGAGCAGAAGTACATCCTGCAGAAGCTGAACGCCGCCGAGGCATTCGAGAACTTCCTGCAGACCAAGTACGTCGGACAGAAGCGCTTCTCCCTAGAGGGTGCAGAGTCGCTGATTCCGCTGATGGACTCCGCCATCGATACCGCTGCTGGTGCTGATCTCGATGAGGTCGTCATCGGTATGCCACACCGCGGTCGACTGAATGTGCTCGCAAACATCGTCGGCAAGCCACTGCGCCAGATCTTCACCGAGTTCGAAGGCAACATCGACCCGGCACAGGTCGGCGGTTCTGGTGACGTCAAGTACCACCTGGGCACTACTGGCCGTCACATCCAGATGTTCGGCGAGGGCGAGATCGACGTCACCCTGACTGCGAACCCGTCCCACCTCGAGGCCGTCAACCCGGTCGTTGAGGGTCTTGCTCGTGCACGCCAGGACAAGATCAACAAGGGCGAAGAGGGCTACTCCGTCATGCCGCTGCTGCTGCACGGTGACGCTTCCTTCGCCGGCCTGGGCATTGTCCAGGAGACCCTGAACCTCATGTCCCTGCGTGGTTACAAGGTCGGCGGTACCGTCCACATCGTGGTGAACAACCAGATTGGCTTCACCACTTCACCGGACTCCGGTCGCTCCTCCTACTACGCAACCGACATCGCCAAGGCCTACGGCTGCCCGGTCTTCCACGTCAACGGTGACGACCCGGAGGCTGTCGTCTGGGTCGGCCAGCTGGCTGTTGAGTACCGTAACCGCTACGGCAAGGACGTCTTCATCGACCTGGTCTGCTACCGCAAGCGCGGCCACAACGAGGCCGATGACCCGTCCATGACTCAGCCGCTGATGTACAAGATCATCGACGAGAAGGAAAGCGTTCGCGCTCAGTACACCGAGGACCTCATCGGTCGCGGTGATATCTCCGAGGAAGAGTACGAAGCAGTTCGCCGAGACTTCCACGACCAGATGGAAGCGGTCTTCAACGAGGTCCGCGCAGCTCAGGACGCGAAGCCGGGCGAGCAGCACGGTATTGCAGGCTCTCAGCCGCTGCCGCACGGTCTGGAAACCGGCATTGACAAGGCAGAGATTGTCGAGATTGGTCAGTCCTACGTCAACCTCCCTGAGGGCTTCAAGATTCACCCACGTGTTGCGCCGGTCGCTAAGAAGCGCGCGGAGATGACTCAGGAAGGTGGCATCGACTGGGGTATGGCCGAGCTGCTGGCAATCGGCTCCTTCACCGGTGCTGGCATCGACGTCCGCTTCGCGGGTGAGGATGTCCGCCGCGGTACCTTTACCTCCCGTCACGCAGTTCTGATTGACTCCGAGGACGGTTCAGAATACAACCCGATTGACGCCTACGGTAAGTCCAAGAACGGTGGCCGCTTCATGATCTACAACTCGGCTCTGACCGAGTACGCAGGCATGGGCTTCGAATACGGCTACACCCTGGGTAACCCGGATGCAGCAGTGTTCTGGGAGGCACAGTTCGGTGACTTCGCCAACGGCGCTCAGACCACTATTGACCAGTACGTTTCCTCCGGTGAGGCCAAGTGGGGTCAGACCTCCAAGCTGATTCTGCTGCTGCCGCACGGCTACGAGGGCATGGGGCCGGATCACTCTTCGGCACGCATTGAACGCTTCCTGCAGCTGGCAGCCGAAGGTTCCTACACCGTTGCTCAGCCGTCCGAGCCGGCTAACTACTTCCACCTGCTGCGCCGCCACGTTCTGTCCGACCTGCACCGTCCGCTGGTTGTGTTCTCGCCGAAGTCGATGCTGCGCAACAAGATGGCAGCGTCCGCTGTCGAGGACTTCACCAACCCGAACAAGTTCCGCTCGGTCATCGATGACCCGAACTTCGAGTCCAAGGACAAGTCCGGTATCAAGACCCTGCTGCTCTGCTCCGGCAAGATCTACTGGGAGCTGGAGAAGAAGCGCAAGAAGGACAAGCGCGACGACATCGCAATCGCTCGCCTGGAGATGCTGCACCCGTTGCCGCACAACCGTCTCCGCGACCTCTTCGAGTCTTACCCGGATCTTGAGGAAGTCCGCTGGGTCCAGGATGAGCCGGCTAACCAGGGCCCATGGCCGTTCCTGGCACTGAACCTCCCAGAGGCTCTGCCGGATATGCCGAAGCTGACTCGCGTTTCCCGCCGTGCTCAGTCCTCCACCGCAACTGGTGTGGCTAAGGTCCACCAGATTGAGGAGAAGGCTCTGCTGGAAGAGGCTCTCAAGTAGTTTTGGACAGACCTATGGTCTTGTGAGACCGCGGTGAAGTCGCGTGTTTGAGATCGCCGCTTCACCAGGTGGTCTTCACAGGTGGTCTTTACGAGCTGGCGATCAAACGCTAAGGGCTCCAACCGAACGGTTGGAGCCCCTTTCTTGTTGCTTGGGAGATCGTTGCCAGGCATCCAGGGCGAATAGACAAAAAGCGTGTCCGGTCGGCGTGTTACCGGGTCGGCACCATTTACTACTGAGTCCTCAATGCGAGTTACTGACTGCGTTTATGACAAAAATGACTTGAAAAATGGCATGAAAGTGTCATAAACTCGCACAGTTTCACATTTGCAGCCCGCGTTCAAGGGTTAATAGACAAACACGGCGGCAGCCAACAGCAGATACGCGTCAGATACCGCCGCAAATAGCCCCGCCGCCCCGGCTACGCCTTATCCAACCACTCCTGAGCGACCAACTCAGGGCTCGCGCCACCAGCCACAGCTCGGGTCATCAGCTTTAAATCCTCAGTGCTCAAAGAACCAGCAATCTCGTTGAGTACCCGGACTCGATCGTTCCGATCCAACGCTGGCTTGACGTAGAACGGCACAAGCCATTGCGGCAGGTTAGCCCCGGCATTGTCATCTGACACATCTGCGCAGCCCTGTGCTATGCCCGCGTCGGTGGCCATAACTTCACCCGGCAACGACCGCGAAAATGCATCGTAAACGCGGTCGCGCCACTCGCCGCTGAATTGCTTGTCCGGGGCGGAGTCGTCGGCGTACTCCTCAGCCAGCGAAGCCGCGGACGCGGAATCGCTCAGGCCGAGCAACTCGCCTGTGCATCCGAAAGAGACCAGGACTGCTTCATTGCGTACGGCCCGCAACCGGTCATCAGCATCGCGAATGCCTACGACCTCCGCTTGCCGCCCTATCCTCTCAAAGCTTTGCGCATACAGATACGCAAGAGCTGCCTGCTCGGGGTTGCGTAGGTCTGCCCCGACAGTCACTACCGCCTCCTGTTCGGGAGGAACGGGCATCTGCGGATCCAAATCAGAACATGCGGCAAGACCAAACCCCGCTGCCCCAGCGACCAATGCCAGGGCGCTAAAAATGCACGCAGTAGCCTTGGAGCTCCCCTTGCACCCCATTGAGCGGATGCGAAAGTGGAACCCGGCGTTCGCACGTCTAAAATCAATCATCGACACCAGCGTAACCTACGAACGGATTGTGAGGTCACCCAGAATGGGCGATGAGAAAAGCCGCAACAACAGCGCTTCGTCAAAGGCTCGCAATCCGCGAACTAACTCGGTCAGTAAAAGCCAAACGCCGTCGGCCACAGCAAAACCCGGCAAAACTGCTCGGGCAACGAATGCAGCTAAATCCGCAGCAATGTCAGCTGTCTCGAAGGTGACGCGCACCAACGGATCGTCGTCAAGCGTGGGAGAAACGCAGTCGGAGGCGGTGCGCGATGCCCTGCGCGATTGCGGCGTCTACATCGGCGGCAAGCGTTTGCCGGGCACCTACGACCACTTTTCTGGGCTGTCCGAGGTGCGTAATTTTGGCGAGGGCTTCACGTGGCTGTCGTTGTCGCGCCCCAACGCGACACAGATGGACGCCATCGCTGAGCTTTACGGGCTCGATGAGCTGACGGTGGAGGACGCACTGACTAACCGCCAGCGCCCCAAGATTGAGATCCACGATGATCACGTGGTTTTTGTGATTCGCTCGATTCACTACTCCCCGGAAGGTCTCGCGGACGACGAAAATGAAATCATTCGCTCTGGCCAGCTGATGATTGTTATCGGCCAGGAGTACGTCATTACCATTCGCATGGGCATGCCGAGCTCGGATATGCAGCGCATTAGCGCACGCGTGGAGAACACCACTGACGCCATCGACTACGGTCCCGCGGGCGTGCTGTGGGCGCTGACGGACAACCTCGTCGATGCGTACCTGCGCATTGCGTTGCAGCTGGAAGATCGCGTGGAGATTATGGAAGATGCCGTCTTCGAGCCGAATTTGGTGTCGGATATTGAGGACATTTACATCCTCAAACGAGAAATCCTGGAGATGCGCCACGCAATCGATCCGCTGACGCCGGCGCTGCGCTCGTTGATGAATCTGCGAGAAGACATCATGCCTAAGGACGTCAGCCGTTATCTTTCCGATGTTCTCGACCACCAGCTCGCCGCGGCGGACCTCGTAGCCGGACTCGACGAACGCCTCTCCTCCCTCATCGACGCCGCCGCAGTGAAGATCCAGCTGCAGCAGAACCAGGACATGCGTACTATCTCGGCATACGCGGCTATTCTCGCGGTGCCAACCGCCCTGGCCGGTATCTACGGCATGAACTTCGACCGCATGCCCGAACTGCACTGGGAGTACGGCTACTTCATCGTCCTCGCCATCATGTTCATCATTGTGGCGTTTTTGGTGTGGCTCCTGCGCCGCAACAAGTGGCTGTAGTTTCCGCTTCTGGCAGGCAACCCTTTACGACGAGTACAACAACCTACCCGCGGTTCCCGCCGAGCGCCCGCTGCGCCAGCAGGTCGCGGGCGCGCTCGGCATTGCGGGGATTGCACAAAACATCGTAGCGACGAGCAACAATCTCCGTCGTGGTAGAGAAATCCCGCTTACCGTTTTGCATGGCGTACGGAACTGCAGCCAGTACGATGCCGAAGATGGCTCCCATACCGAGGCCAACAATCAGCGGGCTAATCCAATCTTCCTGGAAAAGCCCCAGAATAAGGCCGAAGAACAGGCCCATCCATAGGCCGTACAGCGCGCCACCACCGAGCACTTTCGGCCAGGTCAACCGACCTACCACGCGCTCCACCTGCATTAGGTCAACGCCGACGATGGTGAGGTCGGAAACCGGGAACTCATCGCGATCACTGAGCGAATCCACCGCGGCCTGGGCATCGGCGTAGTTGGTGAAGCTGCCCACCGGCCATCCCTCAGGCACCTGACGCTGAGGCAACCGGGACTTCATGCTCTGTTCCCGTCCGCTCCCCCAACCGCTGTTCGCTTCCCCATTTGCCATCGGTACTTTCACCGTTCCCTTGCAGTTGTTGTCACAGCAATTGTTGTCACAGCAATTGGTGACTCATTTGCTGAAAATATTGCTAAAACTATTGCCAAAAGGCGTTCTACCGAAGACAACGCCCGACAGTTTCCAATTGTTCCACCGCCTGCCCCACCACCAGTTCCACCGCCACCGCGCTTACCGCAGGGGCTGGGCGCTATGACCGTCGTAAAGCGGAAAACTGCTGATTTTGTCAGTAGTTCTTTGTCTTACGGGGTCTCACGATAAGATTCACTACATAATGTCTACGATTACTGAAGCTGAAGTTCGCACCGCCCTGGCGCAGGTCGAAGATCCTGAGGTACGTCGCCCGATTACCGAGATTGGCATGGTCAAGTCCATCTCGGTGGCGGACAACAACGACGTGGCCGTGGAGATTTACCTCACCATTGCCGGGTGCCCCATGAAAAACACCATCATCGAGCGCACCGAAGATGCGCTGAAAGGTCTCGAGGGCGTTGGCAACGTCACCGTCACCACCGATGTGATGAATGACGAGCAGCGCCGCGAGTTCCGCAACGCCGTCCGCGGCAGCGCCTCCGAGCCGGTGATTCCGTTCGCCCAGCCGGACTCCCGCACCCGCGTGTTCGCCGTGGCTTCCGGTAAGGGTGGCGTTGGTAAGTCCTCTGTGACCGTAAACCTCGCCGCCGCGCTGGCTGCGAAGGGTCTATCTGTCGGTGTGCTCGACGCCGATGTCTATGGACACTCCATTCCACACATGATGGGCTCCGTGGACAAGCCGCACCAGGTCGACGACATGATTATGCCTCCGCAGGCACACGGCGTGTCACTGATTTCGATTGGACACTTCGTCGACGACAACGCACCGGTTGTCTGGCGTGGGCCAATGCTGCACCGCGCTATCCAGCAGTTCCTCGCGGACGTGTTCTGGGGCGACTTGGACGTCCTGCTTTTCGACCTGCCCCCGGGAACCGGCGACATCGCCATCTCCGTGGCGCAGCTCGTGCCGAACGCTGAGCTGCTGATTGTTACTACCCCGCAGATGGCTGCCGCCGAGGTCGCAGAGCGCGCCGGCACAATTTCGCTGCAGACCCGCCAGCGAATCGCCGGTGTCATTGAGAACATGAGCTGGATGGAAATGCCCGACGGCTCCAAGATGGAGGTCTTCGGCACAGGCGGCGGCGAGACTGTTGCCCGTCGTCTTACCCAGATCACCGGAGGTAAGGTCGAGCTGCTCGGCCAGGTGCCGCTGGACACCGAGCTCCGCGAGGGCGGCGACAAGGGCACCCCGATCGTCCTATCCAAGCCGGATTCGGGCGCGGGCGAGGCCCTGAACGCTATCGCCGACAAGCTGGTTGTTCGTCGCGAGTCGCTCGCAGGCAAGTCGCTAGGCTTGGGCGTGACACCGAAGTAGTCCTTCGCTTTACGACGATCACAGCGACGCCCCCTCCCCGGTCTTTTCAGTGCCAGGAAGGGGGCCTTTGCTCATTGTGGCTGCAGTGTCTGGGGGCGTATGTGGTTTGGGTGTTTTCGGTGGTGTAGGTGTTTTCGGTGGTCCGGGGTTTGCGGGCGGTGCTGGTGGTGTTTTCGGCGGTGCTGGTGGCGCATCCGCCGAAGCGGCTGCGTGCACTTACTGACTAGGTTTATGACAGTTTCATGGCGGTAGGTTCATGCGGTGAATGCATCACCACTTTCGACCAGGAGAAGTAGTGAAGC
>OJLW01000291.1_pt1 | contig 26898 bp, 23 predicted proteins | sample 1597021 | NCBI WGS metagenome assembly OJLW01 (sample SAMEA3904676, study PRJEB24821) | metagenome | biome: Builtin; feature: hospital; material: surface | place: USA | collected 2013-06-03
GGTGGCGACCGCAGGCGAAGAGCAGCACTTCAACGTGCACGTCCACGACGGGCACTACGCGCACTGCTGGATCCGCCTCGAGGACGGTTCCTCCCGCGATGCCTACCAGGACGAAAACTGGGCACCGCCGACCACCGCCGCCGACGGCACCGTGTGGGGCGAGGCAACCTTCCACGTCCCCGGCGACCTGCCCGAGGGCTGGCACGAGCTGCACTTGGAATCCGACAACCTGCACGAGGTCTGCACGCTGATCGTCGTCCCCGCGCGCCTGCAGTCCAACGAGGCCTGCGTGCAGCGCCCCAACTTTGGTGTGATGGCGCAGCTCTACTCGGTGCGCTCGACGCAGTCCTGGGGTATCGGCGACTTCGAGGACCTGGCGCGACTGGCCGAGACCGTCGCCGCCGAAGGCGCCGACTACCTGCTGATCAACCCGGTGCACGCCGCGCAGCCGGTGCCGCCGGTGGAGGACTCGCCGTACCTGCCGACCTCACGCCGCTTTGTCAACCCCATCTACATCTCGGTCGAGGCCGTGCCCGAGTACGCGAGCCTGGACGCGGACACCCGCGCCGAGATCGACGAGCTCGCCGCGCCGGTCAAAGCGCTGAACCGCACCGCCGATCCGCTCGAGCGCGACCGTATCTTCGACACCAAGCTCACCGTTCTGCGCGAACTGTTCTACCTCTCCCAGCAGGATGAGGGCCGCTCCCACGACTTCGAGCTCTACACGCTCGACGAGGGCGCGGGGCTGCGCGAGTTTGCGCAGTGGTGCGCCGCACGCGCCGAGGCCGTAGACCGCGGCCAGCACGCCGCAGCCGAGGCCCACGAAGAGACGGTGCTGTTCTACATGTGGCTGCAGTTCATCGCCGACGAACAGCGCCGCGTCGCCCAGGATCGCGCGCTTGCCGCCGGGATGCGCATCGGCATCATGACCGACCTGGCCGTGGGCATCCACCCGGACGGTGCTGACGCGCACACGCTCGCCGACGTGCTCGTGCCCGCCGCCTCCGTCGGCGCTCCGCCGGACCAGTACTCCCAGCAGGGCCAGGACTGGTCGCAGCCGCCGTGGAACCCGGAGGCGCTCGCGAACGCCGGCTACGCGCCGTGGCGCGACCTGCTGCGTACCGTACTGCGCCACTCTGGTGGCATCCGCGTCGACCACATCCTGGGCCTGTTCCGCCTGTTCTGGCTACCGCGCGAGGACACGCCGGCCGACGGGCTGTACATGAACTACGACCACCGCGCCATGCTGGGCATCCTGCTTTTGGAGGCGCAGCGCGCTGGCGCCGTCGTCGTCGGCGAGGATCTCGGCACCTTCGAGCCGTGGGTTCAGGACGTGCTGCGCGACACCGGCATCTTCGGCACCTCCGTGCTGTGGTTTGAGTCCATCCCGCCGGCCGGCGCGCCGCGGCCTGCGGACCAGTACCGCCACCTCGCGCTGTCTGCGGTCGGCACGCACGACCTGCCGCCGACGGCCGGCTACCTCGAGGGCGCGCACAACGAGCTGCGCGCCACACTGGGGCTGGTCAACCAGTCGCTAGACGAGCTCAACGCCAACGACGGTGTGTGGATCGGGCGCGTGCTCAACCAGGCCCGCGCCGAGGGCGCGTTCGCGGGCACCCCGTTCGCGGAGACGGACTTCAGCCAGTACGACTTAGGTGAGTTCGACGCTGCGGGCTCGCTCGACGACCTGCTGGTGGGGCTCACCCGCTTCATCGCCTCCACCCCGTCTGCGATGACGGTGACGAATCTGGTGGACATGGTCGGCGATCGTCGCATCCAGAATCAGCCCGGCACGAACTCGGAGCAGTACTCCAACTGGTGCATCCCGCTGACCGACGCGGCCGGTGCCCCCGTGCTTATCGACGATCTCGCCGACAACCCGCTGTTCCACCGCGTCGCCGAGGCCTCTCGCCGGCCGGACGCGGTCTAGACCAGGCTGCCGACCAGCGCAGCGATGACGACGAGCGCGAGCATGACGTAGAGCGCTTGCGTCACGCGCGACTGCGGGTACTTGCGCTGCGGTTTCGGCAGCTGCTGATCCTGCTTACGCAGTTCTTCCGGGTTGGCCATGGCGCTTAGTCTACTTCGCGCGTCGGCTCGGGCGGCAACTGACGTACGCGGGCCTGGTTGCGCTGGTACGCCAGCCAGTCTGTGACCCGCAGCATCGCCCACGCCGCAACCGACGCAAGCGGCAGCGCGACGGCAAGCACGATGGGCAGTTGCAGCCAGGGGCTTAAGGCGAACATGCGCTACACCGCCGTCCCCTCGAGCCCGCGCCGCACAAGCAGCGGGCGGGTGTCCTTGTCGCGGCCGCGGAAGGCGCGGTAGGCCTCGGTGTAGTCGCGGGAAGCGCCGCGCGAGAGGATCGCCTCGCGGAACTTCTCGCCGGTGTCGCGGTTAATCCCCTGCTCGCGGATGAGCTCGAAGCCGTCGGCGTCGAGCGCCTCGGCCCACAGGTAGGAGTAGTAGCCCGCCGAGTAGCCGCCGGCGAAGATGTGGTTGAACCAGGTCGAGCGGTAGCGCGGCGTGAGCCCAGGCACGTCAAGGTGGTAACGGCGCAAAACGTCGGCCTCGAAGGCGTCGATGTCCTGCGGCGGGGTGCCGTCGAGTGAGTGCCACTCCAGGTCGATCGCCGCGGCCGCGAGGTATTCCGCAGTGGCGAAGCCCTGGCCGAAGGCGCGCGAGGCACGCACGGCGTTCAACATGGCGGGCGGAAGTGGCGCGCCGGTATCGACGTGGCGGGCGTAGTTGCGCACGATCTCGGGCGCGAACGCGTAGTTCTCGTTGATCTGCGAGGGGAACTCGACCCAGTCGCGCGGGACGTTGGTGCCGGATAGCGACGGGTAGCGCACGTCCGAGAGCAGGCCGTGCAGGGCGTGGCCGAACTCGTGGAAGACGGTGGTGACCTCGTCGATGGTGAGCAGCTCGCTGTTCACGCTCATCACGTTGACCACCACCGGCTTGGTGTCGGCCAGGTGCGACTGGTCGACGAAGCTACTCATCCAGGCACCGCCGCGTTTGCTCTCGCGCGCGGCGTAGTCGGTAAGCAAAAGGCCGAGGCCCGTGCCGTCGTGGTCTTTGACCTCCCACACCTGCACGTCCTCGCGGTAGGCACGCAGGTCCTCGCGGCGGGTCACGGTGATGCCGTAGAGCAGGTTTGCAGCAAAGAAGACGCCGTCCTCGAGCACCTGCCACAGCGGGAAGTACTTGCGCAGCTCCGCCTCATCGACGTCGAACTCCTCGGCGCGGCGCTGCGCGGACCAGTACGGCCAGTCTGCGCCGTCGAGGCCGTCGAGGCCGTCCTCTCCGAGGTCAGCCCCGCGGGAGGCCGCGAGCTCGCCGTCGAGTTTGCGCTCGGCTGCCGCGTTCGCCGCCGCGGCCGGCGCGAGATCCGCGAGCAGCGCCCGCGCTGCGTCTGCGGTGCCCGCGGTTTCCTCGGCAATGACGTAGTCGGCGTGTGTGGCAAAGCCGAGCAGCTTCGCGCGCTCCTGGCGCAATGTGACAGCCTCGCGCACAAGTGGGGCGTTGGATTCGGCGCCGCGTGACAAGGAGGCGTCGAAAAGCGCGCGGCGGGCGGCGGGGTCGGTAAGGTCGGCCTGGAGCGACTGGGTCGAGGGCAGTTCGATGGGGATGAGGTAGCTGTCGCCGTCGGCAAACGCGGCGAGCTGGTCCTCGCTTGCCCCCGCGAGCTCCTCGCGGGTGAAGCGGACCGCGAGGCGCTTGGTGTCGGCGAGCAGGTTGCGGCCGAAGTGCTCAGAGAGCTCGGCGAGCCGCTCGTTGAGCTCGCGCAGCCGCGCTTGACCGGCGGCGTCGAGGTCCGCGCCGCGGCGGGTAAAGCGACGCAACAGCAGGTCGTAGAGGCGCTGCGACTCCTCGTCGGCGGGCACCTCGACGGCGCGCAGCCGGCGGTAGAGCTCGGCGTTTTGGTAGATCGCGTCCGTGTGGGCGGTAAGCCGCGGCACGATGCGATCGGCCACGGCGTCGAACTCGGCGGTGGCGTCGGTGCCCTGCAGGTTGAAAAACCAGGCAGCCACGCGATCCAGGTCAGCGCCTGCCAGTTCGAAGGCCTCGACGGTGTTTTCCCACGTGGGGGTTGCTTCCGCGCAGATTGCCGCGATTTCCGCCTCGTGGCGGGAAAGCGCAGTAGCAAACGCCGGCTCGACGTGGGCCAGTTCGATGGCGTCGAAATCGGGCAGTTGGTACGGCAGCGTCGATGGTGCAAGCAGTGGATTGGTCATGGCGGCCATCTTAGGCGTTTAAGATTGCGGCATGGCTACGCGCGAAACCCAAGTCACGTGTCCCGCTGGGGCGATCGTCGGCACCAGCGATGGCGAGGTCCGCACCTTCCGCTCCATCCCCTACGCACACCTCACCGTGCCCTTCAATCCGCCCGAGCCCGCGCCGACGGGCTTGCTTATCGACGCCACCGCCCCGGAACACGGTGCCAACCGTCTTTCCATCGCCACCCCCGAGGGCGCGCGCAGAAACGACGACCTGCCGGTGCTCGTCTACATCCACGGCGGGCGCTTCGAGGAAGGCAGCCACACCGATACCTACAGCAACGCCGAAGGCTTTGCCCGCGAGGGTTTCGTGCACGTGCGCGTGGGCTACCGGCTGAAGTTCCCCGGCATGCTGCCGTTTGCCGACGACGCGCCACACGAATACCGGGCGGTGCAGGACTGCGCCACGGCGCTCACGTGGATCCAGCGCAACATCGAGGCCTTTGGCGGGGATCCCACCAACGTGACGCTCGTCGGCCATAGCGCCGGCGCGGACATCACGCTCTGGCTTGCACGCCGCGACCACTTCACGGGCGAATTCCGGCGCGCGGTGGCAGCCTCCCCGGTCTTCCCGCGCCGCAGCTTCGAATCTCGCAGGTGGGCTGCGCGCGGCGCGCTCGGCACCCCACTTTTACGCGGCGAGCTCAACGCGTTGGCCGCGCGCAACCCGCAGCGCCTCGCGCGCGCCTACGGCCGCTTCCGCACCCAGTACATCACCGACATCGCGCTCGGCCCCTTCCCGTTTAACGCGGCCGCGCTTGCCGACGTCCCACTCGTAGTCACCTCCACACGCGATGAATTCATGCCCACCGGCAGGCCTTTCGACCGCGCTGGGATCGGCAAACCCGCAGCCAGGGTCATGGCGCGGCACATGGGTGTGGCGAAGGGCAAAGCACGCGGCTACCTCGAGCACGCGGCTGCGATGGATCCGCGTGCCGTCGGCGGCCGGCTCATCTCGGATGCGATGTGCAGGCGCTGGGTCGACGACATCGCCGAGGGCGCGCCCGGCGCGCTGTGGCAGGCCGAGCTCTACCCCACCGACACCCGGCCGGCGTACCACTCAAAGGAGCTCAGGCCAGCGTTCACGATCGGCTCAGGACTCAACGCGTGGCTTACCCACTTCGCGCGTACCGGCGAGGCCGGGTGGCGTCGATACACGGATGCCAAAACCGTCATGCGCGTGCGCCTCGACGGCACGGGCGCAGCGGAAGTCACTGACCCGCTCGGCTACCTGCGCGGCGTTTTCGGGCCGGTGAGTTAGAGCGCGTCGCGCAGGCGCTCGTCAGTAAGCTCCTCGACCAGCCACGGCGAGAACGCGAACGGCGTCGCCTCCGCGGCGCGGATGAGCTGCAGCGGTTCCACCCACGCCCAGGAGTCCACCTCGTCCGGGTTGGGGTCGAGTTCCACGCCCGGCGCCATCCGCGCGCTAAAGACCGGGCAGACCTCGTTTTCCACCACGCCGGAGGAATCCACCGCGCGGTAGCGGAAGTCGGGCAGCACCTCGGTGATCGCGTCGATCGCCGGCATGCCGAGCTCCTCGGCGGCGCGGCGGCGCACCGCGTCCACCGTCGCCTCGCCGGGAGCAGGATGGCCGCAGAAGGAATTGGTCCACACGCCGGGCCAGGTCAGCTTGCCCAGCGCGCGGCGCGTGAGCAGCAGGCGGCCGTCCGCGTCCAGCAGCCAGCAGGAAAACGCCAGGTGCAGCGGCGTGGAATCGGTGTGCACTTCGGCTTTGTCGGCGGCGCCGATGGGGGTCCCCGTGGCGTCGATAAGCACTACTTGCTCTCGCATTAGTTATTCAGATTCCCTTTAAACGTCACGTTACCAATGGTGAACTCGGCGTCCCACAGGTTGCCGGTGGACACGTCGAACGCGTACTTGGCATTCGTGGTCGCGCCGGGGCCGAGCGGCAGGTCCACGCCGATGATGTCCACGTCGGCGTTTTCCGCGCTCTTCGGATCGGCCGTCTGCATCGAGGCGCCGCCCGCGTTGTAGCGCAGCTGCGGGGTGAGCGTATCGGCCGGCATCGGCACGTCGCTCTCGTTGGTCACCGCGACCACCACGACCGTGCCGCCGTTGGGCTCGTAGCTTGTGCCCTGCCACTTGTAGGAGAGGTCCATCGCCGGGTCCTCGACGCGGTCGCCGTTGAGCTTGTCGGTGACGACCGGGTCGACCTCATCCGCCTTGAACTCCGGGGCGGGCGCGCCGGTCGGCGTGGTGATCTCAATCTCCTCTTCCTGGGCCTCCTCGCTCTCCTTGCCGCTGACGCAGCCGGACAGCGCGAAAACGGAGGTGGCGGCCAAAAATACGGCGATGAACTGCGAACGGTGTGACATACACGCCTCTTTTAACTCGTTGTAGCAGTGGACGTTTCGATTCTTCCCTACTGTACAGCGCGGGTACCCTAGCCAAACTATGCAGTCTTTGTTGCGTGTGCTCCGCAGCGCCTCTGCGCTGTGGCCGTACTACTTGGCCGTGGTCCTCATCTCCTCCGGCGTTGCGGCTCTGGGGCTGGTCTCGCCTTTCCTCATTCGGGAGGCCACCGACACCATCGTCGACTACGTCGGCTCCCCGGAAGGCCCCGCGCCCACCCGCACTGTGATCTGGCTGGCGCTGGCGCTCTTTGCCGCAGAATCCGCCGCAGCGCTGTTGCGCAACGTGTCCGGCTACCTGGGTGATGTGATGGTGGCGCGGATCCGGCAGATCCTGTCCACGCGCTACTTTGCCAAGCTGTTGTCGCTGCCGCAGCGCTACTTCGATACGCAGATCACCGGCACGATCATCGCGCGGCTGGACCGCTCGATCGCGAACGTCACGCAGTTCATCCAGTCCTTCGCCAACAATTTCCTGCCGATGCTGCTGCAAGTCGCGGCAATTCTCGCGATCACGGCCTACTATTACTGGCCGCTGACAATACTGCTCGCGCTGCTCTTCCCGCTCTACATGTGGCTGACCGCGCTGACCTCGAAGCGGTGGCAGCGCTACGAGCAGGCCAAGAACGCGAACGTGGACGAGGCGAACGGCCGTTTCGCCGAGGTAGTCGGCCAGGTCAAGGTGACCAAGTCTTTCGTCGCCGAGGTGCGTGAGCTAAATAAGTTCGGCCACCACTACCAGGAGACGGTCGCGCTGACACGCCCGCAGTCGCGCTGGTGGCACAGCATGGACACAGTGCGCGGGGTTGCCATGACCGCGATCTTTTTAGGCATTTACCTCATCCTGTTCCTGCGCACGCTGCACGGCCACTTCACAATCGGCGAGATGGTCATGCTCATCCAGATGGTCACCATGGCCCGCCAGCCGGCGCAGATGATGAGCTGGATCGTGGATGCCGCGCAGCGCGCCATCGCCGGCTCGCGCGACTACTTCAAGGTGATGGACGAAGAGCACGAGCCGACCGCTAACGCCCAGCTCGTCGCCGCCACCGAATCCACCGACGTGCCCGCGCTGCGCGACACCACACACCACCCCCTGCCCGTCAACGAGCCGGTCCTGGCCTTCGACGACGTCTCCTTTGCCTACACCCCCGGCGAGCCGGTCCTTTCTGGCCTCACCTTCTCGGCGCGCGAGGGCGAAAAGATCGCGCTCGTTGGCGAGTCCGGGGGCGGCAAGTCCACCATCGTCAATCTGCTCTTGGGGCTCTATCCGCTTGTCGACGGCACGCTCACCATCTGCGGCCGCAACCTCAAAGACTTAAGCGTAGAAGAGCTGCGGGCGTCCACCGGCGTCGTCTTCCAGGAGCCGGCCCTGTTTTCCGGCACCGTGCACGAGAACATCGCCTACGGCTTGCCGACCGCCACCCGCGAGGAGGTCATTGACGTGGCCAAGCGCGCCAGCGCCCACGACTTCATCATGCGTTTCAAGGACGGCTACGACACCGTCATCGGCGAGCGCGGCCTGCGGCTTTCCGGTGGGCAGCGCCAACGCGTGGCCGTGGCCCGCGCCATGCTGAAAGACGCGCCCATCTTGGTCCTCGACGAGGCGACCTCCGCGCTGGACACGAAGGCGGAGCGCGCCGTGCAGGCCGGCCTCGACGAGCTGATGAAGGACCGCACCACCATCATGATCGCCCACCGCCTGTCCACGATCGCGGATGTGGACACGATCATCACCTTGGATCACGGCCGCATCGACGAGATCGGCTCGCCCGCCGAGCTCGCGGTCTCGGGCGGTATTTATTCAGAGCTGCTCGCGCTGACCGCGTCCTCTTCGGCTGCGGACCGCGCACGCCTGAAGTCCTTCGGTTTCCAGCTTGATGGCGCAGACGACGAAGACGAGGACGACGCGCGGGTGTGAATGTAGCGCTGGGGTGGAAAGCGGGGCGTCGATAAGCTTGGGCCCTATGGATTTCCCTGAACTTTCAACGCTCCGCGCACGCGGAACCCGCAAATGGACCCAGTACGACGACGATGTGCTGCCGCTGTTCGTGGCGGAAAGCGACTTCACCACCGCCGAGCCGGTGCGCGCCGCCATCGCAGACGCGGTCGAGCGCGAAATGTTCGGCTACACGCCCGCCCCGCAAGCGCAGCAGCTGCCGGAACTGACCGCGGACTTTTACGACGCGCGCTACGGCTGGCGGCCCGACCCGGCGCGCATCTTCCCCATCCCGGACGTGGTGCGCGGCGTACTGTTAGCCATCCAGCACTTCACGCAAGGCCCGGTGATCGTGCCGGTGCCGGCCTACCACCCGTTCTTGGAGGTCGCCGAGACCGCCGGGCGCGAGCGCATCAACGTCGCCGCGGTGCCGGGGCTGGACGTAGATGAGCTGGAGGCGGCCTTTGCGCGCGGCGCGGGCTCGCTGATCTTAACCAACCCGTATAACCCCGGCGGCTGGACATTCGACGCCGAGCGCCTCGACGAGATCTGCGCGCTGGCCCGACGCCACGGCGCGCGCGTGATCGTGGACGAGATCCACGCCCCGCTCGTCTTCGACGGCGTCCACACGTGCGCGGCCGCGAACAACCCGGACGTGTGCATCACCATTACCGCGGCCTCCAAGGCCTGGAACGTGGCGGGGCTCAAGTGCGCGCAGCTGATCTTCTCCAACGATGAGGACGTGCGCACCTGGCAGAGTTTGAGCGGTGTGGCCAAAGACGGCACCGGCACGCTCGGCATTGTTGCGGCCGAGGCCTGCTACCGCGACGGGCGCGACTTCCTCGATGAGGAGGTCGCCCAGCTGCGCAACAACCGCGATTGGTTGGCTGAGGTGCTGCCGGAGAAGATCCCCGGCATCGAGGTCAACGTCCCGGAAGCGACGTACCTGATGTTTTTGGATTTCCGCAACACCAAGCTCACCACCGACAAGCCGGCCACGTGGCTGCGCACGCACGCGAAGGTGGCTATGAACGAGGGCCTAAGCTTCGGGCCCGGCGGCGAGCACAAGGCGCGGCTGAACTTCGCCACCAGCCCGGAGATCCTTGAGGAGGCCGTCGACCGCATAGCGGAGGCGATTCGCCTACTGTAGGAGGACATGGAGCAGACACCACAGGCCTCAGATTTCTTGCCCCCCGCGCCCCCGGAGCAGCCCTGGGAGCGGCCCGAGCCCGAGTGGTACAAGGACGCGGTGTTTTACGAAGTCCTCGTCCGCGCCTTCTACGATCCGGACGACACCGGCTCGGGCACGCTGAAAGGCCTGGAAGAAAAGCTCGACTACCTGCAATGGTTGGGCGTGGATTGCCTGTGGCTGCCGCCGTTTTATGATTCGCCGCTGCGCGACGGCGGCTACGACATCCGCGACTTCCGCAAAGTGCTGCCGGAGTTCGGCACGGTGGAGGACTTCATCTCTTTCATCGACTCCGCGCACAAGCGCGGCATCCGCATCATCACCGATTTCCCCATCAACCACACCTCGGACACGCACGCCTGGTTCCAGGCCTCCCGGCAGGACCCGGACGGCGCTTACGGCGACTACTACGTGTGGAGCGACGACGACGCGAAATACGACGGCACCCGCATCATCTTCATCGACACCGAGGAGTCCAACTGGACGTGGGACCCGGTGCGCAAGCAGTACTACTGGCACCGCTTCTTCTCGCATCAGCCGGATCTGAACTACGACAACCCGGCGGTGCAGGAAGAAATCCTGGACATCATCCGCTTCTGGCTGGACCTGGGCATGGACGGCATCCGCCTCGACGCCATCCCCTACCTCTTCGAGCGCGAGGGCACCAGCTCCGAGAACCTGCAAGAAACCCACGGCTTCATCAAGCGCGTGCGCACACTTTTCGACGAGGAGTACCCCGGCCGCTTCCTGCTCGCCGAAGCCAACCAGATGCCCGATGAGGTGGTGGCCTACTTCGGCGACGGCGGCCCCGACGGGGTCGGCGACGAGTGCCAGATGGCGTTCCACTTCCCCGTCATGCCGCGCATCTTCATGGGGATTCACCAGGAATCCGCCCAGCCGATCATCGACATCTTGCGCGAGACCCCGGCGATCCCCGCGACCGCCCAGTGGGGCATCTTCCTGCGCAACCACGACGAGCTCACCTTGGAGATGGTCTCGGAGGAAGAGCGCGACTACATGTACAAGCACTACGCCTACGACCCGCGCATGCGCGCCAATGTGGGCATCCGCCGCCGGCTCGCCCCGCTGCTCGGCGGCCACCGTGACCGCCTGGAGCTCGCCCACGCCCTGCTGTTGAGCCTGCCGGGTTCGCCGTTTTTGTACTACGGCGACGAGATCGGCATGGGCGACAACATTTGGCTGCCCGACCGCGACGGCGTGCGCACCCCGATGCAGTGGTCCAACGACCGCAACGGCGGTTTTTCCAAGGCGGAGCCGGAGCGCCTCTACCTGCCGCCGGTGCGCAACGACCAGTACGGCTTCCACATCATCAACGTGGAATCGCAAATGAACCGCGAGAACTCGCTGCTGCAGTGGGTGCGCAAGCAGGTGCACATCCGCAAGCAGTACAAGGCGTTCGGCCGCGGCTCCTACATTGAGGTCGAGCACGGCAACGAGCAGGTGCTGGCGTTCATCCGCGAGTACGACGCGGGCGCGGGAGGCGTCGAGCGCATCCTGTGCGTGCACAACATGAGCTCGCGCCCGCAGGCCGTGGAGATGCAGCTCGGCCACTACGCGGGCATTACCCCGCGCGAGCTGTCTGGCGGCCTCGAATTCCCGACCATCGGCGAGCTGCCGTGGCTGGTTACCCTGGCCCCGCACGGCTTCTTCTGGTTCGACATCTCTTAGGAGCACCATGTTTGATATTGCCTCGCAGCGCTTTTACGGCGCGAAGTCCGAACCCGTCGACGCCATTAAAGTCGTCGCCTCCCGCCCCGTCGAAGACGCCCAGTGGCAGCTTCTCGACGTCACACATGGCACCACGACCGACACCTACCAAGTGCTGCTCGGCGGCACCGACTTGGACACCGACGTGCTGCACACCGACGCCGGCGCTACCGCCTACCTCGCGGCGCTGCCGCAGCTAGGCGAGGTCCACGGCGAGCTGTATTGCGGCCCCGCCACCGCCTTGGGCGCGGAGCAATCCAACACCTCGCTCGTGGTCGGCGACACCATCGTGAAGGTCTTCCGTCGGCTGGAAGACGGCCTGAACCCGGACGTGGAGCTACTCAGCAGGATCGGTTCCTGCCCGAACGTGGCCGCGGTCAACGCGTACGTCACCCGCGGGGAGCAAACGCTGGCGATGCAGCAGGAGCTGATTTCTGGCGGTGTGGACGGCTTCGACCTGGCCACCGGCGGCGGGCTCGACGCTGAAGAGACGCGCGCGCTCGGCGAGGCGATGCGCACCGTCCACGACGCGCTGGCCGATGAGTTCGGCGTTGCGGACGTCGAGGCTGCAGGGATTGCACAGCGCCTGGCCGCCAACCTGGAGGACTACGTGCGCCGCGCGCCGGTGCTCGCGGACGTCGCGCCGCGCATCCGCGAGCTCTACGCGGCGCTCGACGCTCCCGGTTTGGCGCCGGTGCAGCGCGTCCACGGCGACCTGCACCTCGGCCAGACGCTGAAAACGCCCGAGCGGTGGTACCTCATCGACTTCGAGGGCGAGCCCGCGCGCCCGCTCGCGCAGCGCCGCCGCCCTGACCACCGGCTGCGCGACGTCGCCGGCATGGTCCGCTCGCTCGGCTACGCACGCGCGGTCGGCGGCTTCGACGCTGACTGGGAAGAGGCGCGCACCGCGGAGCTGCTCGCCGGCTACGGCACGGACGACGACGCGCTCCTTGCCGCCTACATCGTGGACAAAGCCGCCTACGAGGTGGTCTACGAGGCGAACAACCGGCCCGACTGGGTCGATATCCCACTGCGTGCGATCAGGCAGCTGGTCTAGAGCGGGGGTAGTCGTTCCGCGCGCGGGTACTGTGCGCGCGGACTGGGTGTGAGCTGGGGATTTGTGGGGGTGGGGAGCGTGGCGTCGAGAAGCGAAAGCCCGAAAGTTTCCCACTAGGCGGGAAACGTTTCCAAAAAATGGAATCTTCAGGGTACGCTTAAGCAACCTGATACTTACAAGGAGGTTTCAATGAGCTCCACAGCAACGCCCACCGCCAGCGGCGGGCACACCAAAACAATCGTCATCACGGCGCTCGCCCTGTTTTCCATGTTCTTCGGCGCGGGCAACCTGATTTTCCCGCCGATGCTCGCGGTGCAAGCCGGCGACAACTTCTGGCCCGCCATCCTGGGCTTTTTGGGCACCGGCGCGCTTTTGCCGGTCCTCGCCGTGATCGCGATTGCGCTGTCCGGCGCAAACGTCCGCGACCTTGCGCAGCGCGCCGGCTCCGTCTTCGGCGTGGTCTTCCCCGTGCTGGCATACCTCTCCATCGGTGCCTTCTACGCCCTGCCGCGTACCGGCGCAGTCTCGATGGAAACCGCGATTACCCCGCTGTTCGGCTGGGAGGGCCTGTTCGCCTCCGGTGCGTTTAACGTCGTCTTCTTCGGCGTGGCGCTCGCGCTGGCGTGGAACCCCACGCAGATTATGGAAACGCTGGGCAAGTTCCTCGTGCCCGCCCTGGTCATCCTGCTGATCATCATGATCACCGTGGCCGCCTTCCAGTGGACCGCCGAACCTTCCGCCCCCGCCGAAGCCTACGCCGACGGCCCGTTCACCGCGGGCCTGCTCGAGGGCTACCTGACAATGGACTCGATCGCGGCACTCGCGTTTTCCATCGTGGTGATCTCCACCCTGCAGTTCAAGGGCTTTAGCGAAGGCAAGCAGACCGTCCGCGGCACCATCTGGGCCGGTGTCGGCGCAGGCATCATGCTCGGCGCAATCTACCTCGGCCTGGGCACGATTGGCCGCGTCATCCCGAACCCTGGGCAGTACGACAACGGTGCCGCGCTGCTTGCCGACGCCTCCAACCTGACCATGGGCACCGCAGGCCAAGTCATCTTCGCCCTGATCGTGCTGCTCGCCTGCCTGACCACCGCCGTCGGCCTGATCACCGCGACCGCGGAGTACTTCTCTTCCCAGTTCCCGGGTTCCTACGCCACCTGGGCCATCATCTTCACCATCACCTCCGCACTGATTGCCACCCAGGGCCTCGAGTTCGTCATGTCGATTGCCGCACCGGTGATCGGCTTCCTCTACCCGCCGGCCATCGCGCTGATCTTCGTCACCCTGATCGAGCCCGCGTTTGCCAAGCGCACCCGCTTTACCTGGGCGTTCTTCCTGCCGATCTGGGTCGCCGTGATCTACTCCGCCATCGAGACCTTCATCGGCCTGGGCTGGGCTGCCGACGCCCTGTCCCCGCTAATCACCTGGCTGCCGCTGCAGGCCGACGGGCTGGGCTGGGTCGTTCCCGTCGCCGTAACCTTCGCCATCGGTATCGCCATCGACTGGACTAACCCCAAGACCCCGATGGCGATCGGCACCCACGAGACAATCGACGGAGAGGTCGTCACCGCGTAGTGTGGGGGCATGCATACCCCGCTGTCGCTCATTGATTTTTGTACCCGATACCCCAACGAAACCGTTAGCGAATCACTCCAACGTTCCGTGGAGTTTGCGCAGAAGGCGGAATCGTTGGGGTATTCGCGTATCTGGTACGCAGAGCACCACAACATGAGCTCCATCGTCTCCTCCTCCCCAGCCGTGCTCATCGCGCACATCGGTGCGAAGACGAATACGATTCGGCTCGGCTCCGGCGGCGTGATGCTACCCAACCACTCCCCCTACGTCGTCGCAGAGCAGTTCGGCATGCTTGAAGAGCTCTACCCCGGACGCATCGATCTCGGCCTGGGGCGTGCCCCCGGCACCGACCAGCAGACCCTCGGCCGCGCGCTGCGCCGCGACCCACGCGCCGCAGAGAACTTCCCGCAGGACGTATTGGAACTCCAAGCATGGCTGTCCAACGAGTCGCCGCTGCCCGGCGTCACCGCAATGCCTGGCTTTAACACCAACGTGCCGCTGATCATCCTCGGCTCGTCGATGTTCGGTGCCTCGCTCGCCGCCAAGCTCGGCATGCCCTACGCCTTCGCGTCGCACTTCGCCCCGCAGCACTTAGAGCAGGCCACCGCGTACTACCGCGAAAACTACGAGCCTTCCGAGCGCTACCCCGAGCCCTACTGCGTCGCAGCCGTCAACGTCACCGCCGCGGAAACGGAAGAGGACGCCGAGCGTCAAACTGCGCTGGTGCACCGCAATCGCGTACGCGCCATGTTGGGCAGGAGGGGCCAGGTGCTCAATGACGAACAACTTGACGCCGTGGTCGACTCCTTCCAGGGCCGCCAGATTATTGACATGCTCCGCTACACCGCCAAGGGCACCGGCGAGCAGGTCCGCGAATACCTCGAGTGGTTCCAAGGCCACGCCGGCGCCGACGAGCTGATGATCTCGCTACAAGCCCCCAGCCACGAGGAGGTCCTGGCTTCCATGGACATCCTGTCCGAGCACTGGGACGCCTAGGCGCGCCGGTGCACCCACTTCGGCCGCCGCAACAGCACGAGGAGATTGCGGCGTACCTGCGTGATGAGATCTTCGCCGGGCGCATCCCCGCCGGCGAGCCGTTGCCCTCGGAGGCGGACCTGTGTAAGCAGTTCAACTCCTCCCGCGGGCCGGTACGCCAAGCCCTGTCGACGCTGCGCGCCGAGGGGCTGATCTCCGCAGGGCGGGGGCGGCGCTCACTCGTGCTGTCGAACACGCGCACCGAGTCCTTCGAGGAAATCCTGTCGAACACGGCCTGGATCACCAACATGGGCAAAGCTCCCGGCCAGGTGCTCGAGTTTTTCGGCCGTGCCCCGCTGCCGGAACCCGCCGCGGATGCGCTGCGCGTCACCCGTGATACGCAGGCGGTACTCGTCCGCCGCACCCGCACCGCGGACGGGGCGCCGCTTCTGTGCGAGTCGCTCTACTTCCATCCCAGCCTCGAGGAGGAGCTTGCCACGCTCGACCCGGCGCGGGATTCCATTCACCGCCACCTGACGTCCTGCGGCATCAGCTGCAACAACTTGTCCCGCCGCCTCAACGTTCGCGCCGCTACCGCGGCGCAGGCCGAAGCGCTTCGCATCGCCGCAGGTACACCGGTCATTCAGGTGCAGATGACGGTGTTTGATCACGCGGGCCAGCCCGTGGAATTCGCGGTGCAGACCTACCGCACCGACACGCTGACCATCGGGCTGCACAACGTGCGGGGGCACGCGTCCCCCCTCTGGTTCGAAATCGATTCGTAACCCCAGCTAAGCGACAATTACACTGTGCATCCATGGCGAAATCCATGGACACTCGGCGGCGCATCGCGAGCACGGTGCTCGCCGCCTCCGGCGCGCTGTTCGGCGCGAGCGCGTGCGCGACCGATGACGGCGTACCCGCGCGCGACAGCGTGGTGGTGGCGACCCAGGCCGCGCCGGCGAGCCTGGACTTTACTTCCACTGGCGGCGCCGCGGTGCCGCAGGCGATGATGAGCAACGTCTACGAAACGCTCGTGCGCATCGACGAGACCGACACGCCGCAACCCTTCCTGGCAGACAGCTGGGAGGAGAGCGCCGACGGCACTACCTACACCTTCCACCTGCGCGAGGACGTCACGTTTTCCGACGGCACCCCGTTTACCGCCGGCACAGCCGCGTTTTCCATCGACTACGTCAAGAATCATTGGACGAACGGGCTGAAGAAGCAGATGGACGCGGTCGAAGAGGCGCACGCGCTCGATTCGCACACGCTGGTGGTTACGCTTGCGGCACCCGACCCGGATTGGCTGTGGTCCATGGGCACGCTCACCGGCGCCATGATGGCCCCGGCGAGCATCGACCGGCTTGCCACCGATCCGCTCGGCACCGGCCCCTACCGTGTGGCCAGCTTCCGTGTCGGCGAGTCCATCGCCTTTCACGCCCGCCCCGACTACTGGGGTGGGCCCGTGAAAAGCGATGCGGCGATCCGCTATTTCGACGACTCCACCGCCGCCGTGAACGCGTTGCGCACCGGCGACGCCGACGTCGTCTGGGCGATGCAGGCCCCGCAGCTCCTCGATGCGTTGCCGGAAGACATCACCGTCGACATTGGTACCACCAACGGCGAGGTCCTGTTCTCCATGAACAACAACCGCGCCCCCTTCGACGATCCCGACGTGCGCCGCGCCGCCGCCTACGCCATCGACCGCGGCGCGATCAACGCGGTCGTCTACAACGGACTGGCCACCGACACCGGCGGCGCGCCCGTCCCGCCGACCGACCCCTGGTACACCGGCGAGAACTTCTACCCCTTCGACCCCGACCGCGCACGCGCCCTGCTTGCCGGCCGCACTCCGGAAGTCACCATCACCGTGCCGAACCTCGCCTACGCGCAGACCGCCAGCGAGCTGATCTACTCCCAGCTTGCCGACGTCGGCTTCCGCGTCCGGCTTGAAACCGTCGAATTCCCCGCAGTCTGGCTCAACGACGTCCTCAACGGGCACGACTACCAGGCCTCGCTCGTCGCCCACGTGGAGCCGCGCGACTTGGGCATGCTCTTTGGCAACCCCGACTACTACTTGGGCTACGACTCCGCCGCCGTGCGCGCCGCGCTTGCCGACGGCGACCGCGAAGCCGCCGTCCGCACAATTATGGCGGATGCCGGCGCGCTCACCCTGGCGAATGCGCCCAACGTGGTGCTCTACGCACCCGGCGTGGGTGGGCTGAACCCGAACGTGGTCACCGACGCGCTCGAACTACGCAGGGTGGAGAAGTAGCCATGTCAACCACATTTGCCGCACGCGTCGGCCGCGCCCTTGCCCGGTTTGCGCTCCTGATCGCCGCCGCCAGCCTCATCATCTTCCTGCTGCTGCGCGCGGTGCCCGGCGACCCGGCGCGCGTCGCGCTCGGCGTTGCCGCCACCGAGGACGACGTGGCCGAGCTCGCCCGCCAGCTTGGCACCGACCGCCCGCTTGTCACCCAATACTTCAGCTGGGTCACCGGGATGCTCACCGGCGACTTCGGGATCTCCATGGCCAGCGGCACCCCGCTTGGGCCCCAACTCGCGGAGCGCGCGGGCGTTTCGCTTATGCTCACGCTCACCGCGATGGCCGTCTCCGTGTGCATCGCGGTCCCGCTGGGCGTGTACTTGGCGCGCCGCCGGGGCCACGCCGACGCCGCGATCGTCGACGGGCTGACCCAGGTCGGCATCGTCGTTCCCTCGTTTTTAGTCGGTATCCTTGCCGTCGCGCTGTTTTCGGTGCGGCTCGGTTGGCTGCCCGCCAACGGCTGGGGCACGCCCGCGCACGCAGTGCTGCCGGTGGTGGCGCTCACGTTGGTGCAGGCGTCGATCCTGACCCGCTACGTGCGCGCCGCGATTGCCGAGGAGTTGGAGAAAGACTATGTGCGTACGGCGAGGGCGAGCGGAGCGTCGATAAGCACTGCCCTTGCGCGCCACGCGCTGCGCAACGCCGCGCTGCCTGTGCTCACCGTGACCGGCGTGCAGCTTTCCGCGCTGATCGTGGGGGCGGTGGTCATCGAGCGGGTTTTTGCGATTCCCGGGCTCGGGAGCATGCTTCTCGACGCCGTCGGCAACCGCGACCTCACCCAAGTCCAATCCGTCATGATGTGCATCGTCGCGTTCACCCTCCTGGTGAACCTGGCGGTGGACGTCAGCTACGCCGCGATCGACCCGCGGACTCGGAGGCGCGCATGACACCCACGAACACCTCGCGCACGCTCGGCTGGGTGCTCATCGGCACCGCAGCTTTCGCCGCGCTGCTTTCACTTGTTTGGACCCCCTACGACCCGCTGCACGCCGACCCCGCCGCGCGCCTGGCGGGCCCGAGCTGGCAGCACTGGATGGGCACCGACGCGCTCGGGCGCGACATCGCCTCGCGCATCATGCACGGCGCACGCTTCACGCTGTCGGTCGCCTGCGCCGCGGTTGCTTGCTCCGCGCTCATCGGCGTCCCGCTCGGCGTGCTCGCGGGCATGCGGCGTGGCACCGGGCGCGCAGTGATGGCGGGCGCGGACCTGTTGCTCGCCTTCCCCGCGCTGCTGCTCGCGATCGTGTTCACGGCGGTGTTCGGCGCGTCGACGTGGGTGGTCATTGCCGCCGTCGGCATCGCCGGCATCCCCGGGTTCGTGCGCGTCGCGCGCGTCGGCACCATGCAGATCATGCACCAGGACTACATCCTTGCGGCGCGGATCAGCGGCGTGCCCGCCTGGCGGATCGCCACGCGCCACGTCCTGCCCAACATCGCCCCTATTATTACAGTGCAAATTTCGACTGCGCTCGCACTGGCCATCCTCGCCGAAGCTGGCCTGTCCTTCCTCGGCCTGGGCACGCCCGCTCCGTACGCATCCTGGGGGCGGATGCTGCAAGCCTCCCAGCCGTACCTGGCCACCTCCCCGCACCTGGCGCTGTGGCCTGGCTGCGCCATCGCACTGACTGTACTGGGCTTCAACCTGCTCGGAGATCGGAGGACACCGTGACCGCGCCCGTCATTACGGTAGATTCGTTGACCGTCCCCGGCATTCTCCACGACGTCTCCTTCACCGTCGCACGCGGCGAACGCGTCGGCATCATCGGCGAATCCGGCTCCGGCAAATCCGTCACCGCCTTAAGCATCATGGGGCTCGCCGACGGGCCCGGGCTGCCCGCTGCGCGCGGCTCGATCACCGTCGACGGCGTCCAGATGATTGGCACGCGCGACCGCGTGCGCCGCTCCGTGCGCGGTAGCCGCGTCGCCATGGTCTTCCAGGAGCCGATGACCGCGCTCGACCCGCTGACCAAGGTTGGCCGCCTCGTGCCGCGCGACTTGCTGCGCCAGGTGGGCGTCGACAGGCCAGACGCATACCCGCACCAGCTCTCCGGCGGACAGCGCCAACGCGTGCTCATCGCGCTCGCGCTGTCGCAAGACCCCGACGTGCTCATCTGCGACGAACCCACCACCGCCTTAGATGTGACCACGCAGGCGCAGATCCTCGACCTGCTCGACCGGCTAGTCACCGAGCGCGGCATGGGACTGCTGTTTATCTCCCACGACCTCGCCGTGGTCCGCCGCATGACCGACCGCACGCTCGTCTTCCACCAAGGCCGCATCGTCGACGGCGACAGCGAGTACGCCCGCCAGCTCGAGGCCGCCGCGCGCCCAGGCCCACCCGCGCCGGTGCCAACCGAGCATTCTGCGGCCGCGGCGGTCGAGCTCAGCGGCGTGTGCGTCGATCGCAGCGGCACGCGCGTGCTTTCCGACATCAACCTCACCGTCCACGAAGGCGAACGCCTCGCCATCGTCGGCGGCTCGGGTTCCGGCAAAACCACCCTGCTGCACGTCATCGCGGGACTTATCGCCCCGTCGGCGGGCGAAGTGCGCGCCGAGAAACAGCTGCAGATGGTGTTCCAGGACCCGTACTCCTCGCTCGACCCGCGGATGCGGGTGCGCGACTCCATCCGCGAAACCGGTGTTACCGCCGACGGCGCCGACGCGGTCCTCGACGCCGTCGGACTCGCCGGCGCCGGCGATCGCCTCCCCCGCGCGTTTTCTGGCGGGCAGCGCCAGCGCATCTCGATCGCGCGCGCCGCCGCCCCGCGCCCGCGCCTTTTGCTTGCCGACGAGCCCGTCTCCGCCCTCGACGCCACGATCCAGCACCAGGTGCTCGAGCTACTACGCGAGACCGTCGGCACGCATACGCTCATCTTTGTCACCCACGACCTGCAAGTCGCGCGCGAGCTGTGCCCGCGGCTGGCGGTGATGGAGCGCGGCCGCATCGTCGAACACGGCGCCACCGAGGCAATCTGGGCCAACCCGCAGCACGAATACACGCAGGCGCTGCTGGAGGCGATCATTCCGTACGATGAGTAGGCATGAGCCACTCATCTGCAGACATCGTCGTTGTCGGCTCCATTAACGCCGACCTCACCGTCACCGTGCCGCGCCACCCCAACCCCGGCGAAACCCTCCTCGGCAACGGCGGCGGGCTCACCGCAGGCGGGAAGGGCGCCAACCAGGCTTGCGCGGCGGCGAAGCTGGGTGCCAGCGTCGCGCTTGTCGGCGCGGTCGGCGACGACGCGAACGCGGGCCCCGCGACCTCCGTGCTGCGCGCCGCCGGCGTCGACTTAAGCAACGTCGAAGAGGTCGAGGAAGTCACCGGGCTTGCCGTCATCACCGTCGCTGCTGACGGGGAGAACACGGTGCTCGTCGTGCCCGGCGCGAACGCGCGTGTCGACGCCACCTTCGTCCGCGCCCACAGCACTCCCGTCGAGGCCGCGCAGCTCGTCCTCCTACAGGGCGAGATCCCGGCCGACGGCTTCGCCGAGGCGGTCGCGCTCGCGGCTGGCCGCGTCGTGGTCAACCTCGCCCCCGTCGTCGACGTCCCGCGCGAAGCCCTGCTGCAAGCTGATCCGCTGCTGGCCAACGAGCACGAGGCCGGGCTGATCCTCGCCCAGCTCGGTGCCGACGACACCGGCGAGCCGGAGACGCTCGCGCAGCGCCTGCTGGACGTGGGTTTCCCGTCCGTGGTGCTCACCCTCGGCGCGGCCGGCGCCCTGGTCGCCGACGCCGAAGGTCTGCGCCCCATCCCCACCCCGCGCGTGAACGCGGTCGACACCGTCGGCGCGGGCGACGCGTTCGCGGGCGCGCTGTGCCACCGGCTGGTCGAAGGCGACTCTTTGGACGAGGCCGCAGCCTTCGCCGCGCGCGTCGGCGCGTTCGCAGTGCAGCGCCCCGGCGCGCAGCCGTCTTATCCTTCGGCGGCGGACGAACTGCCTAGTTGTAAATCTGCGGAATAAGCGCCCAGCTGAGCACGTGTTCCTCGACGCGCTCGAAACCGCTGGTTAACAACTCAAACTCGGCGGACTCGGCCTCGCTGAGTTGCACTTCTTCGCGGGGAAACGGTCGTTGCATGCCCTGATCATAGCCCGCTTTCGCTACTGTGCGCCCGCCGCGCGCTCCAGCAGCTGCCCCAGCACCGCGGCGCCGTGTTTGCGCAGGCCGTCGTGCTGGTAGTGCGCCGTCTCCCATGCGTCGACGTCGAGTGTGCGCGCCGTTTCCAGCGAGAGTTCGCGCAGCACATAGATGTCGTCGGTGTAGACAGCGGCAACGCGCTTCCCGCCGGCGGCGTCGTGCGCGGCCACCCCGTCGACAATGCCTGCGTACTGGTTGGGCCAGTCGTCTTTCAGCGCGAGCGCGTGCGCGGCGTCCTTGAACGCCCGCAGCGCGGGGTCTTCATCGAATTGGAAGCCGAAGATGTGCTCGCCGGTGAGGTAAAACTCCTCATCGTCAGGCGTGGCGTCGGGGCCGAAACCGGCGATCGCGCGCGAGACCCGCTCGGCGGACCAATCGGTCGCGCCCGCCACCGTGCCGCCGTAGATGGATTCGTGGATCGCGGCGTAGAGCGGGTTAGCCGCGAAGCTGACGCGCTGGCCGACAGCGGCGAGAAAATCGGTGCGCAACCGACCGTTTGGGTGGAAGGGCGCTTCCAGCAGGTTCGCGAGCGAGGCGAAACCGCCTTCCTGCCCGAGTGCGATGCCGATGGTGCGGAAGCGGCGCGGGCTGAGCCGCTCGCCGGTGGGCAACGTCTCCTCGGTCGCGGCAAGGTGGCGGCAGACCTCGCGGATCATCCGCTCCGCCTCCGGGAAAGCCAAGTTGAACGCGCGGTGGCGGGTGCGCAGTTTGTCAAAGGTCGCCTCGTAGACCGCATCGGGGCCTTCGCTTATCGACGCCAACCCGCCCGTAAACAAGGCCCACCCCACCCGCTCCGGCGCGACAGCCAGGTAGTGCAGCAGGCAGAAACCGCCGAAGGATTGGCCCAACACGTCCCAACGGGTGATGCCGAGTTCTTCGCGGATCGCTTCGGCGTCCTTGATGATCTCGGGCGCGCGCAGCTGCGCCAGCGTGTCGGCGGTGATGAGCTCCGGGGTTGCGGCGTCGATGCGCGTCGAGCGGCCGGTGCCACGCTGGTCGAGCAGCACGACGCGGTAGCCGCGGCGCAGCGCCTCCTGTATCCACTCGAAGCGCTCGCGCGGCGCGGACGATCCCGGTCCGCCCTGGAGGAACAGGAGCGCTGGCGCGTCCGGCTGCCCCAGCACGCGCGCGAAGATTTTCCACTGGTTTCTGGTGATTTCGACGGTTGACTCCATATGCCCGATCGTAGACACTATCCGGGTGATCACCGCCTACCATCGTCTCGCTCGCCTTGACCGCACCCGCCCGTACCGCTGGTGGCGCCCGGCCGTCGAGCTTGCAGTTGCCGGTCTGCTCTTCGTCGTGCTGCAGGCGGTGTGGGTGGTGCCTTTCTTACTGATCAACGGCGCAGAACAACCGGGCGGCATCGCCGAGGGCAACCCCACCTCCATGCTCTTCGGCTACGGGGCGATCGCGCTGACGATCCCGGCCGCGTTTGTCGCCGCTTGGGCGTCGGGACGCGACGTGCGCGCACTCTGGTCGATCGAGCGCAGATTCCGGTGGCGCTTCTTCCTCCCCGCGCTCGCCGCGTTCGCCGCACCGAGTGTGCTCGCGCTCGCGGTAGGTGTGCTCGCATTCGGTGCCCCACCCGCACGCCTCGATGCGGTCTTTTTCTCCTGTGTTGCCATCACTGTGTTGTTGCTACCGCTGCAGTGCTTGGCCGAAGAACTCCTCTTCCGCGGCACTCTGGTGCAAAGCGTTGGCGCATGGGCGTCGTCCCCGTGGGTTGCGTATCTCGCGCCGGTGCCACTGTTCGTCTTCGGGCACACCGGCGGTGGTGGGCAGCTCGTCACCGTCTCTATCTTCGCGCTGTTGGCCGCGCTCCTCGTGCACCGCACCGGCGGGCTCGAGCTGGCACTGGCGCTGCACATTGTCAACAACGCGAACGTCTCCTACGCCAACTTCTCCGGCATCGCTGATCTGGATTCGCTGCGCGCGTTCCTCCCGGTCGCGGGTCTGCTCGGTGCTTTCGTGCTCGCTGTGCTCGCCAACGTCGTAGTGGGCACTAAGGTGGCCCCCATGCCCACGTACGACGCCCACCTGCGCCACCTACCCCACCCGACCGGAGACTTACTGTTCCAATCAGCCGCCAGTCCCGCCCACGGGGGTGTGCCCGTCGTTGCGCCCTGGTTCGCGCAAACCCTCGGTCCGCAGATGCACGGCTGGGCCAACCAGCTGCCCTGGGTGCGCACCGCGCAGGGCAGCGGCACCACCACGGCCCAGCTGACCAACGACCACCTGCGCCTGACCTACACCGTGCACACCGAACCCGAAATCTCGTTCGGCCTGCGCGTCGACAACCTCGACGACGTCCCGCGCCGCATTCAGCTTGCGCTGCACCCCTACTGGGCGGTCGACGCTGCCCACACCCGCGTCACGGGGCTTGAGGGCGCGCCCTACCTTGACAAGGTCGCCGGCGTCACGCGCACGCTCGAGGCCCCCATCGTTTTCGGCGAGGAAGTCGACCGCGTGGTGCATACTACCGCGCAGTGCTCGCTCAGCGACGCCCACCGCACCCTCACCTTCACCCCCCACGGCACCGACCACGTCGTAGTCTGGAACCCCGGCCCCGAAGTGTGCGCCCAGGACGAAAGCCTCGGCACCCACGACTGGGCGGGGTTCGTCTGCGTCGAACCGGCGCTGCTCGGCGACAACCGGGACGGCGTGGTGCTCGCGCCGGGTGAATCTGCGGAAATCGGTCTCGACGTACACGTCACCGCGCCGACGCAGCCATGACGCAGTTCCACAGCGCTGCCCCCGCCTCTGTGGCCGCGCGCGCTGGCGAGCTCGTATTACTCGTCATCTTCGCGACCATCTTTGGCGTGGCTGCCGCGTTCGGTCTCCAAGAGGCAGGAGCAGTTGAACCACGGTTCGAGCCGCTATGCATCCTCGCCGCGACCCTGCCCGCGGCCCCACTCGCGCGCGCATGCACCGGGACGCACCCCGCCACACTCATCTCCGCTGAAAAGCGCATCCGTTGGGGAATTGTCGGCCGCGCGCTCGCGGTGACGGTGTGCGTCTACGCCGTCGCGACCGTTGCCTCCCCTGAATCACCCATGCTCGGCTGGGGCGCGTTCGTCGCGCTCTGCGGCATCGTTGCGCTGCAGACTGCTGCAGAGGAACTCGTCTTCCGGGCTGCGCTGCCGCAAATCCTCGGCGGCCTGTGCGCGCCGCTCGCCTACGGCCTCCCGGCGCTGGGCTTTGTCGCCCTGCACACTGGCGGCGCGGGCACGCTTGCCGACGTCGCCGTCTTCGCCGCCTGCGCCGCCTGCCTCACCTGGCGCACCCGCGGTATCGAGGCCGCGTGGGTGTTGCACCTGGTAGGCAACGTGTGGGTGCTCGCGGCGTCGATAAGCGAAGGGCCCTGGGGCACGGTGGCGACGGTTGTGGCGACCGCCTTGATCGGGGTGTTTAGCCCTCGTCGGTAGACAGCGCCGCGACGAACGCCTCCTGCGGCACGGTGACCGAACCGATCGCCTTCATGCGCTTCTTACCCGCCTTCTGCTTCTCCAGCAGCTTGCGCTTACGCGAAATGTCACCGCCGTAGCACTTCGACAACACGTCCTTGCGCATCGCGCGGATGTTCTCGCGCGCAATAATCTTCGAGCCAATCGCTGCCTGCACCGGCACCTCGAACTGCTGACGCGGGATGAGCTCTTTCAGCTTCTTCGTCATCTTGTTGCCGTACCACTGCGCTGAATCCCGGTGCACAATCGCCGAGAACGCATCCACCGGATCGCCCTGCAGCAGAATATCCACCTTGACCAGGTTCGACTCCTGCCACCCAGCGTCCTCGTAGTTGAGCGAGGCATACCCCTTCGTGCGCGACTTGAGCATGTCGAAGAAGTCGAAGATGATCTCGCCGAGCGGAATGAGGTAGCGCAGCTCCACGCGGTCCTCGGACAGGTATTCCATGTTCTTCATCTGGCCGCGCTTGGACTGGCACAGCTCCATCGTCGAGCCGACAAATTCCTGCGGCACGATGATCGTCATGTTCACCACCGGCTCAAACACCTGCTGCAGCTTGCCACCCGGCCAGTCAGACGGGTTGTGCACCATGTGCTCGGTGCCGTCCTCGGCGATCACGCGGTAGGTCACCGACGGCGCGGTCGAAATCAAGTCCAGGTCAAACTCGCGCTCGAGGCGGTCGCGGGTGATCTCCATGTGCAAAAGGCCCAAGAAACCGCAGCGGAAACCAAAGCCAAGCGCCACCGACGTCTCCGGCTCCCACGTAAGCGACGCGTCGTTGAGCTGCAACTTCTCCAAGCTCTCGCGCAACGTCGGGAAGTCCTCCTGGCTCACCGGGAACAGGCCCGAGTACACCATGGGCTTGACCTCTTCGAAACCGTCCAGCGGCTCATCGGCGCCCTTCTGCGCCCACGTCACGGTATCGCCCACGCGGGTCTCGCGCACGTCTTTGACGCCGGTGATCAGGTAGCCGACCTCGCCCGGGCCCAGGCCCTTCGCCTTCTTCATCGTCGGCGAGACCACGCCGATCTCCAAGATCTCGTGCTGCACGCCGGTGTTCATCATCTGCACGCGCTGGTTCGGCTCCAACTTGCCGTCCATCATGCGGATGTACGTGACCACGCCACGGTAGGTGTCGTAGACCGAGTCAAAAATCAGCGCACGCGCCGGTGCGTCCGCACCGTGCTCCGACGTCGGCGCCGGAATCAGCTCGACGACCTTGTCCAGCAGCTCCGGCACACCCTCGCCTGTCTTGCCGGAAACGCGCAGCACCTCCTCGGGCTCGCAGCCGATGATGTGGGCGATTTCGTTCGCGTACTTCTCCGGATCGGCCGCCGGCAGGTCAATCTTGTTCAGCACCGGGACGATCTCGAGGTCGTTTTCCATGGCCATGTACAGATTGGCCAGGGTCTGTGCCTCGATCCCCTGCGCCGCGTCGACAAGCAAAACTGCCCCTTCGCAGGCGTCGAGCGAACGCGAGACCTCGTAGGAGAAGTCGACGTGACCCGGGGTGTCAATCATCTGCAGGACGATGTCCTGGCCGGCGAACTCACCCGTCTTCGGCGTCCACGGCAAGCGCACGTTCTGCGCCTTAATAGTGATGCCACGTTCACGCTCGATATCCATATTGTCCAGGTACTGGTCGCGCATCTCACGCGCGGCGACCACGTTGGACAGCTGCAAAATGCGATCCGCGAGCGTGGATTTACCGTGGTCAATATGAGCGATAATGCAGAAGTTTCGAATCCGCGAGGGATCAGTAAACGTCTGTTCCGCAAAATTCTTCGTCGTGGCAGCCATAGTTCCACCATCCTACCGGGGCCAACCCACCCCCAACCACTTGTCC
>OJLW01000292.1_pt1 | contig 26862 bp, 22 predicted proteins | sample 1597021 | NCBI WGS metagenome assembly OJLW01 (sample SAMEA3904676, study PRJEB24821) | metagenome | biome: Builtin; feature: hospital; material: surface | place: USA | collected 2013-06-03
GGTGTAGTTGAGCGAGGATCTCCGCCACACTACCCCCGCGAAGTTTCATTACATCGACACCTACGAGGCAATAGTCCACGTCGGCGTCGAGCTGCGCACGACGCGGTTTCAGCAACGCGTTGAGATAGGGGTAGACCAAAGGCAGGTCCGGGTGTGCCCGTGTGTAGGCGGTCTCCAGCCCGCGGGCGTAGCGCCCGGAGAACGCGCGGGTCGACACCGTCCTGCCGCCACGGCGCAGAAGGTCACGGTTGTGCTCACTCGTTCCGGCTTCTTCGGACAGCAAGAAGGCAGAGCCACAGTTGACTGCCTCTACCCCCGGCCACGCCAGGGCCTCGGCGACATCCTCCCGAGTTCGCAGCCCACCCGCGGCAATGAGCGGAAGGTCCGTGACCTGATGGACCGCCGCGACAAGTTCTTTAAGCGGGCGTTGGTCGGGTTCCGCACTCGGGTCCCACACTCCGCGGTGCCCGCCGGCCTCAGGCCCCTGCACGCACAACACATCGACGCCTCGCGCGGTGGCAGTCTGCGCCTCCTCGGGGGTGGTGACCGTGGTCCACGCCTCTGCCCCAGCGGCATGGATGCGCGCGACTTCTTCCTCGTTAAAGACGCCGAACATCGACCAGAGCACCGCTGCCCCACCCTCCAGCGCTGCGTCGAGCTTGTCCTGCCAGCCGAAGTTTAGGGGGACGTCGCCAAGCACGGCGTCCTCTTCCGCGGCGAGGGACCGTGCAGCTGCGAGCTCCGTTTCAGTCAGCGCGCGCTGCGGGTGAAAGATATTGACCCCGAATCGCGTGCCCGCACACGCAGCGATGGCCTCCCGCGCGGCGTCTACTGAAGAGCTCCCCAGGCCCAGCGCGCCAAAAGAACCGGCGGACTCAGCGGCGGCAACCAGTTCAGGCGTGGTGGGCCCACCGGCCATCGGGGCAGGTAGGACGGGACAGGTGATAGCCTCAAGAAGTTGACTCATGGTCCCCCAGCCTAAAGAAAATCCATCAAGGGAGTTGTTGTGTCCGCCATCCGTGACTTTTTCACCAGCCTCTTTGGCAGCGCTGAGGCTGCGCCGAAGAAGACGAAAAAGGCAGTCAGCCCTGGACTAAGTCCAGCCGATTTAAGCGCTAAGTGGCTCATCGTAGGCTTAGGCAATCCCGGCGCGAAATACGCCGCGACCCGTCACAATGTGGGGTACATGGCGGTGGATGATCTCCTCGCCGAAGCTGGCGACATGCTTGAACCCGTCACCGGGCACCAGCTCAGCGCCGCACAGCTCGAGCTCGGGGGCACGAAGGTCGTGGCGCTGCGCTCACACACGTACATGAATCTCTCCGGTGATCCCATCGCACCCTTGGCCGCGCAGCTGGGGGTTGCGGCAGAGAACATCATCGTCATCCACGACGAGCTCGACCTACCCGCCGGCAAGGTGCGCATTAAGAAGGGCGGCAACGAGAATGGCCATAACGGACTGAAGTCGCTGAGCGAGCGCTTGGGCACGCGCGATTATCTGCGCGTGCGTGTGGGCATCGGGCGCCCGTCCAAGGGTGGTTCCATTCCGGACTGGGTGCTCGCGCCTGTCGACGCCAGCGCTGCCCTCGATTCCACCATCGCCACCGCTGCTGAGGCCGCCCGCCTCATCGTGACAGAGGGGCTCAGTAAGGCCCAACAGGAAATCCATTCCCGGGCTAAATAAACCCCCGGCGCGACCACGCTCAACGTCCTACACTGTCCAAGTATGAGCCGCGCGAGCAAGAACCTGCCTTCTAATCATGACCCTCGAACAATTGTCATTACCGGTGCTTCGAGCGGGGTGGGCGCGGCCGCTGCCCGCATTCTTCACCAGCGCCGCCCGCAGGATTCGCTCGTGCTCGTGGGCCGGAATCCGGAAAAGACGCAGGCCGTAGCCGAAGAAAATGGTGCGGCCTTTCACGTGGCCAACTACGAGTCTTTGGGCCAGGTTCGCCGCCTCGCGGAAGAGCTGAGCCAGTACCCGCAGATCGATGCCTTGGGCAATAACGCCGGCGGCATGTTCGACGGCCCCTTCGCCACCGCCGATGGCTTCGAGCGCACGTGGCAGATCAACGTTGTGGCGCCTTTTCTTCTGACCTCTTTATTGCGCGATACCCTGCGGGCCAGCGACGCCACCGTGGTGCAGACCGCCTCGTTGGCCAACGTCCTGTATTCCGCTTTCGACCCCGGTGACCCAAACACCTTTGAAAAATTCACCGCGGAGCGCGCTTACGGCAACGCCAAGTTGGGCGATATTCTTCTGACCCGCTACCTCGACTCGCACGGTCTGACCTCCGTGGCCTTCCACCCGGGCGTGTTGAATACTGGCTTCGGGCAGAACTCAACGAGTAGGACGAGCAAGCTGTATTCGACCACTGCAGCAAAGCATTTCTTGGGCAAGGCGGACAAGGGCGGCGAGAACCTTGCTTATTTCCTCAGCGGCACTCCGGGCATCCATTTCAATTCCGGCGAGTATTACAACAACAAGCGCAAGCCAGGCCTGCAGAGGCCGATTGCGAAGAAGCTCTCCGTGGCGCGGCGCGTCTTCGATGATTTGGGCCGCCAGCTCAATGTGGAGTGGTAACAGCCAGCGGCTAAACTAGCCCGCATGAGTATTGCCTCCGAAGCTTCCCGCCGCCGCACATTCGCCGTCATCGCCCACCCGGATGCTGGTAAGTCCACGCTGACGGAGGCGCTGGCACTTCACGCGCACGTTATTAATGAAGCCGGCGCGGTGCACGGCAAGGGCAACCGCAAGTCCACGGTCTCTGACTGGATGGAGATGGAGAAGGAACGCGGCATTTCCGTGGCCTCCTCGGCCCTGCAGTTCGAGTACGCGCCCGAGGGTCACGAGGGCGAGCCCTACATGATCAACCTGGTGGACACCCCGGGCCACGCGGACTTTTCGGAGGATACCTACCGCGTGCTCACGGCGGTGGATGCTGCCGTCATGCTTATCGACGCCGCCAAGGGCCTCGAGCCCCAGACCCTCAAGCTGTTTCGCGTGTGTAAGGCCCGCGGCCTGCCTATCATCACGGTGATCAACAAGTGGGACCGCGTGGGCCGGGAGCCGCTGGAGCTTGTCGACGAAATCGTCAACGAAATCCAGCTGCAGCCCACCCCGCTGTACTGGCCGGTGGGTATTGCCGGCGACTTCCGCGGCTTGGCCCACATCAACGATGACGGCGAGGCCGACGAGTACGTGCACTTCCTGCGCACCGCCGGTGGTTCCACCATCGCCCCGGAGGAGCACTACGCGCCCGAGGATGCAGCCGCGAAGGAAGAGGACGCCTGGGAGACAGCCGTGGAGGAAGCAGAGCTGCTGGCAGCCGATGGCGCTCTGCACGACCAGGAGCTCTTCGAGCAGTGCGTGACGTCCCCGCTCATCTTCGCCTCCGCGATGCTGAACTTCGGCGTGCACCAAATCCTGGATACGCTGTGCGCCATCGCCCCGGCTCCGCGCTCGCGCGAGTCAGATCCTCAGGCCATCGAGACCGCTACCTCCGCCATCGACGAGGTACGTGAGGTCACCGATGACTTCGCGGGCGTCATCTTCAAGGTGCAGGCGGGCATGGACCGCAAGCACCGCGATAACTTGGCCTTTATGCGCGTGGTCTCCGGCGAGTTTGAGCGCGGCATGCAGGTCAACCACGCGCAGTCCGGCCGCAGCTTCTCCACTAAGTACGCGCTTACGGTCTTCGGCCGCACGCGTGACACCGTGGACACGGCGTACCCGGGTGACATTGTGGGCTTGGTCAATGCCGGTTCCTTGGCACCAGGTGACACGATTTACACGGGCAAGAAGGTGCAGTTCAAGCCCATGCCGCAGTTCGCGCCGGAGGCATTCCGCATCCTGCGCGCGAAGTCTTTGGGTGATTACAAAGCCTTCCGCAAGGGCTTGGACCAGCTGGCTGCGGAAGGCGTGGTCCAGATTCTGCGCAACGATACGCGTGGCGATGCCGCCCCGGTCATGGCTGCGGTGGGCCCCATGCAGTTCGAGGTCATGCAGGCTCGCATGGAGGTCGAGTACAACGTGGAGACCATCACCGAGCCCATCCCCTACTCGGTGGCCCGCCGTACCGACGCCGAATCCGCGCCCGAACTGGGCCGCCAGCGCGGCGTAGAGATCTTTACCCGCACCGACGGCGAGCTCATCGCGCTCTTTGGTGATAAGTGGAAGCTGGCCTTCATTGAGAAGGAGCACCCGGAGCTGACCATCGAAACACTTGTGGCGGATTAGTTTTCACGCCCTTGTCGGGTGACCCACCTCACGGTACGATTGGCCAGAAATCCGTACACCTTTAGGTAGGTCACCATGAGCTCTCCCCTCACCGGCATTTCAGTCCTTTTCCTCGGCGGCATCGGCCCCGGCCCCTTCGCTGCGATGATGCTTGCGGACATGGGTGCACAGGTCACCCGCGTGGTCCGCCCAGGTAATCCTCCCGCCGCGGTCCCGCACAGCATCCTCTACCGCGGGCAAGAGGTTCTAGAGGCGGACCTTAAGGACCCGGTGGACGTCGACAAGCTGCGCGAAACTTTGACCACAACGGACATCCTCATCGAAGGCTTCCGCCCCGGCGTGGCTGAGCGCTTAGGCCTAGGCCCTAAGGAGGCGCAGGCGATAAACCCGGCGCTGGTCTACGGACGCATCACCGGTTGGGGCCAATCCGGCCCGCTGGCCCACACCGCCGGTCACGACATCAACTACATCGCGGTCTCCGGTGCGCTGCATCCCATCGCTGGCAGCGACGGCACTCCCGTTCCACCGGTTAACTTTCTCGGGGACTTTGGCGGCGGCTCGATGTACCTGGTGACAGGCCTTCTCGCGGGCGTCCTGCAGGCGAAGAACACCGGCCGTGGTTGCGTGGTGGATGCCGCTATTGTCGACGGCGCGGCCAACCTCACCGCCATGCTGCATGCCTTCCGTGCCGAAGGCCAATGGCAGGAACGCGGGACCAACCTTCTAGACGGAGGTGCACCGTTTTATAGCGTCTACCGCACAGCTGATGAAAAGTGGATGGCCGCCGGCGCCATCGAACCGCAGTTTTATACGCTCATGGTGAAAGGCCTGGGGCTTGAACAGGAACTAAGCGGCTACGAACAAGATGACCGCGATGCCTGGCCGGCCATGAAGGAGATCATCGCGCAGCGCTTCGCGGAAAAGACACAAGCGGAATGGATCGATATCTTCCGCGGCAGCGACGCCTGCGTCACGGAGGTCGTCTCCCCCGAGGACGTTCTGGCGCACCCGCACCTTGCCGCGCGAGAAACCTATGTGGAAAGCGCGGGCCACACGGAGCCTAGCGCGGCCCCGCGCTTTCTCTAGCTCAGGCCGGGGATGAGCGCGTTGACGCCGAGCATCAACGCCAGCGTTGCCAGCGGAATGATGATGGTCACCACGGCAACATCCTTATAGGACAGTCGGTGCGTCATGCCGCAGACAATCAGCATGGTAAGCACCGCGCCGTTGTGCGGCATGGAGTCGAAAGATACCGAGGCCATCGCGGTCACGCGGTGCATCAACTCAAGACTGATGCCCTGTTCCGTCGCTAGCTGGGCGAGCTGGTCTCCCAAGGTCTGCATCGTGATGGATAGACCACCTGAGGAGGAACCTGTGATGCCGGAGATGACGGCGGTGGACACTGTGGAAACCACCAAGGCGTTATCGGAGATTCCCATCATGTTGCTTTTGACCACGCTAAAGACAGCCAGTGCGGCAATCACCGCGCCATAGCCAACCTCCGAGGCGGTGGTGAGGCACGGAAGGATTGCGTTCTTGGCGCCATCGGAGAATTCCTTAATGGACTCGGCGGCGCGCTTGGGGAACATCGCCACGATGACGAACACCGCGCAGGCCAAAGCGACCGTCGGTGACCAGATGCCCAACAGCGCATCGAGGTTGGTCTCGCCGTATTTCTCTTCGGCTAAGTAGGAGGTGTCCAGCACTTTCGACACCCCGTAGACCATGGCGAAGTTGACCGCGATGACAACGGCGATGGGCACCAGACCCAGCAAACCCTGCACCTGGACAGAAGGCTCGGTTTCAGCTCTGGCGTGAGTGGCCACCCGGCCACCGGAGTTGGTGTCGAAGGATTCACCACCGATTTCTACACTTGCTTCTTCCCCGCTGTCGCCGATTCCCTCGGGTGTTTCGATGACCTTCCCGTCGGCATCGAGCGGCTCAAACGTCTCACCTTTCGCGCGGAGGGTTCGCACGCGGTATTCGAGCCACGCGGTTCCCGCCGCCAGCATGAGGGCGGAAGAAATGAGGCCGAAGAGCGGCGCCGCGTAGACGTTGGTTCCGAAGTAACTGGTAGGGATGGCATTGTGAATCTGCGGCGAACCTGGGAGCCCGGCCAGCGCGAATGTGATGGTTCCCAAGGCAATCGCACCAGGCATGAGCCGTTTGGGGATCCCGGACTCCTTGAACAAAGCGGTCGCGATGGGCACGATGGTAAAAGCCACAACCCACGCGGACACACCGCCATAGGTAAGCAATGCGGTGGCGACGACCGTCGAGAACATCGCTCGCTTAGGCCCGAATAGCGCGGTAATCCCGCGCGCTAGGTAGCGGGCCAGCCCTGTGGATGTCATTAGGTACCCAAAAATTGCCCCGAAGAGGAAGAGCGGGAAATACTTGGTCACGAAGTTTCCGGCTGCCGGCATAAAGATCTGGGTATAGGTGGCCAGGATAGGCTCGCCGGAAAAGAGCACCGCGATCAGCGCCGCGAAGGGAGCGACGACCACCACGGAGTGCCCGCGATAGGCCATCACGACGAGGAAAATCAGGGAGAGAATCACCCCGATGAATGAGATAACCATTGTTTCTACCTCACAGTCTTGGTCATCTGAGGCAAGAGGACGAATCGCCCTTCCTGCGCATGCGGCGCCGGTACCATGTCCCCTATGGAAGAGAAAGCAGCCTCGACGCGGGAGAGGATTCTCGAGTGCTCACGCGAGCTTTTCAGTGAGCGGTCCTTCTCCCAGGTGTCGATGAAGGACATCGCCGAAAAAGCGGAAGTGTCCGTCGCGCTGATCGTGAAGCACTTCCACAACAAGGAAAGGCTTTTTGAGGCCACGGTGGATTTCACCGCTTCCTCGGCGGCGCTCTTTGCCGGCCCTTTCAGCGAGCTAGGCCGCACCGCGGTGGTGGAGACCCTCACCGCGCCGCATAACGCCCCATACTCCATGGCCCGTACGATTTCGGTCGCGAGCGGGGACTATCAGACGCTCGGAGCTATTGGTAAGAGAATTAAATCCGACTTGCTGGAGGTCTTGGCCTCCCGGATTCGTGAGGAATCCGGACGCCAAACACCTTCGCCAGAGCTGCGAGCCCAATCCGCGCTGGCCCTGCTCATGGGCTTGTCCTTCATGCGGCGCTTCGGTGATACCGAGTTCGCGGCCTTCTCAACCGAGGAACTCATCGAGTACTATGCCCCGCTGCTGCAGGGCATCCTCGACGGGGACCAAACACCCTAGTTTTCAGGCGTTTCTAATCTTAGGATTCGCCCTTGGAACGGACCTCGGAGATGATGGCGGAGAAATCAAGTCCGCCATGGCCTTCATCCACGAAGGAGGCGTACTGCTCCTCCGCAATCCGGCCCAGGACGGTGTCGGTCTTGGTGTCTTCCGCCGCGGCCATGGCCAGCTTGAGATCCTTAAGCATGAGGGCAGAGGCGAAGCCGGGTTTAAAGTCATTGTTGGCCGGCGAGCTCGGCACGATATCCGGGACGGGGGCGTTGACGGACAGCGACCACGAGTTTCCGGTGGCGTTGGAAACGACGTCGTAGAAGGCTTGGTGATCTAGGCCCAAGCGCTCGCCGAGGACGAGGGCTTCAGCCAACACAATTTGCTGGACCGCGAGGATCATGTTGTTGCATGCCTTGACTGCTTGGCCGTTGCCGATGTCACCGCAGTGGGTGACGGACTTGCCCATGATGTCGAGCAGCGGCTTGACCTTCCCAAAGTCTTCGGCTGTGCCGCCGACCATGAAGGCAAGCGTTCCCGCGGCGGCACCGGCGATGCCCCCGGAGACCGGTGCATCAAGGAAGGCGGAGCCTGCCTTGCTCACGGTGTCCGCGAGCTCGCGGGCTTCCGCGACCGCGATTGTGGAGACATCAACGTAGGTCTTCGCGTCCTCGTTTGCTGCGAGGACCGATTCGAGCACCTGCTTGACCAGCCCACCGTTGGGCAAGCTGGTAAACACTACCTCGGCGCCCTGCGCGGCTTCTTCCGCAGTTTCGATGATGGTGATCCCTTGCTCGGCGGCACGGTCCCGGGCTTCTTCCACGACGTCGAAGCCGCGAACCTCATGCCCAGCCTTCGCCAGGTTGGCGGCCATGGGGCCGCCCATATTTCCCAATCCGATGAAAGCGATAGTCGTCATTGTGTTCTCTCCTTACATGACCGGCATGGTGAACTGGGGACCTGCGGAGTCATCACTAGGCCAGCGCGAGGTGACGGTCTTAGTCTTGGTGTAGAAGCGGAAGGAATCCGGACCGTGCTGGTTGAGGTCGCCGAAACCAGAGGCCTTCCAGCCACCAAAGGTGTGGTAGGCAATCGGCACCGGAATCGGGACGTTGACGCCCACCATGCCGACCTGGACGTTCTTGCAGAAGTCGCGGGCCGCGCCACCGTTCTGGGTGAAGATGGCGACGCCGTTGCCGTACATATGGTCATTCGGGTAAGAAACGGCCTCTTCCAGAGTTTCGGCACGGACCATGACCAGCACGGGGCCGAAGATCTCCTCGCTGTAGATAGACATGTCTGCGGTGACGTTGTCGAAGAAGCTCGGACCGGAGTAGAAGCCATCAGCAAGGGAATCCTCGTTGAAGGTCTTGTCGGACATGTCCAAGTCGCGGCCGTCGGTAAGCAATGTTGCGCCTGCTTCCACGCCCTCGGCGATGAGTCGGTGGACACGGTCGCGCGCCTCCGCGGTGACCAATGGGCCATAGTCGGCCTCTGGGTCGAGGCAGTGGCCCACCTTGAGCTCCGGAATCTTTGCCAGGATGGCATCGCGCAGGCGGTCTGCCGTCTCCTGCCCCACCGGAACCACGACGGACAGTGCCATACAGCGCTCACCGGCGGAGCCGAAGGCAGCGCCCACGATGGCGTCGGCGGTGGCGTCGATGTCGGCGTCGGGAAGCACAATGGCGTGGTTCTTTGCGCCACCGAAGCACTGGGCGCGCTTGCCCGTGGCCGCGCAGCGCTCGTAGATGTACTGCGCAATCGGCGTGGAACCAACGAAGCCCACGGCCTTAATCGTCTCGGAATCGAGGATGGCATCGACGGCCTCCTTGCCGCCGTGCACAACGTTGAGAACACCGGCGGGGCCGCCGGCCTCAATGAAGAGCTCCGCCAGGCGAACCGGCACGGAGGGGTCGCGCTCGGAGGGCTTGAGCACGAAGGCATTGCCCGCCGCCAGGGCCGGGCCGGCCTTCCACAACGGAATCATGGCCGGAAAATTGAATGGAGTGATTCCCGCTACCACGCCGAGCGGCTGGCGCAGCGAGTAGGTATCGATGCCGGTGCCGACCTCCGAGGAGTACTCGCCCTTGAGCTGGTGCGGCGCACCGAGGGCAAACTCCAGAACGTCGACGCCGCGCAGCACATCGCCCTTGGCATCCGGGAAAGTCTTGCCGTGTTCGAGGGAGAGCTGGGTGGCCAGCTCATCCATGTTGGCATGGATGAGGCGGATCCACTCCATGATGATGCGGATGCGCTTCTGCGGGTTCAGCGCCGCCCAACCCGGCTGGGCCTTAGCGGATTCCGCAATGACGCTGTCCACGTCGGCCTTGTTCGCCAAGGCCACCGCGGCCTGCTCCTTGCCGGTCGAAGGATTCAGCACAGGCTGGGTATTGCCCGATGTCCCTTCAAACGTTTCTCCGTTGACGTAGTGATACACAGTGCGCATGGCGCGTCTCCTTCCTGGAACCTCCGGCTCCCTGTATGGCTTGGGTCACACACTAACGTTGGACAACAACCTCCCGCCATAGAAATTGAGATACAGAACACGATTCACCCCCTGCAGTGATTTGCCATACACGTAATGTCCAGCGCTTTTGTGAATACCCTCCCCAAGGCCCTGTGGGGTGAATGCCGTTCACCTGTCCTGAGCTCAACGTAGCGTTGGCTAAGGTGATGGCATGGACCACATGGAGCAGCCCACGGCTACCGCGCACACCGGCCCCGAGCCGCAGAATTGGGAAGCCGATGTCATCCTCAACGACGGCGACATCGCCACGCTGCGCCCTATCACACCCGCCGACCGCGACGCCATCCGCGCCTTCTACGACCGCGTCTCGGATCAATCAAAGTACTTGCGCTTCTTCGGCACGCACCCCGCGCTAACCGACGATGACCTAGACCGCTGGCTCCACACGGATGGCTATGACAAAGTCACCCTCGTCATGGTGGAACGCGGCAACATCGTGGCCGTTGCCGGATACTCCATTGTCGAGCAGTTCCTACCCTCGCGGGTGGGCGATGTCTCCTTCCTTGTCCAAGATTCCCACCACGGAAAAGGCGTGGCTAATATCCTGCTCGAGCACCTCGCAGAAATTGGACGCGAAGGAAAAGTGGAGCGCTTCTTCGCGGAGATGCTGACGCAGAACCGCAGGATGGTGCAGGTTTTCGTACGCGCAGGGTATTCCGCGAAGCCGGAACTCGAGGACGGTTTCATCCGGGTGGATTTCCGAATAGCGCCGAATGAGAACTCCCGCGATGTCATGGAGCGCCGCGAGCTGCGTGCAGAAGCGAACTCGATCCACCGTTTGCTCAACCCACGCTCCGTGGCGGTAGTCGGAACGCTGTCCAGCAAGCAGCTAGCTAGCGCCAACTTCGCCGGTACATTACGCCACCTTCACGGCGTGGAGGAGCTCAACACCCTCGATGAGCCGGTGGATCTCGTCGTCATCGAGTTCCAAGGCCACGGCGGCGCGGAAGCTATGCAGGCTGCTGCCGCTGCCGGTGCCAAAGGAGTAGTCCTCATCTCCCGCAGCCAAAATCCCAACCTCTCCCCCGACCAGGCTCGCGACATCGTGCTCGCGGCTAGGGACTACGGCCTGCGAGCCCTTGGCCCAGCTGCGCTAGGCCTTATCAACACAGACGCGGCAGTGAGGCTCAACGCCAGCCCGGCTCCCATGCCGCGTGCGGGACAGGTGGGCCTGTTTACTCAGTCTGCGGGTGTGGCGACGCTAGCTCTGTCCCATGCACTGCAGCTCGGATGCGGCCTAAGCAATTTCATTGCCGCAGGTTCCTTCGCTGACGTCACAGGCAATGACGTCATGCAATTCTGGAGCCAAGATGAGAACACCCGAATTTGTTTGCTCTCCCTCGACTCGATTGGTAACCCGCGCAAATTCTTCCGGGTTCTGCGCCGCCTAGCGCTGGACAAGCACGTCGTCGTTTTCTTGCCCTCCCGGGCTCTGAAGTCGGCCCGCCACTACGCGGTGGAGGGACTATCGGCGGCGAGCCCGGCTGCGCTCGACGAGATCATTCGCTGCACCGGGGCAATGGTGGTCACCCGCCGCGATGCCATGCTCGACATCGCCCAGCTCCTCGCGCGCCAACCCGTTCCGCAGGGCCGTCGCATCGCAGTGATGTCGAATTCCTCCGGCCTCACCGCGCAGATGGAACAGGCAGCCTGGCGCTTCGGACTGCGCCCGCACGCCACCACCGTCGTCGATGACCCCGCCCCCGCCATCACGGAACAGGCCCGGCGCGCCCTAGAAGATCCGGGTATCGACGCGGTGCTGTGCGCCGTCGTGGAAGTTGGTGAGTTCATCCTCAAGGAGGCCTACGTAAATCTGTCCCAGTTGGCGGCAACGACGACGGATACCCCACTCATCGCCAGCTTCGTGGGTTTTGATATCCCCGATTTCCGCACCGCCGAGGGCCCAGAGGCACCCGGCCAACTTCCCGTGTTTGGCACCTACGCCGACGCCATTGAGGCTCTGGCCACCATCATCGATAATGAACGCCGCCGCGCCCTAGCACGCCCCAATCCTTCCGATGAGTTCGCCAACAGCACGGGCCTTGCAGAAGCGCGCGGTGTGGTCGCGGAGGTTCTGACTGATTCCCCCACGGGACGCTGGGCCACCGACGAGGAGTGCGCGCGAATTCTCAAGGCTTATGGCATAGAAATCGTCCCTTGGGCCCCGGTGCGCACCCTCGACGAAGCCATCGCGGCCGGCCGCGATTATGGCTGGGATGTCGCCCTCAAGTGCAGCTCGCAAATGGTGCGAGGCCGCTCGGAGCTGCCCACCGTCGTGCGAAGCATCCATGACGAAGATTCCATGGTGCGCGCGTGGACCACCATCACCCAGCTCACGCGAGATCTCCACTTGGGCGAGGATCCGGCCATTCTCATCCCAGTTGTTCAACGCATGGTCACAGCTGGCGCATCTCTCACTGTGCGTGCCATCGAAGATCCTGTTGTTGGGCCTATGATATCCGCCGGTTTCTCCGGTCTACCCTCGGATCTTTTGGGAGACGTCGAGTGGCGCGTGCCCCCGCTTCGTCGCACCGATGCACTCGACATGCTCAGCTGCCTCAAGGCGTCTCCCCTTCTTGCTGGTTACCGCGGCACCAAAACTGCCAAACTACACCGTGTCGAAGAGGTCATGATGCAGCTGGCACAGCTCAAGGACGACATCGCTGCACTCGTCGATATTGAGCTTTCCCCCGTCATCGCCGGGGTATCGCACACTGTTGTGGTGGGGGCTCGAATGCGCATCGCACCGCTCGGTGATGTCCGCGATCCTCTCGCGAGGTCCTTGTCATGAACCAGACGAAGCCTCTTCTTTTTGCCTCCGAGGAGATGCACCGCTATTCGCTGGGCCCTGGGCATCCGATGGGGCCGGACCGAGTCGCCGCAGCACTGTCACTGGCGAAACACTTTGGTGTGCTGGAAGAATTCGACATCGAATGTCCCGCCCCGTTGAATACCTCCCACTTGGAGCTCGTTCACAGTCCTGATTACATCGCCGCCACCCGCGCCGAGGTACCTTCCACTCACTTTGGCTTGGGCACTGAAGACAACCCAATTAGCCACGGCTTATCGACGATCGCCGCGCGCATCGCCGGCGGCACCCTAGCGGCCGCGCGCGCTGTGTGGGAGGGCCGTGCGCAGCGCGCCGTTAACCTTTCCGGCGGATTGCACCACGCCTTCGCCGACTCCATGTCAGGGTTTTGCATGTACAACGATGCTGCGATTGCCATCCGTTGGCTTAAGGCAAATGGCGCCCAACGCGTGCTGTACTTGGACTTGGATGCCCACCACGGTGACGGCGTCGAAAAGATTTTTTGGAATGACCCCAATGTGCTCACCATCTCGGTACACGAATCGGGACTCTATCTCTTCCCCGGGACTGGCTATGCACACGAGATTGGTGGTCAAGGCGCGGAAGGGACCGCGGTTAACGTGGCCCTGCCCCGCGGGGTGAGTGACGAGGCGTGGCTGCAGGTCATCCACGCGGTCGTCCCGCCGCTCCTCAAGAAATTCCGCCCCGACTTCATCATTTCCCAACACGGTGCGGACCCGCACCGTTCCGATCCCCTCGCGGATCTGGAACTCACCATCGACGCGATGGCGCGGGCTTATCGCTCAGTGGCGGTGTGGGCGCAACAGTTTGCGGATGGGCGATGGGTCGCGCTTGGCGGCGGCGGATATCACGTCGACGCCGTTGCCCGCGCGTGGACCCAGGTGCTGGCCGCAGTCGCCGACGTTGAGCTCTCAGCTTCGGAACGGATGCCGAACGGCTGGGAGGGCTCATCTACCTTGGGTGATGAAGGTGCGTGCGCCGCCATTGGCGGCTTCGATCCCACCAAGGTCATGGCTGAAAAGCCGCACGCAGCGCTGGTGCAGACTACGCGCGCAGTCTTTCCCTATTGGGGCCTGCCGGCTTATGGCTAGGCCCCGTATCGGAGGGGCGTCGACAATACGCGCGTGATGGGTGTCTTAGGGCTGATTCTTGTGATGAGGCCCTTAGCGTGGCGGCATACGCAGCGCACCATCCAAGCGAATCGTTTCGCCATTGATATAGGGGTTCTCGGTAATGGACACAGCTAGGGCGGCGAATTCCTCCGGCTTTGCCAGCCTTGCGGGGAAAGGCACGGTGGCCTCGAGCTGTTCGCGGAACTCCGGAGTGATCTGTTCCATCATCGGGGTAGCTACGACGCCCGGCGCGATGGCATTGACGCGGATACCCAACGAGGCGAGATCCCGTGCTCCGGTAATCGACAGGGCAGCCACCGCGCCCTTCGACGCCGCGTAGGCCGCCTGGCCAACCTGACCTTCAAAGGCCGCGACGGAAGCGGTGTTGATGATGACTCCGCGCTGGCCGTCTTCGTCGAGTGGTTCTGCCTGGGCCATCGCCTCGGCGGCTGCGGTCATGACGTGGAAGGTCCCCATGAGGTTAACGTTGATCGTCTTAGAAAACAGCTCCGGGTCGTGGGGGCCTTTTCGCCCGAAGATGCGTGCTGAAGGGCAGATACCTGCGCAATTCACCGCCACGCGCAAAGGCTTTTGCTCGGATGCGGCGAGAACCGCTTCGCGTACTGCGGCTGCATCGGTGACGTCGACCGCTGTGTAGTTGATTCCGTTGTGTTTCTCCTCCGGGACGGACAGATCGAGCACGGTGACCGTGGCTCCGTGCTCCGCGAGTGCTGCGGCCGTTGCGGCCCCGAGGCCGGATGCACCGCCGGTAACAACGGCGGATGCTTCGTGCAGGTTCATGATGTTTTCTCCTTTAGTCACCGTGATAGACAGGGCTGTTTAAACGAAAGCGGAAACGCCGGTGACAGCGCGGCCGACGATGAGCGAGTTGATGTCGTAGGTTCCCTCGTAGGTGAAGAGAATCTCGGCATCATCCATCATCTTCGACAAGTCGTATTCGGTCAGGATGCCGTTTCCTCCGCCGATGTTGCGGCCCGCTGCGGCGGATTCGCGCGCCAGGCGGGTGGTGGTTGCCTTTGCCAAGGCGGCAAAGGGCATTTCCAGCTTTCCTTGTTCTTGAACCTCTGCCAGCTGCGCCATCATGGCGAGTGACGCGGTGGCGTTGCCGAGGATGCGGGAAAGCTGCTCCTGGACCAACTGGAATTTGGCGATTGGCCTGCCAAACTGCTGGCGCTTGACCGCGTACTCGCGGGCCTTGTCGAAGATGCCTAGTTGCAAGCCGGCTCCCTGCCAGCCCACCCAGGCGCGCGAATAACACAGGAAGTCATTGACGTTGGCAAAGGATTCCGCACCCGGAATCAGGTTCTCGTGTGGGATGAGGACGTTGTCGAACTTAAGGTCCGCATTCTGCATGATGCGCAGGCCCATCTTGCGCGAAATCTTCTTGCGCGTCACGCCCTCGCGGTCGAGTTCAACGATAAAGGCCTTAATCTCGTTGTCTGCTTTATCCCGGGCGAAGGTGATGGCAAAGTCGGCGAAGGTACCGGCCCCAATCCAACGTTTCGCGCCGTTGATGAGCCAGCCTTCAGCGGTGCGCTCTGCTGTGGTGGCAAGGCCGCCGGCGATATCGGAGCCATGCTCCGGTTCGGTCAATGCAAAGCAACCCACCTTGGAGAATTGACGCAAACCTGCTAGCCAGGTGCCCTTTTGCTCTGGCGAGCCCAGTTTGTCGATGAGTCCGAGGACCAGCTCGTTGTGAATGCCCACCAGGGCAGACAAGGACACGTCCGCGCGGGTTACTTCCGCGTACACCAGCCCGCGGTAAAGGCGCGAGGTATCCGTGAGTTCAATTTCGCCCAAGCCCATCTCCGCCATGCGGGGAAGAAGATCGAATGGCAGCTCCTCACGGTCCCAGTATTCGCCTACGACAGGGCGAATCTCCGTCTGCAAGAACTCGTGGATCTCTGCTAAACGCGCCTGTTCCTCTGGGACGAGACGATCTGCCACCGCGAAAATATCAGCGTGGGGGTACTTAATGCTCTCCAAATGTTTCCCGCTGGGGTGTTGCGAACTAAGAATCGGCGGCATAGCTTTCTACCTTTCTAGCTGGGTTTTAAGGTCGATGTATGGGCTTTCTCCAGGCCACATACAAGCTCTTGGACTCAGGCATCAATGGGCTCTTCACATTGAATGAGTACGAATATACATCTTTCCGTACTCTTACGCGCCGTGTTCTATGATCATTGTGCGCAACAGACTGGGGAGAACGCACACAAATACCCCACATAGCCAGGACCACCGAGAGGCAGAAAGACTCATGACCCAACCACTCACGCCACGACAACGCGAGCTGTTCAATGCCCTCTTGCAGGACTTTCTAGCCGAGGGCTTCGAATCCTTTACCATCGACGGCGCAACGAAGCGCTACCAATGCTCAAAATCGACCATGTACGCATTAGGCCCATCCAGAGACGCGATCATTCGCCGCGTACTGGTTAGCTTCTTCAAAGAAATCACCCGTCGCACCGCAGTCACCACAGCGCCCACATACGCCCAAGCTCTTGAGAAATACTTCTCCTCGATGACCATTGCCCTGGAACCCGCGAGCCCTGAGTTCATGCGCGACCTCGCCTCTGAACCCGCCGCTCAGGAGGTGTATAGCTTCAACACTAAGAGAGCCACTGAGACCATCCACAAGTTACTTAGTCAAGGCGTCGAAGCTGGGGAATTCACCGCCGAGTACACCGACTTTGTCTCCCGCCTTATCCAGCGCTCAATGAGTGATATTCAGCAGGGCTTTTACTCAGACACCCTAGCCCCAGCAGAGGCTTATCACACCCTTGGCCAGCTCATTCTCCACGGAATTTCGCTACGCTAACCTGCATCTTTCAAAGGTAGTTCGGAAAATCTCTAGCCATTACTTCGAACTCGAAGTAAAGTAGGCTGCGACCCACGTCACAGAGACGAACGGTTTGGGACACGGGCCATAGCCATTGCGCCGTCCTTCCCCATTTGAGCACGAGCTAGAGGAGAACCAATGACCACGGTGACCGAACAATTCCAAGCAGCCCGCGACCTGCTGGTTTCTTATCAGACTGATTATGAAGCAGCCCGCAGCAACTTCGAGTGGCCGCGCTTCGAGCACTTCAACTTCGCACTTGATTGGTTCGATCACCTCGCCACTGCGGAGGATTCAAAGAACCGCGAGGCTCTCGTCATCTGTGAGACAGATGGCAGCAGCACCCGCCGTACCTTTGCTGAGATGTCAGCCCGCTCGGCACAATTGGCTAACTGGCTGGAGGCCCAGGGGGTCCAGCGCGGCGATCGCGTCATGCTCATGCTCAACAATCAAGTAGAGCTGTGGGAGTGCATGCTGGCCTGCATCAAGGCAGGCTTCGTTCTTAACCCGGCGACCGCAATGCTCGGCGCGGCCGATCTGCAGGACCGCACCGACCGAGCCAATATTTCCTGGGTCGTGGCCAATGCCGAGGACGCCGCTAAATTCCAAGACGTCAGCGGTGACTTCACTCTGATCCAGGTCGGTGATGAACCAGATGCACAGACAACGCACCCCACCCTGCGCTATTCGGATTCTTTTACTGGCTCGGAAGAGTACACGCCGAAGCAGGAAACCAAGGCTGATGAGACCCTCCTACTGTATTTCACTTCCGGCACTACGTCGAAGGCGAAACTCGTCGAACACACTCACACGTCCTATCCAGTGGGTCACCTGACCACGATGTACTGGATTGGCTTGGCGCCTGGCGACGTCCACCTCAACGTCGCCGCCCCCGGCTGGGCCAAGCACGCATGGTCAAACTTCTTCGCGCCGTGGATCGCCGGGGCCACCATCTTCCTATACAACTATGCGCGCTTCGACGCCGCTGCGCTCATGGACAAGATGGAAGAAGAAGGCGTCACCAGCTTCTGCGCGCCGCCAACGGTCTGGCGCATGCTTGTCCAAGCAGACCTGGGCCGTATGAAGACCCCACCGAAGAAGCTGGTTGCGGCTGGCGAACCGCTCAACCCTGAGCTCATCAGCACCATCAGCAAGGCTTGGAACACAAACGTTCGCGATGGCTTCGGACAGACGGAGACGACACTGCAGATTGCCAATACCCCAGAGCAAAAAGTGAAGCCAGGTTCAATGGGGCGCCCACTGCCAGGCTGGGAAGTCGTGCTCAAGGATCCCGCTACTGACGAGATTGGGGATACCGGAGAAATCTGCTTGAAGCTCGATCCCCGCCCAGTCGGCCTGACTGTGGGTTATTTCAATGACCCAGACAAGAACGCGGAAGTCTTCCGCGATGGTTACTACCACACGGGAGATACTGCGGAACGCGATGAGGACGGCTACATTTTCTACATTGGTCGCGCGGACGATGTTTTCAAAGCCTCCGACTACCGCCTCTCCCCTTTCGAACTAGAATCCGTTGTCATTGAGCACCCGGCAGTCGCCGAGGTAGCGGTGGTTCCCTCCCCAGATCCAATCCGCCTCGCCGTGCCAAAGGCCTACGTCGCTCTCGCCGGCGGCTACGAACCGACAGCGGAGACCGCCGAGTCCATCCTTAAGCACTGCCGCGATGGGTTGGCACCCTACAAGCGCATCCGCCGCCTCGAGTTCTATGAGCTTCCAAAGACCGTCTCCGGCAAGATCCGCCGTGTAGATCTGCGCAAGCGCGAAACCGAGATCCACTCCGCTGACGGCGGCGAGACGAAGGCATCGACGGAATACGCTGATTCCGACTTTCCAACTCTAAAGGGTTAACCCCACCGCCCTTCAGCAACGCAGGCCCCAGCCCACTGCTGGGGCTTTTGCATCTGCGACGCCAAAATCCTCCGGTAGCTTTCCCCGCCTGGGACCCTATCCGCGATGCCTATGGTCGGGTTCTTAGAACAGCGAAGCTCTCATTTATAGTTATCTCACGTACCGCAAGGAGGTTCTTTCCGCTCATGGATATCATTGCTGAAGCACGCCGCCAGTGGGCGAAGCGTTATTCCGCGCGCTCTGCTCGTGGCCTCGCCACAGTATCCTCCTTCGAACGTGCCGCACACATTTTGCGTAATGGCGCCGAAGATGTGCTGGCTCCTTATGGGGTGAGCTACAACCAGTTTGAGGTCCTCGCTGTGCTCATGTGGTCACGCGCGGGAAGCATGCCCATGTCTAAAATCAGCGCTCGGCTTCAGCTTCCGCCGGCTTCACTCACTCACACGGTGCGCAAACTTGAGAAGGACGAACTTATCGAGCGGGTCAGCGATCCAAAAGACAGACGCTCGACCTTGGTCACGGTCACCGACCAAGGCATCGTGTTGGCCTCGGCGGCGGGACCTGCCCTCGATCGCTATTTTGATTCCGTTGCGCTTTCTACTGGCGAGCAAGACCGCATCATTGCTGCTGCCAACCGCATACGTCGCGCAGCCGGCGAAGATGTCGAGGATTCCGGCGCCCAGTAGCCATCAGTTCTTTAAGAAGCGTGCCCTCGCGCACGTGCGGCCGAAGAAACCAAAATAGAAACTGCCCTAGCTGCCAATTCCTGTGCTTCCGCCTTCAAGATCTGGCCAGATCTTTGGCAACTAGGGCAGTTTAAAGCGTGGGGCTCCCTCGTCCGGGAGCTAATCCCCAATGGCTAACTCGCGGTTAAGGTTTAGGAGTGTTTAAACTCCGGGTCGCGCTTCTCTACAAAGGCTGCCATGCCTTCCTTCTGATCATGAGAAGAGAACAAAGCGTGGAAGGTACGGCGTTCGAACTGGATGCCCTGAGATAGAGAGAGCTCATCTACCGCATTGACCTGTTCTTTGATTTGAGACGTTGCCACGAAGGACTTCGAGGCAATGAGCTTTGCCGTCTCCAGCGCCGAGTCAAGGAGCTCACCCGCAGGAACCACGCGGGCTACCAAGCCGGAGCGTTCTGCTTCCTCGGCTGCCATCATGCGGCCAGTCAGGCACATCTCCATGGCCTTCGCCTTTCCGATAGCTCGGGTCAGTCGCTGGGAGCCTCCCATGCCTGGTGTGACTCCCAAGTTGACTTCCGGCTGGCCAAACTTGGCCTTGTCGCCAGCGATGATGAAGTCACACATCATGGCCAGCTCGCAACCTCCACCGAGCGCGTATCCGTTCACTGCGGCGATGATCGGCGTGCGGGCTCGTGTGAGGACGTCCCAGCCTGCGAACCAATCCGCGGTGTACATCTCTGTCGCCGACTTCGAGGACATTTCCTTGATATCTGCACCAGCCGCAAACGCTTTCTCTGAACCGGTGATGACGATTGCCCCGACTTCTGCATCGGCGTCGAATTCCTGAACTGCCTGGGTAACTTCAAGCATTGTGTCGTTGTTCAGGGCATTAAGCGCCTCCGGACGATTGAGCGTGATGAGAGCGACGCGGTCGCGCTTTTCGCTAAGAATTGCCATGGTAATAGTGTCCTTCCTGTGGTTCTTGATTAGTACTTAGTCAGTGGTGATCGTTGAATTCTGGGGCTTCCACGCAGCCCTCGATGGGTTCGAGGACAGATGCCACCACCTCGTCGGGGACGGCGCCAATGGACTCATATTCCCAGGAGGGATTGCGGTCCTTATCGACGATTTGCGAGCGAATTCCCTCCACAAATTCCTTGTGTTTTTGCATGTTCACGGACATCCAGAACTCCTGGGTCAAGGTCTCCGCGAAGCTCATCGACGCATTGCGATTCAAGGATTCCTCGGTGACGCGAATGCCCAGCGGGGAATTCAAGCTCATCCGCTTGGCGGCCTTCGCTGCCCAATGCCCGTCGCCGCCTGCTGCTGCATATTCTTGCAAGCGGGCAAGGGTCTCTTCAGCGGTGTCTGCCGCGTAGACGTCCACCATTTCGGCGCGGTCCTTACCGAAGCCTGGGCCCACTGACTCAGTGAACTTCTCAATATCGGCTGGGTTGCCCGTCTCCACCAGCTGCTCAACGAGAGCATCGAGCTTGTCCTTAGGCACGAAGTAGTCCGCAAAGCCGGTATCGATCGCCTCCGCGGCCCCCACGTGGATCGCGGTATACGCCAAGTGCCGGCCAAGACGATCCGCAGCCCGGGACAGAAGATAGGACCCACCGGCATCGGGCGAATACCCAATCCCAACCTCCGGCATTCCGATGCGCGAATCCTCGCAAACAATGCGGTGTGAGGCGTGTGCTGAGACACCAATTCCGCCGCCCAACACAATGCCTTCCATGAGCGCCACATAGGGCTTTGAATAGGTGGAGATTAAATAGTTCAGTTCATATTCCGTCTTCCAAAAATGGGCACCTGCCGTGCCGCCCTCCAGGGCATCGTGGTACAAAGCCGCGACGTCGCCACCAGCACACAGCCCACGTTCACCAGCGCCCCGGAGGATAACGAGCTTGACGCGGTCATCGTCCTGCCAGTCCTTCAAAACTGCCGTCATCTCATCAATCATTGTCTGGTTTAGCGCGTTAATAGCCTTGGGCCGGTTTAGTGTAAGAACACCAGCGTGGCCGCGGATGTCGTGGATAATTTCGTTCGTCATCGTTTATTCCTCCTCTTTATGAACAATCGGGCGCGTTCTAGTGCGGAGCTTCAAGCAACAGAGCTTCACCCTGGCCACCGCCGCCGCACAAAGTGACACCCGCGCGATGGGCCTGGCCACTCGCAAGGCGATGCGCCGCATGAGCTACAAGTCGAGCACCGGATGCACCAATGGGATGTCCCAGGGCAATCGCACCGCCCTGCGGGTTCACGTCATCGGGATTGATTCCAAGGACATTGGCCGAATGAACCACCACTGCGGCGAAAGCCTCATTGATCTCAATGTGATCGAGATCAGCAATACCCCAGCCTTGGCGCTCAAGGGCTGCGAGGAGAGCCCGAGCGGGTTGTTCCTGCAAGGAAGAATCCGGTCCGGCTACCTGCCCTGGCGCGCGTAGGACCGCCATGACCGGCAATCCTTCCTTTTCCGCGTACTCACGTGTGGTGAGGACGACAGCTGCCGCTCCATCAGTGATGGGTGAGGAATTTCCGGCAGTAATGCTTCCCTCACTCTCAAAGGCCGGACGCAGCCCGGCCAAAGTTTCTCCCGTGACCCCTTCCCGGATGCCTTCATCACACGAGACGGTGCTCTCGTTGCGCCGGATCGTCACCGTGATAGGAGCGATTTCCTTGTCGAAGGCTCCCTCCTCGATCGCCTGCAGAGCGCGCTGGTGTGACAGCGCGGCGCAGCGGTCTTGTTCGTCACGGGTCACCGGGTAGCGTTCTGCATATTTCTCCGACAACGAACCCATGGAAATCCCAAGATCGGCCGCTCGCAGGCCATCGTGATCCATGTGATCGAGCAGCTCAACAGACCCAAACTTCTTGCCCCTACGTGACTGCGAAAGCAAGTGAGGAGCATTCGACATCGACTCCATTCCCCCAGCCACCACCACTGTGGCTTCGCCGGAGCGTAGAAGCCGGGAGGCGTCAATAATCGCGGTCAGTCCAGAAAGACACACTTTGTTGACCGTCGCGGTGTGCGCATTCGGAGAAATTCCTGCCCCGAGCGCCGCCTGCTTCGTAGGGTTTTGTCCCACGCCTGCCTGCAGGACTTGACCACAAATCACAGCGTCAACGTCGTCCGGGCTCACTTGTGCCTGCGCGAGTGCAGCGGCAATGGCATGGGAGCCAAGCTGCGTCGCGGACAAGGGCGCAAGGGAACCAAGCAACTTGCCGAAAGGCGTGCGCGCAGCGCCCACAATGACGATATCCATATCTCGCTCTCCAAACTGTACGAAGTTATCCTGAATCGTACCGATGGATTGTGCGCCGCGCTACCTTTTGGCCCTAGCTAAGCTCACAAAATGCCGGAACACTACACAATGGAACTGTTTGAAGCGAGAATAAAGCTATAAAAGAACAAACTGCGTAGAGCGCCGTCTAGTCCCTACGCAGCTGCAATCCGCACTATTTAAATCGTGAGCATCAGCGGAATGACCACAATTTTGACTATCTGCGCCACCACAATGGTGGCCGCATAGCCGGTCATGATGCGCGAATCCGTGCTCATTCCCGTGGCGTAGTTGACCACTGCTGGCTGGCCAAAGATTCCTGAGATACCGCCGGCGGTGCGGGTCTCCGACTGGCCGAGGAACCTGTTGGCAACAGCGAAGATAGCGACGGCAACCACGGTAATGATGGCGGCCAAGATCATGGACTTCAAGCCCATCCAGGAGAAGGCCGTGGACTGGAAAGCCTCACTTGAGGCGAGGCCCACCGACGCCAAGAAGATGACTAGACCCCACTGCTGAAGAGCCATGTTGATAGAGGCCGGGACCTTCCACGGCACGCGGCGAGTGCGGTGGAGAGCACCAAGGACAAGTCCGGTAATCAGCGGCCCCAGCGCGAAGCCCAGCTCAAAGGACGTGCCACCCGGCAACGGCACCACGATGAGCGCAATGAGGTAGCCCAAGAACAGGCCGCCACCCACGGCGATCCAGTTCAGCTGCGAGTAGCCCTGAACCGAGTCACCGAAGTAATCGCGAATATCGCCCATACGGTCCTGATCCACAATCACCGTCACGCGGTCACCGGCATCGAGGTGCGTATCGAAGCTGGCGAGGAACTCCTCATCGCCGCGCTCCACGTGGATAATGCGGCCGCCATAGCGCTGGAAAAGGTTGAGCTCTTCCACGGTTCGACCGGCGATGTCGGTGTTCGAGACCACCACGTTTTCAATGACCAAGCGCTTGTCCACGAAGGGCACTTGGGGCTGACGCTTACCCAAAGCGGCGGTAATCTCATGCCGCTTAGCCTTCGTCACGAGCACGCGCAGGATGTCTCCCTTGCGAATCTCTGGATGGTCTCCCGCCACGGTGCGGGTATTCCCGCGGCGAATCGTGGCGATGACAAATTGGTCCTCGAAGCGCTCCACGAGCTCCTCGTAGGTGATGTCCTTGGTCACCCGAATGGTGCGGGAGCGGAAAACCTCCTCCGCAGAATTGTCTTTGTCTTTAGAACCCGGCCAGGACTGCTTGAGCAGGAATGCCACGAGCAGAATGGCAACGGCTACGCCCACCGGGTAGCCCAAGGAATAACCCACGGCGGGCAGTTCCTCGCCGGTCTGTTGTTGGGCAACCGCAAGCGACGCCGTCGAGGTCGTCGCACCGGAGAATACACCCACGGAAAGCAACGGCGACAGGCCCAGCCATCCGCCCGCGAGAAGCGCCACTGCAGCAGCACCCACCACCGCGATAGCGGCAGTGATCATATGTTTTAACTGCTCAGAGAATCCTTTGAAGAAGCGTTCACCGGCAGACAAGCCTTGCATATAGATGAAGAGGCCAAGGCCCATCTCTTGTAGGCTGCTCAAAATCGTGCCATCGAGATCGATAAAGGCGCCGATGGCCAAGCCCACGAACAAAGTACCGGCCGCGCCGAAGCGCAACGGGCCGAAGGGGATCATGCCAAACAACGTGCCGAGCAAGGCAACAAAGAAAATGCTCAGCCAAATATTTCCATCAAATAGAGCCAACACGAAACGTCATTGTAGGAAAGCAAGAGCAAAACACCACGTCCAAGAGCGCTTTTCTGCGCCAAGGGTGCTTGGTCTCACGTCCTAGGCATCAAGGTGAGCTAAGTACGCACCCACCGTGTTGGCGAGCTAGCTACCGAGGAATTCCTTCCATGCCGGCCATTCCGCATAAGTCTGCGCGCGCCCGGCTTCATAGTTGGCGCGAAGCTTAGTCACCGAGCGCTCGGTCGAAGCCACCTGCATATCCTCCGGGAAGAAGAGCTGAGCTCGCCCTTCCTTTTCCAGCTCCAAAAGCCGGTCCTTGGAGGCGTTGTAGCGTGGCGGGCGCGCAATCATCGCCTCTGCCACAGCCGGGTATTTGCGGAAAACCCGCCGCAGCGCCGCCGGCCGCCCCACCTCAGGGCGCACGTAGCCGCGCGGTTTCGAGCCGAGGAATAAGAACTTCTCAAACCCGGCCTTCTCCGCCTGCTCGATGAGAATGCCACCGGACTCGCCCATGGCACCGTCGACATAAGGCACACCATCGATAACGCGCATCGGCATGATCAGCGGCAACGTCGAAGAGGCCCGGACGCGCACCATCAGGTCCTCTTGGGTCTTTATGTCTTCACGCCCCCAGTACACGCTTTCCCCGGTATCGGCGCGCGCGGCGGAAATGCACACCTGCGCCGGGTTAGCGTCAAAGGCTTCCCAGTCAAAGGGCATGTCCTGGTCCGCAGCCTTCTCGTAGATGAACTCCGCATTGAAGTAGCCGCTACCGCGCAACAGTGAGCCCAGGCCGCCGAAGCTGGGGTTCTTGGCAAAGTCCACGAAGGATTCCTCGGAGCGAACCACATCGCGGGAAAGGAAGTTCACGGTGTGCGAGGAGCCCGCGGAAACGCCTCCGACCCAGCCGAATTCCACCTCCTCCTTTAAGAGTTTGACGATGCACGCGGCAGTATAGGAATTGCGCATACCGCCGCCTTCAATGACGAGTGCTGTATCTTTCGCGTCAATCACACTGCACGATGGTACCCCCGCGCTAGGATCGCGCCATGAGTTTGTTTTCTGCGGTAAAGGATATCGTCGATAAGCTCGGTGGCTCCTCCACCGTCCGCTTAGCTTCCCCGGATCCCCACGCCGTCGAGATCTCTGTAGATCACCTGTCCGTCCACACGGCCGGCAGCCTCATCATCTTGGTTACCTCCCCAGCCGGCGCACAAGTACTCAGTGAGGTGGCGCGCTCCGGCGAGCCCGCGCGCTTAAGTGGCTCTAAGACCACAGTGCACCTCTCCCCCACGACGAAGGCACAGCGTCCGGTCCATGATCCCAAGCGGGGCTGGGCCATCCCGCTATCCCCTGCGGAACGGGACACGCTGGCCCAGCTTCACGCCGACCCCGGCGATTATGAGGTCTCCGAGTCGCTTGCGGTCTCCATCGAAACTACCCCTGAAGAAAGCTAGCCTGCCATGCTCATCCTTCCCTTCCAAGGGCGCACGCCCCGCATCCACCGCAGCGCCTGGATCGCACCAAACGCCACCATCATCGGTGACGTCACCATCGGCCCGGATTCCTCCGTGTTTTATGGCTCCGTGCTGCGCGGGGACGTTGGTTCCATCCGTCTTGGGGCGCGCGCCAATATCCAGGACAACTGCGTCATCCACGTTGAAGCCACCGAGCCTTGTGTGCTGGAGGATGACGTCACCGTGGGCCACATGGCCATGCTCCACGGCACGCGAGTGGGCGCGGGCACGCTAGTCGGAATGAAAGCCACCCTGCTTTCGGGCTCCACCGTGGGCCCTGGCTCTCTCATCGCCGCCGGCGCGGTGGTGCTCGAAGGCCAGGACATTCCCGCCGGCGCCCTAGCCGCCGGGGTTCCAGCCAAGGTGCGGCGCGAGCTGAGCCAGGAGGAATCCGCCGCCTTCATCCCGCACGCCGCGCGCTACGTCGAGATTGCTAAAAATCAGGCGCTGCTTAGCGACGCCCTCCCCCTCGACGAAGTCCTCTACGACTAGTCCCGCAACTGCCGTTGTTGACAAAGATCCGGCCAGATCGTGCGGCGGTTTCAAGCGGTGGATGCATCACTTGAATAGTTCCTGGATTTTCTCTTCCGGTGTGTACCAGTTGAGGACTTTTCTGGGGCGCCCGTTGAGTAGATCTTGAATCTGCTGGACGCCCTTATCGGTCAGGGTACTAAAGTCGCTTCCTTTGGGTAGGAAGTCTCGGACTAGCCCGTTGGTGTTTTCATTGGTAGGACGCTGCCAGGGTGAGTGCGGATCACAGAAGTAGACTGCGAGCCCACGTTCGATGCTCAGCCTGTCTACTTGGGCTAGTTCCACGCCTTGGTCCCAGGTCAGCGTTTTGGTGATGTTGCGTATTTTGCCGGTAAACATCTCGATTAACTTATCGACAGTCGTGGCGGAATCATGCACATCAAGTTTGCGGATCATGGTGTAGCGCGTACTGCGCTCCACACAGGTCACCAGCGCCGTTGTGCCTCC
>OJLW01000293.1_pt1 | contig 26765 bp, 21 predicted proteins | sample 1597021 | NCBI WGS metagenome assembly OJLW01 (sample SAMEA3904676, study PRJEB24821) | metagenome | biome: Builtin; feature: hospital; material: surface | place: USA | collected 2013-06-03
TAGCGTCTCGTGGGCTCGGAGATGTGTATAAGAGACAGGTGGAAGAAGAACAGATTGCTTAAAGCGTAAATGACGCACTAATCTTAAAAATACTAGACTTCCCATAATTGAAAATCCAATACATAAACTCATCTTAAACACTAAAGGGGCTGCCGGCTTGATAATATAAGCCAAGATCAAGCCGAGCCCCGCCCATTCCATCGTTCCCATGGTTGTAGGTTCTACGAACCGATTTTGAGTCAACAATTGCATAATATACCCCGACAAAGCCATCGAAGCACCCGTCAAGACCAAGGCTAATGTCCTAGGAAGTCGGGTAATTAGAAGCATTTTCCAAGCTGTTTGCGACTGCGTTAAGTCATAAACTCCAACAAAAAGAGATAAAAGAAATAATCCCAGAAAAAGCATCGATAATAAAATAAGCCCTATCTTTCTAGAAGCTTTTACTCGTTGAATCATTTCTTCCCTCCTTTAGTAGAAGCTACTAAATATTGTTTGATTTCTCTCTAACTATGCACCCATCAATTGGGCAATTTCCTCAAAGATCTGTGTAAAGGTCTGAATCGATTCATCGGTATACGTGCTCTTGGGTGCATAATAAATGTGTCCTTCTTGAACGACCTGTAAATCCTTTAAAGCCGGTGATTGTTCGATAACATCTTTGGCAGGCTTTGCTCCTTCATCGTTCGATTGAACAGCTGCATCCCGGTCTAATACCATCAGCCAGTCAGGTTTACTTTGAGCAATGGCCTCAACCGATATGTCATCCCCTTTATGGTCTGAACTTTCATTAGCGACCTCTAAAGCAGGTTGCCAATTTAGCACTTGATATATCGGACCCCACACACGACCAAAACCTGGAGCTGCAAAGCCAATATCTCCACCTGATACTACCAGAGACATCACCTTGTCCTCTCCATTATATGCCGCTTGTGCCTGAGAAATGGCTAAATCAAAAGCTTCACAAAGACTTTGAGCCTCTGTTTCCTTTTGAAAAATCTTTCCTAGAGCCTGAGTCGACTGCTTCATACCCTCAACCAAAGCTTTTCCCGGTTCACTGGCCTCTTCACTCACATCAAAACTAAAATCCACCACAACCGCATCAGGAACAAGCTCTTTTATTTCATCATAATAACTAGCAAACCGTTGACCCACGATGACGAGATCAGGCTGCAAGGCAGCAATCATTTCTAGATTTGGTTCACGATGATTGCCAATATTTTCAATGGAAGAATCTTTAACATAAGCATTGTCAGCAGGCATCACATCTTTGGGTACAGCGACTGGCTTAACCCCCCATTCGATTAAGCTATCAAAGGTTCGATTGTCCAAAGCCACGACTTTTTGAGGGTTCACTGGAACAGTTACTTTTCCATGAATGTCCTCAATTTCAACACTTGTCTGTTCTTGGTTTTCTCTAGCATCTACCAAAAAAGGACGGGTATTTTTTCCATAAAAAGAAAAAGCAGTCGCTACAGACATTAGAATCATCAATAACCTAAAAAAATTTCTATTTTGCTTCATAAAATATACCTCTTTTATTTATTTTATCCCTATTGTACCAAACAAGCATTGAGTAGGCCATATTTTTAATCTAAAAATTATTGGTCAATAAGTTTTTAATTATTCTAATTAAAAGTAAAAAGCGCATCATAAAATAATAAAAAATATCCAGAACACGTTAAAATATGTCCTGGATAAAAGTCTGACTTTTGAGGGTCACTACAAAGCTAACACTTCTACAACACGCTTTTTAATAAAGTTATTTAAAGCTATCTTGGAAGGCTTGACTCACTTTTTCAGCGGTAAAACCATAGTCCTCGACTACTTGGTCCCCTGGTGCTGAGGCTCCAAAACGGTCAATACTATAAACTACCCCATCAAGGCCAACATACCGTTCCCAACCAAAGCCAGCACCCATTTCAATCGACATCCGTTGACGAACCGCTGAAGGTAGTACTTCTTCACGGTATGCTGGATCCATTTGGTCAAATAGATTCTGACACGGCATAGAGACCACTCTCACATTATAGCCTGCTTTCTTAAGCAGCGCTTGCGCCTCAATTGCCAAAGCAACTTCTGATCCTGTCGCAATAAGAATTCCTTGCAAGTCACCATCTGCTTCAGGAGAGATAATATAAGCCCCTTTGCGTAAGCCATCCTCAGCTTTCTCTTGAGTATTTGCTAAAACCGGAAGATTTTGGCGGCTTAGAACCAATAGACTTGGCGTCTCTTTAGATTCTAAAGCAACTTTCCAAGCAACCATAGTCTCATTAACATCCGCTGGTCGTAAAACATTCAAATTAGGCATTGCCCTAAAGGCCGCTAAATGTTCAATCGGCTCATGGGTCGGTCCGTCTTCACCCACTGCAATCGAATCATGCGTTAAAACATAGGTGACTGGTAATTTGGAAAGCGCCGATAGACGAACTGCCGCTTTCAAATAATCAGAAAAGACAAAGAAAGTCCCACCATAGATCTTGCTTCCGCCATATAGTTGAATCCCATTCATCATGGCTGCCATTGCAAATTCTCTAACACCAAACCAAATATTTCGACCCCGACGTGATTCGGGCATAAAGTCTTCTGTATCCTTAATCATCGTTTTATTGGACCCCGATAAGTCGGCAGATCCACCCCAGAAGTAAGGTACGCTCTGAGCAATCGCATTAATCGCTCGACCTGAGGTCGCCCGACTAGCTTCGGCCTTATCAGCAACATTGGCAAAAGTCATCGTTTCATCATAATTGCTTGGTAATTCGCCAGCAAAGGCTGCCTTAAGGGATGATGCTAATTCAGGATGAGCTCCTTCATATTTAACAAACAAGTCTTGCCAAGCTCGATAAGCTTTTTGACCACGGTCAATCACTTTTTCTTGGAATAAAGCTCTAGCCTCTTCCGCCACTACAAAGGCTTCTTGCGTATATTTATAGATTTCCTTAGTTTTAGTCCAAGCCTCTTGACCGATTGGTGCACCATGAACTTTTGAAGTTCCTTGATTAGGTGAACCGTAACCGATCACTGTCTTGATCTCAATTAAAGACGGCTGATCTTGAACATGCTTAGCCTTATCAATTGCTTGTGAAATCTGATTCAAATCATTACCATTCGTCACCTTTTGATAATGCCAACCTTGCGCTTCAAAGCGCCCCTTGATATCCTCAGTAAAGGCTTGATCTAAGTCTCCATCTAGCGAGATGTTATTAGAATCATAAAGAACAATGAGTTTTCCTAGCTTTTGCCGACCCGCAAAAGAGCACGCTTCATAGGAGATACCCTCCATTAAGTCACCGTCTCCTACCAAGGCATAGACATAATGATCTAAAATAGGAAATTCATCGGTATTATAAAGAGCAGCTAGATGTTCTTGGGCTGTCGCCATTCCAACCGCCTGAGCAATCCCTTGCCCTAAAGGACCCGTAGTTGCTTCAACCCCTTGAGTATGACGATATTCAGGATGTCCCGGTGTTTTAGACCCTGCTTGACGGAAATTCTTTAAATCTTCGATTGACAAATCAAAACCTGACAAATGCAATAACGAATATAACATGGCTGACCCATGACCTGCCGATAACACAAAACGATCGCGATTAATCCACTCTGCTTCTTGCGGATTCACATGTAAGTGTCCTGCCCACAAAGCATAGGCCATTGGTGCAGCTCCCATTGGTAGCCCAGGGTGCCCCGAGTTGGCCTTTTCAATTTGATCAACCGATAAGGCGCGAATCGTATTGACAGCAATTTGGTCTTTCTCGTTAAACATAATAAGCTCCTTTATGATTTAGTAATTCTATTATAACATCTTCTAAGCCTGAATCATTGAAAAAATCGCATTTAGTTGGTAATTTGTTCCTTCTCGCCTTGCAGAATGAAGCTGTGAACTCGAGAAGGTAGAGCGAGTATCTGCATAAATTTGCGATTCTTTTAGCCCCGCATCCAACAATAGACACACATTGGCCTGGGTCATGTCTAAATAATACTTGCCGGCTTCATGAGGATCCGGTTTAAAATAATTCATGCGGTCCGATCGTTTTTCAAACGCTTGATAGACGACCTCATCCACTTGATAATCGACTTGACCAATAGATGGTCCGACCATAGCCATCAAATCTTTCAGCTGACTATTAAAGTGTGCCTGCATCGATTGAACCGCTTTACGTCCAATTTCCTTAGCGCTTCCTCGCCAACCCGAGTGCACTAAACATTGGGCTTTTTTTACCGGATCATACAATAAAATAGGTGTACAATCCGCAAACTTAGTCATCAAGATGACTTCTGATTTATCAGTGATCAAGCCATCCGTATCCATAATGCTTCGGCCAAACGCTTCTTCTTGTCCATTTTGTCCCCCACAATATTCAATGCGATCCCCATGGACTTGCTTACCCGAATAGAGCGTCCCTTCTGGGAAGCCTCCTGATTTTAAGGCCAAGTTAATCTGCTGACAGAAAGCTTCTTCTTGCAACTTAGCCTGACGAAAGTTAAATGAAGCACCTGCTAAAAATACCTTTAAACCTTTTTCCTCAAAATGTTCTAACTTCAAATGCTCACCTCGCTAGAATTTTAATCGCCTAAATCATAGCATTTTTTATCCGTAAAATCGAATTAAAAAAGGAGCCGCAGCCCCTTTAGTAATCGATCCTCTTCTAATTCTCAATTATTGAATCATTTGTTCATTAACATAACGGCGATAATCTTCATGATTAGCATAAAGCACTCTGTGGCTACCCAGGCCTGTAATTCTTCCTTGATCAAAAAAGATAATTTCGTCCGCATCCACCACTGTTGATAAACGGTGGGCAACAATAATCACGGTGATCGATTCAGGGAGATCCTTGATGAGCTGAATAATCACCGATTCTTTGTCCGCATCGAGATTTGATGTTGCTTCATCAAAAATAATGATTGAGTGTTCCCTTAAGAGGGCTCGAGCAATAGATAACCGTTGCTTTTGACCCCCTGATAAGAGATTGCCATCTTCGCCCACTGGCGTGTCCAATCCTTGATCCATACGAGCAAGGTCCTCACTTAAACCAACTTGTTGCAGGACTTGATGAATCTTTTGATCGGTTGGTCTAGATTTGAGACCAAATAAAAGATTATCTCGTAAACTCCCTGATATAAAAAAGCTGCCCTGAGCAATATATGAAATCGCATTGCGCCATTGATATAGATCAATCCTATTAATTTCTTGACCATTTATGCTTATCTGACCTTTTTGAGGCTGGTAAAGACGCATCAAAAGTCGAGTTAGAGTGGACTTACCCGAACCCGAAGGACCAACAATGGCTAAACGACAACCTCTCGGAATAACTAAGTCTAATCCCGTAATGATTTCTTTATCTTGATAGGCAAATGAAACATCCTTAATTAGGATATCGCCCGCTTGAAAAGCTTGATCTCCACCCACATCCTCTTTAGCCATCTCAAAAAAACTAAATAGTTTGGCTGAGGCTCCCTTCATTCTAAAATAACTCGAAATTTGATCCGACAATCCACCCATTGGATTCAATAATTGCAGGGTAAAGACTAAAAACGACATTAAGGTCCCTACCGTAATTGCTCCCGAGGAAACCCGATAACCCCCATAAGCAAAAACAATCGTAATAGCCGCAAATAGAAAGGCCAAACCAACCGGCTGAGTAAAAGCCTCTATTTTTTTCTTCTGAACAGCAAGGCTAAAATTCTCCTGATTTGCTTGATCAAATTCATTAGACACCTGATCTTCTGCTGTTAATAACTTAATGAAAGTGATATTTTTATAAATCGTAATCAATTTAGAAGTAAGCCTGGAATTCGAAGTCTGAAATTTCTCAGCATTGGCAAAGGACAGCTTAGAGATCGGGATCAATAGAGACAGCATTACCGGAAAAGTAATAACCATCGCTAAAGATAGCTTCCAATCTAAACGAATCAGGGCAATCACGGAAAAAATAATGGTAAAATACCCAAAATAAAATTCGGTAAAGACTGCGTCACAAATTCGCGGATCTCTTGACTATCCGTCATAATCCGTGACACAAACTCCCCTGACTCTTGTTGATCAAAAAATGATTGAGGCAAATAGATTAAGTGAGCGTTAAGACGGCTTCTAAGTGATTCAACGGTCTTTTCTCCATTTAGGGCCGCCAAAAATCCTCCCAGTCCCGCCAATGCTGCTTGAAGGACAAACAAAAGCAGTAATATGAAAATGTTCTTTAAGCTAAAATGCCCACCACCATCAATCATCGTTTTTAGAAACAAAGGAATCGTCACACTCATTAATGCCGCTAAAATAGTTAAAACAATCCCCGCTATCAAGCTCAAATCCCAACGAATCGCTTTCATTATCTAACCTTCTTTTCTATTCTATTTTCCTATTTAAAAGCAAACGATATCAATCATTTCAAGGCAACTCTTTAACGAGCTCCCATGACTGTACGGTAACTTCTCGGATCTGATAAAGGTATTTCTTCATCGCTTGGTAAATAAAACGTTTTCTGCTGCCATTATACTCCCCCCCGTTTTATTTACAAGCGTTTTATTGGTCGTGATTTTCTAGTGATTAGAGTCACAGATAAACTTAGTAGTTAGACTCATCTAGTCCTATTTTCTCCTAAAAAGTTTCCCCTAAAAACAACTTGCATCCTCTCTTATTTTTTGCTAGAATACCTTTGTTGCACTTTGTGTAAGAATAACTGTAGGCTAGCGAATAGCTTACGGCAGAAAGGAAGTATAAGCATGAAACAAGGAATTCATCCAGATTACCATCCAGTCGTGTTTATGGATACTTCAACCGGGTTTAAATTTTTATCAGGATCAACTAAAACTTCTCAAGAAACAGTTGAATGGGAAGACGGAAATACTTATCCATTGATCCGGATGGAAGTTACCTCTGATTCACATCCATTCTACACGGGACGTCAGAAATTTACTCAAGCCGATGGTGTTGTTGATAAGTTCAACAAGAAATACGGCTTTGTTGATAAAAACGCTAGAACTGAAGACTAATTTTTATAGAGGCTTGTCATATCAAGCTTTATAGAGGCCTGTCACTTGTACTGACAAGCCTCTTTTTATATTTTAACTATTAGCTCTCAATTTTTAGAATTTATCTTAAATAATAATTAGCCACACCTGTCGTTTTAATCTTCGCCTTCACTAGAAAAAAATTAATAAAAAACTGCTTGTCCCCTGATCTGGAACAAGCAGTTTTATCATTCTCTCTATCTGTTACACATAACAATAAACTGTCACAAAAAGACAAGCTGAGCCCAACATCACAAAGAAGTGCCAGAAGACATGAAAGTAGGCATATTTTTCGTCAAACTTATAGAAAATCGTTCCTAGACTATAGGCTAATCCGCCAGCAAAGAGCCAAATAATTCCTGGTAAGGGTAACTTGGTTAGAATCGACCTAATAGCAAAGATAGCCATCCAACCCATTAACAAATATAAAAGTGTCGAGTGTTTAATAATCCACTCATTACCGACTGCTTTTCCCATAATCCCAATTAAAGCTACGCCCCACTCCACGATCACTAAAACCAGTCCTAACCAACCGCCAACTAACAATAAAGCGAAAGGTGTATAAGAACCCGCTATCAATAGATAAATCGCAGTGTGATCAAAAAATTTAAAGATGGGTCGTAAAATTGTCCGCGACATTGCATGATACATCATCGAATTAAAATACATCACGCACATCGACAAAGCAAAAATCAGATAGGCAACGATACTCGTTAGCGACTGGCTTTTGACCCCTTTCATGAACAAAAAACAAGTCGCTAGAATTGATAAGACAAATCCAACCCCATGACTAACCGCGTTAAATACCTCAAGGGATATTTGATAAACATCGGAATTAAGAATTTCTGGGCTTGAAAAAACATCCTTCACTTTGAAAGCTTTATACTGCGTCATGCGCTAACCCCCTTCATCAATCTTTCATTCATTGTAGCGCAAGCTAAGTCAATATGAAAGCTTTGATCTATTTCAACATTCTTAAGCCATTTAAAATAACAAGAATCGTTGATCCTTCATGGAATAATACGGCATATGGCAAAGTAATCCAACCAAAGAAATTAGCAATAACCAAACCAATAATCACACCTACAGCAAAAATTATATTTTCTCGAATAATTCGTTTTAATTTTCGACTGGATTCAAATTCTTGATAGAGTTTCGCCAAGTCATTTTTTACAATAACGATGTCCGCAGATTCCATCGCAACGGCTGAACCTGATCCCATCGCCACTGAAATATCTGCCAAGGCTAGGGCTGGCGCATCATTAATTCCATCACCAATCATTCCCATAATATAACCTTTATCTTGGCCAGTTTTTACATAGTGAATCTTATCTTCGGGCATCATAGCCGCTTGATATTGATCAATCCCTAATTCAGCAGCCACATGCTGTGCCACTTTTTCATTATCCCCCGTTAGCATATGAACCGTAACACCAGCCGCTTGAAAATTCTTGACCGCTTCCTTAGCTTGAGGGCGAATTTGATCAGATAGTGCTAAATAACCTTGAATTTGTTGATCTTTCGACACTAGGACATAGGTATAATCTGACTGAGATAGTTTACCCTGAATCCCCTTTGGATCTGCAAAACCACTAAAATCAGACGGCTTTCCGATTTGGATCGAACCTTTTCGAAGGCCTGAACCGGTCAATTCTTCAACTTCTTGCTGACGATCCAACTTCGATAGATCGACCGCTTTAAACTTTGTCACGATCGCTTGGGCGATAGGATGGGTCGAATGCTGTTCCATAAACACCACCTCTGCCAACAGTTCATCCGCTAGCTCATAGTCGACCACATCAAAGGCTCCAAAGGTCAAAGTACCCGTCTTGTCACTCAATAAGTGCTCCATTTGATTCAAAGCTTCCAGAGCAGCTCCCCCTTTCACTAGAATACCGTTTCTAGCCCCTTTAGAAATAGCCGCTAAAGTAGCAGGAGTGGCTGAGGCCACTAAGGCACACGGACTCGCCACTGTTAAGAAAACCATTCCCCGATAAAAAGCTTCTTGAAAACTTAACCCTTGACCAAAATGCAAAAGCGCAATAAAGAGTGGGACCGCAATTAGTACAGACCATACATATTTATTTTCAATTTTATCAATAAACCGCGAAGCCTTACTTGGACGGTTTTCAGCCTCTTCCACCATACGGATAATATTCGAAAAGACCGTTTGATCTGCTGTTTTCGATACCTTGAGCACAAAGGACTGGCCAGCATTTACTGTTCCAGCATAGACTTCCTCGCCTATATTTTTATGAACCGGTACGGACTCCCCTGTCAAAGCAGCCTCATTAACTTCAACCGCCGACTCAACCGTTCCGTCAATTGAAATTTGTGCCCCTTTAGCAATCAAAATTTGATCACCAACTTTTAATTCCCCGGTTAATACTTCTTCTGTTTCACCAGAAGGCAAAAGTCGTTGAGCTGTTTCTGGTACTTGGCTCATCAAAGCCGTAATTGCCGACGACGAGCGATCATTGGCATATTGTTCTAGGACTTCTGCGACTGCAAATATAAACAAGAGCAAAGCTCCTTCTGATTCAAATCCAATAGTACACGCTCCCAAAGCCGCTAAAATCATCAACAGATCAACATTGAGTTGGCGATTCTGCCAGGTATCTACGATGGCATTTTTGGTGGCTTGATAACCTAAAAAGAATATCGCAATGTAAAAACACAGCGTTGAAACCAGGGGCAAAGATAGAAATTGGCACAAGTAACCAGCTAATAGACATCCTGTTCCTAATAATACAAACCGGCCGCTTCTTTCTTTTAACAAATACGTCAACATCTTTCTCGTCTCCTTTTTAGTCACTAATCAAAATAAGTATAAAAAAAGAGCGCACCAAAGACAGTTAATAACTGTCTCACAGTGCGCTCTGGCTCTGCTGTTACATTTTTCATGTAACCCAGCTGCGTAAATAAATTTACCGCTTGTTCAGATTTATCTTATTTGATTGTAGCTTAATTATAATCATTAAAAAGTAAGATGTCAAGTCCCTGCGTGAAAATTTATAAAAAATAAAGAGTGCTTTATCGATGCGTTCATTATAGAATGGAATTAAATAGAATGGAATTAATATCTAGCGAAGAAAGGAAGACTCCTAATGAAAATAGGTCCACGTAAAATGAATCTTGAAAAAAGCATTAAGGCTCGTACCACCGGTCAAATCAAACGGCGTATCAAGCGAAGCCTCAATCCCTTTTATGGCAAAAAAGGAATGGGATGGCTAAGAAACCCGAAGAAAGCCCTCTATAATACCATCTACCGTCGTACCACCTTTTCAACCAATCCGCTTTCTTACCTAGGTAGATCTCGCAAAAAGAGTAAAAAATCAGAATCGTCCAATTCTCGTTGGTTACTCTTTATTATTTTAATAATCCTAGCCTACTATGTTTTAAAATAATCTAACAAAAAAGGGACTCGCTCTAACCCCTGAGTACAAGCACTTATCGACTAAAACAGAACCCTACACTCAAATACATTTATATAAGTATTATTTGTTATCCCCTTTAAAAAATTCTTTAAATAAACTTTTAATTTATTCTTATTAAGCTTATAATGACCATGAATAACATAAAGAGAGTTGAATACTATGCAAAGCAACCGCATCAAAAGCTTAGACGGCTTGAAGGGACTATCCATTCTTGCCGTTATTTTATACCATCTATGGCCAAATTTCGTTCCAGGAGGCTTCTTTTACGTCAATGCCTTCCTTGTTTTTGGAGGCTATTTTTTAGCGCGTAAGGTTCAAAACCTATCTTTCAATCAATGGAAAACAAATACCCTCCGCTTAATTCAAAAACAATTAGCCCGTCTTTGGATACCACTTCTGTGGCTCATGGCTATTATCGTATCTTTATATTTAATCATTAATCCAACTGCACTAAAAAGTATGCGAAACGATATCTTAGCATCCTTATTTTTCTTTAACAATTTCTTTCAATTAGCTAGTGATAAGTCCTATTTTACTGACATGGCCCTAGCTTCACCCTTTACTCATTTATGGTATGTGGCCATTTATGTCCAATCCTTCATCGTTTCATTAATTTTATTGCTCATTAATCGATGGTTTACTGAACGGATTTGGGAGCCTTGGAGAAAGTATCAAGTCTTCTTTTGGCTAGCTATTGTTTTTATCTGTCATGGGGCTTATTGGCAACTCTACCGACCCAATACTGATCCATCAAATGTTTATTATGGTCTCTTTACACGTTACGGCTCATTCGCCACTGGGATTTTCGCGTATTTTCTATTTCCAGAACTCAATAAATTATTCCGTCATCTATCCTCACGAAAAAGCACTATTTTCATCACCCTAATCGGGACGATCGCCCTCTTCGATATGCTATTGATGACTTTCAGCCTAAATGATAATCATCCTTGGACTTATCAAATGGGCCTAGCTTATTTTGATCTTTTAACATTGGTCTTTTTATTTGCTAATCAACGTTCTAACAAGTTTTTTGAATCAACCATCGGAAATCCTGGTCTGACATATATTGGCAAAGCCTCATACTCTTTCTACCTTTGTTACTATCCGATAACCGTCCTAGCTTTCAGTTTATTAAGGCTCTTTCAAGGGCAAGTTCTTTTATTGAAAGTCATCTGCTTTATTAGCATTCTTATGATAGGTAGCCTATTTTATTACTTCATTGAATCCAAGCGTTTTACCTATTTATTTGGTAATGATTTATCCTGGATACAAGATCTTAAGACTTTTGGCTCCTTCTATACCGGAACACCTGGACTACTAACCTTAGCTCGTAGTTTTATTTTTTGGGGGCTGTGTATGGCGTTGGGCTACGGCATTGCGATCTCTAAAAATGATAAACCTTTAGCCTTATTCCAATTAGAATATGGCAACTACCAAGCCGATCCAAGTCCCTTGAATTTTTATTATCCATACGACCATTCTGCCAAAAACTTAAAAGACTATCTTAGCCAAGTTGATAAAACGTTAGGAACCCATTTCATTCTTCCTGTGCAAACAAGGGAAAGTCCAGTTGAGCTAGCCTTAAAAGAGGATCCGCGTCAACGAATAGATTTTGCTAGCTTAGATATTTCAGAAGAAAATCAAGCAATTATCGATGAGTTAGCTGTTTTTAATCCGATTATTGCAGAAGCCTTAACTCCCCTTCAACAAGTCTATGCTCTGGAAGCAAAAGTGACCCTCTTTGGGGACTCATTAGCCAAGTTGAATGGTCCAGCTTTTGTGAATCTCTTCCGGTCCTCAAATTTCTTTGGTTATGTATCAATGCAAGTATGGGATGCCGATGAAAAGTTGGCTCAATTAATCCAAGAAGGTGTTGTCAATGATACGTTGGTCATTAATATTGGTACCAATGCCGGATTAGACGAGGAGGGGATTAGTGACTTAATTAAAGTTGCAGGCGATCGTCAGATCTACCTGGTTACAACGAACTCTGCCGTCGAGCACCTTAAACAAGTTAATGATATCATTGCATGGGCCAGTCAAACCTATCCAAATGTTCATGTAATTGATTGGCATGCTATCGCTCAAGGTCATCCTGAATACTATGATATTGACGATATCCATCTATCGATTGAGGGAATGGAGTACTTCGTTAGTTTAGTCGCTAAAGATCTTTACCAAGATAATTTTATTAATAATATAACCCCCTAATCTTGCTTCACTCAAAAAAACTCCGAGTCATAAATCTTTTTATGACTCGGAGTTTTTGAGTTAATGTGGTCTAATTTAATTAAATAACGGATACTCCAACATCACATCTGACTCATCAGGTGAAACATTTCCCGCAAAATTCGGCGTCACTAAGGTCAATTTACCTTGGCGATTAATAAATAAATAGAAATCATTCGAATAGCCTGCATCCTCTCGGATTCCTAAAAGATTAATTCGTGTATCAACCTGAACAGTCCGTATTCCTGATTGATCTGCAGAAAAAATTCGAATTTCTTTGGATGGGATTGATTGAAGTTGGTAGCTGTAGTTTTCACCTTGATTAAAAGGCATCTGACGAAGGTCATCATAATCAAATGGGTTCGCCGAAGTATCTTCTAGGCTATGTAAAAAGATCTCACTTTGAGTAAGGAAAATTCCTTGAGGCACATTCATTCCTTGTAGGAAGAAACTTAATTCACCACTAGCTTGCTCTGCCAGTGATTGAGTCAACAATTCCATACTTGGCGTCATTTGTTGCTCAGCCATTGAATCTTCTTCCTGGTCTTCGGTAGCTGCTTCTGATACATCCTGACTAGACTCAATTGGATCCGTTTGAACATCACTGTCTCCTGAATCAGCTTCCGATAAGTCATCCGACGAGTCCTCAACTTGTTCCTGACCAGTTTCCTGGGATGGCGTAGAATCCTCTGTTTCCTCTTGAACGGCTAACCCATTGAGTACATCAACCATAGCTCGAGAAAATTTTTCTGACAAATCAGCATTTTGACTGTCTGCAAAGGCAAGCGCATTACCCTGATTAACCAAGACATGAGCTTCACCATTGAGGTATCCCAAAAGATAAACATGAGGGTCTTCTGGATTACTATCCATATCAGATCGCACTGACACAACGTAAAAGACATCCGCTTGAGGGGTCTGATCAACTCGATCAATGGCAACCGTTAGATTGGATCCATTTACCGGCAGTGAGATCCCATCTAAACCTTGTGCCAGAACTAACCCATTGAAATCCCCTTGTCGAGTATCACCATATTCTAAATAGGATTGACCCATGGCCTTAGACCATTCATTATAGAAATACTCATCAAATTCCTGGCGAGCTTGCCCAGCAAATCGACTCTGACCCAAAGGATCACTCGGTAATACGGGGTCTACTTCTTCCGTATTTTCACTCGTCGTATCCTCACTTGACTCATCGCTTGTTTCAGCCACTTCTTCAGAAGAGGCTTCTTCCTCATCTGTTGAGCTAGTATTTTCTTGGCTGGAGGCTTCCTCTTGTATCATTTCTTGGCTTGACTCTTGACCGAGGATCAGAGTCGTTTCCTGATCTTCTGCCTCTTCTGACTCATCCATTGTCTGCAATTGATAATCAGCTGGAATCGGTGCTTTAACTGAATGATCCTCTACTTCAACACCATACACTTCCTTGAAGTCATAGACAGGAATAAGTGTCTCGTTCGTTGAAAGATCTTTCACAGACAAATCCTCTTCGCTCCTAAATTCAACCTGATACTCTCCAATAGAACCCTCCTGATCCGGATTAACGGATAGTATCGCTAAATCTATCTTGTTATCTGATTGACTCTTTAATTGATAATTATAAGCCTCTGGCGCATACCCTGTCGCAAAAGCCATTGCTTGAACCAATTGACTCATTGCAGGATTATCATGGATTTGACGAGCTTGATCCAATGTCCTTAACCATTTTACTTTTAACGAATCCTGACTATCTTTATTCTCTGGAAGTCCTGCTAGAACTTGATAGCAGAGCGCTCGAATATAATTAAGTGCCTCATACTCTTCTTGACTCAACGGAGCTTGGAGCTTCTCTACAATAAATGTATGCGAGTACACTGATTGACAAGCTTGAGTATCCCCTGCTTTTAATTGGACCATTAGATGGTCTAACAAGGCTGGAATAATCGGATGATAACGATCAGCATCCTGATAATCCGGCAACTTAAGCTGCAAGGCTTGCTCGACCGTCAAACTTCCCTCTTGATTGGTTAAAATTTCTTCCCAACCCGACCCAATCACAGATACTTGTAATTGATCAATAGTCTCTTTACGTCTTGCAGCATCCGTTTCGGCAAAGTCCTGTGCAAATTTTAATAATTCTTGTAATAAATCATTGTTCAAACGTTGATCCACTTTAGCTGCTTGAAGTTGATTCATTACAATCAGAGATATTTGATCTGCATTAATCGTCGTATTGTTAGTAATCTGATTAACAATATCAATCTTAATTTGAGAAATAATCTGGTTAATCTGATAATTATTGATCTGGGTAATATTTTGGATATTTTGAACTACTTTTATTTCTCTACCTGCTACATCTACATCGTGATTGTCAATCTTTTGTCCTGCTTTTTCAAGCAAGGCATAGACACCCACTAAGGCTCCTTCACCAGTTACTTGTATCGGTGTGGCAATTCTTATTAGAACATCTTTAGCCCCCGAAGTGATGGCAGCATTTTGATAAGTCGTTGGTGTCACCATCGTAATATTTTGAGGGGTGACTACTTGAATTTGTACGCCATAGCCAGGCGCTTGTGGAATAATGAAAGCTGAAGAATAGACACCCGTTGCTGAATTCGATCCATCCCGAAGATAACGATTAATCGTATTCCCATCAATTCGTAGTGTTTGATTGGTTGGGGTATTCACTGCCCCCAAGTATTGACGCGTCATCGTTTCCTGGTCTGGCGACAAGCTAGCCCCTAAAGATAGCAGTTCTTTCGATTCTTTAGCCAAGACTCGTGGCATATCTGCACTAAAACTCGTTAGTAATGGTGTCATACTGGGAAAAAACAGCATTAAGCTCGCACCTACTAACATGACTTTTAATTGTTTTTTCATGGTAATCCCCTTCCTCCTTAATTAGTTATTTCTATTATACCTAATTATAAAGCGGTATCAATGTTCATTAAAATAAAAAGGCCGGTTCATTATCCGACCTCTTTAAAACGATGATTAATCATCAATATAAAGAACTACCTTACCTTGACGATAAGTTTCTTTAACATCAATAATGCGTTGATTACGGCTTCCTCGAAAAGCCTTGGTTAAATCCATTTCAGCTAATAAAAACCGCCCATCAACCAAGACATCGACCATCTCTAAAAGATCTAACTTATCCCTAGACTCTTCTTGCAACTCTTCGAAAGTATAACCTGTCCAGGACCAAATATCCTTACTCTGTCCATAACGTTGACGCACTTTTTGACATAAGGGCACCAATACATTGGTATTCAAGAACGGTTCGCCCCCTAACAACGTTAATCCCTGACAATAAGGTGCTGACAAATCATTCAATATCTGTTCCTCTAATTCAGGCGTATAATCAATCCCATAATTAAAACTTTGCGCCGCCGCATTATAACATCCTGGGCAGGCAAACAAGCATCCCGAAACATAGATAGAACAACGAACACCCTCTCCATCTACAAAATTATAGGGTTTATAATCTGCAATTTTGCCCTTTGACCAATCCTTGGCCAACCATTCCTTTGGGCGAGGATTTTTTGGTAATTGTGAATTATCCCTTGTGGTCAAAGGTCTCACCTTCTTGATTTTCAATTTTTATACGAGCTAATCGATGCTGATCAGCATCTACTAAAGATGATCCATGCATGTTTTTTACACGAGCATTGATTTCCTTTTGACGACCTTCAATATAAGGGCGCTTCATCGGATTGCCTAAATAACCGCAAGTGCGCTTCACCACATCACAAGTATCTGGATTTCGATTTCCACACTCTGGACACTCAAAGCCTTTAGACGTCGCCTTAAATTCACCGTCAAAGCCACACTCATAACAATGATCAATTACGGCATTAGTTCCTAAGTAGCCTACATAATCATAAGCAAAATCCCATACCGCCTCTAAAGCTTTAGGGTTTTGCTTAATATTAGGGTACTCCGCATATTGAATAAATCCACCCGTTGAATAATGAGAATAAGGCGCTTCGAAGGTTAATTTTTCAAAAGGGGTCCAATCTTTTCGTACATCTAAATGGAAGGAGTTATTGTAGTATCCCTTATCAGTAATCCCCTCAATCGTTCCAAATTTTGCCTTATCCAACCGACAAAATCGATCCGTTAAGGATTCACTAGGCGTCCCATAAACCGAAAAATGATAGCCATATTCATCCCCCCACGCATCTGTATGTGCTTTGAGGTTCTTCATGACATCTAAGGTAAACTGACGTGCTGTTTCATCCGATTCCCAATCAGGACCAAAAAACACACTCCCTACCTCATATAAACCGATATAGCCTAACGAAATCGTGGCTCGACGATGATTAAATAACTGATCTACATCTTCCCCATCTTTAAGGCGTTTCCCAAAAGCTCCAAACTCATAAAGAATTGGCGCATTTTCAGGTTTTGCTTCCTTAACCCGTTTAATTCGATACAAAAGGGCCGTTTTAGCGATGCTTAAACGTTCCTCAAGAATCTCCCAAAAAAGATCCTTATCACCTTTTGACTCCAAGGCAATCCGCGGTAAATTTAAAGTCACCACCCCTAAATTCATTCGACCTGCATTCACCGCTTTTCCAGTCTCTGGATCTACCCATTTTTGAGGAAAAGAACGGCATCCCATACTCGTCTTAACATCTCCAGTAATCTCTGTTAATACTTTTGCTGAGATCACATCCGGATACATCCGCTTAGTGGAACATTCAACCGCTAATTGTTTGATATCATAGTTTGGATCTTCAGATTTGAGGTTAATACCATCCTGTAAAATAAAGACTAATTTAGGAAAGATCGCTGTACGCTTATCTTTTCCCAAACCCGCAATGCGAATTTCAAGCATGGCTTTTTGAATTTCTCGAGCATACCATGAAGTACCTAGCCCAAAACCGAAAGTAACAAAAGGGGTTTGTCCGTTGGAAGTATACAAGGTATTCACTTCATATTCCATACTTTGACAAGCGTCATGAATTTCCTTAGCGGTGAGCTCTTTAGCATATGCTTCTTGTTTGACAGGGTCTTCAATCCATTTTTGAGCCTTTTTAAAGTGCTTTTGATAAGAGATTTTAGCATAAGGAGCCAACACTTCATCGATTCGATCAATGGATGTTCCTCCAAACTGACTGGACGCAACATTGGCAATAACCTGGCTCACTAAAGCCGCTGCGGTTTGAATGGATTTAGGGCTCTCCACTTTGGCGTTCCCAATCTCAAAGCCATTTTTCAGCATACCTTCTATATCTACTAAACAGCAATTTGTCATTGGCATATAGGGTGAATAATCTAAATCATGAAAATGAATATCTCCCTTAAGATGTGCAAAAGCAACAGACTTAGGCATCATTTTTAACCCAACCGCTTTAGCAACACTTCCAGCTGTTAAATCCCTTTGTGTATTAAATACATTGGCATCTTTATTAGCATTTTCATTAATGACGCGCTGATCTTTATTAATTAATTGTTCCATAGCTTTTTCTAAGCTTGTCGCATTGGTATAAGTTTGATGCATTTCCTGATTCATCCCAGTAAATTGCCATCGATATCTTGTCGTTTCCATGACTTTCATTCCTTTCAAAAAGGAACAGCATACGATTTAGACCATTCCTCATCACTAAAATAAATATAAAAACACAATATTTAGTAGATACTAATTAATTCATCACTACATATAGTATCATATCAGATGCAAATGGATTTTCAAGGGATATTTTGCCTTGTTCAAATTTAAGGAGTCACAAAGCCAATGACATCCCCCTTTCCCTCTTCAAATTTATTTTTTTCACAAACCCAATCAAAAAGGCCATGGCACTCGACCACAGCCTTTAAAAACTTATTCTTCTGACACTCACTTCAAGAAGGAGGGTCAGATTAAGCCATATAGATCATTATTCATCTATTTTGGAAGCAACTTCTCTAGGGCTTGTAAAAAGGAAATTTGATCTTCTGATCGACTTAAAAGCTGAATCAGCTGGTCGGTTATCTCTAAAGTTTCTCTACCTAATCCCTTTCGTAACCGCCAAATTAAATCTAACGTATGGTCATCCATCAAGTACTCTTCTCGCCTTGTAGACGAGTTTTTAATATCTAAAGCAGGGAAAATACGCCGGTTAGCTAACTCACGTGACAAGTGCAATTCCATATTCCCTGTTCCTTTAAATTCTTCATAGATAATCTCATCCATTCGCGAGCCAGTATCCACCAATGCCGTAGCGAGGATTGTTAAAGATCCACCATTCTCAATATTACGAGCTGAACCAAAAAAACGCTTAGGAAAGTAAAAGGCAGCTGGATCAAAACCACCTGTGAGTGTTCGTCCAGAAGGCTTAACCACCAAATTATATGCTCTTGCCAAACGAGTAATCGAATCTAATAAAATGACGACATCCTCACCACTCTCAACAAGCCTTTGGGCATGTGCCAACAATAGCGAGGCTACCCGAATATGATTGCTTGGTGTTTGATCAAAAGTAGATGCAACCACTTCGCCTTCAACAAACCGCTCAAAATCGGTTACTTCTTCAGGTCTTTCATCAATTAGTAGAACGAATAAATGGGTCTTAGGATAATTATGACGAATCCCTCGAGCAATTTCCTTTAACAGAGTTGTTTTCCCTGCTTTTGGTGGAGCCACTATCATCCCCCTTTGACCAAAACCAACTGGAGAGATAAGGTCGATTAAACGGTTGGATAAAACCTCTTGGGCATAGGATAAATGTAACGGTCGATCAGGATATATAGGTGTCAGCGAAGCAAAATGATCACGGTGAACCATTTTTTCCGGATTTTGACCGTTAACAGCAGATATTTGCATCAACCCACTATAACGTTCATTTTCTTTTGGCGGCCTAGCTGGACCCGAAATTCGATCGCCATTTCGTAAGGAAAAGCGACGTATTTGTGAATCCGAAATATAAATATCTTCACTAGAAGGCGAAAAATTAATGGGCCGAATAAACGATAAGGAATTTTGATCTCTGGATAAATCTAGGATTCCTTCAACTTTAAAAAATCCTTGCTTTTCTTCTTGATGCCGCATTACTGCTAAAGCTAATTCCTTTTTGGATAAATTCGAAAAATCGGGAACACCGAGTTCCCGAGCATACGCATAAAGCTGTTTTACTTCTTGCTTTAATAAGGTTTCTAACGAAAAATCATTCATACGCATTCATTGATCCCTTGCTAATCTTCCACTTGATCATCATCAATCATTTGGATATCCGCTCCAATGGCTTGAAGTTTTTCAATAATATTAGAATAGCCGCGTAAAATATTATCAACGCCAGTAATAACTGTCTCACCCTGAGCCATCAACCCCGCTATAAATAAACAAGCTCCCGCACGTAAATCACTGGCCTTTACCTGAGCCCCTGTTAATTGAGTAGGGCCTTCAATACGAATAATATCACCATCGACCTTGATATTGGCTCCCATTCGATTCAGTTCTGGAATATGTTTGATACGTTGTGGATAAATCGTATCTGTAATTGTCCCCTTTCCAATCGCCTTCGTTAATACAGGGGTTAAAGGTTGTTGTAAGTCTGTCGCGAAACCAGGATAAGGTTGAGTTTTCAGAGAAACCATCTTTAAATCATCAGAATGATGCACCAAAATCGAATCTTCACTGATCTCCATGCGAGCACCCATCTCGTCCAACTTAGCAATAAAACTTTCAATATGTTCAAAAATAACATTATTAATTCGAACTTCTTGACCAATCGCAACTGCCATTGCAAGGTAGGTACCAGCTTCAATCCGATCTGGGATAATCGTATGTGAAGTACCTGTCAGATGATCCACACCTTCAATTCGAATAACCGAGGTCCCAGCTCCTCGAATCTTGGCCCCCATCTTATTTAACAAAGTCACTAGATCGATAATTTCAGGTTCTTTGGCTGCATTTTCAATCACCGTTTTTCCCTTGGCCTTCACAGCCGCTAAAATAGTGTTAATCGTAGCCCCCACCGAAACCACATCCATATAGATTCGCGTTCCTTGTAAACCTTCTGAACCCGTTGTCAAGGTAATCACACCATATTCATCTTCTACCTGAGCACCTAACGAGCGAAAAGCCTTGATATGCTGATCAATTGGTCTTGGTCCTAAAAAACATCCTCCAGGAAGTCCAATTACCCCTTCTCCAAATTTTGAAAGAGTCGCTCCCATAAAATAATAGGACGCCCGTAAACTTTGAATTTTTCCAGTCGGCATAGGAATTGACTGCATTTGTGTTGGATCAATTTTTAACACATTATTTTCAAAGGAAGTCTTAACCTTAAAATCATTTAGTATATCGATCAGTGAATGCACATCTTGAATATCAGGCACCCCTTCGAGAACAACTTCTGAGTCCGCTAGTATTGCTGCTGGCATTAAAGCCACAATTGAATTTTTGGCACCATTCACATTGATTTCACCAGTTAAAGGACGGCCACCACGTATTACTAATTTTTTCAAACTATTCACTCCTAAAAAATTATCGCAGATACTCTGCTTATTTATTAAACCCAAGCTGATATTCTTGTCGAATTGCTTTTTCAATCAATTTAAGACCTTGCCATTGCTTCATATCCTTTAAACCAGCTCTATTAGCTAGGCTAATTACATCATGATGGATCTCAGAGCTGTTTTTACCAATACGGTGAAGCAACCATGCATCATCGACATGGATAAGCTCATGGGCCACAATATTCCGTGTATATTTTTCGATTTGTCGCATTGCTTTGGCTAAATCGACAATATGCCGATCTTGACTATTAGCTTCAATAATCTTCATTAAATGACTAGAAGATAGGTAATGGTCATAATTAAAATATTCACCATAGTATTTATTAAAGGTAGCTTGAACTAAATTGGGATGCGACTCAATCTGATCTTGATTCCACCGAATTCCACGATAGATCGAATGCCCTTCCACAGTCTCTTTAAAGACTTCAATTAGGTATCGATCCAAATCAGCTAGAATATGTTCTTGGACTAATAAGCGAAATATATCCACCAATAAAGGGGTCAATTGCCTTAAATAATCATCATAAGCCCCAGATCTTAATTTCAATTCCATGGCTTGCACACACCGATAAACGCGTTGTTCTAAAAGGCTGGGTGCCACTAAGAATGAAAAGCCTAAGTCCGCAGCCCTCTTTTTGACACGGTCCAAATCCCCTTTCAAATAGGATTCCCGTAAATGTAGAAGATCCAACAAACGATCAGTAACCTCTATTTTTTCCTTAATGATCCATTCTTCAAAAGCTGGGAAGTACCGATGATTGAGTAAAAAGCTACCTATTGCTTGTACTGATTGATCCATAATCTGACCCCCTACTCGAAAGCTACTTATAGGCGTATTTTATCATAATCCCGATCGACATTCGACCCTTGAATCTACAAAAAAAGAGGAGGCTGTGAGCTTATGCTACAGCCTCTATACATAATCCTTGAAGGAATATTCTATTCTTCCTCGTCATCTTCATCTTCGAAGTCGTCTTCGTCTTCATCCTCAAAACTTTCCTTTTCATCCAAGTCAATCTCATCTTCACCTAACTCAGATAAATCACTCGCATATTCGTTTAATTCTTCATCTTCATCATCTTCCTCGACATCAGCGACTAAGACTTCCATTTCATCATCTTCATCATCTTCCTCTTCGAGGTCCTTATCTTCTTCGTCATCATAGTCATAAGCATTATCGCCGTCTTCTGGATCATCATCATTATAGTCAATCGCATTATCTTCATTATCCGCAAACGCGTTATGTTTCCGTTTTTTACGACGTTTCCGTTGTGAGTTCTCTTCTTCTTCAGAAGAGGTAATAATTTCTTCATCAATCTCATCGACCGCATACCAAGCTCTCAGTCCCCAGCGGTTATCTCCTAATGAGATAAAGCGCCCGTCGATATTTAAGTCTGTATAAAAACGTGTCATTTTCGCCTCTACGAGCTCATCCGACAAATCTAAATAATCTTGAATCTGTAAAAGAAGCTCTGTAAAATCAATGATTTCTCCACTTTCTTCTAAGATGGCATGTGCAACTTCAATTAAGGACAGCTCAGATTTAACTTGACCTTCAAATTCTTTTAATTCCATCATTATCCCCCTTGTATACTTCATTATCTTAACTTTTTAATCGTTGAATTTCAATTGAAAATGATAAGAGCCAAAAGCTTCTTCCGCTTGACTTAAATCATATTCCAATTCTATCTGAAACCGATCTTGTTCCTGAACAATCATCAATTGTTTTGTTTGGATTTTAAAAGCAATCGGCCCCATCTGTGTTTGATAGTTAACCTGTGTGGGATAGGTCTCGCAAAAAGTAAAAATCCCTTGATTTTTCCGGATCTCTAATAGCCAATCATTTGAATCATTTTTTAACCATTTAAGAATGACTTGTTCATCGGATGCATCTTGATAACACAATCGACTAAATGTCTTTAAATGGATAATTTCCGCCTGAGCGATCTGATTCAAAGTGTCTTGGATTTGACCCTCTTGATCTTTTATTGATTGTTGGACGTGAATCGTTTTTTGACTGACCTCCATAGACCCTCCTCACTTATTTCAAAGAAAATACACCAGGACGGACTCGAACCATCATTTTTCGCTTAGGAGGCGAGAGCTCTATCCCGTTGAGCTACTGGTGCATCATGAGACAATTTTACTTGACTTCACCCCATTATAACGCATTTTTTGGTATAATCAAAGTGCTAAAAAAGAACAAAAGGAGTCGAACTATGCCTCAAATTGACTATCAAGACTTTATTAATCAACATCAAATTCTTGTTTTCGATGAGAAAAACAACCCGGATAAAGATCAGCGGGATGTGGCCTTAGCCTATCAAGATACTTTTTTAAGGTACCTGCAAGTGATCAATGATCAAAGAAAAGAAGATCAAAAGCCCTATAGCATTTTGCATTTTTACCCTCTTAATGTGGATACCGTATACCTAGGTGCTAAAGACAAAACCCTCGCCCAATTCAGCAAAGGGGTAGAGTTTCTTAAAGAAAAAGGATATGTCGTCTCCCTCCGATCTCATGGTGGTCTGGGAGTTGTCGAAGATACCGGAATTTTAAACTTCGCACTGGCGACAGATAATCGTTCTGTTAAGCTCGCCATCGAAGAAGCTTATCAACTAATTATCGACTTAGTACAAGCTAGCTTAGATAATTCATTAAAAGTTGAAGCCTATGAAATCGTCGACTCCTATTGTCCGGGAAGTTATGATATTGTAATCCAGAATAAAAAAGTAGGTGGCATTGCCCAACGACGTTTTAAAGATGGCGTAACGACTGCGGCATATATTGGCGTGCAAGGCGACCAAATTCAACGCGGTGAGCTAATGAGAGATTTCTATAAAATTAGTCATGCTGATGATCGCTTTCCACAAGTTAATCCCCAATCAATGACCACCCTAAGTGACTTGATCGGTCAAGAAATGACGATCGCCGATTATCAAAATCGACTCTTACAAGTATTTAACGCCTATAATACGGTTCAATTCGGTAACTATGGAGACGAACAACTTCACAATCTTTACTTACCTTTATTCGATAAAGCCTTCCAACGCAGCCAACAAATTCAAGCTTAACCAATTTTGATTACCTTTAAGGAGTGAGCGGATGTCCCCATTTGACCAAGCAATTCAAGCACAAAAATTACCGCGTGAGAAAGTTTTTCGTGATCCAGTTCATGACTATGTCCATATTCGTGACAAAATTATCCTTCAACTCATAGATACCCAAGAATTTCAACGCTTACGCCGTATCAAACAACTAGGTACCTCTTCTTATACTTTTCATGGAGCTGAACATTCTCGCTTCAACCATTCCTTGGGAGTCTATGAGGTCACCCGTCGAATAATCAGTCAATTTGACCGAAACTATCAATCAAAAGAAAATAATGATGGCTTATGGCAAAGTCAAGAAAGAATGGTCGCTATTTGTGCGGCCTTGTTACACGATATCGGACACGGTCCCTTCTCTCATACTTTTGAAGGAATTTTTGGAACCAACCATGAAGAACTCACCCAGGCTATCATCACCTCGCCCGAAACTCAAATCAATCAAATCCTTAGTCAACTCGGTACCGACTTTCCTCATAAGGTTGCCTCTGTTATTAATAAGACTTACCCCAACCAACAGGTCGTCCAACTGATTTCCAGTCAACTCGATGCAGATCGAATGGATTATTTACTAAGGGATGCTTTTTATACGGGAGTTTCGTACGGAGCTTTTGACCTAACCCGAATTTCACGCGTCATCCGGCCTTACCAAGATCAAATCGCTTTTGATTTCTCAGGAATGCATGCCGTTGAAGATTTCTTTATCAGCCGTTACCAGATGTACATGCAAGTCTATTTTCATCCTGTCTCACGGGGTATGGAGCAAGTTTTAAAGGCTCTCTTTGCAAGGGCCAAGGATATCTACTTCAATCTTCCCGGCACAAACAAACTCGAATCCGCCATTGAACTACTCGAGCCCTTTCTAACCGGCAATTGGCAAGTTAGAGACTATCTTCAATTGGACGACCATGTTGTAAGTGCCTATTTTCACCTGTGGGCCCGAGAAAAAGACCCCATTTTATCTGACCTAGCCCAAAGATTTTTAAACCGGCAGCCCTTTAAATCAATTATTACCAGTCAAGCCGAACGCGAACAATTAAAAACAGCAGTCTATACTGAGCTCATGCATTTTGACTTTGATCCAGACTATTACCTCTTCGAAGACTCTTGCTTTGACCTCCCCTATGACTACTATCGACCTGGTCACGAAAGCCGAAAAAATCAGATTGAATTAATCACAAAAACCCAGCAAGTCATCGAACTATCAGAAGTTTCCAGCTTAGTTCGTTCGTTAGCAAGTCAGGTTCGTGGCGACCATCGAATCTTTTTTCCCAAAGAATTACTTAGCCAAATTCAAAAAATTGCTCCTGAAGAACGCAATGCCAATCAACAGATGATTCTGCTAGCCTATCTGAACGAACACGAAGATGTTACCTATCACATTCAAGAACGCTTATTCTAGGAGATAAATTATGAAAAAAGAAAAATCATGCGGTGCCATTTGTTATCAACTTAAAAATCAGCAAATCTATTTTTTATTGATCCAGCATAAAAACGGTGGGCACTGGGCTTTCCCAAAAGGCCATGTAGAAAACAATGAGACCGAGGAAGAAACTGCCTTAAGAGAAATCTTTGAAGAAACCCAACTAGAAGTTGAACTCAACACGCAATTTCGAAAAACCTGTCAATACTCTCCTAAAGAGGGAGTAAGCAAAGAAGTGGTATATTTTATCGCTCAAGCACATGACCCAAACGTACAAACACAACAAAGTGAGGTATTAGCTTATGACTGGCTCAATTATGACTCTGCCTTCAACCGCTTAACTTACGCTAACGACCAAACAATTCTAAGTGCGGCAAACAACTTTCTTTTAAAGGAATAAAACTGATTACAAAAAGAACCCCCTCCACAAAATTTATGGTGAGGTGACCCCCAAAAGTTAGAGTTAAAAACTAACTTTATGGGGGTCATTTTATGTCTAAAAGATATAGTTACAAATTTAAAATGCGTGTTGTTGAAGAATATTTTGAAGGAAAACTAGGTTATAGAACATTAGCGAATAAATATAATATTTCTACTGAAAGTCTGGTTAGACAATGGGTTAATAACTATAAGGATTGTGGGAAGAATAGCTTGAAATCTCGCGAAGGAAAAACAAAGTATCCTTTAGAATTTAAACTTAATGTATTACACTATAAGCAAGAAACTGGGGCTTCCTACAGAGAAACCGCCAAAAAATTTGGTTTAAACAATCCATCTCTTATCGCCAACTGGCGGCGGGCTTATCTTGAAGGAGGGGCTAATCAGTTAAATAATCCAATCGGGAGGCCTTCTGACATGCATAAGAAGCCAAAACTAAGTAAAAAATCACAAAGAATGAATCTTAGCGAAAAAGAGGAACTCGAACTTTTACGTCAGGAAGTAACCTATTTAAAAATAGAAAACTTATACCTAAAAAAGCTAAAGGAATTGGGTCTGAAAGACCATCGAGATCCCAACAGACCCAATTCGCTATAGAAATTTTTGAAAAGGGATTTCAGCTAAAGGACATCTTAA
>OJLW01000303.1_pt1 | contig 26509 bp, 25 predicted proteins | sample 1597021 | NCBI WGS metagenome assembly OJLW01 (sample SAMEA3904676, study PRJEB24821) | metagenome | biome: Builtin; feature: hospital; material: surface | place: USA | collected 2013-06-03
GAGATAGCGTAGCGTCTCGTGGGCTCGGAGATGTGTATAAGAGACAGGGGGGAAGGACCAATCGAAAGGTCCTAATCCCCTCCGGATATAGAATAGTAAAGCTTAGCTTTACAAGAATCTATTAAAAACAGAATCTTTATAAATCAATCTAAAAGCCTAAGCTTTTAAAAACTTTTCCATCCTCTTTTTGAAGATCTAAAAGAGGATACCAATTCTCTTTTTCCTTTCTCCTCTTTCAATGATATAATTGTCTTAGTATTTAATTGAGGTGTTTTATGTTATTTGATATAAATGAAAATTTGGGAGATTTTTTCTATGACGAGCCAATGAAGAACCACACTTCTTTTTGTGTTGGTGGTCCTGCTAAGCTTCTCATTAAACCCAATGATGAAGAGGCTCTTATAGAAATTTTAAAATCTATTAGAAAAAATAATTATAAGTATTATATCCTTGGAAACTGCACTAATATTATTGTCAAGGACAAGGGTTTTGACGGGATTATTATAAAGTTGAAAAATAAATTAAATGATGTGAAAAAAGTTTCTGACAAGGAAATTTTTGCAGGAACGGGTGCCAGCATGAAAAAGATTAGTGAGTTTGCTATGGAAAATTCTCTTACTGGTCTTGAGTTCGCTCACGGTATCCCTGGTTCTCTCGGTGGTGCCATTGTTATGAATGCAGGTGCCTATGATGGTGAAATAAAAAATGTTTGTAAGAGCGTAAGACTACTTGATGAAAACCTAGAGGTTATTGAAGTTCCTGGAGATGAGATGAACTTTGCCTACAGGCATTCTTTAGTTCAAGAGAGAGACTTAATTGTACTTGGTGCAACTTTTTCCCTTGAAGATGGAAACAAAGATGAAATAAGAGAAAAATATGAAGAATTTGACCAAAGAAGAGCTGACAAGCAACCTCTTGATATGCCTTCTGCTGGATCTACCTTCAAAAGACCTGCAGGTTATTTCGCTGGAAAGCTAATTGATGATTCGGGCCTAAGGGGCTTTACTCATAAGGGAGCAGGAATTAGTCAAAAGCACTGCGGATTTGTTGTAAACAAGAATAAGGCTACTGCCCAAGATATACTTGAAACTATAGAAATTGTACAAAAAGTCGTTCACGATAAGTTTGACGTTACTTTGGAGAGGGAAGTTAAAATTATTGGTGACTAGGAGTCTTTAAGTTGGTGATTAAATGGAAATTATAATTATTACTGGGATGAGCGGATCGGGCAAATCCTATGCCCTTGATGTCTTTGAAGACCTTGGCTATTATGCCATGGATAATCTAGCGCCAGCCCTTTTGCCAAAGTTTTGCAACATTGCCCTTGATGCAAAGAGCAAAAACTTTGAAAAGGTGGCTGCTGTTGTAGACATGAGGAGTGGGGAGCTTTTTAATGATTTTTATTCTGCTTATGAAGAGTTAAAAGGGATGAATTTAAAAATCAGGCTCTTGTTCCTCTATGCCGATATGGAAACTATTATTGCAAGGTACAAGGAGCTGAGAAGACCTCACCCAATGAATAGGTCCATAGTCGATGGTTATAATTTTGAGGAAGCAACTCTTTCGAAAATTAAAGACAGCGCCGACTTTGTAATTGACACCACAGGACTTTCTACGAAAAATTTGAGAAAGCAATTAATGGCCTTTGTGTCCTATGATGAAAAGGACAACTTTGCCATTGAAGTATCAAGTTTTGGCTTTAAATCTGGCATCTTAAGGGATGCTGATCTTGTTTTTGATGTGAGATTTTTACCAAACCCTTTTTATATAAAAGAACTTAAGGACTTAAATGGAAAGACTGAAGAAGTGAAGTCCTATGTAATGAAGTGGGATGTTACGAAAGAATTTATTGACAAGACCATAGACCTCTTGAAGTTTTTGATTCCAAATTATATGGCAGAACAAAAGAGAGTTTTAACAATAGGGATTGGTTGTACTGGAGGTTTTCACAGGTCAGTTGCTATAGCTGAAGAGATAGGTAGAATTCTAAAGGATGAATACAAGTCTACCTATGTAACTCACAGGGATATGGAGAAAAATTTATGGAAAAAAAGATAGTAGTCCTAGGTGGAGGTACAGGTATCTCCACTATTTTGCGTGGACTTAAAGATTATAGCGAGGATATTTCAGCTGTTGTCTCCATGTCTGATGACGGTGGAGGGAGTGGAATATTAAGGCAGGAACTAAATATTCTTCCACCAGGAGATGTGAGAAGATGTCTCATTGCTCTTTCCAACACCGACAAGACTATGAAGGACTTGTTGAATTATAGGTTTAAGTCGGGATCCTTAAAGGATCAAAATGTGGGAAATATTTTAATTGCTGCCCTGACTGATATTTTTGGGTCCTTTGACAAGGCTCTACTTGAAATGTCCAGTGTTTTTAATGTGACAGGCAAGGTAATTCCCGTAACCCTAGATGAAACTCATCTTGTTGCAGAGTTTGCGTCTAAGGATAAGGTTGTGGGAGAGTCCTATATTCCAAAAATGTGTTATAGGTTGAACACGAAAATCGATAAAATGTCTATGATTCCCCATTATCCAAAGGCAAATGATGAAGCTGTGAAAGCGATTTTATCATCTGACGTTGTAATTATTGGGCCAGGATCTCTCTATACTTCGATTATGCCCAACTTTTTAGTAGGAGGAATCAATGAAGCCCTAAGAGATACCAAGGCCAGGGTGATTTATATTGCCAATGCCATGACTCAAAAGGGAGAGACAAAAGACTATTCTTTGAAAGACCACTTCGAAGCCATATTAAAACATTCAAACTATGAATTTATTGATGAAGTCATAGCCAATGACCTAAGGGCAACAGAAGAGATTTACCAAAATTATTACAATAAGGATGAATCAAGACCCATCTTTGCCACAGAAGAAGACAAAAAATACTTTAAAGATAAAAATGTAAGGCTAACAGAAGGGGAATTCATAGAAATTAAAGATGGCTTTATAAGGCACGATGGAGACAAGATTGGGGCCAGCATTTTTAAGAGTCCTTTCTTGTAAAAAAATTTTAAAGATGATATTATTTATTTGTTATAAAGGAGGATGTAATGAGGAAATATAGAAAGACAGAACATATAGAAAATTTCCTTCGCTCAACCTATGTTGGCGACCCGCTTTTTTCTGATATCTTTTTGTATAATGACTCTCTTCCAGAGATAAATTATGATGAAATTGATACAAGTGTTAATTTTTTAGATAAAAAAGTAAACTTTCCCCTTATGATTAATGCCATGACTGGTGGCTCAAATCTTTCAGAGGAAATAAATAGATCTCTTGCAAATGTTGCAGTGGAGTACGACCTTCCTATGGCTGTTGGATCACAAACCATTGCCCTAGAAGATGAAGACTCAAGAAAGTCCTTTGAAATTGTAAGAGAAATTATAAAAGATGGAATTGTCATCTCAAACTTATCTGGTTTCTCTAGCGTTGAAGATGCAAAACTAGCAGTTGACCTCTTAAAAGCAGATGCAATCCAAATCCACCTAAACCCAGCACAAGAGCTTGTCCAAGTTGAGGGCGAAAGAAACTTTTGTGGAATCCTAAATAATATAGAAAAGATTGTAAAAAAGTCTGAGGTTCCTGTAATAGTAAAGGAAGTTGGCTTTGGAATGTCGCAAAAGACAGTGAAGAAACTTCACGAAGTTGGCGTTAAATATGTGGACATATCTGGATATGGTGGCTCTAACTTTTTTGAAATCGAAAATCTAAGAGAACCCAATGCAGATATATCAGATTTATTTTCTTGGGGAATACCAACTGCCCTAAGTTTAATTGAAGCAAAGAAGCTTAATTATGATGACATGTATTTAATAGGATCAGGTGGAATAAAAACTTCCTTGGATATAGTGAAGAGTATCTGCCTTGGAGCAGACATGACAGCAATTAGTGGAGAAATTCTTTCCTATATAGTTCGTGGTGGATACGAATACACCTTAAAATATATTGACGGTCTAATGGAAAAGACTAAGATGCTAATGATGTTAAATGGAGCAAAAAATATTTCTGAACTTCAAAATCTTGATTACAAGGTGACAGGAAAGCTTAGAGAATTATTGGAGGACTAAATGAAATTTATAAAAAAAGAAGAATTTAAGGATTCAAAATGGTCTGCAGGTGTAACAACAGAAGTTTTTATATACCCAGAAGATGCAAGCGTTGGTGAAAAAAACTTTGACTTTAGGATTTCAACAGCAACTTGTAATGACAAAGAATCAGTCTACACACCTTACACAGGCTTTTATAGGTACATCACACCAATTGACAATGTGATGAATATTGAAAGTGATGGGAATAAATTTACATTAGATCCCTTTGAAGTCTTATTTTTTGATGGAGATGACTCTACAAAATCATCAGGAGACGTCAGAGACTTTAACCTAATTTATAAAAAGGGACAAGATGCCAAGATGTTTGCCCTAAACATAAACAATCTTGAATTTAAGGCAGACAAGAGGGCAGTAATCTTTAACTATGATTCAGACCTAAAAGTTCAAGGTAAAGACTTTGAAAAATTCTCAGCCATCTATCTAGAGGAAGAAAAAGTAAAAATAGAAGGCCAGGGAAAAATAATAATTTGCGAATTTTAAAAATTTATAAAAAAAGAAACTGTGAGTAAATCACAGTTTTTTTAATGCTCATCTTTATTCAATTTCTAACTAGGAGGTGGTCTCCCACTAGGGCTGTCTTAAAGGTCTTATAAAAGTCCTCATCGAGATAAATTTCGTAGGCTTCACCACCCAGTTTTTCATAAATATTTTTTATATTTTTGTACTTTAGTCCAAGGCCAAGGGCGAGTAGGAGGTCATCTTCACTTGTTCCTCTTCCAGCTTTTAATTCTTCTTCTACTTTTTCTAGTTCTCTAAATTTTTTGTTGCCAAGGTCTGTCATCTTGGAGAAAGTGGTTATTAGTGATGCGTAAAAGAAAAGGGAGGCCACAATACTTGCGATTCCAAAAAATCTTTCGTTATAAACTGTCACTATTCCCACAAAAAATAAAATTGAAAAAACTACAAAGGAGAGAAAAATCTTTAGGGTATTTTTTTCTCTTGTGAAGAGTTTTTGTGCCACCATCTCATCTTCTAAAAAGTAGATGAAGTCATTGAACTTCTTGTTGTAATTGTCTGCTTCAGTTCGTCTTAGTTTGTCCATCTGTCTTGTAGAAATTGATTCGCCATCTCCAAGAGAAAAGAGTATCTCAAAAAGCTTTCTTTCTCCCTTATCAAGTCCAGAGGAATTTAAGTTTTTTAATATAAATTCTACCTTGTCCTGGTCCTTTTTTGTCTTGTAGTAATTTTTTTCTATTTTAATATTTCCAGAGGCTTGAGCCCTTAGGATCATAGCTATGATGGAGTTATAGATAAAGTTCGGGCCCTTATATAGGTAGGCCTTCTCGTAATAATTTAAGTCAAGCTTCTCTTCATAGGTCTTGGCTCCTTTTTTCTTTAGGAGATAATACATAATAAGAGATAGGCCAAAGACCAAAATATTTATTAGCAAAAAGTATGTCGTTGAAAAATTCATTTTTAATTCCATTTAATCACCTATCTTCTATTATATACAAAAAAATATTTTTGGGTATAATAAGAATTGGAGGGATAGAATGTACGATATTATAATAATTGGTGGAGGTCCAGCAGGTTTAACTGCAGGTCTTTATGCAGCAAGAAGTAAAAAGAAAACTTTAATCATAGAAAAGGGAATTGAAGGCGGTCAAATCGCTGAAACTACTCAAGTGGAAAACTACCCAGGCATTGATTCAATAGATGGTGTTGAACTTGGTAAAAAAATGGCAGACCAAGCTAAGAAGTTTGGCGCAGAAATTGTCATGGACCAAGTTGAAGACATGGATCTTGATGGAGAAGTAAAAAAAATCAAGGGATATGTAGATTCTTACGAAGCTAAGTCTGTGATTATTGCAACTGGAGCATCTCCAAGGGAAATTGGTGCACCTGGAGAAAAGGAATACAAGGGCCGTGGTGTAAGCTATTGTTCAACTTGTGACGCAGCTTTCTATGAAGATGAAGTTGTTTATGTAGTTGGTGGCGGTGACTCTGCTGTTCAAGAAGCACTTTTCATCACAAACTTTGCAAAGAAAGTTTACATTATCCACAGAAGAGACGAGCTTAGGGCTTCAAAGGTTCTTCAAGAACAAGCCTTTAACAACGACAAGATTGACTTTATCTGGAATACAACTGTTAAGGAAATCAAGGGCGACAAGATTGTAAATGAAATGATCTTACACGACACAAAGACAGGAGAAGATAGGTCAATCAAGTCCGATGATCCTTTTGGAATTTTTGTCTTCATTGGTTATATTCCAAGCACAGAAATGTTTGAAGGCAAGGTTGAACTTACAGATGACAGGTATATCAAGACTGATGAAGAAATGAGGACTAATGTGCCAGGTGTTTTTGCAGCTGGAGACATTAGAAAGAAGACAGTTCGTCAAGTTGTAAACGCAGCAGGCGATGGTGCAGTTGCAGCCATGAATGCTCAAAAATATGTTGACGAAATGGAAGGAAATCTTTACGAGGGATTCAAAGAAAATAAATAAGCTTAAAATTTAAAATAAAAAATTATAAGCAAGAAAAAAGCATTGGTTGAGAAAATTCAATCAATGCTTTTATTTTTATAAAATTTATTTTTCACCAAGCCAGTCAGCCTTAAGGGTGTAAGCAACCATTAAGATGACCCCAATAACCCAGGAGATGGGATAGAGTTTATAAACATTTTCTATTGTGTTATAGTGTGGAATTACAAATTTTGCTGCTAGGATCCTAAAGATACAAAGTGACAAGATGAGAATTATCATAGGTGGAATTGTTTTTCCAGTTCCTCTCACTGTGCCGGCAAGTGAATGCATAATGGCAAGTAAGAAGTAGAAGGGACAGAAGAACCTGCTGGCGAGAACACCGGCCTCGATAACCCTTACATCGTTTGTAAAAAGGCCGATTAATTTTGGTGCAAAATTATAAAGGAGAGTCCCACTTATGATTGTATAAAAAACTGTCATGGCAAGAGTGGTCCACATACCCTTTTTAATTCTTTCAATTTGACCTGCACCGTAGTTTTGCCCAACAAAGGTTGTGATTGCCATGCTAAGACTTAAGACAGGTAAGATGTTAAAACCATCAATTTTTACAAAGGCACCAAAACCTGCCATTGGCAAGGCGCCAAAGACGTTGACAGAGGATTGCATAATTACATTGGAAAGAGAAATAACTGTGTTTTGAATTGCAGTTGGAACCCCAACCTTTAAAATATTTAAGGCCATGTCCTTATGTATTCTTATTCTAGAAAGATGAACCTTGTAAATATCTGGAACCCTAATTAAGAACAAGAGGGCAAGAAGGGCTGAAAGGGCCTGGCTAATATTAGTAGCAATAGCAGCTCCCTTGACTCCCATTCCAAATCTTTTAATAAGTAAAAAGTCTAAGACCACATTTGTAAAAGAAGCTATTCCGAGATAGAGGAGGGACCTTTTGGAGTTTCCCACGGCATTTAAAATACCTGCTTCCATGTTGTAAATAATATTAAAGACAAGTCCAAAGGAAAAAACCCTAAGATAAGCAATTGACTCTCCCATAACCTCAGCTGGTGTGTCCATTTTTTCTAGGAGCCAGGGTGCAAGTACGTAGCCCATTATGGAAATTAAAAGTCCAAAGGCAACTGCAAGAGCAAGAGAAGTGTGGACGGCAAGTCTCATATTCTTTTGATTTGACCCACCCATGGATTGCGAAACTAGAACCCCGCAACCTACGGCAATCCCCTGGCTAAAAGAAATTAAGAGATTAATAAGATGGGTACTTGACCCAACAGATGCCAAGGCGTTACTCCCCACATAATTTCCAACAATCATGGAGTCGATTGTGTTGTAGGTTTGTTGGAGAAGATTTCCAAGAATTAGGGGAAGGGAAAATAAAAGAATAGTCTTCCAAATAGATCCCGAAGTCATTAAATTTTTTTCAACATTTGATATAGATTTAGCTTTCAATTTTAAATCATCCTAAATTTTGATACAAATACTTAATTAACAATAAATAATATTGTACTTTAAATAGGAGAAAATTACAAAATAGAGATTGATAAACAATTTTTAGTTCAAAAAAATAAATTTATATAAATAAAAGTTTGAATGAGAAAAAGCAAATAAAGATCAAAGCAAATAATTGAAATAAGAAATTAATGTGTTAAACTTTTATTATAGACAATAATATTTTTTATTGACAGGAGTAAAATATGATAAATAAATTTTTGTGGGCGAAGAAAGAAGAGAAGAAGGGACTTTTTAAATGGCTTCCTTTAAGACAACACTTAGAGGACACAAAAAATATTATGAATGGCCTTTGGGAGCATTTTTTAAGTGGAGGTCAGAAAAGATTTATCGTAGACTCCATGATTTTTGAAAATAATGGAAAGAGTGGAGAGGAAGTAGCAAAGAACCTCTCTATTTTTTTAGCCTTAACTCATGATATAGGTAAGTGTACCCCAGCCTTCCAAACGATGAGGGGTTATAATAATTCTAAAGATCTTGATGATTATTTAATGGAAAGATTGGAGTCAAGTGGATACAAGAATCTGAAAAATTTTGACAGAGTCCTTGCTAACAAGAGCCACCATACTATTGTTGGACAATCCATACTTTCTTTTTTTGGAGTAGGAGAAGATGTAGCATCAATTGTTGGAGGTCATCACGGTAAGCCTATTGACAGTGTAAGACTTATTGAGACTCAAAAGACTTCCTATGGTGTAAATTATTTTCAAGTTGAAGACGAAGAGAGTGAAGTACATAAAAAGTGGAAAAAAGAACAGAAAAAGATTTTTGATTGGGCCTTAGATGAAGCCGGGTTTTCTGGAGTTGAAGATATCCCAAAAATTTCCCAGGCTGGAGCATTTATCCTATCTGGTCTATTAATTATGGCGGATTGGATTGCAAGCAATGAAGAATATTTTCCACTAATAGATATTGAGTCTTTTGAAGTAGATGACATGATAGGTAGATTCCAGAAAGCTTGGTATAAGTGGTACAAAAACGATTGCATAGAAATAAATAATCTGGAAAGTATAGAAGAAATTTTTAAAAATAGGTTTGGGTTCGATGCACCTAATGATATACAAAGAGGCCTTGTAGAAGCTATTGATCAATCTAAAGATCCGGGACTTATAATATTAGAAGCCCCAATGGGAATTGGTAAGACTGAGGCTGCTTTGGTAGGAGCAGAAGAGTTAATGTATAAGACGAGTAGAAGTGGTTTATTCTTTGGTCTACCAACGCAAGCAACTTCTAATGGTATGTTTTCTAGAGTTGAAGACTGGCTGGAAAATTTATCAAGAGAATTAGCCAGCAATACTAGTTTAAGATTGGTACATAGTAAGGCTGCTTTAAATGAAGATTTCACTAGTCTAGCAAAAAATATTTACCAAGATAGTATTGAGGGAAGTGTAATTACAAATGAATGGTTCTCAGGTAGAAAGCAAACTGCCCTAGATGATTTTATTGTTGGGACAGTTGACCAATTTTTACTTACTGCCTTAAAACAAAAGCACCTGGCTTTGAGGCATCTTGGATTTACAAAAAAAGTTGTAATTATAGATGAGGTCCACGCTTATGATAGCTACATGATGACGTATTTAGAACAAGCACTTCGTTGGATGGGTGCCTATAGGATACCGGTGGTTATTTTATCGGCGACTCTCCCTATAAACAGGAGGATTAAATTAATCGAAAACTATATGAGGGGAAGGGGGCTTAAGTGGAAGGAAGTAAAAAAACCAGAAGAAGTTAAATCAACTGATTATCCACTAATTACTTTTACAGATGGTTATGAGATAAAATTTAAAAATGACTTCAATATATCTGTTGATAAAGAGATAAAAGTGATTAGAGAAGAAAAGGAAAATTTAATTAATATAATTTCTGAACTCTATAAAAATGAGGGAGTGATAGGGGTTATTATGAACACAGTGAAGGACTCTCAAGACCTAGCAAAAGAATGTGAGCTACACTTTGGAGAAGACGCAGTAGAACTTCTCCACTCAAATTTTATTGCAACAGATAGGGTTAAAAAAGAAAATTTACTTCTCAGTTTGGTATCAAAAAATTCAGAAAGACCCAAAAGAAAAATTATAATTGGAACACAAGTTATTGAGCAAAGTTTGGACCTAGATTTTGATGTAATGATTAGTGAACTTTGCCCCATAGATCTTTTAATTCAAAGAGTTGGTAGGCTTCAAAGGCATGAAATAAAAAGAAGTGATTTTTATAAAAGTCCTACTCTTTATGTAATAGGAACTAATTATGAATTTAAATATGAAGAGAAGTCCAAAGCAGTCTATGATGAATACATACTTATGAGAAGTCAGTATTTTTTACCGGATTCTATAATGATACCAAGTGATATACCGAGTTTAGTTAACAAGGTTTATGAGGATGGAGAAGTTAAACTAGAAGATGAACTACTAAGTCTTATGAAGGAAAGTGGTAAAAAGAGAGATGTAAAAATAAATAATAAGGAACAAAGAGCTAAAACTTACAGGTTGGATAAGCCAGACAAGAATTTTAAGAAAACTTTAGTTGGTTTGCTTGAGACTCCTGTTCCAATAGATAGTGAAGAAATTGGTTATGCAAGAGTTAGAGATATTGAGGACACTATAGAAGTTATAGCCTTAAAGAAGCTTTCGGAAGGTTATGGGACTTTTTCAGAAGGCCTCGATTTATCAAAAGATATAGACAATCCAAGTACAGCAAAAATTATTGCGAGAGAATCTCTGAGACTTCCTTTAGCTTTAAGCAGGTATCCAAAAGTTTTTGAAGATACTATAAAGGAACTTGAAGAATACAATAGGAAAAATTTATCAGACTGGCAAAGGCAGACCTGGTTAAGGGGGTCATTGGGAGTTATTTTTGATGAAGATAATAGCTTTGTTTTAAATGGTTACAAGCTAACATATGATGAAAAATTTGGCTTATTTTATGAAAGGGTGAGAGATTTTGGGAAAATACAATTTACTAAATGAGTCGTGGATTCCTGTTATTGAAAATGAAAGTTTGAAAAACAAAAAAGTTTCCCTCATTGAAATTTTTGAAAATGCAGAAAAATATAAAGGATTAGCTGGAGATACGAAGACTCAAGACTTTGCAATGACTAGACTTCTTCTGGCAGTCCTTCAAACAGTCTTTTCAAGGTTTGATTTTGATGGCAAGCCTCATCCTGGCATTATTTTAGACGAAAAATTTAGACAGGTTGAAGATGTAGATGAAGATTACTTAGAAGATGATGAATATACCAACAGCCTAGAGGAGACATGGAAAAAACTCTGGTCGACTAAAAAGTTCCCTGAAATTGTCAGTGACTATTTGAGAATGTGGGAGGACCACTTCTATTTTCTTGATGACAAATATCCCTTCTATCAAGTTAGGAAGGAAGAAATAGATGGATCAAAAATTAATAAAGCAAATCCAAGTTCTGTTAGTGGGAAAAATATTAATCGTATGATTTCAGAAAGTGGGAATAAAGTTGCCCTCTTCTCACCTAAGTATGACAAGGGAAAAAACAAAGAAATATTAAAAGAAGATGAGGCTTTGAGATGGCTTTTGACTTTTCAAGCTTATTCGGGTTTATCAGATAAGGTAATCTTTGGAAAAGAAAAATATGAAATACCAAATTCAAAGGGTTGGCTTTTTGATATAGGAGGGATTTATTTTGAAGCTAATAACTTATTTGACACTTTAGTGTTGAACTTAATTTTGCCAAATCCTATACAAGAATATATTGGGATAGTTGAAAAACCTTGTTGGGAATTTGACAGCTCTGAAACTATATCAAATTATTTATCTTATAGAGATCCAGACAATCTTGCAGAACTCTATACGAACTGGTCTAGGGCAATATATATTGATAATGAAAAAGATTTTAATGATGCTTTTAATTTTGAAATTGTAAAAATACCTGAGATAAATCACTTGGATGCTTTTTTAGAACCCATGACTCTTTGGAGATTAGATACAAATGGACCGGAAAAAGATAAATTTAAGCCAAAAAAACACAATTCGGGTGAAGCACTTTGGAGATCCTTTGGAACAATAGCAAATATAAGTGAAGATAATAATGAAGTGAAAGCTCCAGGACTTATTGAGTATGTCAACAAAAGAAAAGAAGAAATTGGAGAATATAATCTAATTATAAAATCAATAAGCATGAAGGATGATGGAAATGCCACTTCGTGGGTTCCAGTGGATGAAGTTTTTGACTCCTTAGCAATCAAGGAGGAAGTTTTGACAGACATCGATAAAGAAGGATGGGTTCCCCTTATAGACTCTGAAGTTAATTTGGCTAAGAAAGTTGTGGGTGGAATTTATGGATATTTTATTTCTGATTTAATGACTGTTAGAAATGACAAGAGCAAGGATTTTAAAAAGCAAAAAGTTGAAGAACTTTATTATAAATTAAATGAACCCTTTAAAGATTGGCTTGCCAGCATAAATAAAGAAGATGAAAAAAATAAAAAGGTAAGAGAGTGGAGGGTAACTTTAAAGTCTCTTGCCATAAATGAAGCGAGAGAAATGGTTTCGCAAGCCAACACAAGGGACTATAGGGGAATAGAAAAAGATGGAAAAATTATAAATATCGCCACAATTTATAATAAGTTTATAAATATTTTAAACAAAACTTTAGGATAGGAGGAGAAAATGACAAAAACTAGTAATAAAACTTTCAGAGTGGAGTCAGTTACAAGAAATATTATCAAAGAAATTAACTCTGACACTAGCTCTGCAAATGCTAGGGCAACAATGGCTAATATTAGAAACTCAGTTAATAGACCACTTACAGAGTCAACTGATTTATTAGCCCTTCTATTCAGATACATGCCAGAGGACTTTTTAAGTACTGATCGGAAAATATCTGATGAAGAGAGAGCAGTTATAACAACTATTCAATTATACGCAATACACCAACAGTCTAAAACAGAAAGTGTACTCTTAGAAGAGAATAGTGAAAAGTGGAAAAATTTGGGCTATTCACTTAGGTCTTTAAGGAAAGATGGAGATTCTGCAGCTGTGGATAGAAGATTTAATAGTATGGTAACATCAACAACCTTCCAAGAACTTTCTCAACATTTAAGACAAATGATAAAGCTATTAAAGTCAAAAACTGATGCAAAGGTGGACTATCCAAGGCTATCTAGAGATTTATATAGATATTTGAGAGGTCATGGAGAAGAAGTAAAATTTTCATGGGCAAGCAGGTATTATTTTGTTAATAGTGAAAAAGAAGGAGAAAATAAAAATGAAAAATAACAATATCTATCTAGACGTAAATGCAATTCAAACATTGCCACCATCAAACATTAATAGAGATGATACAGGAAGTCCAAAAACTGCACAATATGGTGGAGTTAGAAGAGCAAGAGTGAGTTCCCAAAGTTGGAAAAGGGCAATTAGGTCATACTTCTTGGAAGATTCAAAAAATAGTAATGTCGGCATAAGAAGTTATAAAATCCCAGAATATATAGGATCAAAGATTGTAAAAATAGATGGAAACATCTCAGAAGAAGATGCTATAAAAATGGCTAATGACATCCTAAAACTTGGTGGACTAAAAACGAAAGATAATAAAACGACAGCTCTTTTCTTTATGGGAAATACGCAGGCAGAAAAATTAGCAAGGGCAGCAGTAGATGGAGTAAAGGATAAAAATCTTATAAAAGAAATGTTAAAAGATGACCCAGCTGTTGATATTGCACTCTTTGGAAGAATGGTCGCAGACGATCCATCACTAAATGAAGACGCTTCATGTCAAGTTGCACATGCAATTTCTACTCATTCAGTTGAAACTGAATTTGATTTTTTCACTGCTGTAGATGACTTACAAGAAGAGGACAATGCAGGTGCAGGAATGCTTGGAACAATAGAATATAATTCATCAACCCTTTACAGGTATGCAAATGTGGCAGTTCATGAATTCTATAAACAATTATCAGATAAAGAAGAAACAATTAATGCCATAAAACTTTTTGTAGAAGCTTTTGCAAAGTCACTTCCAACAGGCAAGGTAAACACTTTTGCAAACACCACAATTCCATCATTTATTATGGTTAGCTTGAGAAAAGACAGACCAGTTAACCTAGTAAGTGCCTTTGAAAATCCAGTAAAAGCATATAAAAATCAAGGTTTTATCAAGGAATCTGTTGAAAAACTTTTAAAAGAATATAAGAAGTCTGAAAAATTTGTTGAAGAACCTATAGCTACTTTTTGTATATCATTAGATGATTTTGAATTGATAGAAGGTGTAAAGAAGGAAGATAATTTTAAAGAATTATTAAAAGAATTAGGAGATAAACTTGGTGAAATAATACCTGACGAATTGGGTGAGTAAATTGAAAAGTATTTTATTAAAATTTCAAGGTCCCTTACAATCCTGGGGGACAAGCTCGAATTTCGAGACAAGACATACAGATGACTACCCTTCAAAAAGTGGAGTCCTTGGTATGCTAGCAGCTGCCCTTGGTTACAGGCGACATGAAGACGAAAAATTAAATAGATTAAGAGAAATAAATTTTGCAACTAGGGTTGATCAAGCAGGTATTCTCTTAAGAGACTATCAGATTGCCAAGAAATATAAAAAGAATGGAAGACTCGAAAGGAATTATGTTACAAATAGATATTACCTATCTGATGCTATATTTTTAGTTGTCTTAAGTCACGAAGATAATGACTTCATCGATAAAATTTATGAGGCATTAAAGAGACCTTATTTCCAAAATTTTCTTGGAAGGAGATCTTGTCCTGTAAATTATGATTTTATTATAGGTTGTTTTGAAGATGATCCACTTGAACTTTTAAAAAAGACCAAATGGCAGGCCAACAAATTTTATAGACAAAATAAGAATAATAATTTAAAAATTTATGGAGATTCTAAAATTTTAAAAACTGGAAAAGAAAAACTTAAAAAGGATGATGTGGTTTCATTCTCTCAAAAAGAAAGGAAGTTCCAGTATAGGGGCGAGTCAACTATATATGTTGAAGTTGATAGGGATGTTGGAGAAACTGATCATGATGCTTTTGGAGCAGTTGGGGGTTAATATGTATATATCACAAGTTGAAATTGACCTTAATAACAGAAGAAAAACTAGAGACTTAACCCACCTGGGAGCCTACCATAATTGGGTAGAAATGAGTTTTCCAGATGAAATAGAAAAAGAAAAGAGAAGTAGAAAACTTTGGAGGATTGATAAAATTAATGGCAAAAGTTTTTTATTGGTTGTATCGGAGACCAAACCCGATTTAGAAATATTGGAAAAGTATGGAGTACCTAACTCAGCAAGAACAAAAGATTATGGAACTTTTTTAGAAAATTTGAAGGAAGGACAGATTTTAAGATTTAGGGCAACACTTAATCCAATAGTCTCAAAAAAAGAAGAAGAAAGAGAAAGAGGAAAAATTTACCCTTGCTATAACACAGAGGATCAAATGAAATTTTTACTTGATAGGTCAGAAAAAAATGGATTTGAACTTGAGGAAAATGGATTTCAAATTGTAGAAAAATCCCATCCAATACTCAGAAGGAAGGGTACAAGACATATAAAATTAAATAAGGTAGTTTATGAAGGTAAACTAAAAATTATTGATAAAGAAAAGTTTTTAAAAATTCTTACCCATGGAATGGGTAGAGAAAAAGCTTACGGATTTGGAATGATTACAGTCATACCGGTGAAGTGATATGACAGACTTAATTGGACCAAAAAAGCCAGAACTCACTGAGCTTCCACGTATTGAAGATAGGGTTAGTTTTATTTATGTAGAGCACGCAAAAATTAATAGGCAAGATGGTGCCCTTACTGTAATGGATTCAAAAGGTATTGTGAGGATACCTGCTGCCATAATTGGAATACTTTTATTAGGACCAGGTACAGACATAAGCCATAGGGCAGTAGAACTATTAGGAGACACGGGAACATCAATTATTTGGGTTGGTGAAAGAGGAGTTAGGTTCTATGCCAATGGTAGGCCCCTTGCCCATTCAACTAAATATCTAGAGAAACAAGCAGTCCTATTTTCTAATAGAAATACAAGACTATTAGTTGCAAGAAAGATGTATCAAATAAGATTTCCTGGTGAAGATGTAATGAAACTAACAATGCAACAATTAAGAGGAAGAGAAGGAGCTAGAATAAGAAATATTTATAGACAAGAAGCCAAGAGATATGAAATTGATTGGACAAAAAGAGACTATGATCCAAACAATTACGAAGATGGGAGCCCTGTTAATAAAGCACTCTCTGCCGCCAATGTAGCTCTCTACGGCATTTGTCACAGTGTAATTGTTGCTTTGGGAATGTCACCGGGATTAGGATTTGTTCATACAGGACACGACAAATCCTTTGTATATGATATAGCCGACCTCTATAAAGCTGAATACACAATACCCCTTGCATTTAAATTAGCAAGTGAAGTCACAGAAGATGAGGATATAGGAAGACTGGCCAGACTTAGACTTAGAGATAAATGTGTAGATGGAAAATTAATGAAAAAAATTGTGAGAGACCTGCAGTACTTAATGGAAATAAATCCAGAAGATGATATAAAAATAGAGACAATAAATCTCTGGGATGAGAAAGGTAAATTGGTAAAATATGGAGTTAATTATACAGAAGGTGATTTGTAATGCCTTTTACAGTAATAACTCTTTCCAAAGTTCCAAGTTCCCTTAGAGGAGATTTAACAAAATGGCTCCAAGAAGTTGCAAGTGGAGTCTATGTTGGTAACTTAAATACAAAAGTAAGAGAAAAGCTCTGGGATCGAGTAAAAGATAACTTAAAAGACGGAGAAGCAACAATATCTTACTATTATAGAAATGAAATTGGTTATAAATTTGAGACTATTAATGGAGACAGGGAAGTTTTAGATTCCGAAGGCTTGCCTTTAGTATTAATAAAAAAAGAAATCAAAGAAAAAGATAAAAGCCTAAAAGAAGGATTTTCAAAAGCAGCTCAATTTAAAAAAATAAAAAATATAGAGCATAGTAAAGTGAAAAAATCCATTAATAAAAAAGATATAAAAAAATATGCAGTCTTAGACCTAGAAACCGATGGACTAAATCCGGTCCATGACAATATAATAGAGATTGGAGTAGTAAAAGTTGGAGAAAAACAAGAAAACTTTCAAAGATTTATAAAAATTGAAGGAAAATTACCAGAAGAAATAAAAAAATTAACAAGAATTGACGATGAAATGCTAGAAGAAAAAGGAATTCCATTAAAAAGAGCATTAGAAGAGTTTATTGATTTTATTGGTGACACAAGAATACTAGGTTATAATGTTGCTTTCGATATAAAATTTTTAAACTCCTCATTAGAAAAAGAAGGTTTGGCAAAAATAAATAATAAAGTTTATGATATCATGCAGTTTGTAAAAAAAGATAACTTATTTTTGAATAACTACAAGCTGGAAACTGTTTTGAAATCCTATAGCATTGATGAAGAAGTTCCTCACAGAGCTCTTGAAGATGCAATTCTGGAAGAAAAATTAATTCATAAAGTGAATAAATTATGGGATATTTTATAATGAAAATGAGATAGTTACGGGATCTTTTAAGTGTAGTCCCCGCACAGGCGGGGGTGATCCCTGGTGTAAATACTAGGGTTAATGATTTGACAGAGTAGTCCCCGCACAGGCGGGGGTGATCCTAAAATCTGTATTAATAATCATAACTACACCAAGTAGTCCCCGCACAGGCGGGGGTGATCCTAATGACGGAGCAGTTGAGGCAGTTGCAAAAAGGTAGTCCCCGCACAGGCGGGGGTGATCCTGATGGCTACACTTGTGGCAGAAGTACAAAAACAGTAGTCCCCGCACAGGCGGGGGTGATCCTAAAATTAGTGTATAAATTAATGGTAGAGCTAGGTAGTCCCCGCACAGGCGGGGGTGATCCTGACGATATCCCATTCTAAGGAGTGGCCATGGAGTAGTCCCCGCACAGGCGGGGGTGATCCCCGACAGGACAGTATTCTTGGTTGATAATTACGATAGTCCCCGCACAGGCGGGGGTGATCCTGCTACATTTGACTTTGAGGGCAGGATATTTTAGTAGTCCCCGCACAGGCGGGGGTGATCCTAAAGATTGGCAATGAGGCCGAAGATAACTCAGGTAGTCCCCGCACAGGCGGGGGTGATCCTATCGGACTAACTCATTCTGCTAATCTGGTTTTGTAGTCCCCGCACAGGCGGGGGTGATCCTACAAAAAAAATAAGGCGGGGAAATTAATCCTCGTAGTCCCCGCACAGGCGGGGGTGATCCCTAAGTCCGTCGGACTTTGAGCAATTGGACAAAGTAGTCCCCGCACAGGCGGGGGTGATCCTGGATATGGATCAGTTAAAGGCCTTAGGGGATAGTAGTCCCCGCACAGGCGGGGGTGATCCTAACATCAGAATCTTTTAGGATTAGGTATTACAGTAGTCCCCGCACAGGCGGGGGTGATCCTAGGAAAATCGTCATGGTGTCAACTCCAACTATGTAGTCCCCGCACAGGCGGGGGTGATCCTAGGTCGGCTGTGTTTTCCCAGGCTTTTATCTTGTAGTCCCCGCACAGGCGGGGGTGATCCTCATTCCTCGTCCTTTTTATTTCTTAGTTTACAGTAGTCCCCGCACATGCAGGGGTGATCCTAAATCATCTAATCACCTTTACCCATCTCAAAAGTAGTCCCCGCACATGCAGGGGTGATCCCTTGCTATATCAGACTGGGCTGATGAATATAGAGTAGTCCCCGCACATGCAGGGGTGATCCCAATATTAAGACCATCATCTCTTAAAAGGGTAAGTAGTCCCCGCACATGCAGGGGTGATCCTAGGTATAAAGTATATTTCTAAAAGTCTGACTGGTAGTCCCCGCATATGCAGGGGTGATCCTCTTGTTGTTAATGACATGTCATTAAATGTAGGTGTAGTCCCCGCATATTCAGGGGTGATCCGAGGGCGACATGATCCAGGCAGCAGAGTTTGCCGTAGTCCCCGCATATGCAGGGGTGATCCTCAAGAAAGATTATATTGATAAAGACGGGCAAAGTAGTCCCCGCATATGCAGGAGTGATCCTTGGGCGAATTAACAAAAATTGAAGAGGTGGAAGTAGTCCCCGCATATGCAGGGGTGATCCTCACTAAACACAAGAATAGAAATAACATACCAAGTAGTCCCCGCATATGCAGGGGTGATCCTAGCTTATATTGATGAACAAAATGCACCAGATGGTAGTCCCCGCATATGCAGGGGTGATCCCAAGAACTTAGCACTCTAAACGATTGAGTGCTAGTAGTCCCCGCATATGCAGGGGTGATCCTCACAAACTTTACTCCTGCTTTTGTTGCTTAAAGTAGTCCCCGCATATGCAGGGGTGATCCCAACCAAAAGTAGTTCCATCTCCATCTGGATTTGTAGTCCCCGCATATGCAGGGGTGATCCCCATAATTTCTACAACAGCATCAGTTCCAACAAGTAGTCCCCGCATATGCAGGGGTGATCCTGTTTAACCTATATAGCAGCTTCTAAAAGTTGTGTAGTCCCCGCACATGCAGGGGTGATCCTTAAGTCCAATCAAGAAATCGATTACATAATTTGTAGTCCCCGCACAGGCGGGGGTGATCCTTGAGACCACCAGAGCTTTGGACCCTCTCCTTAGTAGTCCCCGCACAGGCGGGGGTGATCCTTAGAAAAACAACAAAAAGACATTGAAAAACTAGTAGTCCCCGCACAGGCGGGGGTGATCCTATTTTAAAGCAATAAACTCATTAAAAACTTTAGTAGTCCCCGCACAGGCGGGGGTGATCCCATTTACTGCAGATCCAAGACATTTTCCATACTGTAGTCCCCGCACAGGCGGGGGTGATCCCCGCTATAGAACATAAGTCTTAAGCCTAAGACAGTAGTCCCCGCACAGGCGGGGGTGATCCTGGTGCAGTCTATGACGAGGACAGGACAGTACAGTAGTCCCCGCACATGCGGGGGTGATCCCTCTACCATTAAAGCCAAGCTACTGGAGAGATAGTAGTCCTCGCACAGGCGGGGGTGATCCCCTATGACGAGATACAAAATTATATAAAGCAAGGTAGTCCCCGCACATGCAGGGGTGATCCTAAGGCAAAAAATAGATAAAAAGGAGTATATATGTAGTCCCCGCACATGCAGGGGTGATCCCATTATTTTTACCATGTTATCAACTCCTTTATTGTAGTCCCAGCACATGCAGGGGTGATCCTCCAATACCTCTAGCTTTTCCCCCGCCCCTAGTGTAGTCCCAGCACATGCAGGGGTGATCCCGCTGTAAAAGACTTTTTCTTGGCACCACTCAAGTAGTCCCAGCACATGCAGGGGTGATCCTGAGAATATTTAGTTTACAAGATGAAAAATTTGGTAGTCCCCGCATATGCAGGGGTGATTCTAGGTTGCCAAGATGACCAATTACTACTTCCCGGTAGTCCCTGAATATGCAGGGGTGATCCTGTTTTTAAAAGTCCTAGTTTACCATAAACTAGGTAGTTCCCGCACATGCAGGGGTGATCCTGGGTATACTAAATAGATTTTTTCCAAATCTCCGTAGTCCCCGCACAGGCGGGGGTGATCCTAGACTTACAAAAAATGACTCCTTAAAAATAAAGTAGTCCCCGCACAGGCGGAGGTGATCCCGTAGTTGGTGGGGGGCCTAAGGCTTAAGGCAAGGTAGTCCCTGCACAGGCGGGAGTGATCCTGAGGATGTGTTTTTATATGTTTTGGATACATGGTGGTAGTCCCCGCACATGCAGGGGTGATCCTATCACAATCAGACAAAGAGAGAACGGCAAGTGGTAGTCCCCGCACATGCGGGGGTGATCCATTGCTGGAGCCATATTTTAAGCAACACTCTAGGTAGTCTCCGCACGTGTAGGGGTGATCCATATAAGCAGTAGAAAGCAAAACATAAAATATAGTAGTCTCCGCACGTGTAGGGGTGATCCTACTTCTTTGTCGTCTTCAAACTCTAATAGTTTGTAGTCCCCGCACAGGCGGGGGTGATCCTACTTTAGTAAGTTTCTTTGTATAGGTATTAAGTATTCCCCGCACATGCAGGGGTGATCCTGCTCCATATTTACTTTTTATTGTATTACCTGCGTAGTCCCCGCACATGCAGGGGTGATCCTACGACTCTAATGTATATACGTGATGTTACAGTGTAGTCCCCGCACATGCAGGGGTGATCCTCATAGTTGCAACATACGCAGAAGATGCGGAAGGTAGTCCCCCGCATATGGGGGGTTAATTTTATAAAAATGGAAGCTGTTAAAGTTATATCCAAAGAGAAAAGAAAGGTGAAAAAAATAATTGATATGTTCATAAAGGAAATAGAAGGCGGTCTGGAAAGATTTGATAATGAAGATGCAGTCCGTAGCATTGGCGGGGTTGAAAGCTTCTTTTTAGATAACTTCGATGAAATTAATAAGGAAAACGACGAGGTGGCTCAACTAGGTTTTGATCTGCAAACAGAAATAGTGGAATTAGAATCAAGTGGAGATGATCAAGAAAAATTAGTCAGGATAAAGAGGATACTAGACAAGATAAAGGAAGCTAATAAGGTACACTAACATTTAAGTTGGGGTGTTTTTGGTTTAAAGCTTATATAGTAAATTTTGTTTTCAGGAAGGAGTGCAATAAGCTTATGAGTATAATTGATGATTTTTTTAAAGAAATAGAGAAGGTCTTATTTGCTGAAGCTTCCAACAATGATTGGGATTTATTTAATGATTTGGAGGACTATTTTATAGATAATAACGAAATGATTTTTAAAGAAAGTGAAAGGATATCTGACTTAGGATATGAAATGCAAGATGTGATCGCTGAGATGAGTTATATGGATGATTTTACAGAATGCAGGATAAAGATAAATAAATTTTACAATGAAATGAAAAAAGAACCCCAGGCTTAGGTCTGAGGTTCTCTTACATTATTTTGTGATTTAATTTTCTTACTTTAATTCATCTTTTTCAAAGTCCCACTCGCCACTTGGGTCTGCATACCTAATAAAGATAGATGAGATTGCAAAGATTACAAGTATTCCTTGGTACCACAAGAAGGGGATTATTTCCATTGGTGAAACTGCGCCTGCGCCAAGTTCTTTTGTAAGTCCTGCTGCTATTAGGATTTGTGCTCCGTAAGGTATTATTCCCTGCATAACACAAGAGAAGGTATCCAAAAGTGCAGCTGATCTTCTTGGGTCAATTTTAAAATCATTTGATATTTCCTTTGCAACTGGTCCGTCTATTATTATTGCAACTGTGTTGTTAGCTGTTGCAGCATCTGTTAAGGCTGTGAGAAGGGCAATGGAAACTTCTGCGGATTTTTGTCCTCTTGCAAAGCTCCTTATCTTTTGAACTAGCCAGTCGATTCCTCCATTTTTGGAAACCATATAGGATAGTCCACCAGTTAACATGGATAATAAAAATATTTCAAACATACCAGAGAAGCCTGTGAAAATATTTTGGGCAAAGGTCATTAGGTCTAGACCACCTGTTGAAATTCCGATTATTCCTGACAAAATTATCCCACTTGTTAAAACTAAAAATACATTCATGCCTGCTATAGCGGATATGAGTACAAATAAGTAAGGGATAATTAGGATCGGATTATAAGGACGATCTTCGAAAGCAGGTATTGCTTCAGGTTTTCCAACAACTAATAATATTATAAAGGTAATAATAGCTGCAGGAAGAGCCATTCTTATATTTGCCCTAAACTTGTCCTTCATCTCTACATTTTGAGTTCTTGTTGCGGCAATTGTTGTGTCAGAAATAACTGATAGGTTGTCTCCAAACATTGCTCCACCAACAAGAGATCCCAAGACTAGGGCTAGTGGAAGGTTTCCCTTTTGAGCAAGTCCAACTGCAATTGGGCCAACTGTAGAGATTGTTCCCACAGAAGTTCCTGTTGATATAGAAATAAAACAGCCAATTAAGAAAATTCCACCGGTTATAAATTGAAGGGGAATAACTGATAGGGCAAAGTTAACCACTGAGTCAACTCCTCCTGATTCCTTGGAGACTGTTGCGAAAGCACCTGCTAAGATGTAGATGAGGCACATTATAATAATATTTTCATCGCCACAACCTCTTACGAAGTCGTTAAACTTGTCGTCAATGCTGCCTTTAAACATAATAAAGGCGAGTATAATTGCTGGTAAGATACAAACTGGGGCTGGCACTTGGTAAAACGCCATCTCAACTCCTAGGTGGTTTAAGACAATCCCCGTTGCCATGTAGACAAATACAAAGACTACAAAGGGAAGGAGTGCGGCTAAACTTGGCCTAGGTTTATTACTTTGATTTTCCATTTTTCCTCCTAATATTTTATGTAAATACATAATAATTATAAATAAAGCAAGCTTATTATATTATTAAAAAATTTTTTTGTGAAGTCTTTTGTCTTATTTTGAGCTTTTTAAAGATTTGCAAGCAGCCATTAACTTTTTTTAAATTCCTTTATACTATATAATGAAAAATACTGTAAATTTTAAGGACAATTATAAATTAAAAAATTAGTAAATTTTAATTTAGAGAGGTGACAACAATATTGAAGAAAAAGAAGAATTTTAAAGTCATAGGAGCCCTAATTCTTACCTTAATTGGTTTTTTATTTGGACAAGAACAACTTCAGGACTTTGACGCAAACTACAATGGACCACACTTAAATAAATTAGAAAGATTTTTATCAATATTTGATAATCCTTACGAGGTCAATGAATCAAGCATCTACTATGAGATAGATAAAAATCCGCCTAACTTCACTGAAGAGGATTTGAAGATGGGACCGGACTTTGCTCACTATTCAAACCTAGATCACTTAAATAGGGTTGGGCCTGCCAATGCGCTATTAAGTCCTGAGTCAATGCCTAAAGGACCAAGAGGTGATATATCAAAAGTGTATCCTTCAGGTTGGCATCAAAAGTTTTATGACTTTGTTGACGGTAGAGCAGTCTACAATAGGTGCCACCTTATTGCTTATCAGATGACTGGGGAGAACGACAATTGGAAGAATCTCATGACAGGGACAAGGTCCTTTAATACCAAGGGGATGCTTCCCTTTGAGAATGCTGTTGCTTCTTACATAAAGGATACAGGCAAGAAGGTAAGGTATAGGGTGACTCCAGTTTTTGAGGGTGACGAACTTGTGGCAAGGGGAGTTATTATGGAAGCCTATAGCATAGAAGATGGTGGCAAGAAAATTAATTTTAGAGTTTTTGCCAAAAACATTGAGGAAGGCGTGGACATAGATTACAAGACTGGAAGGACTAGACTAGCTAAAAAGAAGTGATGATTTATATATTTTAGGAAAGTTATAAATTTTTCTTAGTTAATAAAAAAATATGAAGTCATAGTTTTTTGTTAACTAGATAATAATTATGAATTCATAAAGTTTCACAGAGTTGATGGAAAATATAAATTCATTATTATATAGAAAGAAATATTCTTACAAGAGAGAGTCGGCCAAAGAGGTCGGCTTTTTTATTGTTTATATTTAAAAATAATCAAAAGAAAATATAAATCTTGTTGACACTAAGATAGCTTATGTTATAATTCCATAGGACAAAAAGGAGAATGAAAATGAGACTTAGAAAAAAACATTTTGCAATACCTGAAATGGCTGAAAACCCCTACGTTTTTTTTAACGGACAAGAAAACAAGGGCAAATGGAAAGAGGTCTTTGGCAACGACAATCCAATATATTTAGAAATTGGTGCTGGCAAGGGAACTTTTACCATCGAATCAGCTAAATTAAATAAAAATATAAATTATATAATGGTAGATATTGAAACTAATGCACTTATTTATGCAACAAGAAAAATAATAGATGAAGAGCTTACCAATGTTAGGGCAATGCCCATTAATGCTGAAAACATCTTAGACTACTTTGACGAAAACGAACTAGATAGGATCTATATAAACTTCTGTAACCCTTGGCCAAAGTTAAGGCATAAGAAGAGAAGGTTGACTTACCCAAGATTTTTAGAAAAATACAAGCTTATACTAAAACCAAAGTCACAAATTTATTTTAAGACAGATGATTTAGAACTATTTGAAGAAAGTTTAGATTACTTTAAAGACCAAGGCTTCTCCACACTTGTAAAAGAATTTGACATGAAGCTTGAAGAATATCCACAAAACATTGTGACAGAATACGAAAGCAAGTTTAGAGGAATGGGAGAAAAAATAAAGTTTGGAGTCTTCGAGCATTACGTTAACTAAAATTTAAAATAAATTGACAATAAAACTCCTGAAATATATAATGAATTTCAGGAGTTGAAGATATGGACATAAATAATTTAAAAGAAAAAATAAAAAATGGTTACGTAATAACAAGAGAAGAAGCAATAGAAGTTTATAATAGCGACTACGATGAACTAACAAAGGCTGCAGATGAACTTAGAGAATATTTCTGTGGCAATGACTTTGATGTTTGTACTATTATAAATGCCAAAAGTGGTAAGTGTTCAGAAAACTGTAAATTTTGTGCCCAATCAGGTCACTATCATACAAATGTAAAAGAATACGATCTTCTAGATGAAGACGTAATAGTAAAGGATGCCCTAGATAAATACAATAGGGGAATTCCAAGATACTCAATGGTAGCAAGTGGAAAGGGACTCACACCAAAAGATATAGACAAGATATGCAGCATTACGAGAAAGATATATGAACAAGCACCGGGAATAAAGGTATGTATTTCAGGAGGAATAATATCAGAAGAATCCTTTGAAAAATTAAAGGCAGCTGGTATAACAAGAATCCACAACAATCTTGAAACATCAAGAAACTTCTTCCCAGAAATTTGCACGACACATACTTACGATCAAAAGATAGAAACAATAAAGGCAGCTCAAGAAGCAGGAATGGAAATTTGCTCAGGAGGACTCATAGGATTAGGAGAGGACTTCAAAGATAGAATTGACATGGCACTAGAACTAAGAGACCTAGATGTACACTCAGTACCTATTAATCTATTAAATCCTATTAAGAACACTCCCTTAGAGAACAATGAACCATTGCCAATGGAAGAAGTGAATAGGACTTGTGCAACCTTTAGATTTATTATGCCTAAGGCTTTAATTAGACTAGCTGGAGGAAGAGCCCTAATGGAAGAATTTGGCGAATCAGCCTTTAAATCAGGAGCCAATGCAGCTATATCAGGAGTGCTTCTTACAACTAAGGGAATAAGTATAGAAGATGATATGAAGAGAATTAAGGATCTAGACTATCAAGTAAAGGCAGTGTAAATTAATTTTAAAAAGTTTTTATAAACTGCTTGACAAAGAAAAATATAAATAGTAATATAAAACAGCTGTAAGAAATGCAGCTGTTATTTTTTAGAAAAAAAGATTTAAAAAAATAAAAAAAACAGTTGACAGATGATTTTCTAGATGCTAATATATAGAAGTTGTCACTTAAGACAGCAAAAAATATTACCGAGTTTCAAGTAAAAA
>OJLW01000308.1_pt1 | contig 26365 bp, 25 predicted proteins | sample 1597021 | NCBI WGS metagenome assembly OJLW01 (sample SAMEA3904676, study PRJEB24821) | metagenome | biome: Builtin; feature: hospital; material: surface | place: USA | collected 2013-06-03
GCTGCTGCCGGCGCGGGCTCGGGTGCAGGCGGCGCGGGCGCGGGCACCGGTTTGGGCCTGATGGGGCGCCAGCACGGCCGCCTCATCGTTCCTCCCGACGTCGAGGCCGAGGTTCGCCTGCTGAAAACCGTCGCGGTGCTCTACGTCATGGACGTGCCCGCCCATCTCGCGCGTCAGGACCGCCAGCGAGACCGCATCTACCGCGTCCACGAGTACCTGCGCGCCGGCGCCCCGGGCACGCTGGACACGATGTTTCGCGCCTGGTTCGAAGCGGCCGACACCGACGCCGAGCGCGAGCGCGTGATCATCGACCAGATCGCTTCCATGACCGAGTCCCGACTCGAGCGCACCGCGAAGAAAGCCAGCGCCTTCGAAGGCTTCTACTAGGCCCGCGGCCGTTGCGTCTTGCCGCAGGTTGTGCAGGGGACGGGACGGCACATCGGTGTTCCTCTCGCTTACAGATATTGCAGGTGAACCTATACCGCGCCGAGGATGAATACGGCGAAAAGTGAGCTTAGGGGCAAACCCGAACTCGTCCCGACGGCGATTCCTACTGCCCTTCACTGTGTTCCACTGTGGTCGTGCCGCGCATCCGAGTTCGGGTTTGCCCCTAAGCTGCCAATCGGACACCTTCCACTCCTCGGAGCGGGGGCTTGGGAGAGGCTACAGGCGCTCGGCGATATCGGCGAGCGCGGCGCGGGTGCCGATCTCCCCGGGCAGCCACGGCAGTTCCACGCGCGGCACGTTGGGCAGTTTCGCGTCCAGAAGAGCCAGCGCTTCGTCTTCCACGGCGCGCCGGGCGGCCAAGAACTCGCCAGCGCTCGAGCCAGCGCCAGCCCCAGCAGTGTCGGCGGGGCTGCGGCGATTGACGACGAGGCCGGAGACGCGGATGTGGTGCTGGGTGAGGTCGTCGTAAAGTTCGGTGCTCTCGAGGACCGGGAGCCGCTCGGCGGTGAGCACGATGGTGAACGTGCAGGCGGCCGGGTCGGTGAGGATGTCGCGCAGGCGCTCAAACTTGCGACGCCGCCGCAACAGTGTGGTGCGGATCTGCTGGTTGCGGCGCTGCACCGGGTCCTCGTCCGCGCCGCCGAGGCCACGCAGGGCGCGGGAGAACTTGTCGGACTGTTCGCGCCGTTGCATCAGCCCGCCGGTGTATGCCGCCATCAACTCGGGCAGGGCGAGCAGGCGGGAGGTGTGGCCGGAGGGGGCGGTGTCGAAAATGATGTGGTCGACGCCTTGCGTGTCCACAAGTTCCGCCACGCGTTCCAGCATCGCCGCTTCGTGCATGCCTGGGGAGTTGCGTGACAGGTCCAGGTGGCGGCGGATTTCGGGGTGCATGCGCTCCGGCATCATTGCCCGCATGGACTGCTCGACTTCGGCGAGGTGGCGTTCGGTGGTGGTGGCGGGGTCGAGTTCGACGACGCTCAAGCCGGGTTCGAGTTCGGTCGGCGTGTCGGAGAGCGACACCGACCAGATGTGGCCGAGGTTGTGCGCCGGGTCGGTGGACACCAGCAGCACGCGCCGGCCAGTTTCGGCGAGGCGCACCGCGGTGGCGGCCGACACGGTGGTTTTGCCCACGCCGCCTTTGCCGCCGAAGAACATCACGGGTGCGGGTTCTAGCAGCATCGCACGCCGTCCAAGGGGGAGTGGGACATGCCCATGCGGGTGTGCCAGGCGTGGAATTCGTCGTAAAGCAATGGCATGAGCTCGAGGGTGTAAAAGGAGGCGGGGTTGGGGATGCCAAGCGTTTCGGAGGCGACGAGCAGTGTGAACAGGTCGTCTTCTTCGCGGGCGGCGCGGGCAAATTCTCGACGATAGGGTGCCTTGTAGAACTCGTCCAAGCCGGCCGCGAAGGCTTTAAAGCGCTCGAGCATCGGCAGCGTCCGCGTCAGCTGCGGCGGCAGCGTGTTCGCCGGGCATGGTTTCGTCGTCACGCCAGATCACTGCGGGCGCGTGGCGTGCCTTCGAGATCGCAGTGAATGCCTCGGCGATGACCCAGATTGCGCAGCAGATGATGATCACGTCGAGGACGAGTAGCAGCCAGTTGCCGGAGTTGTAGAACGTGCGCACCTGCAGCACGGCAGCCCACAGGGACATGACGGTGACGAACACCAGCGGGACGAGCACCGGCCAGGAGGGACGGCGCAGTTTGGTCAGCATGATCGCCACGATGGACAGGGTCAGGCCCGCCATGAGCTGGTTGGTGGTGCCGAACAGTGGCCAGATGAGCATGCCGCCGGAGCCGTCGATGCCCATGGAGAATGTCAGGCCGAGTGCGCAGCCGACCGCGATGATGGTGGCGATAAGGCCGGAAAGTTTGAAGCCCATCAGGTCGCCGATTTCGGTGACGACGAAGCGCTGCAGGCGGATACCCGAGTCCATGGTGGTGGCGGCGAAGAGGACGGCCATCGTCGCCAAGATTGTTGCGGACAGGGACTGCGGGATGCCCAGGCCTTCGTTCATCAGTGCGCCGCCGCCTTGGATGAAGGCGTCCACGCCGCCGGCGTTCCATTCGTTGTAGATGTTTTCCCAATCCGTGATGGTGTTGAATCCGGCGGTCGTCGCAACGATGGTGCCCAGTGCGAGCAGGCCTTCGCCGACGGCGCCGAAGTAGCCGACGAAGCGCACGTCGGTTTCCTTATCGATCTGCTTCGACGACGTACCCGAGGACACAATGCCGTGGAAGCCCGAGATCGCACCGCAGGCGATGGTGACAAACAGGAGCGGGAAGATGCCGGGGGTGCCGTCGGGGACGGTGTCGCGAAGTGTTGGGGCGACAACTTCCGGGCGGACGACGAAGAACGAGCCGTACAGAATGATCAGCCCGACGAACAGTTGCAGACCGTTGATGTAGTCACGCGGCTGCAGCAGCACCCACACCGGCAGCAGGGAGGCGATGAAGGCGTAGAGGAACAGGAAGATGATCCACCAGCCGCGGTCAGGGATGCCCAGCATGACTTCGGGCAGGGCGAGTGGCATGCGGTCGCCGAGGATCATCAGGCCGTAGAGCGCCGCCACGCCGACGAAGGACACCAGCGGCAAGTTCCAGTTAAAGCGGTAGATCGCCTGGCCGATCAGCAAGGCGACCAGGATCGCGCCCCAGGTCGGGATGACGGCGGTTGGGGTGGAGATCAACAGGTTGGAGATCACGACCGCGAACGCCGTGTTAACCATGAGCAGCAGCAGGAAGATCACGATGAGGAACAGGTTGCGTCCGCGCGCGCCGACGTAGCGGCCGGACAGTGTGCCAATGGAGTGCCCGCGGTGGCGTTGCGACGCCCACAGCGCCCCCATGTCATGCATCCCCGCAAAGAACACCGTGCCGAGCGTCACCCAGAGGAACGCCGGCACCCAACCCCAAATCACCGCGACGGCCGGGCCGATGATCGGCGCCGCGCCCGCCACGGAGGTGAAGTGGTGGCCCCATAGGACGTATTTGTTGGTGGGCACGTAGTCCACGCCGTCTTCCATGGTGTGGGCGGGCGTGGAGTAGGCGTCCGAGAGTTGGTACACTTTCTTGCCCAGGAACTTCGAGTACAGCAGGTAGCCGGCGGCCATCATCGCGAGGCCGACGAGCACTAGGATGAGCGAGCTCATGGGCGTCCTCCATTCGTGTCGTGGTTCACAGTTTGCGAATTATGACACACAGCACACTCTTAAGTTTTCGTTAGGGGTGTTTTATGCGCTGTTTTACGTGAGCGGGATGTCTGATACCCCTCGACTTCCGCGCGATGACCGCATAAGTTTGCGTAGTAGAACTTTGCTAGCTGTGTCGAAAGGCGAAGGCGTTTGTTTGATCGCGTGGAACGAATGACTCGAGCGTTTCCGTGGATGGTCTCGCTTTCCCCGGACGACCGAGAGGCGTGCGCGCGTGACCTTCGAGAAGCGTTTACTTCGGAAGACCCCAGCCTGCTGGCAGCCGAGTTCACAGCATGGAAGGAAACTGCGACTGCTATAGCCGAGGGGGTTGATTGCAAAGAGTTGGAGTGGCTCGACCCGTCAGATGACGCGTGCGTGGTTACGCGACCAGCGTGACCCCTTCATCCTCAAACACTGCGCGCATTTTGCTTGTCGACGACCCCTCCACCCCGGAGCGCCCACGCCCGGCCACATCCCACGCCGGGGTGCACATGTGCGAAAACTGAGCTTAAGGGCAAACCCGAACTCGCACCGACGGCGATTCCTACCGGCCTTCACTGCGTTCCACTGCGGTCCACTGTGGTCGTGCCGCGCATCCGAGTTCGGGTTTGCCCCTAAGCTGCCAATCGGACACCTTCCACCCCTCAGGGCGGTCGCCTCACCGCGCTCAAACAGCGCTCACACACCGCCCACACAACGCGCTCACACAGCCGGCGACCGCCTCACCACTCCCACTTTGGCAGCGAGTGCTTATATATGACGGCATTACGCGCCCGGCCTACTTCCCTCATGAAAAGGTCCGGTCTGAAGAACAGATCTGAGAAGTCCCAGCGCACTGTCGGGAAGTTGTGGTGCGAAGTCCAGGAGGCGCGTGTGTCTTCGGGGAAACCGAAGTCGGAATCGAAGCCGGTGGCGTCGTCGATGATGATGGCGATGTTGCGCATCCCGCCGCAGTCGACAATTAGAGGCCCGGATGTGACCCATGGTTTTAGGAACACCGGGTAACAGTCAATCCGGTGTGAGGAGAGGACGGCGCGGGCGAGGCTGTACCGGTACTCGGGCAGCGGTGTCACACCAGCGACCATATTGTGCGCCCGTTTGAGAATCTCGGGCCGGCAACCTTCGAACCCGTCGATGTAATCGTGCACTTTGCGGCGTGTGTAGTGCGACAGGACCCAATCGGTTGCCGTGAGTTGGTCGGTGATGGTGCCGAAGCGGAACAGGTCGATGTAGGTGCGGAGTCGGTCGGTGTGGCGGATGTTGTGGGCGGTGACGGTTTCGTCGTCACGCACTGGCACTGAGCGGAATCGTGTCAGATAGGGCCATTTGCTTTTGGCGGGCGGTTTTCCGGACGGTAGTGCGACATCGACGGTCCAGTCGGTGAATGGCCCAATCCACATGCCGTGTTGCACTGCGGCCCAGCGACCGAGGAGGATCGCTTTGCGACTGTCGCGCGAGACTCCCGCACCGCGGACCAGCATTTGGTCGCGCAGTGGGAGCGATTGCCACCATTCTTTCTCGACGGTGGTTGTCCGCGTCACATAGCGCGGGTTCGCGCTGGGCGCGTTGGCTTGCTCGTCAAAATCTGCTCTCAACCCCCGAAGGTGAGCCATTTCTGCATACCCCATGCAAGCCAGTATCGCGCCTGGCGGCTGCGTTGGGAACCCCTCGCGTGCACAATATAGTGGACATTTCCGAGTTCGGGTTTGCCCCTAAGCTGCCAATTCGACCCCTTCATCCTCAAACACTGCGCGCATTTTGCTTGTCGACGACCCCTCCACCCTCCAGACAGCCACCACCACCCGTTTCACTTGGGTTTCCCGCAGGAGGTCGGCGAGCGCGTCGAGGTTTGTGGGCACGGGGCGGTCGGCGGCGTCTTTGGGACCGTAGGCGGCGGTGAGGATGCCGCGGGCGAGGTCCTCAAGCGTGTGGACCGGGTTGGCGAGAAAGATCGGATTCATCAGTTGACTTCCATTTCGCAGAAGGATTCGTAGTGGTCGTCGGTGTAGTACCAGGCCTCGACGCCGGAAGCGTCGCCGCCGGTGACGATGCGCCTCGCCCCGCGGTGGCGCAACCCTGGCGTGTCCACGGTGTACTCGCGGTAATAGTTGCGGGACTCCTGGGGGAGGACGCGTTCGTAATTGCCGAAGCGTTTGTCGTCGTTGGCAGGGTAGGGGAAGGGCCCGCCGGCTTCGATGAGGTCGACGGTGTCCCAGGCTTCGTCGGGAAGCGGACCGCACGCCGGCAGCCCCGAGGCGGTCGCGCTGGAGGTTGCGCTCGACGCCACGGCGCTGGTTGGTGCCGGGGTGGGTGAGGGGGTCGTCGATACGCAACTGCTCAACGCGAGGCAGGTCAGCAGGACAATCGGGCGCTTCATAGGCCCATATCGTTGCACACGCTACGATGAGCGCCATGGCAAGGGGCAGAATTCCGGATAGTGACATTGAGGCTATCCGTCAGCGCGCACCGCTCGACGAGATTGTGGGCGAGTATGTGCAGTTGAAACCTGCCGGGCACGACTCGCTGAAGGGCCTGAGCCCGTTCAAGGACGAGAAGACCCCAAGTTTCCACGTTCGCCCTGCTCACGGGTATTACCACTGCTTCTCTACGGGCAAGGGCGGGGATGTGTTCTCGTTCTTGATGGAGATGGAGCAGTTGACCTTCCCGGAGGCGGTGGAGGCGGTTGCGGACCAGATTGGGTACCGCATTAATTACCAGGGTGGTTCGACGGGTGCGCGTGATGTGAAGCCGGGTACGCGCCAGCGGCTGTTGGCGGCGAATAAGGCGGCGCACGAGTTTTACCGCGAGCAGTTGGAGACGCCTGAGGCGAAGGTTGCGCGCGACTTCCTGCTCAACCGTGGGTTTTCGCGCGAGTTGATCCTGGATTTCGAGTGCGGTTACGCCCCCGACGGTTGGGACACGCTGACCAAGCACCTGCTGCGCAAGGGTTTTGAGGTGCAGGAACTCATCGATGCCGGCATTTCCTCCCAGGGCAAGCGCGGGCCGATTGATAAGTTTCGCCGTCGTTTGATTTGGCCGATTAAGGATGCTGCGTCGAACACGATCGGTTTCGGCGCGCGCAAACTTTTCGACGACGACCCCATGGGCAAGTACATGAACACCTCCGACACGATGCTGTATCACAAGTCGAAGGTGCTCTTCGGGATCGATAAGGCGAAGCGCAACATTGCCACCCAGCACCAGACGGTGGTGGTGGAGGGCTACACCGATGTGATGGCGATGCATGCCGCCGGCGTGACCACCGCCGTGGCCACCTGCGGTACCGCGTTCGGCTCCGAGCACATGAGCCTGATCCGCCGCCTGATGCTGGACGACAACTTCTTCCGCGGCGAACTGATCTACACCTTCGACGGCGACGAGGCCGGCCAGAAGGCTGCGATGCGCGCCTACAACACCGACACGGAGTTCGGCGGCCAGTCGTTTGTCGCCGTCGCCCCGGACGGCATGGACCCCTGCGACCTGCGTCTGGAGAAGGGCGACAGCGCTCTTCGGGACCTCGTCGCCTCCCGCATCCCCGTCTACGAGTTCGTCATTGAGTCCCTCCTGAAGAATTACTCCCTCGATTCGGCCGAAGGACGCGTCCAAGCTTTACGACGCACCGTCCCCGTCGTCGCCTCCATCGACGACAAAATTCTCCAACAGGAATACGCCCGCCGCCTCGCCGGCTGGGTGGGCTGGCCCAACCCCGACGAAGTGTTGGAACAGGTCCGCGCCGAGGCGAAGAAGCCGAAAAAGGAGAAGCGCCAGCGCGTCTCCCTTGCCGCCCGGCAGGCCGCCGCTGGCCCCGACTCCTCCGGCCGCCAGGCGGAGTTGCTGATCCCGCCCCGCCCCGACGACCCGATGCTGTGGCCCCAGCGCGAAGCCCTAAAGATCGCTCTGCAGCACCCGTCGAAGGCCGGCAATTACTTCGACGGCATCAACCCGGACGCCTTCACCAACGACGCCTACCAACAGGTCCGCGAGGCCATCACCGCCGCCGGCGGCTGCGCCCGCGCGGGTGCCGGTGCTGGTACCGCTGCTGCCGCAGGGCCCGCTGGCACTGCGCCCAACGGTTACAGCCCCGCCGACTCCGCCCCCGACGGCGGTGCCTCCTGGATCGCTGCCGTCGCCGGCGAGATGCGCGACCTTTCCGGGCGCAACTTTGTTTCCGAACTCGCCGTCGAACCCATCCACGCCGACGACCTCGACGAATACGCCGACTCCGTCCTCTCCCGCCTGCAGGAAACCCGCGTCGGCGAGCAGATCGCCCAGCTCAAGGCGCAGCTGCAGCGCATGCGCCCCTCTGACGACGAAGAGGCCTACAACGCCCTCTTCTCCGACTTGGTTGCGTTGGAGCAGGCCCGCAGGGACCTCAACGACCGCGCCTTCCGTGGGCGTTAGGCCCCAACGCCCCGCTTTACTTATTTCGTTTGTGTAAAACCCCACACTTTCACCTGCCGGTTTTTACACTCCGTGCAGGTCGGATCCCCCGGCCCTGCAACATCTTGCATCGCCCCGAAGCGCCACTAGTGCGAAGCAAGACTGCCCGTCCTTGGAGTTCTGGCAGATCCTCTAGTGGGGGTGTTCCTCAAGTGGTTGGGCTATTTGCCAGTTGGAGTTTCCCAGGTAGTACGCAGCAACTCGACTGGTTGACCGTCGCTGATGAAAGCTGGTCAATGGATGGACTGTCAGGCTAAAGTCATAATTCGGCGAGGTGCCACAGGGGCTCCTCAATGGTTCTTGAAAGGAAGTCTGATGGACTTCAAGCTCCCAAACAAGCCTGAAGAGCTCCTCAAGCTGGCAGGTCCCATCATCGGTGTGGTAGTTCTGTTGCTTGCTCTGATTGGCGTTGGTGCCGGCTCCAGTGAAGATGGCGCCAGCCCGACTCCGTCTACCACGGCTAAGCCAACCACTACGGCAACAAAGACCACCGCGGCAAAACCCGCACCGTCAACGTCGGAGAAGCCATCCGGAAAATTTGAGAACAACATTTTCGATTCGCATGAGTACCGTTTTGAGATTACAAAGGTAAACGTTGTTCCAGCGGGTGGCCGTGAGAATCTGTTCGGTTCGAAGCCAGTGATTGTGTTCACATACGAGTTCACCAACAAACGTGCGCGTGAGATTGACACCATCACGGCATGGCTTACGACGTTCAGTGCAAAACAGGAAGACGAAAATGTCCGCCATGATTTGCGGACGGCACTGTTCTACACCGATGATCTTGCAGACCAGATCACGGTGAAGCCAGGCGGTAAGGTGACTGCTCAGTTCGCGTACGAGCTTAATGACGAGGATCTTCCTGTTGCTCTTTCTGCGCAGACAGGTTTGCTTTTGAAGAACTCTGAAGGCACGCAGGTCTATCCGATTAAGTAAGTCAGAGCACTTTGCATTCAGCCCAGCACCGGGAACTCGGTACTGGGTATTTTTATGTGTGAGGGAGGGCAATCAGCAGGTGTCCCTTTAACCCCCACCAACACTAAAGCCCGGCGAGTTCGGGTTTGCCCCTAAGCTCGCCGAGCGACATATGTACCCCCTGCGCGGGGCCCGACAGGCAAGCCCCGCGAGCCCCAGAAACCCCCCAAAAACTCAGCGCTACTTTGCCTCGCGACGAGCAAACTCCCGCAACGCCCACTCAACCGCATCCAGAGGCAGCGAAGAGTCGTAGGCGTCGCGCGCAGCGGTCAGAGCGTCGAGGTACTCCTTGTATTCGTCGGCGGTCCAGTCGGCGTCCTTCGCCAGGCCAGCCAGGCGCGCGCGGTTGGAGCAAATGATCGCCGGTGCAGCAGCGCCATCCGGCGAAGCAGCAGCACCAGCAGCGTCCTGCTCACCCGCCAGGAAGTACGCCACGGCGGATGCGTACTTCGGTGCCAGGCCGGTCGCGACCAGGGAGGCGTAGGCGTCGATAGGCGACAGCCCGCCAAGTTTGCGGATCGCGCCCAGCAACTTCGAAGCGTTGCCCTTGTTGCGCAGGAACGCCTGCATTTGCATGACTTGGTTGGATTGGCCGGCGACGTAGGCGAAGCAGGCGCCGAGGAAGTCGATGATCTGCTCGCGCGCGAAGTCGGAGGAGCGGACATCCGACGCGAAGGAGAAGACTTCGGCGCGGGTGATGGAGGCGGTGGCGTCGTCGCGGAAGGGCGGTACGCGGCGGAGGTGGTGGGGCCAGCCGGTTTTCCAGCGGATGGGGGAGAAGGTGACGGAGTCTTGCAGCGCGTCTTGGGCGTTGGGTTTGATGGCTTCGAGTGCTTCGGCGATCTGAGTCATGCGCTCCATCATAGAGGCCTTAGACTTCCCTTCATGACTGCGACCGTGTTGCTTCTGGATGCCCGTTGGCCCGACATGATCCCGCTCAATCTCGCTGGCCAGATTCGTGGTCGTGTGGAGTTTTCGCCGGAGGTGCCGGTGTCGGTGCGGTGGGCGTTGGATGTCGCGGAGGGGGATGAGCATTGGATTGTGACTACGGATCCGAAGTTCGCGGAGCGTTTGCTTGACGACGACTCCACCGCCCTGATCAAAGTCCCTTCCCTCGAGGATCCTGTGTTGCAGGCTGTGGAGACGATGCGTGAGGCGCGGCGCCGGGGTGAGTGGGAGCAGGAGATGACGCACGAAAGCCTCCTGCCGTTTTTGGCGGAGGAGGCTGGTGAGGTCGCGGATGCGATTCGTACAAAGGCGCCGGACGCGGAGCTCAAGAAGGAACTGTCGGATTTGCTCCTGCAGGTGTTGTTCCATGCGGAGATTGCCGACGAGCGGGGTGCCTTTGGGTTTGGGGATGTGGCGGGGGCGTTCGTCGATAAGATGCGCCGCCGTGCGCCGTATTTGTTCGACGGGTCAGACGGGCCTGTGGATAAGGGGACGCAGGACCGTCTGTGGGTCGAGGGGAAGGCTAGCGAATAGCCGGCAGTGCCGGGATGAGGGTGCGGATGTCCGGCAGGCCTGCCTGGGAGGACATCTGGGAGGAGCCGGCGAAGAGCTGGTCGAACGGGGTGACTGGGTCTGGCTTGACGATGCCGCACTCCAGCGCACGGTCCGCAACCGCACCAACGGTGCTTGCGGAGACGAGGCGCAGGGCTGCGTCGTTGCCCACGGCGGTGTTGAGGTTCATGACCAGCTGGCTGCGGGTGGTGTCCTTGTTCACCATGCGGGTGGCGGTCAGGCCGGTGCGGAGGCTGTCGCAGTTGGCGGTGGCGATGTTGCCGTTGAGCAGGCGGACGAGTTCGAGGGTCTGAGCCTTGGCGGGGGTTGCGGTGCCTGCGAAGCCGGTGACGGCGATGAGGCCTGCTGCGAGTGCTGCGGTGATGCGGCGCATGGGGTGTCCTTTCGGGGAAGTTTGATAGGTCGCAAAGCATCATAACTGTTACAGCTGTGATTGTTGTGGTTTGTGTGAAAATTGTTACTTCTGGCACCGCCTAACCCCCGCACGGCGCGGTAACCGCGCCCGGTACACTTTGCGCCCATGATCACACCGCGACGCATTGCTCGCGGCTGTGGCTGCGTGGGCATTCTTGGCGCGGCCATGGCCGTTATTCTTGTCGTCGCGCTTATCGCGTGGCTGCTGTCTGCCTTCAACTTCGACACCCGCGAACCCATGCAAAAAGCCCCGCTCACGGTCCCACCCGCAGCTGCGGAGGCGCCCCCGCGTATCGACGTCCACGCGCCCGGCAGAACCTCCGACCAACTCTTTGACTGGTCACAAAGCATCGGCGAGGCCACGAACATGTCCGGCCAGGCCGTGCGCGCCTACGCCAACGCCGCGCTGATCGCCGAGGAGGCTTGGCCCACCTGCAACCTGACCTGGAACACGCTCGCCGGCATCGGTTGGGTGGAGACCCGCCACGGCACCTACGGTGGCCGTTTCGACTATTCCAAACTGGACGAGAACGGCTACCCGCAGCCCGCGATCATCGGCCCGCAACTGAACGGGGACGGCTTTGCCAAGGTCCCGGACACCGACCACGGTCAGTTAGACGGCGACACGGAGTTCGACCGCGCCGTCGGCCCAATGCAGTTCATTCCGGAGTCTTGGGCGCGCTTTGGTCGCGACGCCAACGGCGATGGCACCCCGAACCCCCAGCAGATCGACGACGCCGCCTTAGGTGCCGCGAACCTCCTGTGCAATTCCGGCGGCACACCCCGCGACCTCGCCACCGAGGAGGGGTGGACTCAGGCCATCTACGCGTATAACCAGTCCAGCGACTATTTCGCCCGTGTGCGCGACGCGGCGGCCAACTATGCCATGAACCAGCCTGCCCACCGGTAGGGCAACGGCTAGACTTGTTGTCGGAATTTTTCGCCAAGTCATTTTCCACGTCACTATCCACGTTAAGGAGACATCATGGCCGACATCATGCACATCTTTGCTCGCGAGATTCTGGATTCGCGCGGTAACCCGACCGTGGAGGTGGAAGCGCTGCTGTCGGATGGCTCGCATGGCCAGGCTGCGGTGCCGTCGGGTGCGTCGACGGGTGAGCATGAGGCTCACGAGCTTCGCGATGGCGACGACCGCTACGACGGCAAGGGTGTCCTCAAGGCTGTCGAGAACGTCAACGAGACCATCGCGGATGCCCTGATTGCGTTTGAGGCGGACGATCAGCGCCTGATCGACAACACGATGATCGAGCTCGACGGCACCGACAACAAGAAGAACCTGGGCGCGAACGCCTTGCTGGGTGTGTCCATGGCTGTGGCGAAGGCTGCCGCTGAGGCTGCCGAGCTGCCGCTGTTCCGCTACATCGGTGGCCCGAACGCGCACACCCTTCCGGTGCCGATGATGAACATCCTCAACGGTGGCGCACACGCGGATTCCGGTGTGGACGTTCAGGAGTTCATGATCGCCCCGATCGGCGCGGAGACCTTCGCTGAGGCGCTGCGTATGGGCACTGAGGTCTACCACGCGCTGAAGTCCGTGATTAAGTCCAAGGGTCTGTCCACGGGTCTTGGCGACGAGGGCGGGTTCGCCCCGTCCGTCGACTCCACCAAGGCCGCCCTCGACCTGATCGTGGAGGCTATTGAGAAGGCGGGCTACAAGCTTGGTAGCGACGTCGCGCTCGCCCTCGACGTCGCCTCCTCCGAGTTCTTCGACAACGGCATCTACAACTTCGAGGGCGGCAAGCACTCCGCCGAGGAGATGATCCAGGTGTACGCGGACCTGGTGGAGCAGTACCCGATCGTCTCCATCGAGGACCCGCTGGATGAGAACGACTGGGACGGCTACGTCGCCCTGACCGAGAAGCTTGGCGACAAGATCCAGATCGTCGGCGACGACCTCTTTGTCACCAACCCGAAGCGCCTCGCCGAAGGCATTGAGAAGGGCGCCGCAAACGCCCTCCTGGTCAAGGTGAACCAGATCGGCACCCTCACCGAGACCTTCGACGCCGTCGAGCTGGCGCACCGCAACGGCTTCCGCACCATGATGTCGCACCGTTCCGGCGAGACCGAGGACACCACCATCGCCGACCTGGCCGTCGCCCTGTCCTGCGGCCAGATCAAGACTGGCGCTCCGGCTCGTTCCGAGCGTGTGGCGAAGTACAACCAGTTGCTGCGCATTGAGCAGGTGCTTGGCGACGCCGCCGTGTACGCCGGCCGCGACGCCTTCCCGCGCTTTACCAAGTAGGCGCTAACGCCACGAGCGTCTGGCGTTCATTCGGCCCTTCCTTGCCACTGCTGCAGGGAGGGCCGTTTCTGTTGTAGCTCCGGCAATGACGCAGCAAAACTGATGTTTGTATCACTTAGGAAGATACAATTGCATGAAATGTGTGATACAAATGTCAGTCGAGGTGGTGTAGATGGATCGTGGTGACGCACTTTCGACGCTAGAAATGATCGCGTCCGATCAATGGGGGATTGTTACGACCGCACAGGCGGCGCGCGAAGGAATCACTCGGTTGCAGTTATCCAGATTGACGCAACGCGGGGACCTCCAGCGCGCTCGCCAGGGTGTATATCTGCTTCCGTCGCACCAGGGTGGTCCGCAGGACGGAATTCGGGCCGCGTGGCTTTCGCTTGAACCGAAGAGCTTTATTGATGAGCGTTGGGATGAACGCGCCCCCTTGGTTGTGTCACATGAATCTGCGGCACGCATTCACGGCATAGGACGTTTGATTCCCGCGCAGTACACCTTTTCCACACCAGGTACGAAGCAGACACGACAGGAAGGTGTTCGTATTCGTACTGGTCGCGAGATTTCTGATGCTCGGATTGTTTCTATCGACGGGCTTCCGGTGACTGATGTAACTCGAACGGTCGTGGACCTCGCCGAGGCAAAAATTGAACGTGGCTACCTAGCGGACATTGTTTCGGATGCCCTCCGAAAAGAGGGTGTGCGTATCGACGACTTGGCTACCCAACTGAATCCGTCTTCCCGTTTTTATGGGGCGACGTCAGGCAAGAATCTCGTAGCTGAACTATGTGCTGAGGCCTCCTCGGTCGAGGACATCATCGAACGCAGAAACCGTTACGTACATAGCATCGACGGTCTGGTAGATCGACTCTCTGACGATGAAAAGCAAAAAACGATACGGGATAATTTGCTGATTCTCGCCACACTCTTGGAGTCAGTCACGGATCCTCGATCAAGTCCCCTGTAGTGGCGAAGGAGCCATTGGCCAAGGTGTGCCGGTCGTGTTTGACGGTTAGGGGAGCGGGATCGTCTGTGCGGGCCGTGCCGAACCGCGAAAAACCTTGCACCACATCTAAACTATCTTCCTATGAAGAAACGCCCGTCCTCCGTGCCTGTCGCGAGCCGCGACGCGGAGCGTGCCCAGCGCGCTGCAGAGCGCGCGCAACGCTCCCGCACGAGGCGGGCGCGCGTGTTTCCGAAGCAGGATATGGCCAGCGTAGTCATCCTGATCAGCGTTGTCCTGCTCGTCCTCCTCGCCATCGCCGCACCCCTGCGCAACTACTACGAGGGTCGCGCCGAGATCGCCCGCGCCCAGGAATCTATCGAACGTCTGGAGGCACGCAAGCAGGCGCTTGAAAGCGACATTGCCATGTATGAAGACGGTGCCTTCATGCGCCAAGAAGCACGTCGCCGCCTGGGCGTAGTGGAAGAAGGGGAGACTGTCTGGCGCATCCTTGACCCGCGCATGTCCGCCCCTGACAACATCACCACCGCCGCCGACGAGATTCCGGACGACCGAGAGTGGTCCGAGGTGCTGTGGGACTCGCTCCGCGACATCCCCGAGGCAGAGGCGCCTGAAGTCGAGACTGATGCCGAAGCGTCCGAGCAGGAAGCGCCGCAACCCGACGCCCCGCAACCGGAGGCACCAGTAGCCCCCGAACAACCAGCCGGTGAGGCTCCTGCCGAAGCGCCTGCACCTGACACTCCTGCGCAGTAGTGCGAAGACGCTAGTCGATAAAACCGAGTTCCCGACTTTCCGCCAGCATCCGCGACGCAAGTTCTGCATGGTTAACTGCCGACCATTCCACCCGCGCACCATCGCTCAGTCCCAGCGCCTGAACAATTTGGGCAAGCTCATCCAGATTATGAGCAATCACCGTGCCATCAGCAGTGTGGAGGACCTGGTCTTCAGTCCAGTACACGCCGGGGCTTGCTGTTAGCGGGCCGTTCTTCAGAATGCGCGTTACCGCCTGGATGTACCCGGCTGTAGCCACCGTATGTGCGCTGTGCAGTGGGGCAGGCGGCATCAAGTGGCGGGACTCAGTGCCGGTTGACACCAACGGGAATTCAGGGGTTGGCAGCGCGCCGGGATGCAACGCAGGAACGCTCATTAGTCAACCTTTCTCGGGAACAGTCCGTTAAATAATGACAAATAACCTCGAGGTGTCCCAATCCGGGTCAGCCAACCCCTTCAACGCCGTGGTGGATTGTGGTTCATGAAACAATGGGCCTCATGCATACTCCTCCTTCCGATGAACAGCTCGCCGTTGTCGCTGAGCAGCTCGGCCGCACCCCACGCGGTGTCCTCGCGATTGCCTACACCACCCCGGATAGTCAGCCGGCTGTGGTGAAAACGGCGCCAAAACTTGACGACGGCACCCCGTTCCCCACCCTCTACTACCTCACCGATCCACGCCTCACCGCCGAGGCTTCGCGCCTCGAGGTGGCTCAGGTAATGAAGTGGATGGAAGCCCGCCTCAACGCCGATTCCGACGAGGGCGAAGCCTTGCGACGTGACTACCAAGCCGCCCACGAACACTTTCTCGCAGAGCGCAACGCAATCGAGGACCTCGGCACCGACTTTTCCGGCGGCGGCATGCCGGAGCGCGTGAAGTGCCTCCATGTGCTGATTGCTTACGCGCTCGCGGAAGGTCCCGAGCGTGTCCACTTCGGTACCGAGGCTGTCGCCCTCGCCGCGGAACATGGTGATCTGCGTGGCACCGCAATCCCGGAAGATTGGCCGACACTTGAGGATCTCGGTATCACCCTCGCTGAAGCAGGGGAGGGACTGGAGTGACCCGCGTCGCCGCCGTGGACTGCGGCACCAACTCCATCCGTTTGCTCATCCACGACGCCGAAACCGGCGAAGTATGCCGTCGCAACACGATTGTGCGCCTCGGCCAAGGTGTCGACGAGATCGGCAAGTTCGCACCAGAAGCCATCGAACGCGCACGTGTAGCCCTCGCCGATTATGTCGACGAGATGCAGCGCGAGAACGTTACCCGCGTACGCATGGTGGCCACCTCCGCCACGCGCGACGCCAGCAACCGCGAGGACTTTTTCGCGATGACCCGAGAACTCCTCGGCAATATCCAACCGGGTGCTGAAGCCGAAGTGATCTCTGGCGAGGAAGAAGCAGCGCTGTCGTTTGCCGGCGCCACGGCAGACCTTGACCCGGAACGCGGACCGTTCTGCGTGATTGACCTCGGTGGCGGATCGACCGAGTTCGTCATGCAGACCGATAGCCAACTGCACGCAGTTTCTACCCAAATGGGGTGCGTGCGCATCACCGAGCGCTTCATGCGTACCGATCCGCCCACCGCTGAAGAAACTGCTGCCGCCCGTGACTACATCGCAGACCGGATTGCCGAGGCGGCTGAGGTTGTTCCGTTTGCCGAGGCGCATACTTTCGTCGGCTGTGCCGGTACGTTCACAACGCTTTCCGCACTCGCTCAGGAACTCGATTCCTACGATCCGAAACGGATCCACATGTCGGAGATTTCCTTCGACCGTATCCGCGAGGTGACGGAAGACCTTCGAGGCAAAACTGCAGAGGAACGCCGGATCAATCCGGTCGTGCACCCAGGGCGAGCCGACGTCATTGCAGCAGGCTCGGCGGTTGTCGAGGCACTGATCGCCCTCTTCGGACGCGAAGCCGGCGCGAGCCAAATTGTCATCAGTGAGAAAGACATTCTGGATGGGATAGTTGAAGGCCTCGCTGAATGGTAGGGCGTTCGACTCTGGCCCCGGATCTACGGTCAAAAGTGGGCACTTGCGATTTAATCGCAGACTGTGGGACGTCGGAGATCTGGCTCCGGTCAACCTGCGTATGAAGTGGATACTTGGCGGTAGATTCGTGTATCTATCGGCACGTAGATCGGGTGGGGAGACAAGAGAAAATAGGGCGAAGTGTTTGCCCCTCAGATCCCTAGATGAGGACACTGTACTAAGTTGTAGTGAGTATCCCTGTGGTGACAAATTTAAGGAAACAATGTCGGACAAGCCCAAGATTATGGCCGTCTACGGTACCCGTCCTGAGGCGATTAAGATCGCGCCTGTTGTGAGTGCGCTCCAAAGCGACGACCGTTTCAAATCTGTGGTCGTCTCCACGGGACAGCATCGAGAGATGCTAGAGCAAGTTAACAAGCGCTTCGGCATCACCCCGGATTACGATATGGCATTGATGAAGCCGGGGCAGACTCTTAATGAATTGGTCGCTAGGGCAATCCAGGGGCTCGACTCGATTATTGGGGATGAGGCACCCGATGTAATCATCTCCCAGGGTGACACTTCTACGGCGATGGCGGCGGCCCTGGCGGGTTTCCATAAAGGCGTGAAGGTAGTCCACCTTGAAGCAGGTTTGCGGACGGGCAATATTTTATCGCCGTTCCCGGAGGAAGCGAACCGCAAGATCATTGGCCAGATTGCATCGCTTCACCTCGCTCCTACAAACGAATCACGTGAGAATCTTCGTCGGGAGAATTTCCGCTCTAAAGATATTGTCGTTACGGGAAACACAGTCATCGATGCTTTGCTTGCAGCATCAGAATGGGATATCGAATTTGAGGATTCACGTTTAGAAGCGCTTCGGAATTCTGGAGACAAGCTTGTCCTGGTTACCACCCACCGACGTGAGAATCTCGATGCAATGAAGGAGATTGGTGGGGCAGTTCAGGAGCTGGCAAAGGACTACACGAACTGCATCTTCGCTTTACCGTTGCACCTAAATCCGAAAGTTCGTGATGCAGTCCTCCCTGAAGTAGCTGACTTGCCGAACGTTATCATTACTGACCCATTGCCGTACGATCAGTTCACAGCGCTTATGGGGCGTTCTCACCTTGTGCTAACCGACTCTGGAGGGGTTCAAGAAGAAGCCCCTTCTTTGGGGAAGCCTGTTCTGGTGATGCGAGAGAATACGGAGCGTCCGGAGGCAGTAGTCGCAGGTACTGTAAAGCTCGTAGGGACCGAGCGACACCGAATTGTGGCAGAAGTAAAAAACCTTCTCGACCACGAAGCGGCGTACGCTGCTATGGCTAATGCGGTCAACCCATATGGAGACGGGCGCGCTGCGGATCGCGCAGTAGCGGCGATTGCTGAACTAACTGGCGTCGGTAGTCGCATCGACGAGTTCGAACCAGAACAAAGCGGATCTTAGACGGCTAGTGATGTAAAGCTCTGAGTGGAGGCACGATATAGTTGACCGCGTGCGCTTATGCACTGGGGCTATAGCTCAGTCGGTTAGAGCAGCGGACTCATAATCCGTAGGTCGCGGGTTCGAGCCCCGCTGGCCCCACCAGTCTCAGTCATCTTGTGAACTAGGAGGAATCCCATGCGAATTCTCCTGATTACCCAATACTGGGCCCCAGAGAATGGCGTCCCACAACGCCGTTGGGGGTGGCTGACCCAAATCCTTGAGGATGCGGGGCATGAAGTTCTTGTAGTCGCCCCACCACCGCATTATCTCCGCGATATCGGATTTAGAGAGTGGGTCAAACACAAAGGTTTTCGTTCGAAAATAGAAATACGAGATGATGTCCGCCAAACCGAGATGGTTCGGTCTGGGTATTTTCCTGGTGGTTCCTCGATCACACAAAAAACTATCAATCAGGTTGCGGTTGCAATCGGCGGTCTAAGAGCTGTCACCAGAAGAAAAGGGCCTGTAAACGATTTTCGGCCACAGCTTGTGATTGGAACAGTTCCTGCATTGCCTACCGCCTTCGTTACAGCAGCAGCAGCTTTGCGGTTCAAGATCCCGTATGTAATTGATCTCCGTGATGCATGGCCGGAATTATTGACGGAGGCCGACCGATGGAATGTGGCTACAGGGAGCCCTTCGCTGCGTCAGCGGATTCTTACAAAGGGCCCCTTGCAATTGGTTGTTAAGGTGACGGACTTTTGCCTTACACGATTGTTGGGACGGGCAAGTGGAGTCATTTCGACTTCAAGCTATCTTGCGAAAGATCTGGAAACTAGGCGCCACCGCCCACTTCGGACCTGGACTATTCGAAACGTATTCCCATCGGAAACCCTCATTGAGAAAAGGCCAAAACTCACCAGCGGTGAGGGCACACTGAATGTTCTCTACGCTGGGACTTTGGGTCGAGCTCAGAATCTCTCGAACGCACTAAAGGCTTCCAAGATAGCGAATGATAAAGGGGTAGAGGTTCATTTACGGTTCGTCGGGGCTGGAGCAGCTAAGACTGACTTAATGGCGATCGCGGAGGCGATGAAGATTCCCGTTACTTTTGAAGATCGACGAGACGCGACTCTCCTAGAAGAGTGCTATCGGTGGGCTGACACCGCGCTCGTTCATCTTACGGACTGGGCAGCCCTCGCTAACGCAGTGCCGTCCAAAACTTATGAGCTAATGAATCAGCAACTTCATATTTCTGGAGTCGTTACTGGAGAAACCGCTCGTATTATCGAGACTCTAGATGCAGGCGATGTTGTTAATCCGGAAGACCCCGAAGCGCTAGCAGAGTTGTGGATGGATTTGGCTCAGGACCGTTCACGACTTGAAGTGCCGGTGAGCGGCTCTCGCTGGGTTGAACAACAACGAACAGACTACTCTCCACGAACACTATTGGAGTGTGTTGAGTGGGTATCGGGTGTCGAGAAATGAAATGCGAATATTTCTCTCTCGCAGCGACAAACTTTATGGCGCAAGCCACACGCGATCCACTTTCTTTTGTTGCCAAAACAGCTATGCGTTTGACTGGACGCCCAGTGCGGGTGAAAAACTACCATGGCAGTCGCTTCGCGACGCGTGATTGGGATCTTCCAATAGCCGCGTCACAAAGCGGATCATTCAATGGCAACGTGCTTCATGTTTTAACAAATTCACTTCCGCATTCGAGCGGCGGATACGCGATTCGTAGTCACAATATTCTTGTTGCACAGAAAATGATGGGGCTCAGCGCTTCCGCGATTACAAGGCTTGGCTATCCGATCAGCGTGGGGAAAATTCCAGACAAGGCAGTCGAGTGCATCGGTGGGGTCACTTATAAAAGGTCATTACCTCGCTTCTTCCCATACAGGCTCCGAAAACAGGTAGAGGTTCAAGCACGCTGCATAGCTGCTGAAGCGAGGCGGAGCAACGCAAGTGTGCTTCACACTACGACACCGTGGACTAACGCGCTGGCAACTTCTTTAGCCGCTGAGTGGCTCTGTATTCCATGGGTGTACGAGGTCCGCGGAGAACCTGAGTCGACTTGGGCATCCCAGTCTCAGTCCAAAAACCCCGAATCATCGGAATTTTACCGTGCTTCCCGTATGAAAGAACTGGAGGCGATGAATGCGGCTGCGGCGGTCGTGACTTTGAGTCAAACTTCTGCCGAATCACTCAGGCAGCGTGGCGTTGCTGGGCAGATCGTGGTCGCGCCAAACGCGATCGATCCTGCTTGGGCCGGGAAGAAGATTTCAACTGCTGAAGCACGAAGAATACTAGGCCTTGACGATCGCCGATATGCAGGCGCAATTAGCTCGATCGTCGGGTATGAGGGATTTGAAGATCTGATAGTAGCCTTGCATCAGCTGCCTGAGGATGTGGCTGTGTTGTTGGTCGGTGACGGAACGGCTTTGGCTGGCCTCCGTGAACTGGTGAGAAAGGAAAACCTTGAAGCGCGCGTAGTTTTCGCAGGGAAGCAACCGCAGGATTCAATTTCATTGTGGTACAGCGCCTTAGACGTGTTTGTGATTCCGCGAAAAGATTTGCCTGTAACGCGCACTGTGACGCCGATCAAAACTTTACAGGCACAGGCTTTCGGAATTCCGATCGTTGCATCTGATTTGCCTGCGCTTCGCGAAGTTACTCGCGGTGCGGCTTTATATGTGGCGCCGGAGAATCCTCAAGAGCTTGCTGATGCAGTATCTAGGGCTTTTGACATGCGACAGATGCTGACAGCGAAGCTGCCCACCTGGACCGAAATCTCTCAAATTTACCTTGAGCTTTACCAGAGGTTGTAGGCGGTAGCAGACTGAAAACCGATTGCCTGAATGGATGCCTCATCTTTTTCGGCAACTGCTTTAAGCGTCCTATGGAAAAGTTCTTTTGGTGGAGCGATATGGCCTTGACCCCAATTGCCAAGAAGAACACTCATATTTGGATTCGCTGCAAAGCCTCTGACAAACGGAATTAGATGATCTCGGATATGAAATGTATCTGTTGAATTCTGTAGATATAAGACGCGGGGGATTGCATCGAGAGCTCTAAAACAATCGACTGCAGAGTTACCTCCAGCTTCAATGAAAGCATCACGATTCCCTCCCCATGCAAGTGTTAAATACTTTTGTACGTGAACCTGGTGATAAAGCAACGCATTCGTTTGAGCATTTGCGACGACGGCTGTGGCTTGAGGCAGTGCAGCTGCCTGGATTAGTGAAGCGAATCCACCCCCCGAGGATCCAAAAAGAATGATCCGCCTTGCGCCAACGGAAGCGGCTACTTTTTTGATCAGGTGTGTCGTGACGCTTTGGAGGTCAGGCTGATGCTCATTGCCAGCGTGCCAGGCGAGCGGCAGCTCTGAAGAGAGATAAAGTGAAGGATCATTGAAGGACAGGCGAGCGACGTCTAAGCCTGATGCAATTTGCGCACCTGAAAAAATCGGTAGATCTGCATCACGGTCTAGCGCGCCGTGAAAAACGACGAGTAAAGTATCTGACGTCTTACGGGTCAGTTCGAAATCAATTGGCAAACCCTGGTACCACACACTGTGAATGCCTTTGGATATGTGGGGAGCATTTTCAAAGGCGTTTGGATCAGACCAAACCGTTTGTACCTTTGGGAAGAATCCAACCGCTCGTTTTCGAGCAACCTTTGAATCCATTGGTTCTGAAAACAGGTCAGGGGTTTGATAGATAGCGATCACTTTGGAGATAGCACGGTGGGCCTCCATGAGACGTCTACGAATGGCTCGCTTCTTTTCTCGCGATGGTTGCACGCTTAGACCTCCACATGCGCAATATTTTTTCCTATGGTTTCTATCTCTGAATTTGCGAGGATTTCAGCATCCGAAATGGACCAAGTATGTGCTGTGCTGCCACGGATGCAGAGATAGTTAAAACTGTCGGAGGAGTATACCTTCCTTCCCTTCCGATCTAGGCGTGCAAGGAAATCACTGTCTTCCCCTTGTGTCCTGTCCGCGAATGGCGTTTCGGTGAAAGTCTGTTTCCAACCAACGAATGTTGCGCCTGCGACGAAGTTGCGCCAAATATGTTCCTGATGCTTCCAGCGGCGAGCAATGACGTTGAGATCGGGTAGGTAAAAGTAGATCGACCCTTTCCCGACCAAATCTGCACCCATGTTGATTAGTGCATTTGTTTGATCGAGGAGGTAATTAGGTAAGTAGTAGTCATCATCGTCAAACTTAGCGATGATCTCTCCTGATGCAGATTCCACTAGTGCATTAAGACAGCTCCCCAAGCTTTCTGAGGACTCACGGTGAAGAATCTTCACGGAGCTGATATTCATCGCTCTTGCTCGTGTGTAGAAGTCTTCGTCGATCTCGATACCATGCCCCAGGACACAAAGCTCTACGGGCGCAAGAGATTGCGCTGCAACCTGTTGCAGCAGATGTGAGAGTCGAGGGTCCCTATTAGTGGAGCAAATAACACTCACAGAAGGAATGTTTTCGACACTCTCAACTAGTCCTAAGTGATGCAGAATCACCTGTGCTCGGTGCCGGTAAGTGTGTTCCTGCCAAACTCTGCGTAAAGCAAGGTGAGCAGTGCGACGCCGTAGAATATTCGAGTTAAGAAAAGCACGGAGAGTTAATTCAGCTCCCTCGCTGGAATTGACTGTGGGAACCTCTTCAGGAGAGAAAAAGCTTCGCAAGGCAGCAGATTCTGTACTAATTACCGGTGTGCCCGAAGCGGAGATCTCGAAAATTCGGCGTGCGCACATACTAGGGCTTGTTGTCACAGAATTGACATTGAGAAAGACCTTGAATGAGCGATACGCTGAAAGCATTTCGGGGTAAGGGAGAGAACCAACTACATGTTTGCTCCACTTTGCAGGGAACTGATACTTGCTGTCTCCGCCTGCGTGCCGAGAGAAAATAGTGAATTTAGCATCGGATTGCTGGCTTAAACGGTGAGCCGCTCCGAGTAACAGGTCCATTTGCTGCCGGCGTTCCTGAAACTTATGCCGAAAATAGGTTCCGGCGAAAGCAATATCACCGGGATCATCAGGGAGTGTGTTGCGCGCTGGATTTTGTAGAGCCGGTTGAGCGGCAAATGGTAAAAGGAAAACCTTTGAATCGGGGTGTAGGCGCTGATACTGACTGAGCATGTTGGAATCCGTCGTCGCAATGTAGTCAAACATTCCGGCAGTTTCATGGAAATCCTCAAAATGCGCCGGGTCCTCTTTGTTCCAAAAGACAGTCGGCACTCCACGCGCATTGCATTCCCTGATGATGTCTCGAAGGTTTTCCGAAGGCGCATGTTCTCCGGTCAATTGGTGACTCCAAGCGCCGGAATTTCCGGCCCAGGCGGATTCTACTAAGAGGAAGTCGATCTGCGGTACGGTTTCGCCGGGTTGAAGCGCAACTAGCTCGAATTCGGCGCCCCACGCAGCAAAAGAGAACTCATCGAGTATGCATCCAACAACAAAGTGAAAGTGTGGCTCTCGGCTAGGAGTAGCTAGTAAAGCTCCCGAACTAACCGCAGGAAAGCCACCGGCTGTCGTTTGCCTTAGGCGTTTTTTTCTCATCCACTTTTGAACTACACGCAGGCGATGAATCACTGGCTTAGGCGCGCGACGTAAGGTCGCCTGTTTAGCTTTGGTTGTGGCGTACCGCAGGACCCCTGTCGGTAACAAACTCCGCTTGACCATTTCGGACTACTCCTTACCGTTTTGTAGTATCTAGATCATATGTTGAGAGGAGCAAAACCATGCTTCACAATCGACCTGAAACTGAGGCGGTGCGCGTGAACGATGAAGCAGAAGCGGTAGCCTCCAATTCTGGCTCCACGGAAACTATCCAAGTTTCAATGGATGGAATGCGAAAACTTAATGTACGGCCGCCTTTCGATTTGTATTTGCGGCAACTTTGGGACCGCCGCAATTTTATTGTCACCGACGCTAGATTCAGGGCTTTCCGCACAGCTAAGAGTTACAATCTATGGCGTTTCTGGCTCGTCGCACAGCCACTTCTCGATGCGGCCATGTACGGCCTGATCTTTGGCTTTTTGCTAAAGACTTCCCGGGGTGTGGACAATTTCCTTGGATTCTTGTTAATCGGTGTGACATTCTTCAATTTCCTGACTTCAATGGTTAACGGGGGACAATCTCTTATTCAGACATCGCGGAATCTGATTCAAGCTTTTTCATTCCCCAAAGCGTCACTGGTTTTTTCCCAATCGCTGCGCTACATGATTGACAGCATTCCCGCTCTACTTATTGCACTCGTAGTCGGGCTAGCAGCACAGTGGGGCACGCCTCTTTCATGGACGATCGTCCTCGTTATCCCACTTTTGCTGTTGATGTGGGCGTTTGGTACGGGACTGATGTTTATTGTGGCGTTGATCACCGCCTTTGTGCCTGATTTTAAGGTGATTATTAGCGTTGCAATTCGTGCGTGGTTCTTCAGCTCGGGAATCTTTTTCCCACTCGAAAGGTTTGCTCACTCTCCGGTGTTGTTCCAGATTTTTTCCCTGAACCCCGGGTATATTTTTCTAACTGCGGTCCGTGATGTTGTGCTGTACGCGACTGTTCCATCTCTATCTACTTGGCTCTCGGTTTTCGCATGGGGGCTGGGAACTCTACTAGTTGGTTTGTTTGTTTTCTGGTTGGCTGAGGACAGGTACGTGAATGTACGGAATTAATTCACAGAGTCGCTTTGTAGACAACCCTGCAGTGGTAGCTGAGAATATCGGTAAGGACTATCTTCTTACTGGTGCATCGGCAAATGACGGCCGATCTTGGTGGAAACAGAAACGTTCGCGCACCGTAGATGCACTCCGGGGGGTCAGCTTTGTCGCCGAAAAAGGTGAATCAATAGGAATTATTGGACGGAATGGATCAGGTAAGTCAACTCTCCTTCGTATTATTGCCGGAGGCGAAGCGCCGACAACAGGAACGATCCACGTGTCAGAGCAACCTACGTTATTGGGGGTTGCGCCTGCGTTGCAAGGGTGGCTCACGGGGGAACAAAACGCTTACCTAGGATTGCTAGCTCTCGGAATGACACCCACCGATGCCCGCGAGATGGTGCCTGAGATTATTGAGTGGACTGAGCTTGGAGAAGCAGCGACACGTCCTATGAACACCTACTCCTCTGGCATGGGGGGAAAGCTCAGTTTCGCTATTTCCACCGCTGTGAGTCCTGAGATACTTCTCGTAGATGAGGCTCTTTCCACCGGCGACGCAGCTTTTGGTGCTAAGGCGCAGGCGCGAATGGAAACCCTTCTGCAAAATGCCGGCAATATTTTCCTCGTTTCCCATGCTTTAAGTGTTGTGAAACAGAACTGCGACAGATGCATCTGGATTCATCAGGGGGATATGATTGCTGACGGGCCAACCGATGAAGTCGCGGCGCAGTATAGTGAATTTTCGGATCTCTATCGCGATGGCTCTGAAGAGCAGGCGCTTGATTTTGTCAATGGAATCAAGAAAGAAAGGCCGCGCCTGCTGATCGAAACGACGAACGACTGAGCGGCAGGTTCACGGCCTCTAAGGTGTGCGCATTGTCGCGCTATACGGAAATCAAGTTCTCGGCGAATCCTGGAGCGAGGATTGTTCCATCCACGAAGAAATCGTCGATATTGGAAGTCCATATGTGGCGACTTACATCGGCTTTTCGATTCATTGAAAAGTTAAAACGATCGCTTGAGATGATCTTTCCGCCTGCGCGTGCCAGTTCGATGAGAAACAGTGCATCCTCACGGCTAGGTACCGGTTGAAAAGAAAACTCTTCGAATATCTGACGCCGTCCACAGAATTTGCCTCCCATTACGTGATCGACATGGCGGCATTCCAGCTCGGGTCCGATGGGTCAAGTCCCGAGGAGTGGTGTAGCCGTCTAGCTTTCGGCTCGGTATGAAGTTCGGGGTTTTGGTTAGGCGGTTAGTTGGTGGTGGTCGCCATGATCGCCTCCTGTTTGGTGCATG
>OJLW01000311.1_pt1 | contig 26195 bp, 18 predicted proteins | sample 1597021 | NCBI WGS metagenome assembly OJLW01 (sample SAMEA3904676, study PRJEB24821) | metagenome | biome: Builtin; feature: hospital; material: surface | place: USA | collected 2013-06-03
TTTTTCCTCATCAAAAGTATCAGTTTCGTCATATTTCGATTCATTTCTTTTGTCAATAACTCTCTTTAAGAGAAATACGACAATAGCAATTAAGATTAATAAGACTGCTACTACCAAGAAATGTACACTTTCTCCAGTCATAGAAACGTTACTGATATTTGTTAATATTTTTATTCCAATAGTTAATAGTATTAATAAGTTATTAGCTAGCATATATATTCTCCTTTAATTGTCCGTTTTTCTTTAATCATTTGAGTGGTGAATTTAGCACTCTTATTTCATGATTTTAACAAATTGTGAATGAAAAGTAAACTAGAGAACCTTAGCGTGTCACTTTCGCTTGGCATTCACATAGAGAACTTTATCTTGCCTATGACCCCAACAATACTAAGCAAACAAAATACAACTATCTCTCATCCAGACCTTTTAGCTCTGTATCCTGGTCTTCAGAATCTTCGGAAATTTGGCTAATCCAGCAGGAAACACTACCAGCTTTGACAGGGAAGGACCCATGACCATCTTCGTTCAAGATAACTTCATAGCCAGAATTACGATCTAGATAATCTACAAACTTACATCCGGCATGTTCTGGACCGAAATCCATTTCAATATCTGCTTGGGAATGCATAGACACAGTTACAGCCAATAATCCATCATGACCGTTATCAGGATCGCCCATTCTAGCCCAGCCAATAGCTTGCTCATCTTGGAAGAAATCCCTCTGTTCGCCATAAGCATAGTTAGCTCTTACTTCGAGCAATCTGTTTATGTCGTAAGCAAGGTCTTCTTGTGGATAGTCGCCATTTTGAATTCCATAATAATCTCCAGCAAATACACATGGGTAACCAGCTTCCCTTAACAGAATCAGGGCATACGCTCTCTCTTTGAAGTGTCTTCCTATCCAAGATTCCAGAGATTGTCCTGGCTGACTATCATGGTTGTCAACGAAGGTAACTGCTTCCATAGGGTGATGTTGTACAACTGTGTTATCGAAGATTTTGCGCAAGTCGTAACCCTCGTTATTTGCAGCTGCAAATAGGTTAAAGTGTAGAGGCACATCAAATACATCAATCTGGAAATTGGTACGCTCAAGGAAGTCTGAGATATTGCCGAGGTTAGATTCCCAATATTCAGCAAATAGGTAAAGTCCAGGATAATTTTCCTCTATATAACTTGAATAAGTATTTAGGAACTGATCATCAATATGCTTGACTGCATCTAATCTGAAACCATCAGGATTAGTCTCATTAACAAACCAATCAGTCCATCTCAACAATTCTTCTCGAACCTCTGGATTGGCGTGGTCAATGTCAGCATTCATTAGATAATCGAAGTTTCCATGTTCGCCAGAGACACCATAGGACCAACCTTTGTTTTCACCATCAATCCTAAAGACACCGGATTTATTCTCTAAGCTATCGTAATCTACTCCACTAAAGTGCGTATGATTCCACTTAAAGTCAGAATATTTACCGTTACGTCCAGGGAAATCAAAACCAGTCCAAGCTTCTATCTCATGACTTTCACTAATCTCTTGGATTCTGTTATTTTGGTCTACTTCTGTAGCATAGAAGCGTTCAGTGTAGTCCGCCCCAGCTTTGTGGTTAAGGACAACATCCATGTATGCAAGTATATCCTCCGCATGTAAGGTATCGATTAAAGTAAGAAGTTCTTCTTTAGTACCGTACTTGGTTCTTAAGCTGCCGTTTTGATCGAATTCTCCTAAATCATAGAGATCGTAAGTGCCGTAGCCGACATCGTTGGTACCAGTGCCCTTGAATACTGGAGGAAGCCAGATTGAATCAAAACCCAATTGTTTCATTTCCTGGGCTCTTGCTATTAAGTCTTTATAAAAATTACCATTGTCTTCCATATACCATTCGAAAGACTGGAACATTACTCCGTTGCGCATGTTTTTACCCCTTTTGTTATACTTTGATAATAAATCACGATAAATTTTAATTTATAATTAATATGTATTTATAGCATTTGTGTAAATTTTTTTACACGAAAGATAATAACAGATTTTTCGAAGAAAGTAGGGATAATGAAGGTCTTAGCTACAGCAGATTTACATTTAGGTGCTGGTATTACTGCCAAAATGCGTAGTAATAGATTCCTCGTGTTTCACAGAATTCTTAATATTGTTAAAGAAGAGAGAGTAGATATCCTCTTAATTAGTGGAGATTTTCTGGAGCAAGATAGGATAAGTACGGCTGAAGTTAAGGAAATTATTAGAGATCTATCGGAACTAGAAGCTCAAGTCTTTATAAGTCCTGGGAATCATGACCCTTATACTATTATGTCTAAATATGCAGAGTTCAAATGGTCTGAAAATGTAAAAGTCTTTCGTGACCCCGAGACTGTGGTATTAGAGAAATTACCTGTAACTGTGACGGGAGCAGGATTTAAAAATATTTATGAGAGAGATAGTCTTTTTGCCAAAAGTGCAGAGATGTTTAATCAGACTTTACAAGGTTTATCTAGAGATAGAGATTTTTCAGAGACATCAATTAAGGACTACTTACATCTAGCAAATTTTCACGGAGAAGTTGAGGCAAATAGTTTATACAACCCTATTAGTAAGTTTGATTTAGCAAGGTCTAAATTCGCTTATGTAGCCTTAGGGCATATTCACAAGGGTGAACTTGAGCTGCAACGTGCAGGAGACACATATTATGCACAGACAGGGACGGCAGAGCCTTTAGACCTAGGAGATACTGGGGTTAGAGGAGTGTATTTATTGGATTTTACGGAGGACAATAGTCTGAGGTCTACTCAATATATTTCTACTGCGAAAACTGTATATATAAATTTATTACTAAATTTCTATAATTTAAATTCCTACCAGTTTATTATTGAGCAATTGAAGTTAGAGATTGCTGAGCAAGTAAGAATATATGATGCAAATATTAATTCTTTATCTGAGGGTTTAAATAGTAAATATAATTTTAAGCAGGATTTTATTTTTAATATAAGAATTACAGGGACTATATCAGAGGATTTCCATGTGGATGAATTTGTATTACTAAATTTACTTGCTGAGAATGGAATTGCTCATGAGAAGCTTGATATAGATTTAGGACTTAACTTTGATATAGAGAAAATCAGTGTAGAAAATTCTCTTAGAGGAGTTTATGTAAGAAGAATCTTGCAAGAAATGGACTTAGTTGATGAAAGTAGGAAAAAAGTTTTGCAAGAGGCTTTGCAGCTTGGGTTAGAGAGTTTTGGGAATAGTATATGGTAATTAAAAGGATAGAAATTAAAGCTTTTGCTGGACTGAAAGATTTCAGTCTAGATTTTGATTCTGGCCTAAATTGCGTTTATGGTGCTAACGAAGCAGGCAAGTCTACAATTTTAAATTTTATCCTGGCAATGTTCTATGGTTTAGGAGATAGAAGGGGAAAAGATAATTTCCGAGATCAGGTAAAACCAAGAAGTGGAGAGCAAATTCAAGGAAATATACTTTTTAGCCATGAAGGAAGAAATTATGAATTGCAAAGGCTTTTTGCTGAAAGAACAGCACTTGATGAGACCAGGCTTATTGATTTAGCAAGCAACAGAACAATTGAACTAAAAGACCCAGTACAACCAGGGAAAGAGCTGTTGGGACTGGAGGAAGAGGTATTCAAAAACACCTTATTTGTTGACGCCGAAGGTAGCAAATTGCTTGAAAGTAAAGATTTAGCGAATATGCTTTGGTCGAAATTATTAGATTTCCTTGTGAATCCAGAAAGCGATATAAAGGTTAACGAAATTCAAAACAATTTAGAGTCAGAAAAACTTTTCCTCAAGTCTAGGAATGGTAGAAAAGGTTTGATTCCTGAATTGGAGTTGGAGCTATCTGAACTAAGACAAGAAAAATATAGGCTAGATAATAAGATAGATGCTCAGACAGAAGAAATTAATAAATTGTCAGAAGAGCAAGAACAAATATCGATCTTAGAAAAAGAGATGGAGGATCTAAACAAGAAGATTAAGGTTCTCAAACTGCTCGAGAGACAAGAGGTTTTAAGATTGATAAATGCACCTAAACTTCTCTTAGAAGAGAGAGAAGCGGAGGCTAGCTTGTTGGCAGAGAAACTATCTAAGTTTAGTCATAGCAATTCCGAGGAAAGTACAAAATTTCTAGCTGATTTGGAGATTGATTCTGAGAGATTCTCAGAGGAATCTGACTATATTCTTGCGAGTTTAGAGAACTTGGGAGCTCATCAGGATTCATTGCTAAACTCACTAGATAATTATGAAACTCAGTTACTTAGAAAAGAGGAACTGGCCAGCAAGAAAAATTCAGATGAACAGAGACTAAGTAAAAGTAGAGTAAACATCTACAGTGTGACTGTAATTGTTATCTTATTAACCGCAATAGTGTTATTAATATTCAGAAACAGTTCTGATTATTTCTTAATAATAGCTGTCAGTCTATTGGGACTTGCGGCAATAATGGGACTGTTTAAGTCAAGAATATTTAAACAAAATTCAATCGTGCTCGAGTTGGAGGAAGATAGGTCTAATGAGATCTTGAAGCAGTATAGAAACATAGCTGCAACAGAGTTGGAAGAATACCAAGAGTTGTTGCAAATGTTTTCACTTAATTGGAGAAGCCTTAGCATTAATTTGGATTTAACTGAAGGGGCAGAAGATCAATTAGAAGCAGAGTTAAGCAGAGAAGTTTCAAGAATTCAAATGCTAAAGAAACAATTAAATGCAGAAGTTAAGCAGAGAAAAATCTATCAAGAACAGGCTAAAGATTTGGCTTTTCTGAGCAAAGATATTTCTAGATTAAAAGATGAGATAAAAAATAGTAATTATAGTGACAATGATATTCAGAATTTAGAAGAGAGCATAAAGAGAGACTCAGAAATATTGTTGCCTAACGTCTCTGAACTTCCGGAGTTTGATCTATCTCATTTAAATAGACTAGAGATAAAACACAAAGAGGTTAATGAGCAGATTAGAGAAAGAGAAGCTGCAATAACTGAGATTAAACAAAAATTAAAGATATTAAGCATAGACCCTATTAGTCACGAAAATATATCATTACAATCTAGGAGCTTTGCTGTTAGCGAACTAATAGAGAGCAAGCAAGAGGAGTTAGATGTTGCAAAACTTAAATATCAAGCATATGAACTAGCGGAGGAGAAGTTGACAGAGAGCCTATTAGAGTTTAGGCAGGTGCTGCTACCAGAATTAGGTGAAAGTGCTAGTAAATATATAGAAGTTATAAGTTCTGGTGAGTATAGCCAAATAAGGATTAATGATGATCTGGCCATAAATTTAAAGGGTCAGGATTTCTATACTGATTTTACAGAGAATAAATTAAGTAGTGGAACCGTAGAGCAAATTTATTTAGCTTATCGCTTGGCTCTTATAGAATATATTTGTAAAAATAGAGAGTACACATTGCTTCTCGATGATCCTTTCGTTTTCTTTGATGAAGATAGATTAATAAGCAGTTTACGCTTAATAGAAAGATTTTCAGAGATGCAAAATAAGCAAATTATTTTATTCACTTGTCACAAGCACATTTACACGAAACTTACTGAGCGACCAAGGTGGAAAATTAAACTATTGTAAGTTATATATATGACGATTGAAATTAAGCTAAAAGAGTTGATGTATAATACATAGAAATATTTAGTGGAATAAATAATTAGTATATTTATATAAGTTAATCCGTTAAATTAAGCTGTAATTAAGGGGCTAGATATCCTAGACAGGGAGGTCAACATGAACAAATCAAATAAATTGAACAAACTCGTAGCTTTCGTGATCGTATTTAGTATGGTTTTCACCTCAATTTTGGGCATTGCTACTGGAGAAGACTTATCAGCCAGTGACAAATTAGCAACACTTCCAATTACAGAAACAGATGTATATAATGACGAAACTTACTGGGAAGCAACTCGAGATGACCTTGTCTATGAGCATTATGAGCTGGATAGTTTTGTAAAAATTGGTGATGAATTCTTGCAGGAATTGGGATTAAGCAGAGATGATTTTACCCAAGAACCTAAATCAGATATAAACGAGGAAAAACTAGAGGAACTACTGCTTAATTACTTCTACGAGTATGATTACGTACAGACTCTGGGATCTGTCTTGAATATGTTATATACAGAAGATGTGAGCAATACTGAGATTCAGCAAGAGATGGAATATTTCACTCAATTGAATAATGATGTTTTCGAAGAATCATTAGTTGTTTTGCAAGGGATTCAGAAGAACGCAGTACTAGCTCCAATGTTAAAAGCTGTTATTGGCGAATATAATTATGACTACATTGAGACTACTACTAGTCTTACCTCCGCTGAGCAGACAATTGTAGAGAAAATTCTTAAACTTCAACAAGAGTACAATGAAACACCTTTAGATGACACGAATAAGTTGATCGAGCTCTACATCAATATAGTAAATCAGCATAATGAGTATGCAAGAGAATCTGGATACGCTAATTACTATGAGATGAACAGAATGGAGTTAAATGCCAATGGTTCTGAAAGTTCTGAGACTTCTGAAGTTGCTGAATTTTATCAAGCGGTCAAAGATTATATTGTACCAGTATATGTCTATCTCTCCATGAATGTTAGATTTGAGCAATTAAGTGCATACAATATTCCGATTAACGAGAGCCTGCAGTCCTTTGTCGAAAAGTTCATGGGTAATATTTCTTCAGAGCTTTTGGATTCATATAAATATATGGTAGACGCCTCACTTTTAAATATTGGAACCTCAGAGAAAAATGAAGATGTGTCCTATACAATTCGTTTGCCTTACCTTAATTCTGCAGCGATTTTTATCAAGGATAGAGGAGACTATAATAATTTAAATACTTTGATACACGAGTTTGGGCATTTTAACACTGCTATAAGGGATAATGACTTAAGTTATTTCGATGAGCAAAACGTAGATGTAGCAGAAATTCATTCACAATATCTTGAGCTGTTGTTCTTGCCGTATTCTAAATTAATGTATGGTAACTTAGCTAATCAGGCGGTTACAGCGAAGCTACTTGATTTGGTTTGGTCAGTTTTGACTGGGGCATGTTTTAATGAATTCGAAGAGTTCGCCTATACTACCGAAAACTTAAATGCGGAAATGCTTAGAAATAAATTCTCAGAAATATGTAGAGATTATAAGTTGAATCTCGACGATGATTACTGGACAGCGGTTTGGCATTTGTACAATTCTCCGTTGTATTACTTAAGTTATTCAATTTCAGCAATGGCAAGTTTGAGCCAGCTAGATAACATAAATCATAACTATAGAAAAGCTGTCGACAATTACCTCACCTTAACAAGCTATGATGAGGTAGAGTTTGAGTTTATGGAATTGCTAGAACGCTCTAATATGCCAAATATCTTTGATAAAGATGTAATTAAAAATATCGGTAAGAGCATAAGTGAATACGCAAGTAAACCGAAGCTCTTCACTCTGGAAGATTTTGATATGAGTAAGAGTCCAGATAACTCCAAAGATAAAGCTGAGCAAGATAAGCCGGGTAAAATTCTGCCAGAATATGGTGACAAATCTACCGAAACACCATCTGAAAATAACGGCTCAGATAACAAAGATAAAAGAGATCAAAATTCTCCTGTTGATCCGAATCAAGAAGGAATGAGCAAAAATCCTACAGAGATTCAAGTTATAGAAGATAGTTTGAGCCGGATTTGGTTTGCTCTAAAACTTGCTTTTGAAAATATTCTCCCTTAATGATTATTTGGATGATTAGTGAGATGGGTGATGGTCCCAAGATTATCTAAAAAGATTCGGTAGCCAAGTGGATAAGGCAATAGTTTCCGGAGCTATGAGCGAGGGTTCGATCCCCTCTCGAATCGCCATTTTGCCCTGTGATCTCTATGGTTGCAGGGATTTTTATTTTAACTGGGCTTAAAATGGGTTAGGTTTCTTAGCTTGCCTTCTATTTTTCTATAATTGTATTGATAGCTGCATGAATAGTTTGATATCTATCTTCATTAGATTTTGCTGCAAGACAGCTTATCAAATAGCTTTTGCCATCTTTTTCATACAAGGCAATTAGGTTGTATGATGAGGCCATAGTTCCAGTTTTTACCCCTTTGATATTTTCATGGTAGTACAGAGAATCTTTGTCTAATAATTGATTGGTGTTTTTCCAAGTGAAGATTCCTTGCGCAGTTTCTATAGTAAAAGAACTTTCGCCTATACATTCCTGAACAAAATCATAATCGATAAGTTTAAGGGTAACCCTATTTACATCATTTAAGTTGGTAGAAGCTTGGGTAGAAAAACCACTAGGATCAAATAAATCGGTATGGTCATAGCCTTCATTTTTTAGGTATTCCTTAAGATTTTCTACAAAATATTCCACATATTTTTCTGCACTATAGCCAGCGCCTAGGTCTTTTTTGCCTATATTATATGCAAGGGCAAAAGCAGCATCATTGCCAGATGGTACAAGCATGGCTTGCATGATTTGTTTCGCTGTATATTGTCCACTGACTAAATTAGCCAGGGAAGATCCTGCAGGTACAAGTTGCAACAGCTCGTCATTGACTTCTAAAATTTCATCTAAATCAATTTTTGTAAGTGCATAATCGATTGTAAATAACTTAGACAGACTTGCAACGGTTGGTAATTGCTTACCACCTTCATTAAACAAATATTTTCCTTCATTAATATCGTATACAGAAAAAGCAAGAGCATCTTCAGGGACTTTAACTTCTTTTGTATTAAAAATAAAGTCGATTCTATCGCTTAGCTCGCTATAAATTCTAGATTGAGTAATTCTATATTTAAATAGGGCAAATATACCTAGGGATATCAACAATATAATGCATATAACAATTAAAAATCTCTTTCCCTTACGTTTAGTTCTTCTCATGCTTTACCTGCTTTTCTAATAATTTAATAATGCTGAGTATTCACTTTTTACAACTACTTATTCGCTGTAGGGGTTGGCTCAGGATCAACTTTTAGTTCTAAGTCATCGAAGGAGTCACCGTCAAATGAGAAGTAGTATACTTTCTCAGACTCTATATCCAATTTTTGCATGGTACCAACGGTATGTTTTTTACCATTTTCATCCTTGACTTCAACTTGGAAACTGAATTTATAATCTTCATCAGTAGGAACATCCTTGAAAGCAAAATTAATGTAATTATTATCTAGCTCTGTATTATCGGCATTTTGTGCCATGGTAGTTCTTTTGCTATCTTCGTTAACATTAACAACTAAACCGATTCCATAAACTTTGAGCTCGCTAGAATTTCTCACGCAGATGTGGAAATAATCTCTATCTGGTAGTCCGCCAATGCCTGCTATTGAGCAAGAGCTTAGGGTTATAACTAATAGTAATGCTAATAAAATTCTTAATTTCTTAAACATGGTCGTGTTCCTTTCAGTTGCAATAAGCTATTTTAAATTATTGCGATAATCTATTGCAAACAGTTGCAAAAATCTAATTCAATTCTCTAACAGACTCTCTAATTACCAACTCAGGCTCTAGTCTAATAACTTTTGACCCCTTGCGCTCGTCAATTATTTTTTCTAGCAAGAGCTTACAAGATAAATTACCAAGTTCATATTGTTTCATGTCTACAGAGGTTAGACTAGGATGTATGGCATCAGCATACTCAGTATTATCAAGACTTATTATGGAGAAATCATTAGGAATATCAAAACCCTTATACTGCAATTTTGAGACAATTCCCATTGACATAAGGTCATTAGAACAAACAATCCCTGTAAATTTCTTCTTTGATTGAGAAATTTCTTCTGCAATCAGCTTTCCAGAATCAATAGTATAGTCACCGATGAAAATATTATCATCAGAAAATTCAATATTGTATTTATTCATGGCCCGTTCGAAACCACTCAAACGCTCCTGACTAGTCTGTTCAGACAGATTACCAACAACAACACAAATATCCTTGTGGCCGTTAAGAATCAGGTGTTCCGTTGCAATATACATAGCCTTAATGTGATCAACATAAACAATATCGAAGTTATCATCTTCCTTTAAGTTAGGGATCATATTAGTAGCAACTATTGGGAAGTTAGACTTACGCATTTCTTCTACAAGTTCTTCGTTAAAGTCAAAAGAAACCATTATCATTCCGTCTGCGTAGTGCTCCTGCAACAAGTTCAGGTATTTAAACTCTTCAGACTTATCGTGCATGGTATAGGAGAGTAGGAAGTAATAGTCATTTAATGATAATCGCTCAGATATAGCTCGAATCATATTAAAGTAAAATGGGTTCATGATATCTGGAATGCAGAACATGACTCTATCGCTTTTTTGGGACTTAAGCACTCGCCCAGCATTGGATGGCCTATAGTTCATTTCTTTAGCAGCTTTTTCTATAATTGCTTTTGTTTTTGGGTTGCAATATCCAGAATTATTCAAAGCTCTAGAGATAGTTGAAGTAGAAAAACCTGTTGCTTTGGCAATGTCATAAAGTGTCTTCATAAATACCCACCATCAGTAATTTGATAGCCAAATTATAATATATAAAAAATGAATCATAAAGTGTAAACGATGCTTATGTGCGTTTTTACAATAAACGACCTCGTTATTTGTGTAAATTGATATTTTTTCTGGCTTATATTGCATTTGGTTATAGTTCATATAAAATTAATTATGGAATCGATCCCATATGTTTGAATTGCTTGAAAAAATTGAATTTAAAAGTTTAAAATTTTAAGAATTTAATTTTTAAGTTGAAGTAAGGAGTGTTTATGAATAGAAAAAAGGTATTTGTTCTAGGAAGCTTTGTCATGGACTTAATTGTAAATGCTAAGCGTTTCCCAGACAGAGGAGAAACTGTATTAGGAGAAACATTTTCTACAGCTCCCGGCGGTAAAGGTGCAAACCAGGCTGTTCAAATGGGATTATTAGGCTTAGATGTAGCGATGCAAGGTAAAGTCGGAAATGATGATTTCGGTAGAGTCCTTGTAGAATCAGCAGAAGCCGCAGGTGTTGATGTTAGCCGAGTTGGTAGAGATGGAAGTTTCTCAGCAGTTGGTAATGTCCAGATTGAAACCAGAGAAGACGGCAGTAATGAGAATAGAATAATTGTTGTTCCAGGAGCTAACTTAGAGATAAGCACTCAAGACGTAGAGAATTTCAAAGAAGAAATCAAAAACTTCGACTATCTAGTACAGCAACAAGAAATTCCTCTAGATATAAATAGAGAAACTAGAAAAATTGCGTTTGAGCAAGGTGTAGAAATTTTACTAAATCCAGCTCCATCCTACTTGCTAGAAGATGAAGATTACAAATATATCAGTTATTTAGTTCCAAATGAGCATGAACTAGCAGAACTAACAGGAGCCAAATCCGAAGATTTTAATGACATAGAAACAGTAGTAGAACATGCAAGACAATTGATCAATAAAGGTTGTCCAAACGTTATAGTTACATTAGGAAGCAAGGGATCTTGCTGGGTAACTGCAGATGACTACGTGTTCGTAGAAGCATTAAAGAATGTTAAATCTATAGACCCAACTGCAGCAGGAGATTCTTTTATTGGAGCTTTCGTTTTTACTTTAGCAAATGATTTTGAAAAAGCAGAATGTCTAAGATTTTCTAACTATGTTGGAGCTTTGACCGTTTCAAAAGCAGGTGCCCAAACATCTTTATCCAAACTTCAAGAAGTATATGAATACGCCAAAGAACATGAAGACGTGAATAGTTCGTTGTTAAGAAAAATAGAATCATTATTATAGGGGGGATAACAAATGTTTAGTCCATTCAATCAAACAATATCAAGTATGCCTTTATTAGATAAAGGAGTAAGCCGTGCGATAACAGCAGAGAATCCTAAAGGCGAAAAAGGCGCTGGTGGTCAAGCGTACCATCCAGTCCTGGGCCAAGGAAGAAAAGGTTCCCCAGCTATTAAGTTAGTCAAAGCAGGAGAGACCGTAACCTTAGCTGATATCGAAGGTGCAGGTATTATTAATCACATGTGGATTACAGTAACTCCAAAAACAGACTACAACAATATGTACGTTCTAAGGGATATTGTTTTGAAGATGTACTGGGATGGTGAAGAAAACCCATCAGTTGAAGTTCCTTTGGGCGATTTCTTCTGCTTAGGTTTCGGAGCTGTTTACAAAGTAAACTCTGCTCTCGTATCTGTTAATACACGTGGTGGTATGAATAGTTACTTCCAAATGCCTTTCAAAAAAGCAGCTAGAATAGAAATTGAGAATCAACATAGAGTTGATATCCCAATGTTCTTCTATCAAATCGATTACACCTTATATCCAGAAGGTTTCTCAGATGATTTAGATTTGGCATACTTCCATGCACAATGGAGAAGAACCCCAATCACAACTCTAGGTGAAGACCATGTAATTTTAGACGGAGTTAAAGGTAGAGGTAAATATATAGGAACATTCTTCTCAATCCAGACACTTAATAGATTCTGGTGGGGAGAAGGTGAGGTTAAATTCTACATTGATGGAGATGGCGACTTCCCAACAATTTGTGGTACAGGTACTGAGGATTACTTTGGTGGAGCCTGGTGCTACACCAAGAAAGAAGGGGATAGATACGTTGAAGACGGCTATCAAACACCATATCTTGGATACTGCTACTTCTCAACTAGAGATGACACCATTGAGCCTAGACCATTCCACGATGACACTGTTGTGCCAATGAGATCATTATATCGCTGGCACGTTGTCGATCCAATTCGTTTCGAAAATGACCTAAAAGTCACAGTTCAATCAATTGGTCTAAGAGGTGAAGAGTATTTTGAGAGAGAAGATGATATAAGTACTGTTTCATATTGGTATCAAACACATCCACACGCAGACTTCCCAAGACTACCATCTAGAGAAGAGCGTTGGCCTAGATAATATTGTAGATAATACTGTCATTAGACCAAGGTGTTTTCACCGAAAAATAATTTAAGATAATAAGTTTATTTGAGGAAAATCTATGGAAATTAATCTTGATAAAACTTTAGAAGCAATGAGTAAAGAAGATAAAATTGCTTTGCTAACAGGTAAGGGATTATGGGAGACCAGAGATTTTCCTCATTTTAATTTGCCTTCCATTACTGTTGCTGACGGTCCTCATGGTTTGGGCAAAAGAGAAGCTAACAAAGACCATTCAGATTTAGAAGGAACAACCAAGGCTGTGTGTTTTCCGACAGGTTCTGCTTTAGCAGCTAGCTTTGACAAGGATCTTATCTATGAAGTAGCTAAGCGTATTGGAGAAGCGGCGAAGTCAGAAAATGTTGGTACCGTTCTTGGCCCAGCTATAAATATTAAACGCAGTCCATTGTGTGGACGAAATTTCGAGTATTTATCCGAGGATCCATATTTGACAGGAGAATTGGCAACTGCATATGTCAAAGGTATGCAAGATCAATCAGTAGGTACCTCACTTAAGCATTTCGCAGTTAATAACCAAGAGACAAATAGAATGACAGTCGATGCAAGAGTTTCGGAACGAGCTTCGAGGGAGATATATTTACCAGGATTTGAGAAAACTATTAAAGAAGCTCAACCATGGTCTGTAATGGCCTCATATAATCTAGTGAATGGATCATACAGCACAGAGAATACTTATCTCTTGAACGACATACTCAGAAATGAATGGGGGTTCTCAGGAATTGTAATTAGTGACTGGGGAGCTGTTAATGACAAGGTTGCGGCAATTGCAGCTGGTCTAAATATTGAAATGCCAGAGAGTCACTATGCTGATAAAGATATCTTAAAAGCTTTGGAAGACGGTACTTTGAGCGAAGAGCAATTCGATGCCAGAGTTAGAGAGATCTTGGATTGGATTAATAAGTGCAGTACCTCTGATGCTAAGTCTGACCTTGCAAATGAGAAATACAATAAAGATGAGCACCATAACTTTGCGAAATATGCAGCGAGTCAAAGTGCAGTTCTGTTGAAAAATAATAATAAAGCGTTGCCAATATCGGAGAAAGAGAGCGTGCTTGCTCTTGGTCCATATTTGAAAGAGCCAAGATTCCAAGGCGGAGGCTCTAGTTCCGTAAGAGCATACAAAGTTAGTGGAGCCTATGAAATTCTAAAAGATAAAGATAATTTTAGCTTTATCGATGAAGTGATTAACGACAAGCTGGAGCTAGATCCAGAGAAACTAGAGCAGGCAAAAGAAGCTGCAAAAGCAAATGACAAGGTAGTTATTTTCGCCGGTTTGCCAAATAGTTTCGAAATTGAAGGTATAGATAGACAAAACCTGAAGATGCCAGCGTCCCAAAACATTTTGATCAAAGAAATCGCAAAGATAAATCCAAACACAATTGTTTTGCTGCATAAAGGTAGTCCAATTGAGATGGAGTGGGAGAGAGATGTGGCAGCTATTCTAGATTTGCATCTAGGAGGAGAAGCAGTTGGTGCAGCTGCGAGTGAAATATTGCTTGGCGAAATCAATCCTAGTGGGAAATTGGCGGAGACATATCCACTTAGGATAGAGGATACCCCTGCATTTGGGAACTTCCCAGGTAACCCTAAGAGCGTAAATTATACAGAGGATATTTTCGTCGGCTATCGTTGGTATGATACGAGAAAAATGGATGTACTTTACCCATTTGGACACGGCTTATCTTATTCAGAGTTTGAATACAGCAATTTGAGTGTCAAGCAAATTAATGAGTTTAATTATAAAGTGAAATTCACGCTTAAGAACACATCAGATATCCTTGGCAAAGAGGCATATCAACTATATGTAGCAACGAAAGATAGCAAGTATTCAAGACCGGAGAAAGAACTTAAAGGATTCGGTAAAGTTGAACTAAATCCAGGAGAAGAAAAAGATATAGAGCTTGAATTGGATTACAGAAGTTTTGCAATCTATAACGAAGAAATAAAGGACTGGTTCGTCCCATATGGTGATTATGAAATTTTGATAGGAAGTTCTAGTAGAGATATAAGGCTAGCAGAGACCCTTGAGATAAAGGGAGATACGCATCCTCTTGTAGTCAACTCACAAATGACCTTAGAAGACATTATCATGACAAATAATTTCGACAAGGTAAAAGATCTATTTTTCGATATGTGCATAAGATCTAATAATCAAGATTTCCTAGCGCATATGAAATATATAGACGAGAATCAAGAGAAAATAATTAAAAAAGAGATAATGGTAGGTGGTATTCAAGAGCCTATTCACTTCTACCCTTGCTACTTCAAGGTAGCTGATAATTTTGTTGAAAAGATATATAAAAAAATAGAAGAAGGAGAGTAAAAATATGTATCAAGGATTAGGTAGCCTGTCAAAGGTAACAAACGGTAAGACCCGCTCAATAAGCCCAGAGAACTATACTGGTGCAGTAGGACAGGGTGGAATGATGGAGCTTGAAGACGGCTTCGCCAAAGAGCCTGCAAGAGATCTAGGTAAAGGTTGGAAGGTCAATCCTTTCATAGTTATTGAAGCAGGCAAGACCTGGGAAATAGCTAACATCGATGGCCCAGGAGCAATCAACCACATTTGGCTGACACCAACAGGCAACTGGCGCTACACAATAATTAGAATTTACTGGGACGATTCAGATATTCCATCTGTTGAAGCTCCAATTGGTGACTTTTTCTGTTCAGGTTGGGGAGAATATGCACAGCTAAGTTCATTACCAGTATGTGTAAACCCAGGAAGTGCCTTTAACTGCTATTGGTCAATGCCTTTCAAGAAAAACGCAAGAATCGAGCTAGAGAATTTAGCAGATGAGGATGTAATCATGTACTATCAAATTGATTACGAGTTGCGTGATGTTGAGCCAGAGGAAGCATACTTCCACGCGCAATTTAGAAGAGTCAATCCTTTGCCATACAAAGATGTGTACACAATTGTAGATGGAATCGAAGGTAAAGGTCACTATGTTGGTACCTACATGGCTTGGCAAGTTAATAATAGAGGCTGGTGGGGTGAAGGTGAAATTAAGTTCTACATGGATAGTGATGAAGAATATCCAACAATTTGTGGAACTGGAACCGAAGACTACTTCTGTGGATCTTATAACTTCGAGGACAAGACAACCGGTCAGTACAAAGAGTTTACAACTCCATATGCAGGCTTACACCAAGTAATTAGACCAGATCATACCTATAATTCTCAAATGAGATTTGGAATGTATCGTTGGCATCTAACAGATCCAATTAGATTCGAAGAGAAATTAAGAGTCACTATCCAAGCTCTTGGCTGGCGTTCTAATTTCAGATATTTGCCACTTCAAGACGATATCGCATCAGTAGCGTTCTGGTATCAAGACAAACCAGCTAAGAATATGCCAAAACTACCTGATAGAGACTTCTTAGAAGTAATTTAATGATGCTATCCATGTCACTTAATAATGATTTTTAGTAGAGTCATTTAATTTTTAAGTTAATTAAGACTTATAGCGGCGAAAGGTGAAAAAATGTTATTTGATAATAATAGAAGGATTTATTCAGCTGAAGATAGTCAGGCGGTTTTTCCGATAGGAGGAATTGGTACTGGAACTATTTCAATGAACTCCAGAGGACGTTTGCAGGATTTTGAGATTTTTAACAAACCGGATAAAGGTAATGAACAGCCTTATACTTTCTTTGCGATTAGAAGCGAAGATGAATCTGGAAAACACTCTGCAAAAGTTCTAGAAGCTGAACTTAGACAGCCTTATGAGCATTCTCATGGATTCCATGCGTGGAATTTTTCAGGTGCTCCAAGGTTCAGAGATAGTAAATTTAAAGTTGAATATCCAATAGCAAATCTAAAACTCGAAGAGGAAGATTATCCTCTGGAAGTAAGTCTAGAAGCTTTTTCACCTTTTGTACCGTTAAATTCTAATGAGTCGGGAATACCAGCTATTTACTTCACTTGGAAAGTAAAAAATATTTCTAATAGCAAGCAAAAAGTTTGCATAGCTTTATCTGCTGCGAACCTAGCAGGTTGGACAGGCAGACGAGATGTATTTAGCAAAGCTTTGTATGAAGATGGCTCAATTAACGAACTATACAATGAAGATGATTTCACATCTATCTTAATGTATAACGAAAATATACCTGATACGAGTACTGACTATACAGAGATGGGTATTGCTGTAATACCTTCTGAACAACAAAATGTACAGAGCAAAGAGCTATGGCAAGAAGGTCAATGGTGGGATGGTATGCAAGATTTCTGGAATGACTTTTCCGAGTCAGGAGTTTTGCGAAACAGCAAGGACCTCGTTGATGAAGCAACATCAGTTCACCACAGTCCCTTCACAATAGGTTCTTTATCCTTGGATAGTGAATTAGAACCTGGAGAATCAAGTGAGTTTAAATTTATATACACTTGGTATCACCCTAATCGTTCAAGAAGTTGGCCACAAAATAACCAGCATAGAGATTCTGCCAAAGATGGTGAAGACGCAGTTGTGAAAAATTATTACGCTCAATGGGGTAAACCAAAAGAGTTATTAAGATATTTAATTGATAAATTCACTTACTACAGAGAGATTGCACAGGAATTTGCTGAAACTTGGTACTCTAGTAACGTACCAGAACCTATCTTGGATGCAGTAGCAACTAATCTTACAACTATACGATCGCAAACATGTTTCAGAGTTGAGAATGGTAACTTCTATGCCTGGGAAGGTAACTTTGATTTTGAAGGTAGCTGCCCTGGTAACTGTACCCACGTTTGGAACTATGCACAGAGCTTAGCGTATTTCTTCCCAGATCTAGAGCGAAGCATGAGAGAAACAGAGTATTTCACAGAGTTAAGAACAAATGGCAAGATGAACTTCAGAGCTATAACATATCTGGATGGTTTCTCAGACGATTATCACCCAGCTTCTGATGGGCAATTGGGAAGTGCGGTAAGAGTGTATAGAGAGTGGAAAATATCTGGAGACAATAAGTGGCTTGAAGGTATTTGGCCTGAGCTTAAACGTAGTATTGAATTTGCCAAAACAACATGGGACTTAGATGGTGATGGGATTCTTGAAGCAATGCAACATAACACCTATGATATCGAATTCTATGGGGTGTCAACGCTAGCCAACAGTATTTGGATAACAGCTTTAGCAGCACTAGCTGAGATGGCAGATTTCTTGGGCGAGCCTGATTACGCTAACTGGGCTAGGGAAACTGAGCGAAATGTATCTAAATATTTGGATGAGAATTGTTTCAACGGTGAATATTATATCCAGAATATTGACGATATTGACAAACATAAATATCAATATGGTAATGGATGTTTAGCCGACCAACTATTAGGTGTAACATGGGCTAAGCAACTTGGACTCAAGATATCTCTAAAAGAAGAAAACATCAAGTCAGCTGTATATTCCATCTATAAAAACAATTTAATTGATGAGCTTCGAAAAGTAGATAACCTCCAAAGAGGGTACGCCTTCAATGATGAGAGTGGACTAGTACTATGTGCATGGCCAAAGGGCGGCAAACCAAGGATTCCATTCGTTTATAGTGATGAAGTCTGGCCAGGAGTTGAATATAGTGTTGCAAGCTTACTAATTTCCTGTGGTTATATTAATGAAGCTGTAGATTTAATTGAGAAACTTAGAGCTAGATTTAATGGTAAAAACAGAAACCCATGGAACGAGATGGAATGTGGTCACCACTATGCTAGAAGCCTAGCTTCATTCGGACCATATCAAGAATATATTGGTTTAAAACTAGATCTTGTAAATGAAACAATTAAGTTAAGACCGCAGAATTTAGGAAAATACTTTGTTTTAGCAAGAGATGCATGGGGAATAGTTGATGTAGAGAGTCTGGGTGAGAATCTCACATATCAAATTGACTCTAAGTATGGTGATTTAAGTAAATATAAATTTGAGTTTGAATAATAAATTGACTTGTATATAGAAATTGCTTTATACGATAGTCTAAGGGGTTTTACACATCAGTAGAATAGAGGCTCAAAGATTATATCGACAAAGTGCACAAGCTCAAGATCTTTATTTTAGTGATACTGACAAAAATACCAAACAACTCGCTAAAAACAGTATTTTTACATTGCAAATTGTGCAAGATGAAATATAATAAAACATATGGGATCGATTCCACATTTATTTCATTCTTTTTTCGATCCTGGAAAGGAAACTTCTATGAAGGCATACAGAAGATTAGGAGCAATCGCAGTTTCTTTAGCTATTCTCTTAACAGCGTGCCAAGAGGGTAGTTCAACAGAAAACAGCAGTTCTAGTATTTCTAATAAGGAGTCTGAGATGACTAGTGTAGAGAACACTTCGAAAGAGACAGAAGCAACTAAAGAATCTGATAAGGAAGAAGTTGAGGAAACAAAGAACCCTTACGAAATGATAATTCCTGAAGCTAAAATTTGGTCAACGGAAGATTTGTCTGATGAGAACTTTAATCTCAAAGGTGTAGAAAAAGTAGAAACCATAGGATTAATAACCGGAGATGGATCACCTAACATGACCAGAACTAGATTTAGAGTAGGTGGAACAGATCTTGGTATTCCAGTAATTCATAATGATAAGTTATATCTTTGGTTTGGTGATACTTTCTGGGGAGATAGTCAAGGACATCCAATGGCTGGTGGATTGTGGCGAAGCAATGTTTTAGCTATTAGTGATGATAAAGATTTCTCTGATGGCTTAGAAATATCAGATATGATCGGCAACAAGTCAGGTAGTACAAAAGTTGCTATGGAGCTTTTATCAAGTAAGAAACGCCCAGGTAATGAGAATACAGTAATCCCAACAGGTTCAGTATCAATTGATGGCAAATTATACGTTTACTTCATGAGTGTTAAAGAATGGGGTAAACCTGGTCACTGGACAATAAACTATGGTGGATTAGCAGTTTCTGAAGATGATGGAGAGAGCTTCAAGAAGCTAGATAACGTCAGTCTAGATCCGGATAAATTTGGTCAAGTAGCAGCTATTATTAAAGATGATTATGTTTATGGTGTTGGTATAGGTGGCGGTAGATATGGTAACGCCTATCTAATGCGAGTTAAACAAGATCAGATAGAGAATACTGAAGCATATGAATATTTATCAGGAAAAAATAATGGTGAACCTGAATTCTCAGCAAATGTAGAGAATGCAATACCTATTATTGAAGATACAGTTGGTGAACCTTCTATTATGTGGAATGAATATCTCCAAGAATATGTAATTACATATCTCCAAGAACCTGCGCATGGAATTATTATGAGAAGTGCAAAAGAGCTCTGGGGGGATTATAGCTCAGACTTACTTATTGCACACTCAGATGACTTCACTGCATTGTATGGAGGATTCGTTCATGAGGTTATGACTGAAGAAGATGGCAAAGTATTCTATTACATAATGTCTATGTGGGATCCAGTTTATAACTCAATTTTAATGAAAGTAACTCTTAAGTAATTTATCTCTAATTTTATTTTAATTAGAGAATGAGGAAATTAAGGAAGAAGTAACGTAGGCGTTAGTTTCAGAAGAATTTCGAAGAACATTCAATAATTTATTTAGTGCAGTAATTGAATTTTAATAAGCGAGTGATTGATTAATCCCCTGTATTGAACCTATCAATTAATCTTATATAGAAATCCTTTTACATGTACAAAAAAAATATTAACTTTAAATTAAATGTTCTTCTAAAAAAAGTAATACGAGGAGGGTATTATGAAAAAATTCAAAACATTAGCTATTTTATTAGCAGGTATTCTTGTACTAAGTGCATGTAACAGTAATACTGGTAATACTGGTAATACTGGTAAAGAGCCAAGTGATTCTGGTTCACAACAACAAGAAGAAACAACTGATGGTGAAAAAGATAAACCAGCAGATGAAATGAAGAATGTTGATGAAGCAACAGGTTATGAATGGCCAGCATTGCCAAAAGGTGATGGTAGCGAAATTATTGTTTGGAATAGACCTTTTGAAGAGTGGAACCAAAAACACTTTGAGGAGAAAGTTGAACAATATAATCAGGCAGACAGGGGCTATACTGTAAAACAAGAGTTCGTTTCTGACGCAACTTGGGGAGAGCAAATGGTAGCAGCTCAAGCTACAAAGACAGCTCCAGACGTATATCTAGCTTCTTATAACCACCTTTGGGGTTCAGTAGATGATGAGACAATCCTACCTCTTAACGACATATTTGCTCAATCACAATTAGATGATATTTCAGATAACGTTAGAGAGATGGTAAGTTTCAATGACAAAGTTTACGCATATCCTCAATTAGTAGAACCTTCAACAGTTTTGTTCTATAGAACAGATAAATTTGCTGAAGCAGGTATTGATAAAGCTCCAACAACTTGGGCAGAATTAATAGAAGCAGCAGAGAAATTGAAACCATTAACAGATAATAACTCATTCGCTTTAGGTATCGCTGGATTCGGTGTTGATATGGCATGGGGTACATGGGGATGGCAATTAGGTGCTGCAGGACACTGGCCAATCGAAGATAGTTGGGCAAAACCAGCTGTAGATGATAGCTACAAAGAACTAGCTTTATTCTGGAAAGAACTATATGACAAACAATTAGTTCCAGAGCAAGCATTATCAGCATATAACGACATTACTCCTTATGGTGAAGAAGGTCTATTCATGGCATTCTCAGGATCATGGGGTATTGCACAATTAATTAATGACTATCCAGAAGTATGGGAAAATACAGCAATTGCTGTTCCACCAACCAAAGATGGAAATACAAACTCAACAATTTCTACAAACGGTGGTTGGACATACGTAATCGATGCTCTAACACAAAAAGTAGATGGTGCTTATAACTACATTAGTTGGTTGTTAGCAGAAGATCCAGCAAGACCAGCAGAATTCTTCGAAATTGCTCAATATTCTAAGTCACCAACACGTAAGAGTGTTCATGACTACATTGACAAGGCTGTATCTGCTCCTGATCATTCAGGCGTAGTTGCAGAGATCGCAGGTAGAGCTGTTGCTGAACCAAACTACCCATTCTCAATTTCACAAGAAGTTGCAACATTATTTGAAAAAGTTGCTTTATTAGGAACAGATGCAGATCAAGCTGTAAAAGAAGCAAATGATGCTATTACAGAAATTATCGAGCGAGAACAATTAGAAGGAAAGAATCCTAGAAATTAGAGCTACTTATTAAGTATTTCTTACTAAGATTAGGAGTAAGATTGTATGAAAAAGCAAGAAGCTGAAAAAAATAAAACGATTGGCGGAACCAAAAGGTTCCGCAACCGTTTATCACCCGTTGACAAGAAGGAAATGCCAGTTTCTTATCTAATGTTGTTACCGGTACTATTGATACTTACAATTTTTGTTTGGGTACCATTTGTATATGCATTGGAGAGAAGTTTCTGGGACTGGAACTTTTATAAAGATTCAGAATTTGTCGGACTTAGAAATTTCGAGCTGATCTTAAGAGACAAAAGCTTTAGGAAATCAGTTGTAAATGGTTTTAAGTTTGTTATTATTCAAGTCCCAATTGGTATAGCTGTACAATTCTTATTTGCTAATATGATAAAGAAAACCAACGCAAGAGTTCAGAATACGGTTAAAGGAATAATCTATATACCAGCAATTCTCTCAGGAATTATGGCATCTGTTATTGCTACATTTATTTTGAACTATAGAGGTGGTATTTTAAACCAAGTACTAATGGCATTAGGATTTGATAGATTTGCCTTTGGTACTGACAAAACAGGTTGGGCAGCAACTTGGGTAATCGTCATAATGAATACCTGGTTAGGCTTCGGTGGAGGAGTAATCCTAATGTATGCTGCGCTAAATAGTATCGATACGTCGTTCTATGAAGCTTCAGCAATTGATGGAGCAAGTAAGTTCCAACAAATGCTCTATATTACTTTGCCACAGATGAAAAATATTTTTATTCTTGTCGGAATATCTGGAACAACAGGAACACTACAAATGTTTGACATTCCTTTCATGTTAACTGGTGGTGGTCCGCTAGAAGAAACCTTGACTCCTATGTTATTTATTTATAACAATATGCGGGATTCAACCAAAGGTATGGGCTATACAATTGCTGGAGCTTTAATCATGATGGTAATTATTACATCATTTAACGTACTTCTATTCGCATTAGTTGGCTCAGAGAAGAATCAAGAGTAGGAGGAAATTATGGTTAAAAATACAAATCCAATTTACAAAACAATGGTTTGGATAATAATTCTAGTAGCATGTTTCTTAGCAATATTTCCTTTAATATGGATGATCTTAGCTTCTTTTAAAACCAAAACAGAAGTTTTCCGTGTACCTTTACAAATATTACCTGATGAGTGGAACTTTTCTAACTATGAGAAGATATTCGTCAAAGATAATAACTTTGTAAGATCAATGATATCAACGTTTTTTGTATCAACAATAGCGGTTACCTTGTCTTTGTTTATCAATACTATGGCAGCATATGTATTTGCTAGAACAGAATTCCATGGTAAGAATGCCTTGTGGTGGTATGTACTGCTAACAATGTTTATACCTGGAATGACAATTAGCTTGACCTCATTCTTAGTTGTTTACAATCTGAACATGTTAAACACTTTCTCAGTTTTGATCTTGCCAGGATTAGCATCTGGTTATAGTGTATTCTTCTTTAGACAATTCTATTTGAGCATACCGAGATCGTTTGAGGATGCGGCAAGAATCGATGGGGCTAACCGATTTATGATTTACTTCAATGTATTTCTACCTTTATCAAAGGCAGCCTTGGTCGTATTTGGTATGGGAACTTTCCTAGGCTATTGGAACTCATTCTTATGGCCATCCTTGACAGTTACCGATCCAAACAAACAGCAAATTATGCAAATCATTAGATCTATGAGTTCTATGTACTCTTCAGAATATGGAACAATAATGGCAGCTACAACAATAGCTACTATCCCTGGATTTATACTGTTCTTAATCTTTAAACGTTATATAATTCAAGGTGTAGTTTTATCAGGAATCAAATAGGTGTAAGGTGTATTAAATGAAAACTTACTTAGAAAGTATAAAAACAGAAATTAATAATTTCATAGATGACATTGATGTTGATGCAATAAATGCAGCAGTTCAACTTATCAATGAGGCAAAGAAAAATAAAAATAGATTACATATGAGCGGAATTGGTAAACCTTCATATGTTGCGGCATATGGAGCATCCCTGATATCCTCAACCGGTACTCCAGCGTATGTTTTGGACGGTACTGAAGCAGTACATGGTTCTTCAGGACAGTTAGTAGAGGGCGATGTTGTAATCTGTATCTCAAATAGTGGAGAGACCCAAGAATTATTAGCAACAGCTCATGCTATTTTAAATAATGGCTGCAAGATAATTGCTATTACATCTAATCCGGAATCTTCATTAGCTAAGTTGGCAGAGATACATATTCAAGCAAAAGTTGAACAAGAAGGTGGCCCATTGAATAGGGCACCTAGAGCTTCAATTATTGCTGAGCTTATTGTTGTACAACAGCTATCTGTGGAATTACAAGAATCCTGCGATCTATCTGTCAAAGAATATTTGCAGAGACATCCAGGAGGATCATTAGGTAAATTAAGAGAGAACGAAAAGATTTAGTCTCTAATATTCATTTTAGTAAAAATAAACTAGCGTAGTTCAAGATTCGAGCTACGCTAGTTTTGTTTTGTTTGAATTTGTATTTTTTAATAAATAAGCATTAATCCTTGCTGAACAACTTCTTGAATTCAGAGAATAGGCTTGGCTTGTTACCATACTTAAGAGTTGCATTACGGTAGATCTTAGTACATATCCATGCAACAAGTACTATAGTCAATACAAGTATTGCCAGTGAGATTAGTAATTCAACTAGTGAAACACCAAATGAGACGTAACGAACAAACATCAAATATGGTGATGTGAATGGTACGTAAGAACCAATGGTTAATATTTTATTATCAGCACTTCCTTGTAAACTAGACATTGATATAACGAAACCAATTACAACTAGCATAGTTACTGGCATGATAGCTTTTTGCAAGTCTTCTATCTTGCTGACAATAGCTCCACAAGCTGCGAAAATAAATAGATACAACAAGAATCCGAGCAAAGCAAAGGCCAAGAATACTAGAACTACGTCGACGCTTAGATTGTTTCTTAACAACATCACTACAAATTCTGAATAATTATTTTTGTTAAGAGTTGTTCCCAACAAGAGTGCTCCTAATAACATTAGAACTTGTAATAGAGCAGCCACGAAACCTGCACTAACTTTACCCCAAACTAGACTAGTAGCACTAGTATTGGTTACTAGAATTTCCATAGTTCTATTTGATTTCTCGTTAGCGACCATAGAGGAAACGTTGGATCCATAGAACATTATCATCATGTAAATTACGAAAACACCCAAGTATGAGAAGAAGAAGTTTTGGTTTGCTGATTTTTGTAAAGAAGTGACTGTAATTGGCACGTCGTCAACCATAGCTGCTTCGACTATCTCTGGATCAAGTCCAGCTTCCACGAGATTGATATTGTTTAATGCGTCTATGAATCCTTCTCTGTAAACTTCAGTATTATTCTGGAAAGTTTCGCTCTTAAGAACTACTTCAAGTTCACGGTCTTTAATTACTACTGCGGCAGGAATTTCATCAGCCAAAACTTCGGATTTAAGTTGATCGAAGTCTTTTGATTCTTGCATAACAGAGAATGGGAACTTGCTTTTGAGTATATTACTATCTACCGAGCCGTCTACTATATATTTACCGTATTGAGCTACATTAAGTTCGCTTCCTTCATCTGCAATATTTTGCTCGGTCCCGGCACCTGGTTCTGGAGCACTATTAGATGAGAAGAAGTTTGAGATAGTAGGTATGCTAGTTAGCAGAAGGATAATTAATATCAAAATAATATTACTTACCCAGAAGCTTTTTTTCTTTATTTGATTTTTGAATTCAAAATTAAAAACATTACGGATATTACGCATGTGCTTCACCTACTTTCGCAATAAATATGTCATTCAGACTTGGTTTATAGTCTGAGAATAACTCAATTTCTCCACCGATTGCTGCAAGTACAGATAGTACCTCAGCGTTAGGCATATTAAAGTCTACGATTAATGAAGTTCTGTCTGCTTCAATATGGAAATCACCCTGTACTAATAATTTTTCTTTTAGTTCTTCTTGAGACATATCCTTAATGATTAAGCGTTTACGACCATGTCCGAGCTCAGCTTTAACCTTGTTCAAAGAGCCATTGAGAATAATCTCTCCGTTATTTATCAGAACTATATCATCACAGAATTCTTCAACACTAGACCTGTCTCTTATACACATCTCCGAGCC
>OJLW01000318.1_pt1 | contig 25957 bp, 30 predicted proteins | sample 1597021 | NCBI WGS metagenome assembly OJLW01 (sample SAMEA3904676, study PRJEB24821) | metagenome | biome: Builtin; feature: hospital; material: surface | place: USA | collected 2013-06-03
TTGATTACGTTGATTTTTGATTGTCCAGCTGATTTAAGAACTACGTCAAATTCTGTTTTTTCTGCTGCTGCTTCACCAGCTGCTCCGCCTGCTGCTGGAGCTGCTACTGCTACTGCTGCTTGTGCAGATACGTCAAATTCTTCTTCGATTGCTTTAACTAGTTCTGAAAGTTCAAGAACTGTAAGATTTTTGATTTCTTCTAATAGGTTTGTTACTTTTTCTGATGCCATTTTTATATTCTCCTTAAAATTATATTGTTATTATGCTGCTTCGTTTTCTTTTTTGCTTGCCACTTCATTAAGGGCGATAGCAAGTTTAGATATAGTGTTATTAAGATCTCCAGCAAGAGTTCTAATAGGTGCTTGTAATACATTTGCAAGCATTGAGTGAAGTACTTCTGTTCCTGGTAATGTAGCTATTGCCATCATTTGTTCGCTATTTTGGTAGTTTCCTTCAACTATACCTGATTTTAGTGTTAGCTTTTCTGCGTTTTCGTCATTTTCTTTTCTGTAGTCAACTGCTATCTTTGGTCCGTCAACTAATTCTGTGTTTGAGAAGATTAGTGCGTTTGATCCCTTTAGGTCTTCGATTAATTCTGTATAACCAAGTTCTTCAAAAGCAAATCTCATCATTGTGTTCTTGTAAACTTTGTATTCAGTGTCTTTTTCTCTGAATTTGTTACGAAGATCTGTGATTTCCTTAACGTCCATGCGGTCAAAACCTACTAATGTTACTGATTTCGCATTTTCGATTTTTCCTTTGATTTCATCAACTACTAGCTGTTTAGCTGCTATAGCTTTTTCGCTCACTTTTTCACCTCCTAAGGCTAATGGTAGGTATATAAAAACCCCACTTATAAAGGCTCTTTAAAGATGCCCATACCGGTGGGGATGTGTGTAATTTTCCCACCTATACGCAATTATTAAACATTTCCGTCTGCGTAGTCTTTGGTAGCCTGTTTATTTGACTGTTATATTATATCACCAATTTCAAAAAATGCAAATTATTTTTCAGCTAATTCTGCAGCTTTTGCTGGGTTTAGTTTTACACCAGGACCCATTGTTGATGATACGGTGATTGATCTGATATATTTACCTTTTGCTGCTGCTGGTTTTGCTTTTACTACTTCTGTAATTAAAGCTCTGATGTTTTCAGTAAGTTTTTCAGCACCAAATGATACTTTACCTGTTGGTACGTGGATAAGGTTAGCTTTGTCTGTTCTGTATTCTACCTTACCTGCTTTGATGTCAGCGATAGCTTGTGCTACGTCGTTTGTTACTGTACCTGTTTTTGGGTTTGGCATTAGGCCTTGAGGTCCTAGTACTCTACCTAGTCTACCTACTGTTGCCATCATATCTGGTGTAGCTATTACTACATCAAAATCTAACCAACCGTCTTTTTGGATTTTTTCAGCATATTCTTCATTACCTGCAAAGTCTGCTCCAGCTGATAGAGCTTCATCAATCCTATCATCTTTTACAAATGCAAGTACTCTTTGAACCTTACCTGTACCGTGTGGTAGGATTACAGTTCCTCTTACTTGTTGGTCAGCGTGACGGCTGTCAACACCGAGCTTGAAGTGTAATTCTACTGTTTCGTCAAAGTTTGCCTTTGCTGTTTTTTCTACTATTTCTATCGCTTCATTTAGTTCGTATTCTTTTGTAGAATCATAAGATGCCTTTGATTCTAAGTATTTTTTTCCTCTTTTAGCCATTTAATTCCTCCTGTGGTAAACGAGTTAATCTCTCCCACTAATCTTCTACAGTGACTCCCATACTTCTTGCTGTTCCTGCTATCATGCTTACTGCAGCTTCTAGGCTTGCAGCGTTAAGATCTTCCATCTTTGTTTTAGCAATTTCTTCAAGTTGGCTTCTCTTAATTGATCCAACTTTCTTTTTGTTTGGTTCTCCTGAACCTTTAGCAAGATTTATTGCTTTCTTGATTAATACTGGTGCTGGTGGTGTTTTTGTTATAAATTTAAATGTTCTATCCGTATAAATAGTCATTTCTACCGGTATTATCATTCCTGCTTGGTCAGCTGTCTTAGCATTAAATGCTTGAACGAACTCCATGATGTTAATTCCGTGAGGTCCTAATGCGGTACCTACTGGTGGTGCAGGAGAAGCTGCTCCTGCTGGTACTTGTAATTTTACTATCGCTTGTATATCTTTTTCTGCCATTTTTACCTCCTTGTGGTGATTCGGGTTTCCCCTCCCACTTATTTAGACAGTACTAAATTTCTTCTATATCGCTATATTCTAAGTCTATTAATGTGTCACGGCCAAACATATCTACATATGCCTTGATAGTACCCTTTTGCTTGTCGATTTCGTCGATTTTTGCTACGAAATCTTTAAATGGTCCGGCAATAATATTTACACTATCTCCTACATTTACATTAATATTAAGAACTGGTTCTTTCTCTTTTACACCAAACTTTCTTACTTCAGCTGGTGTTAGAGCTACTGGATCACCATCTGGTCCAACAAAACCTGTTACCCCTTGGGTATTTCTTATAATATACCAAGACTTATTGGTGATGTTCATCTTGACCATTACATAGCCTGGAAATAGCTTTCTAGTTTTGACTTTTTTGTCGTTATTCTTTACTTCGACATATTCTTCAGTTGGTACAGTTACATCTATAATATCTGGATTTTGTTCATTATCTATCATCATCTGAATCTTATCAGATACTCTATTTTCATATCCAGTATAGGTGTGAACTACATACCATTTAGCATTTTTTTCTGCTTCTGTAAGTTCTGTCTTGTTTTCTTCTTCTTTGATATTTTCGTCAAAATTTAAAGAATCAGTCATCATTCACCTACATTATAATTGAAAGTAGGAAATGGAAGACCTTATCAAGGACCCAAATAGATACTGCTGTTACAGCACTAATAGCTATTACTATTAAAGAATACTCGATTGTAGTCTTTAATGTAGGCCATTGGATCTTTTTATATTCTTTAATGACTCCACCAAAGAAAGAATCTTTTTTCTTAGCCATTGTTACTCCTACTTTGTTTCTTTATGAACTGTGTGCTTTTTGCAGAATGGACAATATTTTTTAAGCTCAATTCTTTCACTATGAGTAGTTTTGTTTTTAGTTGTATCATAGTTTCTGTTTTTGCATTCTGTGCATTCTAATTTAACTTTAGTTCTCATAAAACACCTCCTATTTACTTATACGGATACTTCCATACAATCAATAATATTACCATCTAAGTCCACCTTTGTCAACACTCTTAGTCGATTTTTAGTAGATTTTTTAAAAAAGTTTCTCTCTTTTTGATAAGTACTTTTCTTAAATCATCTAAATCATGATTTGAAAAGCAATAATCTGAATAAGAAATGAGTATATCTTCTATATCATCAAGCTCATAAAGACCATCTTCATAAGCCCTTCCTATATATTCATCTTCCCTGTCATAATACATTACTGGTGGATAGCCCTTAAGATTTGATGTATCAAAGGCTATATAGGATTCTTTGGCGTAAACCCTATCTTTTATTATTAACATCTTCTCTCTTATATCTATCTCTCGTCCAGATTTGAAATCCTTAATCAAGACTTAATCCATTATCTTTTATAGCTTTTACAATTTCATCGGCTGCTTCGTGGGCGCCTTCTTCTGTTTCTGCCTCAACCATTACCCTAACAAGTGGCTCTGTTCCAGATTTACGAACTAATACCCTACCTGAATCTGCTAGATTAGTTGTGATTTTATCTATTACTTTAGCTACTTCTTCATTATCTAAAACCGTATCCTTATCCTTAACCCTTACATTTATTAGTACTTGTGGATAGATTTTTAAATCTCTTGTTAAAGTTTTTAGATCAGATTTTGATTCTATAACAGCTTCCATAATCTTAAGAGATGTTAGGATTCCGTCACCTGTATTTGCAAATTTCTTTAGAATGATATGACCTGATTGCTCTCCGCCTAGTTCGATATCTTTTTCATACATTCTTTGGTGGACATATTTATCACCTACATCAGTTTTTTCATAGCCAATTCCTAGATTATCAAAGGCTTTGTAAAGACCAATATTTGACATTACTGTTGTAACTACCTTATTAGAATCTAGACCGCCTTCTTTTTTCATGTAGTTAGCAAGTATATAGAGGATAGCATCCCCATCAACTATATTTCCTTCATTATCAACAGCTATACACCTGTCAGCATCGCCATCATAAGCAAAGCCAATATCAAGTTTATTTTTAACTACAAAATCTCTTAAGACATCTATGTGGGTTGAACCAGCATTGTTATTGATATTAAAACCATTAGGTTCATCATTTATTACAAAGGTATCAGCTCCAAGGGCATCGTATACTGGTTTTGCAATTGTAAAAGCAGCTCCATTTGCAGGATCAAGTCCTACCCTCATGCCCTCAAAAGATTTGGTTACAGTCTGAATTAAATATGCTATATACCTATTTCTACCGCCTATATAATCGACAGTTCTTCCTATATCTTCACCCTTGGCAAGAGCAATAGATTTTATATCCGCATCTATATATTCTTCAAGGCTTTCAAGGAAGTCATCTTCCATTTTCTCACCATTTTTATTTATTAGTTTTATACCATTGTCATGGTAAGGGTTGTGGCTTGCTGTAATCATAATTCCACAGTCAAAATCTTCTACTCTAGTTATATATGAAACTGAAGGAGTTGTAGTAACATGGAGAAGATAAGCATTTGAGCCTGATGAAGTAATACCAGCTGATAGGGCATCTTCAAACATATATGAAGACCTTCTGGTATCCTTGCCTATAAGAATTTTACCATTACCATTTTTCTTTTTTGAAAAATAATCTCCTATAAATCTTCCGATTTTAAAGGCATGATAAACATTAAGCCCTTCATTAGCCTCTCCTCTAAAACCATCTGTACCAAAATATTTCATTTATATCTCCTTAAAATTTAACTTCTTTACTTTTTTATATTATACCCTATTGATAAATTTACAAAAAATTGGGTAGAAAAATCAGGAAGGAGTAAAGTATGAATTTTGAAAAACTTAACAATAAAAAATTATATATAAATGGAAAATATGTTAATAGCAAATTAGATGAGTGGATAGATGTTGAAAATCCTGCAACTGGAGAAATAATCGCCAAGGTTCCAAAGGCAAGTGACGATGAAATTAATCTTGCAGTTGAGTCTGCTTATGAGGCTTTTAAAACTTTTTCTAAAACTAGTCTTGAGGAAAGAATTGCTTATATAGAGAAATTTAAAAATTGGATGATAGATCACCAAGATGAAATAATGGAAACTATTAAAGATGAGCTAGGTGTACCTATAAGAATTGCAAAACCAGGTCAATTTGATAAGCAAATGAGAAGAATAGATGTCTTTATCGATCAAGCTAGGAAAATCGAATACAAAATTGATATGGATGGTGGCTATGTAAGGATGGAGCCAATTGGAGTTGTAGCTAGCCTTACACCCTGGAATTATCCTCTAGGGCAAATCATAATGAAAGTTATACCAGCCCTACTTATGGGTTGTACAGTTGTCCAAAAGCCGGCTTCAGATACACCACTTACAGCTTATTTTGTAGCTAAGGCTTTTGATGAGATTGGCCTTCCTAAGGGCGTATTTAACCTAATAACCGGCTCAGGGGCAGAAGTAGGCGATGTTTTAAACTCACATCCAAAAGTAGCCATGGTCTCCTATACAGGAAGTCTAGCTGGTGGTTCTTCTTCAGCCAAACACGCCATGGAAACATCCAAAAAAGTAGTCCTAGAGCTTGGTGGCAAATCTCCAGCTATCTTTATCAAGGGAGCAGACATTAAGATGGGTGTAAAGCAAGTCTTAAACAGAGTCTACCTAAATGTAGGTCAAACTTGCTCCTGCCTATCAAGAGCAATTATAACTGAAGATATATACGATGATGTAATAAAAGAATTCATAGCCCAATATGATAATTATCCAGTAGGAGATCCTGATGATGAAAAAACTGTCGTAGGAAGTCTAGCTGGTAAAAAACAATTTAACAGAGTAAAAGGCTTTATAGAAGAAGGAATCAAGGAAGGCGCTACCCTTCTTAAAGGAGAAGTCCCAAAAGAAAGCCAAGTTGGTTATTATGTAAAACCTGTTATCTTTACCGATGTTAAGCCAGGTATGGCCATCCATAATAAGGAAATTTTCGGACCAGTTGTTTCAGTAATCAAGGTAAAAGATAAAAAAGAAGCTATAGAAGTAGCAAATGCTGTAGACTTCGGACTATCTTCCGCTGTCTTTGGTAATGAAGAAGAAGCTCTTGAAATAGCCTATGAAATAAAAGCAGGTGATGTCTACCTAAATTCTAATGGTGGAAGTCCAGAATTACCTTTTGGTGGTCGCAAGCAATCAGGAATAGGCAGAGAAGGTGGAAAATTCGGCCTTATGGAATACCTAGAACCTAAATCAATCCACACTGCATAATTTTTTAAAAGTATAAAGATTATAAATAAAGCTAGTCTTGTTGAATTTTATTTCAATACTTCAAGACTAGCTTTTTCATTTATAAAATGTCCTTTAATTCTCTTATAGAAGAGATTTTTATGTCTGCACTATTAGATTCGGCTGGCTTTCCGTAGCCGTAATTAGCAAATATCGTTTTTTGTTTATTTCTTAGTCCCGCTTCTATATCTTCCTTTCGGTCGCCTATCATTATATAAGGATCATTTAATTCTTTTCTAAGAATCTTATACTTATCCAAATAGTCGTAGTCTTCTCCTATAAAATATTTGGAGAAAAACCTATCTAAACCAAATTTTTCCCTAGCAGCGTTCATATAAACACGTCTGCATTTTGATAAAATATAAAGTTCATACTTCTCTTTTAAATATGCAAGTGTTTCGAGGGCTCCGTCAAAAAGCGCGCCTTCTTCTTTCATATACTTGATAATCCTATCACCATTTTTCCTAATATAGGGTGTTTTATCAGAATCATCTTTTAAAATTAAATCCCATACTTCCTTAGGACCCATTCCTATAAAGGATTTAAAATCAAAGTCATCTATTGATAAATTTAATTCGCCAAGGCTTTCTGCTATGGCTTTTTTGTAGGCTATTTCAGTCTTATGGATTGTACCGTCAAAATCAAATACTAAGATCATATAAGGTCGATCAGATTTGCCATTTCTATGGCTGAAATAGCTGCTTCTGCTCCCTTATTGCCTGACTTAACTCCAGCTCTTTGGACTGCTTGGTCTACATTATCTGTTGTTACAACTCCAAATATCACTGGTTTTTCGCTTTCAAGGCCAACAGAAGCTACTCCCTTAGATACTTCAGCACAAACATAATCAAAGTGAGGTGTATCTCCTCTAATTACTGCCCCTAAGCAAATTACAGCATCTACATCATCTTTTTTTGCAAGTTTTTTAGCAAGTAGAGGTATTTCAAAAGCACCAGGCACCCTAATTATAGAGATTTCATCATCCTTTACCTCGTGTCTTTTCAAGGCATCTAGGCAACCTTCTAAGAGCCTATCTGTAATAAAATTATTAAACCTAGCAACAACTATGGCATATTTTTTATTATTTGAAACTAAATTAGCACTATATTCACGCATTTTTTATCTCCTTAAATTCTTTTAATTCATGTCCCATTCTTACAGCTTTTATTTTCAGGTAATTTCTATCAATATTATTTGACCTTATTTCTAAAGGTTCTCTTTTTTCTACCCTTATTCCGTATTTTTCTATTTGATTTATCTTATCAGGATTATTTGTCATTAAACTTATTGACTCTACTCCAAGCTTTCTTAAGATTTCTGCTGCTATTTTATAATCTCTCATATCTTCTGGAAAACCTAGTTTTAGGTTTGCATCGACAGTATCATAGCCTTGCTCCTGAAGTTCATAGGCCTTAAGCTTATTAAATAAGCCAATGCCCCTGCCTTCTTGGCGGAGGTAAAGAAGGACACCTTGGCCATTATCTTCAATTTTCTTTAGGGCTTTGTGCAGTTGGCTACCACAATCGCACCTCTTTGACCCGAGTACATCACCTGTTAGACACTCTGAATGAATTCTTGTTAAGACATTTTTAGCCTTGATTTCACCCTTGGTTATGGCTATGTGCTCCTTGCCAGTTTTTTCATCAAGGAAGCCGTAAGCAATGAAATTTCCATAATCGCTCGGTAGTTTTACTGGATTTGTTTTCTTAAGCCCTACCTCCTCAAGAGACCTTCTATATTCTTGGATTTTTTCTACAGTTGTCATCTTCATTCCAAGCTCTTTGGCCAAGTTTTTAAGGTCATCGCCCCTCATCATATGGCCGTCATCTGCCATAATTTCACAGCATAAGCCTACTTCTTTAAGGTCTGCTAATCTCATTAGGTCAACTGTCGCCTCTGTATGACCATCCCTTACCAAGACTCCTCCCTCCCTTGCTATTAAAGGAAAAACGTGGCCTGGTCTTCTAAAGTCTTCTGATTTTGATATTGGATTTACAAGCTCTCTAATTGTCTTAGCCCTTTCAAAGGCTGAAATGCCTGTAGTTGTGTCGACATGGTCAATAGATACTGTGAAAGCTGTTTCGTGATTATCTGTATTATTTTCAACCATTGGGTGGAGGTTTAATCTTTCTGCTACTGCCTTTGATATTGGTGTGCAAATTAGGCCCTTACCGTAACTTGCCATGATATTTACCATCTGGCCTGTCACATTTTCGCCAGGGCAGATAAAGTCTCCTTCATTTTCTCTTGATTCATCATCAGTTACTATTACGATTTCATTTCTCTTTAATGCTTCTATTACTTCTTTTACACTATCCATATCAATTTAGCCCCAAAAGTGAGCCTAAGTCCTCCTTATTTTCATTTTTGTATAGTTTTTCTACAAATCTTCCGATTATATCTGTTTCTATATTTACAAGATCGCCTATTTTTTTATATTTAAAATTCGTATTCGCTATAGTTTCTGGGATGAGTGAAACTTCGAAAGTATCTGCCGATTCTTTGGATACTGTCAAGGATATGCCATCTATGGTCACCGATCCCTTGTTGACTATATACTTACAAATTTCTCTTTGTGTTTTAAACCTATAGACATTTTTATTAATTGAAATGAGTTTTCCAACCCCATCTATGTGACCCTGAACTATATGGCCATCAAGCCTATCAGCAAAGCGAAGGGCCCTTTCTAGGTTGACATATTTTCCAAGCATTGAGGGAGTAAATTTTGTCTTATCTAGGCTTTCTTGCATTAGGTCTGCCTTGTAATAATCAGGACCAAATTCCTTAACAGTCAGGCAAACTCCATCAGTCATAATAGAATCTCCAAATTTTAAATCTTCTAAGACCTTCTTGCAAGCGACCTTAATCTCTACATAGTCAGACCTATTGGAAAACTCACTTACCTTGCCTAATTCAATTGAAATCCCTGTAAACATTTCTCACCTCTAGCATGATATCTCTATCAAATCTTTCTATATGGTCAATTCTAAATTTCTTAGCATCTTTTATAGTCTTTGCTCCCTGGCCCATGAAGGCTGACCTAGATTTTTCCCCACCGACTACGATTGGGGCAATAAATTCATAAATTTTATCAACTAGGTCTTCTTCCAAAAATGAAGAATTAAGTAGAGAGCCTCCCTCAACTAAGATTGATGAGACATTCATTTTATATAGTTTCTCAACTAAGTCCTTTAAATCAACCTGGCCGTTCTTTTCCTTGCAGGAAATAATTTCAGCATTTAAGTCAGTTTTTTTATCTCCGATAGTCCCTATATAAGTTTTCTTATCTGAATCCAGGTTAAAAATATCAAGGTCAGGATCAAAATTTAAATCAGAAGCAACTATCACCCTGATAGGATCAACCCCATCTTTAAGCCTACAATTAAGCCTTGCCTTATCCTTTAGGAGAGTATTTTTTCCTATAATAATTGCGTCATAATCATTCCTAAGCTTATGGACATAGGCCCTTGATTTTTCGCCACTTATCCGCATAGAATCATAGGTCTCTGTAGCTATTTTCCCATCAAGGCTCATGGCATATTTTAGACTTACAAGAGGTCTCTTATATTTCATATTAAAGAAGAACTTCTCATTTAGCTTCTTACCTTCATCTTCTAAAACTCCTGTAACAACCTCAATACCTGCTTCTTTGAGCTTTTTAATCCCATCGACTTTTGGATTAGTATCAAGGTTTGCTATAACAACCTTAGCTATGCCCCTTCTTATGACTTCATCAACACAAGGTGGATGTTTTCCAAAATGTGAGCATGGCTCTAAGTTTACAAAAAGTGTAGCACCCTTCGGATCCTCCTTTAGATTCTTAAAGCAATCAATTTCAGCATGGTCATCATAAAAAGACTTGTGATAGCCCCTGCCTATAACTTCTCCATCCTTATATACAAGTGCCCCCACCATGGGATTGGTAAGAACCCTTCCCGCTCCCTTTTTAGCTAGTTTGAAGCACTCTTTCATCAAATCTTCGTAATTCAAATTTCCTCCTTTTGGGGAATGAAAAAAGTCCCCTTTCAGGGACTAAAATTAAAAGAAAAATTTTTCACAAATATAGGAAAAAAATATAAACTTCTCTCATCCAGACTCTAACTGTCGGTATCGGAATTTCACCGATTCGGCTTTCGCTCGCAGACTATAACTGCCGGTGGGGAATTGCGCCCCGCCCTGAAGATTATTTCTAATTACATTTATATTATAATATAAGGTTTTCCCAATGTCAAATATTATTTTAAATTTATATTTTTCCATAATCTGATATAATAGACTTATGAGAAAACTAGATTATATACCAAGAACAAAGATAAAAATGATTCATGTAGATGGGTCCTATTCCTTTGGGATTGATTCAATCCTCTTAGGAAACTTTGCAAAGATGAAAAAAGGAGCAAGCCTTTTAGATATAGGATCGGGAAATGGAATACTCGCCATGATGGCAAATGACCTTTATGAGCTTAATAAAGTATACGCTGTTGAAATCCAAAAGCAAAAAGTAGAAATATTAAAGGAAAACTTAGCCCTAAATAGCATAGACAATATAGAAATTATCGCCAATGACCTAAATAAAATAAATTTTAAGGAAAACTCTCTAGATTATATCATAACCAATCCGCCTTATTATAAGAAAGACCACAATATAGGCAATAAGGATGAGGAATTTCTTATCTCCAGACAAGAAATCTACCTCAATCTGGATGATATATTTTCCTTTGCTAACAAGACCTTAAAGGATAAGGGCAAGCTTTTTATGGTCCACAAGCCAGAAAGAATGGTAGAAATATTTCAAAAATCAGGCAATCTTAAGGTAAAAAGAATTCGTTTTGTATCATCAACCTTTGATACCAAACCCCAATTTATCCTTATAGAATTTGTTAAAAATGCAAAAGATGGCCTTAAAATCGAAGACCCAATCATAATTTATAAGGACGGATCATATACCGACCAAGTTAGAAAAATAAACGGAACCTACAAGGAGGACTAATGGATTATCAAATATATTTTGTGCCAACCCCAATCGGCAACCTCGAAGATATGACCCTAAGAGCCATAAAAACATTAAAGGAAGTCGACCTAATAGCATGCGAAGATACCAGGGAATCTAAAAAACTTCTAAATTTCTACGAAATAGATAAGCCCCTAACTTCCTACCACAAGTTTAACGAACAGGCCAAGGGCGAAGAATTAATAAAAAAAGCAAACGAGGGCATGACAATAGGAGTAATTAGCGACCAGGGTATGCCTGGTATGTCAGATCCAGGCGAAATCTTAATTAGAAAGTGCATAGAAAATAATATTTCTTACACGATCCTACCTGGCCCAAGCTCAATCCTAACAGCTCTCATAGGGTCTGGTCAAGATATGTCAGCCTTTTCCTTTTATGGTTTTATAGGCAAGAAAACTAAGGAGAAGAAAGACTTTTACGAAAAATTAAAGAACGAAGAAAAGACATCAATAATATTTGATTCAGTCCACAATCTTCCAAAAACCATCGAAGACTTCAAAGAAATCTTCCCTGAGAGAAGGCTTACAATAGCAAGAGAACTTACCAAAAAATTTGAAGAATACAAGACCTATACTATTAAGGATATAAATCCAGAAGAGATAACCTTTAAAGGAGAATTTGTCCTTATACTTGAAGGCAAAAAGGAAGATGAGTCTGTAGATATTTCTAGTTTTGACGAAAAAATTAAACAAATGATTGATGAAGGTAGGTCTACCAAAGAAATCGTAAAAATAATAAAGAAAGAATCTTCTTTTTCAAAAAATGAAATCTATGAATATATAATAAATTTTAGCAAGGATAATATATGAAAAACCCTAGAAAATATTTATTTATAGGCATCTTCATGCTTGTTATTGCAGCTGTCTTTATATCCTATGCCCTAAGACATCCAGAAGGGTCCTTTCCATGGCCCTTAGGACTTACTTATTTCCTTTGTACAGCTTATCTTGCCCTTGCCATATATTTTATAATTAAAGGCTTTAGAAAAAACTAAATAATATTAAAACATACTAAAATACCAGGTCAAGTAAACCTGGTATTTTTAAGATAAAAACCACCCGAATAAGGGGTGGTTAAATTATTATCTGTTTTTTCTATTTTTTCTTTTAGCAGCGTCATTTTTCTTTTTTCTTATAACGCTTGGTTTTTCGTAGTGTTCTCTTCTTCTATATTCAGAAAGTACACCGGATCTTGCGCATTGTCTTTTGAATCTTTTAATCGCACTATCGATTGATTCGTTTTCTCCAACTCTGATTTCTGTCATCTCTATCCCCCCTCTCGTATCCGCACTTAAGATTTCAAATCAGCCTGGTGGCCATTGTAGGCTTCTTCCGCCTAGGACATGAAAATGCATGTGAGCTACACTTTGTCCTCCATCTTCACCGATGTTATGGACTACTCTGTAGCCATTTTCAGCTATGCCTTTTTCACGAGCTATCATTTTGATAGTTAAAAATATTTTTCCTATCAAGGAAGAGTCTGACTCGCTAAGCTCATCTAAAGATTTAATGTGCTTTTTTGGTATAACAAGAAAATGGATAGGTGCTTGTGGATCTACGTCATCAAATGCAATTACATCTTCATCTTCATAGATTATCTTTGATGGAATCTCTCCATCTATAATCTTACAAAATACACAATCCATACTTCACCCCCATTAGTATATATAATACCATAATTGAATTTAAGAGTAAAGTTTTTTATTTAATAATTTGACCAATAAGTTCATTATTTTCTATGCCGGTGATCTTTACATCAAAAATTTCATTATCTTTTATAGATGGGTCTTTGACATTTACCCTTAAGTAATTGGTTGAATATCCTGATTTGAAGCCTTTTATATCTGACTTGGACTCAAATAGGACTGAAAGAGTCTTTCCAATTTGTTTGTCTAAAAATTCTTTTCTATTTGTATCTTCAATTTTTTCTAAATCTTTTAGCCTATCTTTTTTGATATTTCCATTTACCTGGCCGCCCATTTTGGCTGCCTTTGTCCCATCTCTTTGAGAATATTTAAATAGGTGGGTTTTGGCAAATTTAATTCTATCTACAAATGCCATAGTGTCCTTATGATTTTGTTCTGTTTCTGTTGGAAATCCTACTATGATATCTGTTGTAAGACCTGCATTTGGGAAAACTTCTCTGATTAGGTCTACCTTCTCTTTAAAAGTTTTTGTGTCATATTTTCTATTCATAGCCTTTAGGATATCATCTGATCCAGATTGTAGGGATAGGTGGAAGTGATCACAAGCCTTTCCCGTAGCCTTCATCCTTTCTAGGAAATCTTTTGTTATGTGTCTTGGCTCCATGGATGAAAGTCTGATTCTTTTAATCCCATCAACCTTGGCTACATTTTCTATTACATCTATTAGGGATGTCCCGTCTTTAAAATCTTTGCCGTAGCTTGCCACATGAATTCCTGTTAGGACTATTTCCTTAAAGCCATTTGATCCAAGGCGTTCGGCTTCTTTTATTATTGAATCCATAGGACGGCTTACCACATTACCCCTTGCATAAGGAATCAAGCAGTAAGAGCAATACATATTACAACCATCCTGAATTTTCATATAGGCCCTGGTCATACCTATTTGGTTAGAAATTGCCAAATCTTCATAAGATTTTTCTTCAGAGACTGATATTAACTTATCTGTCGCCTCTTTATTTTGTAAGAAATCTTCACAAAGATCCACTACTTCTTCCTTATTTCTAGATCCTAGAATTATATCCACACCTTCTATTTTGGCTACTTCTTCAGGTTTTACTTGGGAATAACAACCCATTACAGCTATTATAGCATCAGGATTGTCGCTCCTTGCTCTTGATATCATTTGACGACTTTTCCTGTCAGACATGTTTGTAACTGTACAGGTATTTATGACATAGATATCTGCATTTTCTTCTTTTCTTTCAAATCCTCTTGCTTCAAAGATTTCTTCGATAGCTTCAGATTCATACTGGTTTACCTTACATCCTAAGGTTATTATATTAAATGTTTTTGTCATTCAAAAAAATCCTTAACTTTATCAAAAAATGATTTTTCTTCTTTTACCTTATTTCCACTTGCATCAGCAAAGGCTTTTAAGGCTTCTTTTTGAGCTTTATTTAGCTTCTTAGGTGTTACAATCTTGACATAGAAGTAGAGATTGCCTTGTCTGCCTGTACGTAAATCTTTGATTCCTTCGTTTCTTAGGGTAAATCTTTGACCTGTTTGAGTTCCTTCTGGTATTTCAAACTCGACACTCTTCTTTAAGGTTGCCACATCTATCTTGCCACCTAGAGCTGCAGTCGGAAAGCTTATTGGCATTTCGTAATAGATATCTAGACCATCTCTTTTAAATATTTCATGGTCACTTACCCTTACTATTACATATAAGTCACCGTAAGGACCGCCATTTTCGCCCATATGACCCTTGCCACTTAGCCTTATTACATTTTGATCTTCTATGCCTGATGGTATATCGATTTTAATTTTTTCTGATTTAAATTCCTTACCAGAGCCCTTGCAATTTTTGCATGGTTTATCAATTATTTCACCAGTCCCATGGCACTTATCACAAGTTACTGTTCTTGACATGGTTCCAAAGGCTGTTCTTGAAACTTGATTTACCACTCCTTGGCCATGGCAATCTGAACAAGTGTGCTTTTCAGAGCCCTCTTCCGCCTTAGAACCGTGGCATACATGGCATTCTACTTCTCTTCTTACTTGAATTTCCTTGCTAACACCAAAGGCAGCTTCTTGGAAGGATAGGTTTATTACTTGCTGGATATCAGCACCCTTTACAGGTCTTTTGGCCCTGCTTGCCCCATAGCCTTGGCTAAATATATCTCCAAATAAATCGCCAAATATATCACCGAAGCCACCAAAACCTGATGAAAATCCACCAGCTCCAGCCCCACCATTTTCAAAGGCAGCTGCCCCATACATATCGTATTGTTGTTTCTTTTCAGGATCTGATAGGATTTCATAAGAAAGGGTTGCTTCCTTAAATTTGCTTTCAGCATCTTCATCTCCAGGATTTAGGTCTGGATGATATTTTTTGGCTAGTTTTCTATATTCTCTTTTTATATCAGCAGTGCTGGTGTCTTTGCTTACTCCAAGCACTTCATACGGATCTCTCATTTTACCTCCAAATCATAAAAAAAGCTATTTCTCTAGGAAATAGCCCCTTTTATCAATTGTTTTTATTATACTAGCTATAATAAATCTTTCAAAAGATTATTCTTCATCTTCATCGATTACTTCGTAGTCAGCATCTACTACATCTTCATCGCTTTGGCTAGCACCTTCTGCTCCAGCTTGGCTTTGTTTATACATCTTTTCACTTACCTTATAGATTTCATTTGTTAACTCTTCTGTAAGTGCTTTAATTTTATCTAAGTCATCAGCTGCTATTGCATCTTCTAGTTCTTTAGCCTTAGCTTCTATAGCTTCTTTTTCGCTGCCTTCTAGTTTTGCATCTTCTACTGTCTTTCTAGCTTGGTAAACTAGGTTTTCAGCGTTATTTTTAGCATCTATTGTTTCTTTTTTCTTCTTATCTTCTTCAGCAAATTGTTCTGCTTCTTTTACCTTTTTATCGATTTCTTCTTCTGTTAGGTTTGAAGATGATGTGATTGTTATCTTTTGTTCCTTACCTGAGCCTTGATCTTTAGCTGTTACATTTACTATACCGTTGGCATCTATATCAAAGGTTACTTCGATTTGTGGAACACCACGTCTAGCTGCAGGAATTCCTGTAAGTTGGAACCTACCAAGAGTTATGTTGTCTGCTGCCATTTCACGTTCACCTTGTACTACGTGGATGTCTACTTCTGTTTGTCCATCTGCTGCAGTTGTGAATATTTGGCTCTTCTTTGTAGGTATTGTTGTATTTCTTTCGATTAATTTTGTAGCTACACCACCAAGTGTTTCAATACCTAATGATAATGGTGTTACATCTAGTAGTAATAGGTCTTTTACTTCACCTGTTAGAACACCACCTTGGATAGCTGCACCTAATGCAACTGATTCATCTGGGTTGATATCTTTTTGTGGTTCTTTACCGATTATATTTTTAACTAGCTCTTGAACTGCTGGCACCCTTGTAGAACCACCTACTAGTAGGACCTTGTCTATATCAGAAGCTGATAGGCCTGCATCCTTTAAAGCATCTTCTACTGGTTTTCTTGTTTTTTCTACAAGATCATGAGTTAATTCGTTGAATTTAGCCCTTGTTAGGTTGATGTCTAAGTGGACAGGTTGGCCATCTACTGCTGTTATAAATGGTAGGTTAACATTTGTAGTAAGTGTTGATGATAGCTCTTTTTTAGCCTTTTCAGCTGCATCTTTTAGTCTTTGCATTGCTGTTAGGTCTTTTGTTAAATCAACACCTGATTCTTTCTTGAATTCAGCTGCAAGATATTCTACTACTGCATGGTCAAAGTCATCTCCACCAAGTTTGTTGTTTCCTCTTGTTGAAAGTACTTCAAATACTCCATCACCTACTTCAAGTATTGAAACATCGAATGTACCACCACCAAGGTCGTAAACCATAATCTTAGATTGGTCTGTTTCCTTATCCATACCGTATGCAAGAGCAGCAGCTGTTGGCTCGTTGATGATTCTGTCTACTTTTAGACCTGCAATTTGTCCAGCGTCTTTTGTAGCTTGTCTTTGAGCATCTGTAAAGTAGGCAGGTACTGTGATTACTGCATTTGTTACTGTATCATTTAGATAAGCCTCTGCGTCTGCTTTTAATTTTTGAAGAATCATTGCTGAAATTTCTTCTGGTGTGTATCTCTTGCCATCTATTTCTGGAGACTTCCAATCATGTCCCATTTCTCTTTTTACTGATGCTATTGTTCTATCTGGGTTAGTAATTGCTTGTCTTTTTGCTGTTTCACCAACTAATCTTTCGCCATCTTTTGAGAAAGCTACTACTGATGGAGTTGTTCTATTACCTTCACTGTTTGGTATAATTGTTGCTTGTCCACCTTCCATTACTGCTACTGCAGAATTGGTTGTACCTAAGTCAATTCCTATAATTTTTGCCATATGTTTTTCCTCCTATTTGCTTACCTTAACCATTGCTGGTCTAAGGACTTTGCCGTGTAATGTATATCCTTTTTGGAATGTTTCTATTATATAATCTTCTTTAACTGTATCGCTTGCTTCCGTCATTACTGCGTGATGCATATTATGATCAAAAACGCATCCGTCTGATTCAATTTCTTCTAAACCTTCGCTTTTGAGGGTCTTTAGAAATTCATCTCTTATCATTATGACTCCCTTTACAAAAGGATCTTCCATATCCTTATCTTTAAGGGCCCTATCAAAGTTATCTAAGACAGGTAGAAGCTTTTCTATAAGAGAGCTTGAGGCAAATTTCTTAAAGTCTGCTTTAGACTTTTCTTCTCTTTGCTTATAATTTGCAAAATCTGCCATAAGTCTCTGATATTTTTCTAAATATTCATTATCATCTGATGAAGTTTCCTCCGTATCTTCAACTATTTCAGCATCGATTACTTCTTCATCTTCTGGATTTTCTTTTATATTTTCTTCTTCTAATTTTTCTTCATCTTTTATTTTATCATCTGCCAAATCATTCACCTTACCTTTTTATTCATTTAGTAAATCTGAAACTAGCTTAATACTTTCAATAACTTCTTTATATCTAATTCTAGTTAGACCTACTATACCAATCTTACCGATGGTATTTTCGTCTACCTTAAAATAGGATGTTATGATTGTATTTTCCTTTAACTGGTCGATTTTATTTTCTTCTCCGATAGTGATGACTAGGCTTTGGTCATTTTTATCAGTTAGAAAATCTGTAATAATATCTGGACTTTCAAAGAGATTGATAAATTCCTTAGCTTTAACTATATCATCAAATTCTTTAAAATTGAATATATTACCCAAACCCTCTATCTTGATTTCCTTATCAGAATCCTTGCTAGATTCATTTTCCATCTTTGTTTGGATTATATCGAGCAAATACTTATAATTTAGATTTAACTTCTCTTCTATACTTATGATTTTCTTGCCTATATCATAAATACTTGAACCAACTAGCTCGCTCCTTAATATATGATTAACTTGCGATAAGCTTTGATCATCTATCTCATATTTTAGATAAATCAAATCATTAACAACTAGGCCATTGTCATAGACTACTATAAGTATGAGTGCATAATCATTTACCCTTAATAGCTCTATGTTGGCTATTGATTTTATTTGATTTTTGTAAGTGATAGACACTGCTGTTAGATTTGTGATTGTCGCTAAAATCTTTGTAGCTGAATCTACAATATCTGTAGCATTATGGTATCTCTTATCCAAGATTTGCCTCAAGTTTTTAGGATCGTTTTTCTGATCAAGCAGGCCATTTTCAAGTAAATGGTCTACAAAAAACCTGTAGCCCTTATCTGAAGGTAGCCTACCACTTGAGGAGTGGGCCTTTTTTAGAAGGCCTTTCTTTTCTAGAGATGACATATCATTTCTAATAGTAGCCGGTGATACATCAAAGGAATAATCATCAGCCAAACTCTTAGAGCCTACTGGTTCTCCCTCTAGGATATAGGAGTTTATGATAGAGAAAAGTATCTGCATTCTTCTATCTTTCAAGTCTTTCACTCCTTTTAGCACTCTTTAGTATCGACTGCTAATTATAGTATACTAGCTAGGATTCCTTTGTCAAGAAATATTATATTATTTCAAGAAAAAACTCATTAGAAAGGGAAAATCCCTTCTTAGTAAAGCTTATCCTATCAGAGATTTCAAAAAATCCATCCCTATAAAATTTATCAACTGACTCTTTATATTTTTCTAAGAAGTCAGCCTTAAATTTTTCCTTAAAGGTCTTAAGATTTATTCCTTGAGCCTCTCTTAACTTAAAAATTATATATTCTTTTTCCTTCTCATCCCTATCAATGAATTCTTTATTTATAATAGGAAGCTTATTTTCTCTTATAAACTTATCATAAATTGCTAGATTTCTTGTATTGGTATATCTGGTATTTAAAAGATAGCCGCTAGCACCAAGGCCAAAGCCAAAGTAACCCTCGCCATTCCAATATTTTTTGTTATGAAGTGATTCAAAACCTTGCTTGGCAAAATTTGATACTTCATACCTTTTTAGATTAAGTCTTGAAAGCTCATCTATTATCATATCAAAAATATCTACCTCTAAGTCACTATCCATCAAATCAAGCTTGCCTTCTTTGTCAAGAGCATAAAACCTTGAACCCTTATCTAATATCAAAGAATACCAAGAAATATGGTCTGGATTAATTTTCTTTACAAAATCCAAGTCCTTTTTTACAGAATCCATATCTTGACCTGGGAGGTTTAACATCAAATCAAAGGATAAATTTTTAAATCCCGCTTCCCTAATCAAATCTATATCCCTAAGGGCTCTCTCTCTTGTATGATTTCTACCAATATTTTTAAGGACCCTATCATCAAAGGATTGGACTCCTAGAGAGATCCTGTTTATGCCAAGCTTTTTATAGGTCTTAAGCTTTTCCTTATTAAGCGAATTTGGATTTGCCTCGATGGTAAATTCTTTTATGTCTGTCTTAAATTTATAGATTTCCTCAACTATTTCTTCAATGAGTCGAGCGTCTATATAAGAAGGTGTCCCTCCTCCAATGTAGATCGTATCAATGATTACATCCATCCTTTGCCTATAAAAATTCATTTCCTTAATCAAATTAGAAACATAGGGCCTAATCCAATTTTCTAAATTTGGAAAGGCTGCAAAGTCGCAATAATAACACTTTTTCTCACAAAAGGGAATGTGGATATAGGCTCCTATCTTATTCATTTTTACCTATCAATTCTATAAGCACTAACTTAGCGACAGATCTGCTTATTATCTTAAAATCAGATCCCTTTTTTATCCTAAGGGCATCTGCTGGAAAATATGTGTATTCCTTGCCATCTGCTATAACCCTCACCCTGCCATCTATTACAACTATATAATAGGCATGGTCTGGATTTTGTGGTATAAATTCATTTTCCTTTTCAAAATGTAATCTTCTAATTATTTCTTCATCAGATTTTAATACTAGCTCCTCGCTTGCCTTAGCTGGCTTTTTTTCTTCTACCTGGCCAATCTTATGATTTTTATAATCATCTTTAGTGAAAATTGTTTGGTGAACCGGGGCTAAAATTCCCATAGGAACTTTCACAATATGGCTACCATAATAAGTAAATCCAAGCTTCTTTTGAAAATCCCTAGACTTAAAATTATTTCTAAAATATCCAGCAGAAATATAATCAAGACCCAAATCTTCAAAGGCATATTTCATCATAGCCCTAACAGCTTCTGTCATAATTTTTTGCCTATGGTAAGCAGGACTTAATACAAAACCTATCTCCTTGGCCTTTTTACCTTCAAATTCTTTATAAAAATCCTCATCCACTGGGCGAAGTACTATAGATCCGATTACCTTGCCATCCATTTCTATAGCAAGGACGTTTTTATTTTTTTTAAATCTTTCTAAAACTTCCCTAGTGTAATCTAGATTTTCATGATGAGGCCAACCAGCCATTTCACCAAGTCCAGGTATTTTTGCGTATTCAAAAAAATCTTCTAAATCAGAATCTCTAAAGGCTCTAAGTACAAGCCTATCAGTTTTTATAACTAAATCAGTAAAATCAACTTTAATATCCATAAATACTCCTTATCCATGATAAATATACTATACAATAATGGAATTTATTTTAAAATTTTGTAAGATATGACTAAGTAACTTGTCTACTATATGAAGGAGGGGCTATGGATATAGAAAAAATTTATAGAATATATTTTGATGACTTGTATAGATTTTTGCTATATCTATGCAAGAATAAAGAAGTGGCCCAGGATATTTGCTCAGAAAGCTTTATAAGAGCCATGAAAAACATAGAAAATATCGAAGATTCTAAGGTAAAAGCTTATCTTTTTCAAATTGGTAAAAACACCTATTACAACTATTATAAAAAGAACAAAAGGCTTTTGGTCACTGATAAAATCGAAGACTTTGACCAGGAATTGGAATCTTTTGAGAAAGATTTATTGTACAAAGAAAATCTATCTAATTTGGATATGGCAATAGAAAGTCTTGAAAACCCTTACAAAGATGTTGTGAAACTAAGACTTAACGACCTATCTTTTAAGGAAATTGGAGAGATTTATAAGAAAAATCAAAACTGGGCCTGTGTTGTATACCACAGGGCCAAGGAAAAATTAAAAATATTAATGGAGGAAAATGATGAATAATTGTGATATTGTAAAAGATTTACTTCCCTTATATAAGGAAAATCTTTTAAGCGAAGAATCAGTTAAATTTGTAGAAGACCATTTAAAGTCTTGCCCTAAGTGCAAGAAGCAATTGACAGATGAAATCGAATTTGAAAATAAAAATACAAAGCCCTTAGTTTTTGTAGAAAAAAGGATAAAAAAAGAGACTAGGTTTTTTACCCTAGCAGTGGTCTCGTTTATCGGATCAATACTCATTTTTATCATATCCTATCTAAGCATTCCAAGGCATATTGAGTATGAAAAGGACTTGTACAAAGTTTACAAGAGCGATGACATCTACACAGTAGAATTTTCTGACAAGGTTAGCGGGATTGATTACACTGACACAGAAGATGCCATCTACCTTGATGCCTATACCACAAAATATGACCAGATTTTTAATAAAGATAGGCCAAAAAAATCCCTAACTTTTCATAAGGATAAGATAAAAACTGTCCTCTATCAAAACCACGATTCTATGCCAGAAATGGTAATCGGATCTGGAGAAGTACGCCAAACTATGCTTCCTAGACTGCTATTTGGCTTTTATGCAAGAGCTTCTATTCTTGGATTCATAGGCCTTGGACTGATAATATTTGCCCTAGAAAAATTTAGAAAAAAATCTCTAAGTCTACTAGCAAAGACATTTTTACTGGGAGGTCCCCTATCACTTTTCCTAGCAATTATTGCAGTTAAAGGATTAAATACAGCAACCTATTATCCAACAACAGATTTTAAATACATTGCCTTCTTAGGCTTAGGAATCTACTTATTCTTAATCTTTCTAAGCATAGCAAGAGACCAAAAAAGGATGTGAGAAATCACACCCTTTTTTATTTTATTCATCATCAAGCTTAAGTACTGATAGGAAGGCCTCTTGTGGGACTTCTACATTACCAAGTTGACGCATCTTTTTCTTACCTTCTTTTTGTTTTTCAAGAAGCTTTTTCTTTCTAGAAATATCACCACCATAGCATTTGGCGATAACATCTTTTCTTAGGGCCCTTACTGTCTCCCTAGCTATAATTTTTGCACCAATTGCCGCTTGGATTGGCACGGCAAATTGTTGTCTTGGAATCTCATCCTTAAGCTTTTCAACAATTCCCCTACCCCTTGCATAGGCATTGTCCCTGTGAACGATTAGAGATAAGGCATCGACATTTTGTTCATTAATTAGGATATTAAGCTTAACTAGGTCTGAAACCTTATAGCCTGTCACCTCATAATCAAGGGAAGCATAGCCCTTGGTTCTTGACTTAAGATTGTCAAAGAAGTTGTAAATCACCTCATTTAATGGAATCTTATACTTAATAGAAACCCTATTTTCATCTATATAAGTCATATTTATTAGCTCGCCACGTCTAGATTGAGCCAAATCCATTACCTGACCAATATATTCCTTTGGAGTGATGATTTCAGAAATTGTTTCTGGTTCCTTTATATATTGGATTTCTGCAGGATCTGGGAAATCATTAGGATTTTGTAATTCTTTCTCTTCATCCTGAGATTTTAATTTAATCTTATAAATAACTGATGGAGCAGTAGCGATTATATCTAGGTCATATTCTCTTTCAAGCCTTTGGGTAATGATATCCATGTGTAAAAGTCCAAGGAAACCTGCCCTAAGACCTACACCAAGAGCTTGAGAATTTTCCTGCTCAAATACAAGGGCAGCATCATTAACCTGAAGCTTTTCCAAAGAATCTCTTAGCTTATCAAAAGATTCGCCTTCAGCTGGATAGATACCAGAATAAACCATTGGTAGGACTTCCTTATAGCCAGAAAGTGGCTTGTCTGTAGGATTTGAGACACTTGTGATAGTGTCACCAACCCTAGCATCCTTTACTTCCTTTATAGATGCCTCTATAAAGCCAACGTCTCCACTTCTTAATTCCTTTGTGGCAATCCTCCCCCTTGTTGTGTAACCAACTTGGTTGACCTCATATTTCTTGCCAGTATTCATCATGACAATCTCATCACCAGGTCTGACAACTCCTTCAAAGATTCTTACATAACATACAACTCCCACATAAGAATCGTAATAAGAATCAAAAATAAGGGCCTTAAGTGGCTTATCATCATGATCTTCTGGTGCAGGTACGTTTTTAACAATATCTTCTAAAACATCTTCAATATTTAAGCCAGTCTTTGCAGAAATCATTGGAATTCCATCAGTATCAAGGCCGATTTGATTTTCTATCTCAAGTTTAATCTCATCAGGCCTAGCGCTTGGAAGGTCAATCTTATTTAAAACCGGAAGAATTTCCAAATCTTGCTCTAAAGCTAGGTAAGTATTGGCCAAAGTCTGAGCCTCAACCCCCTGACTAGCATCAACAACAAGAATAGCTCCTTCACAAGCCTTAAGAGACCTAGACACCTCATAATTAAAGTCCACATGGCCTGGAGTATCAATTAGGTTGAGGTCATAAGTCTTGCCATCATTAGCCTTGTAATGAATCTTAATAGACTTAAGCTTAATTGTAATACCACGTTCCTTTTCAAGCTCCATATCATCAAGCATCTGCTCTTTGATATCCCTTTGGCTTATATTTTCGCTTTTTTCAATGAGCCTATCTGCAAGGGTGGACTTGCCGTGGTCAATATGGGCAATAATTGAAAAATTTCTAATATTTTCTTTTCTCTTTGTCATATATCTCCTACTAATCTTATTTATATGGATTATTATCAATAAGTCCTGCATCAGCAAAAGGATAGAACCTTAAAAATGCATGACCTACAATATCTTCTTTATATATCTTACCAAAATTTCTAGAGTCATTAGAATTATCCCTATTGTCCCCAAAAACTAAGTATTCATTGCTACCTAAGATAAATTCATTACCAGCAAGACCTTCTAGAGTATGGTCGCTTGCTATATATTTCTCCTCAAGTACTTCTCCATTAATGAGGACCTTGCCATCTTGTAGTTTGACAGTATCCCCAGGAGTGCCTATAACTCTTTTAACATACAATCTATTTGGATAATCTGGGGCATTAATAATAACAATCTGTCCCCTCTTATAGTCGCCAAAATATTTTCCAATCTTATTAACCATAAGCATATCATCACTATGTAGGGTATTTAACATCGAATCCCCAGATACTCTAGTGGCATCAACAATAAAAAACTTAACAAAAAAAGTTATGATCAAGGCAACGGCAATAGTTTTAACCCAATCCCAAATCACACTTAAGATGGAATCCTTCTTTTTAATTTTCTCTTCCATAATAACCTCTCATTCCTTGGATTATTATATACTATATGGGGTCAATTCTCAAAAAATTCTTAAAAATATAATAAAAACTTGAGCTTTTTGAAAGTTTATGGTAGAATACATAAGTCAAGTAAAAAAAAGAGAAGAGGTGAAAATAGATGGCAAATATTAAATCAAGTCAAAAAAGAATTGAAGTCGCTAAAAGAAATACTCTTAGAAATAAGTCAAGAAAATCAGCAATCAAAACTTACATCAAAAAGTTTGAAGCAGCTATAGAAGCAAATGAACTAGACCAAGCTAGAGAATTACTAAAATTAGTTGACAAAAAGCTAAAACAAGCAGAAAGCAAAAATGTAATCCACAAAAACAGAGTTGCATCTGTAACATCAAGATTAGCTAAAAAATTAAACGCAGCAAACGCATAAGAAAATGAGTGATAATCAGTAATGGATCCCGACATATGACTACTGATAATCACTCATTTTAATGGTAGCAAAAATATTGCTAGCAATATTTTTGCGGTTTTCACAATTTTGCAAGCACAAAGTGCGCAGGAAAATTGATGAAAAACCTTATGCAGCGAAGAAAAAAGGACGCGACGAATAGGAGCGTTCTTTTTTTGTAGTCGCATAGGATAAAGACATGACCTGTGAGCAAAATTTTTACGATTTTCACAATTTATCGAACAACAAAGTTGTGAAGATAAATTGATGAAAAACATTATGCAGGGAGGAAAGAACGACGAGACGAATAGGAGCGTTGAGCTTTCCGATTCGCAAATAGTAGAGCACAAATATTGCTAGCAATATTTTGCGGTTTTCACAATTTTGCAAGCACAAAGTGCGCAGGAAAATTGATGAAAAACCTTATGCAGCGAAGAAAAAAGGACGCGACGAAAAGGAGCGTTCTTTTTTTGTAGTCGCATAGGATAAAGATACCCCATTGCTAGAAAAACTTTATGCAGGGAGAGAAATTCAACGCGACGAACAGGAGCGTTTAATTTCTCGAGTC